>ENA-ORBV01017346-ORBV01017346.1-microbial-mat-metagenome-genome-assembly--contig:-NODE-17346-length-10305-cov-3.996676_pt1 | contig 10305 bp, 5 predicted proteins | sample MGYA00237777_ERZ505514 | MGnify/ENA primary metagenome ERZ505514 (study PRJEB26160, sample SAMN06269048) | microbial mat metagenome | isolation source: Oligotrophic lake microbial mat | place...
TTTTTTTTTTTTTCAAGCAGAAGACGGCATACGAGCTTCGCCTTAGTCTCGTGGGCTCGGAAGATGTGTATAAGAGACAGGAACACCTTGTATAATGCACGCGACTCGTTCCTGCGCGACCGCGCCCAAGATTTCGACCATGTAAAAGAGCGGCTCGTTGCCATTCTGCGCAATCGCACCTTATCGCACGCGGCGGCACGCAACAGCGTAGTTGTCTCTGGTAGCATTACCCCGCAAGACATGCTGTTCTTTAAACAGACTCGGTCGCTTGGTTTTATAACAGAGGTCGGTGGAATAAACTCGCACGCCTGCATTATGGCGCGCGATATGGGTATTCCCGCGGTGATTGGTATTCGCAATGCGACAAGTGACATCATAAGTAACATTACAATCATCGTTGACGGATACGCCGGTGTTGTAATCGTAGACCCTTCAGAGGAGACTCTTCGAGAGTACACCGCAAAGCAGGCACAGGCAGAAGAGTACAGGAGAAAGCTCGGCTCGCTTATTCACGAGCCTGCAGTTACTACCGATGGTACAACGGTGCGCCTGTTTGCAAACGTCGACACGCCCAAGCAAGTAGACGCGGCAGTGATGATGGGGGCTGATGGGTTTGGACTGGTGCGGACGGAGTATATGCTGGTTGACCGTGGACGTTATCCCTCGCACGAAGAACAGACAGAGTGGTATTGTGACATTGCCAACCGCGCGTTCCCGAAAGCAGTTACGTTCCGTGCATTCGATGTCGGTAGCGACAAATTCCGCGAGGGCATACCACACCACGAAGACAACCCCGCACTCGGATTACGTGGTATACGCTTCCTGTTGTACCGTCCGGACATCTTCGAACAACAGGTCTGTGCCATTCTCAAAGCAAGTGTTCACCGCAACGTGCGCTTTATGTTGCCCATGGTAAGTGTAATCGAGGAATTCGAACAGGCGAAAGCATTGATTCAGCATTGCACGCAACGCCTCGACTCCGAAGGTTTCGAGTACGATGCAAACATGCCTGTCGGAGTAATGATTGAAACACCCGCAGCGGCGCTGCTCGCCGATGCATTTGCGCAAGTGGCGGACTTCCTTAGCATAGGAACGAACGACTTGGCGCAGTACACACTGGCAACAGACCGAACGAACGAACTCGTGGCCGACATCTTCGATGCCTTGCATCCATCGGTACTTAAGCTTGTGCGAATGACTGTGGATGCAGCACGCGCCTACGAGAAGCCCGTTAGCCTATGCGGTGAATTGGCTGGGCATGCCGCGGCGACGGAGTTGCTAATCGGACTCGGGCTTACAGAGCTGAGCGTTTCGACTACGGTGCTCCTCGAACTCAAACAACGCATTCGGGGTGTATCACGCGAAGAGTGTATGGAGCTTGTGCGACGGGTTGGGTCGTGCACAACCACTCCGCAAGTATATGCCATGCTGGCTCGCAGCGAATAGCCCCCTTAGACCCTTACCGCACATTACTGTTGACGCTTTCTGCGTAACATCGCCGACATGTCAATGCGCCTCTTTGTCGTAATCGCCGTCGGCTTTGTCAGCCTCTGCACCAACTCGTCCGCAATGTTCAGCGAAGATTCCGTTGCGACGTTTTTTATCCGTACAATTCGCTACGACCAGCGCGACGTTTTCGACCCGAACAAACCCGGATGGTTTTTCGCAGCGCCGCTTGCTAATGCGTTGCATAGCGTCACACGCGAATACATTCTCGATGACGAGCTGTTGTTTGCAGAGGGTGAAGAAACCGATTCGTTAATGGTTCACGAAACCGAACGCAATCTTCGGCGAACTGGACTGTTTAGCGACGTCCGTGTAACGACATCGGCCGCAGGCGCCGCGGGCGAACGCGACGTGCTCGTGTACACGCAAGATCGATGGTCGCTGCGTCCAGCCGTTCTTTTCGGCACCGGTGGCGGCATCAGCAATGTGGGCGGCAAGCTCGAAGAGATGAACTTTCTTGGCACTGCAACACGCATTCTTTTGCAAGGACTGCATCGTAGCGAGAATGACATTGGATGGGAAGGCATGGCGTTGGTTGAGCAACGCCGGTTGTTTCGCACAGAGGTCGGACTGTTAGCGTCGTTAACGGCAAACCGTGTTCGTACCGAGCAGCAGGTGTCTTTCTACAAACCATTCAGAACAACGCTAACTCCGTGGGCATTCGGCCTCGACTTGTTAAATGCATTTGGTGAAGACTTTACGTACGTGCGTTCTCCGCAGCCAGAGTTATTGCCGTTCCACGAGCGCAGCGTGTTCGCGTGGGCCTCGCAGGCATACAGTGTTCGAGACCAGTTGTTTGTCAGTGGCAGTGTCCGTGCAAACGATGTGTTTCGGTTTGTGCCAGCATCGAGGCAAGCATTCGACAACACCGGACACCTACTGGTGTCGTTCGCATCACTTCGGCAGCAATTCAAACGCAGCACATTTCTCAATGGATACGAGACAGAGGATTTGCAGGAGGGGGCTTGGGGTTCTGCTACAATCGGACGGGTTTTCTCGATGGGTAACGGTGGCGAGTCTATGTGGTATGTGCGTGGAGATGCCGAGCAAAGTGGACTGATATCAAAAGACATCTATCTGTTTGGCGGTATCGGTGCTGCCTCGGGATTTAATAAAGAAGGCGGGCGATATACATTCCTCGATGCTTCAGGCATTGGACATTGGAGAGCGTCGGAGCAGTTTGTACTTGCATCGCGGTTTCGTGTGCAGACTGCCTGGAATTGGAACGCATACCGCCAGCTTGTGCTTGACTTCCAGTCTGGACTTCGCGGGTACGACGCCAATAAACTCGCCGGTGACAATCGTTTTGTTAGTAACGCAGAATTACGCTGGTTTCCGGGCTGGAAGGCATGGATATTCGGGTTAAGTGCTGTTGCCTTTTATGACGCGGGTACAGTTTGGCAACAGGGTACTTCGCTGCAACGCACGCAGATGCACCATGCTGTAGGTGCTGGGATAAGGATTCACAATCTCACTGCATCGGGTGCGGACGCCATCTATCGATTCGATATCGCGTATAATCTCGACGACAAGCGCATCGCCGGAATAATCTTTACGACAAGCCAATTGTTCTCGGCTTTTGGATCGCATCAGTATCGTCCGCCAGACATTCTAGGGAAGGAGATCGACCTACAATGACGCCAGACATCGCAGCCTTTATCGACCACACGATATTAAAACCCGACTGCACAGAGTCTCAGGTTAGCCGCCTTTGCGAAGAAGCCGCCCAGTACAACTTTGCAAGCGTTTGCATTCTGCCGTGGCATGTCGCGCATGCATATCGAGCGCTTGCCGCGACTTCGGTGCCTGTTTGTACCGTGGTGGGTTTTCCGCTGGGCGCAACGCACACCACGTCGAAGCTGCATGAGGCATTGCTGGCGCTTGACGATGGTGCACGCGAGATAGACATGGTCATAAACCTAACAGCACTAAAAAGCGGACACTACGACGAAGTGCTTTCAGACATCCTCGCCATTGCTAACGTGGTGCACGAGCGAAGCGCATTGCTCAAGGTTATCATTGAAACATGCCTGTTAACCGAAGAAGAGAAACTCAGGATGTGCGCGATGATTACGCAAGTGGGCGCCGACTTCATTAAAACGTCGACCGGGTTCTCTACGGGCGGCGCGACGTTCGAAGATGTTGCGCTTTTGCGCGAACACGTCGGCCCCAATGTTCGCGTTAAAGCCAGCGGCGGTATCCGCGATTACGAAACGACGCTTGCAATGATTGCAGCCGGAGCCGAACGCATTGGCACGAGTAGCGGTGTAACGATTGTTAACGAAAGCATTGCTCGCTAGAGCGCCTTGAACTAAACGGCGCCTTGAACTAAACGGCGCCTTGAACTAAACGGCGCCTTGAACTAAACGGCGCCTTGAACGAAGGGTCTGCAGATGGGTCTATCCGACTAGCTCTAAACCGGGTGTACGATCTATGGCGTACTGCATTTCCCAATCTGTCTTGAAGAGGGCAACGGCACGTCCTTTTTCATCGAAGACGATGGGCGTGTTTGTTGCCGGACGCACATCGTTACCGAACCAACGCGTGCGTGTGTATGGTAAACGCTCCATCTTAATCTTCTCGTTGTATTCACTCTCCATGCGCCACGCAAACAACTCGAGCTGCAGCTCACCCACGACAGCAACAAGTGGTACCGGTGAACCCTCTGAATCGGTGAAGACTTGAATAACGCCTTCTTCTTTAAGCTGGTCGATGCCCTTGCGGAACGATTTGCTAAACGATCCGGATGCAGGATACACCTTCGCAAAAAGTTCTGGTGCGAAACGTGGGAACGACGGAATTGTGACGTCAGTTTTTTCTGAGATCGTGTCGCCAACCTGAAAAAGTCCGGGATTCGTTAGTCCGATTACATCACCCGGATACGCTTCGTCGATAATTGTACGATCGCGTCCAAAGATTTCGAACGGGTAATTCAGCTTCACTTCTTTCCCCGTGCGAGGATGATGTGCAGACATGCCACGTTCGAACTTGCCCGATACGATGCGAAGGAAGGAGATTCTATCGCGGTGAGATTTATTCATATTCGCCTGGACTTTGTAAACAAAGCCAGTAAATTCTTTGTCCTCGGGCAGAATAATGCCAGTCGACATTTCGAATGGCTGCGGCGGGGGAGCTAACGCCAACAATTGCTGCAGAAAATGCTCTATGCCGAAGGTATTGATTGCAGAACCCCAATACACAGGGGTGCAGCGCTCATTCAGAAAATCTTGATGCTCGAACGTTGGAATAACATGCTGAACGAACTCAAGATCCTCTAGCAGCTTGTCGTGCTGCGGCTCACCGAGTGCCGCACGCAATTCTGGCCCAGCGATATCGCTTACGCGCACTGGCGACATGTATCGGTTGCCCACAGTCCGTTCGAACGAGAAGAATTCTTTCGAGTCGCGGTCGTAGATGCCGCGGAATTCCTGTCCGTCGCCAATTGGCCACGTACGTGGAATGGCCGTAATGCCCAGCACCTTCTCTACCTCGTCGAGTAGCTCCAACGGGTTGCGCGCCGGACGGTCCATCTTGTTCATGAACGTGATGATGGGGATACCCCGATCGCGGCACACCTTAAACAACTTTATCGTTTGTTCCTGCACACCTCTACCGGCATCGAGAAGCATGATTGCAGCATCAACTGCCATGAGTGTGCGGTAGGTGTCTTCAGAGAAGTCTTGGTGACCAGGTGTGTCGAGAATATTCAACAAGCAGCCATTGTATTCGACACGCATTGCGCTCGAGCTTACAGAAATTCCACGCTGCTGTTCTATCTCCATCCAGTCGGATGTTGTGGAGTTGTGCTTGCCACCAGTCACAGCTCCGGCTTGGTGAATTGCTCCTGAGTACAGGAGCAGCTTCTCCGTCATCGTTGTTTTGCCTGCATCAGGGTGGCTGATAATTGCCAGTGTCCTGCGGCGTGCGATTTCGTCGATTAAGTCGGCCATAGCCCACAAAACTACGGATGTATGGGTCTGGCAGGGGTCTACGGACTCAGCGGACTGCCCAATGCTTCATAACGGATGAGGGTTATTGCGAGTCCGATACTCGCTCTGAATGAAGAAACACTCCAGGAAGTCTCCTTCACAATCTCAGAGAATAGTGGCGCGAACTCTATGGCGGGAACGAGATGAAAGGTCTTAGCACTGTTTAATGCGATGTGATAGCGTGCGCCAAGATAGAGTCCGAATTGGAGCGCATTTTTTTCCGGCAGATCACCCTCCGACGGATTATTTACGCCACTGCCATCCGAATAGTCGTACGGAATTGTAGGGTCTGCAAACGTCTCGCGTTCGGTGTATGTGGCGTTCATTAGAACGCCGATACGAATACCACCAGTGAAGCCAAATCCGCCTGCCATGTGGTACTCCACACCCGGTTCGAAGAACAACATTCCAAGCGATGATGTAAGCGTGTGCCTTAGCGCCGTTTCGCGCGTTGTATTGCCGTCGCGAATCGTGGTGGGTTCATCGGTCGTCATTGTTGCCGATGCAGTCTGATACATTAGCCTTGCTAGTAGATCAATGTTCGGACTCATGATGATTGCGGCTTCAGCCCCAAGTGCAACGCCCCCTCCGGTAGTGCTTGTGTATCCGGGACAGCAACTGGGAATTGTTGGAAGGCTCATTGCGTCAGCGCTGTGAAGCCCGAGATTATATCCACCCGAGATGCCCAAGCGAAACACGGGTATTGGAACGTTCGCATCTACACGCGGTGCAGGTTTTGCTACGGGTTCGGGTTCGGGTGCAGTCAAAACACTTTGAGCGTGCACGGTGCCGCAGATCAGAAGAGCTGCAGCACACAAAGCGAGGGAGCGATGTATGTTCATGATGTCTCCTGATTAACGGTTAATGAAAAAGATCTGACGCGTAACGTGTCCGCGCGCTTCGACGCTTAGGAAGTACGTGCCTGCAGCGAATGCGGATACATCGAGTGTCGCACTAGCACTACCCCCGGGGTCCGGTACTAACTGTCCACTCGCCACACGATTGCCAAGGATGTTATGCATCGTGAAGTGCGCAACGTCGGTGCCCAGTTCAGTAGCGGAAATAGTTACGTTCTGAACAGCCGGTGTTGGATCCATTCGAATCGTGAACGCACCATTCTTTGGTTTTAGTAGGCGTGGCCCACCCTCCTGACAAATGTCGATGAGCGTTACGTGGCCATTGCTTGTGGTAATGGGAGCAACGGTTGCATCCGTCCACATAAAAGATTCGATTGTTAGATCGGTTGCCGAGTCTGTGCCAAGTACTGCTCGAAAATTCAGTCGACTGAGTTCACCCACGGTGTCATTGCCCCGCGTCCCCTGAACATCAATCGTGCACGGAGCGAACGTTCCTGTAAAACAATCCGGGGTTGCGCCGGTGCCAACCAGCACGCCGGGATTGTACGAGATGCGCGCCGTCCACGCGCGTGCATTCACTGCGTTCAATCCGGTCGAGCGTACGATACGGAGAGACACAAGAAATGTATCGCCAGTACTCACGCGTGCAGAGTCTATGGCGATGTCTGCAGACGCAGCAGCTGCTGCCGCACACGTACCCACGAACGCTGTAGTTGCGTCAACAACACAGGGTGTGAGCGAACTAACGCGAATCGTGTCGAGCACATTTGTGCGTCCGTTGCAATTGAGTTCGTAGTTCACACGTATCGATCCTCCGGGCAGGATTGATGCCAATGTCGTGGGCATTGTCGAGGTTATGGATACATTGGGTGTTACTGCAGCAGCAACTGCGCTGATGGTGTCGGTGCCGCTATTAACAAAGGTTACTTGGCCGATTTCCGGACCACTCACAGCTCCCAGATTAACAAGAGGCGTCGATGCAGTTAGTCCGACATTTGTGCGCGTACCCACCAATCGAATAACACGGCGGATATTACATGGCTCAATCACCAATACAAGACTGTCAACAAACAGTCCATCAGCCAAAGGCGACCATGTTATGTCGAAGCCTTGTGCCACCCCCGGTTGCAACTGCATTCCAGAGATGAGGGTGGTTTGAATCGTTGGCGCGTGTGTTACGGTGACAACGGTAGCTGTACCTACGCCATCGTATTGAATGGTGATTGGAAGCAAAACGGAATCGGGTGCAGTGCAACCCGATATCTCGCCAAAGTCTAGTTGCGCTGGTACTGTAACCGTAGCACCAGCTTTGGTACCCGAGTACGTAAGCGTTCGACCAACACTGCATGGTTCTGCTAGCAGGGTGCCTGTGTATGAGAATGCACCCTGTGTGGCTGGTGTTATGCGAACCGCAATTACTTCGCCACCTCCCGCGCTTAAGATAAGAGGTCCGGGGGGCGTGAAAACAACATTTGGAATCGATGGCAATGTGATGCTCACGTCCACATCGCCAGTATTTACTAGTGTGAGCACAGTATCCACAAAGTCCTGACATCCACCAAGCGTTCCAACATCTACGGTCGTAGGAACAGATGAGAGCGAAACCGCAGAACGCGAGGCATTAAGATTCACCATAAGCGTGTCGTTGCACGTTCCGGCAGTGAATGGGAAGCTCGCTGCCGCGGCGAATGTACCCGACGCTGTTGGCGCATATCGAATAACAACGACAAGCGTATCGTTCGGCGCAATCACCGTTGGTGTTGTCGGACTTACAATCGTAAAGGGTTGTCCTCCGGGAGCAATCGTTCCCGGATTTACAGTCATCGGATCAGTACTACCATTCCGAATAACCACAGATGAATCGCGCTGCGTTGTCTCACAATCTGCGCTTGTACCGAAGCCAAGCGTACTTGGCGATACCGTTGCTGTGAGACGTGCTTTCTCTACACGATACGGTACAGTTATACTCCACGCGCAAGGCGAACCGGTAAAGCGGAGCGTTCCCGTGGTTACTCCCACCTGTGTGGGTGAGATGCGAATGCTTAGGGTGATCGACCCACCGGCAGGAATAACAGGCGGCGGTGAGAGCGACGTAACGATGCTTGCAATGTCGCTTGTGAAGCCATCCACGCGCAACTCGTACTGCATAGGGTTGGAAATCACAACGTCTGCGTCCCGGGTTGCTTCACAAGCGTCGAGGACGCCAAAGTCGACTATACCCGACGGACCCGTCGGTTTAGGGTCTACAATCACCACGCGAACAGTGTCTTTGCTAATACAGCCAACTGCATCCGTGACGACGATCTCGTATCGAGAGGTCGAGGGTGGATTTACACGGGGTGTTTGGGAAGTATCAACGTTAATATATTCCGGACCGGATTCGATTCGGCTCCATTTGTATTTGTATGGTGATGTGCCACCGGTTACTGTAATCGCCAGTAGTATAACCGAGTCTTTGCATCGCGACAATTCCGGTCCAGCATCGACAATCGGCTTCGTGTTTTTCGTGAGAAACACGGTGTCGCGGTAGCGGCAGCCATCTGCATTCGTCACCGTCACGATGTAGCGGCCCGAATCAGTGACCGTAATGTTCTTTGTGATAGCGCCATTCGACCATAGGTATGTTACAAATCCCGATGGTCCAACAATTTGACGCGATTCATTATCGCATAGGGCAGGGGAGCCGTTGATAACCGCATTAATAACCGTGTCTATGCAATTGGTAAACAACGTTATGAATGGCAATGAGCGACGGTGCATCGTGTGGTCGAGCTTCGATGAATCTTGATACGCACCGGCTGTTGTATCCATATGCAACGTTTCGGCTGAATGAATCAGCAACACATTTGCATTCGCATCGCAGGCTATTGCCACTGCAGCAGCGCTTCCAAAATCGTCGGTGTCCGCAGGTGGCGTCGGCGGATTGAACGGTGGCAGAGGATTATCGGGTGGGGCGCTATAAAAAGAGCCATACAGCAATGTCTGGCCGTTTGCGCTGAGTTCAGCCAAGTACCCCGACTGCATAATCCAAGAGCCCGTATTGTATGCAGTGCTTTGGTACGCATCCGGCGTAACTGGCGTTGTGCCAGTGCCTGCCACGCCACCACATACCCACACTCGACCGGACTGATCTACCGAAACACTGTTTAAATAGTCGGCCGCGCCACCGCCAAAGAACGTGGACCACTGAACGGTGCCGTTCGTCGCGTATTTGCGAATAAAGCCATCGGCAACACCCCCTAGAGTGCCTCGGTAAGCGTTTAGAACAGGGAAGCCCGTGCTCGTTGTATAGCCGACCACAACCGCTGCCCCGTTGGCGTCGACAGAAATATCATTCACATCATCGAGTGCAGTACCACCGACATAACCACCCCAATCATGCGTCACCGTCCCACCAGCAAAAGAGAACTTCGAAACATAAATATCTAGAGCGCCTCGATATACCGAGCCGTCTTTAACCTGCGTGCCAGAGCCCTGCGTGTTCGCTACAATGTAAACACTGCCTTGCGGGTCCATTCCGACGGCCACGCCCTGATCATCGAGATCCCCACCAGCAAATGTCAGCCAGTCACCAATCCATCGATTTGGTATTGTGGCGTGCCTCGAAAATCTACAAACGAAGATGTCTTCGTTTCGAAACTGATTCTGGTCGTCGTGGATGTACGGCGTACCGACACGTTCGCTGACGCGCGGACTGCGGCTTGTTCCGATAACAGCGAGGCGACCATTGCGATATGTAATATCAACAGCTTGATCTTCTGCGCGGCCATACAAATACCAAATGTCGATCCATGCACCCGACGGAGAAAGCCCAAGAACAAAACCATTCGAGATACCAAGCGAGTCGGGGTCTCCGAATGGAGCACTGCCGACGCCAAGCGTTTGCGGCAACGTGCCAATTTCACTTTCAGTTGTACCGCACGTGTAAATATTGCCGGTCTCATCTGCGCAGA
>ENA-ORBV01017347-ORBV01017347.1-microbial-mat-metagenome-genome-assembly--contig:-NODE-17347-length-10305-cov-3.844153_pt1 | contig 10305 bp, 7 predicted proteins | sample MGYA00237777_ERZ505514 | MGnify/ENA primary metagenome ERZ505514 (study PRJEB26160, sample SAMN06269048) | microbial mat metagenome | isolation source: Oligotrophic lake microbial mat | place...
ATTACAGCCTGGTCGCGGGCGAGGATCGATGTGATGCCAGCGGAGCTGGCCGACGACAGCGTTTTATACGGCGCGCTTGCGCTAGCCAAGGAGACTTATACCAAATGACATATACCGAGACTTACCGCGAGCAATTGATCGACACGCTGAATGGCCTCGATCTCAAGCAGGTAGACCAGGCCATTGCCTGGCTTTCAGAAGCACGCGACAACGGCAACACGATTTTCATGACCGGCAACGGAGGCAGCGCCGCTTCGGCATCGCATTTTGTTTGCGACATGCTGAAAGGCGCCAGCTACAAACACGACAAGCGTTTCCGCATCCTGTCGCTGCACGACAACATGCCTACGTTGACGGCTTACTCGAACGATGTCGATTACCATGATGCGGCGCTTGAACAGTTGAAGAATTTCGCAAAGCCTGGCGATGTGGTGATTGCGATTAGCGGATCCGGCAATTCACCCAATGTGTTGCGGGCGATTCAATACGCCAATGAAAATGGCTGCAAGACCATCGGATTGACAGGCCGCGATGGCGGAAAGTTGGGGCCGCTCGTGCAACTCCAGATCCACACACCCGAGCCGCACATGGGTCGCATTGAAGATGCGCACATGATCGCCTTGCACATGATCTGCTATCAGTTCATGGACGTGAAGTAGACTTTACTTCTTGAAGAGGCTGTCGAAAGCCGCGCGGGCTTCTTGAGAACTGCGGGGAGCGGAGATTTGCTCCAGCGGACGCGAGTTCGCCGGCCCGCCACCCAACACCTGACGCCCGCCGGGAGTGTCTCGCGCCACGGTGACGCGCTGCTTGAAGAAGGTACAGGTATTGGCCTGGTCCTTCTTGTTCACGCGCTCCGGTATGGGCTTGAGGCATTGAAAACGAGTGGAGGGTTCGAAGTGCGTGCACTGCTTGCAGCAGTGCAGTGCAGAGCTGCACTTTGGGCAATTAGCCGCAAAGTCAATTCCGTCCATCAACATCGTTGAGCAATTCCAACAACGGGATGCGGCGACGCTTTCTACAAGCCGGGGTAAACGCGGACCTGTTACGTCAATCGGGGGTTTGGGCCCATTGAAATTTGGCCTGTCTTCACGGCGGGCTCCGCCGTTAGACCGATCGTGTTCCTGGTAGCCGCGTTGCGAATATTTGCGATCGCTGTCCATGCGGTCCTTTACTCCTTGAAAAACATAACACTTGCCGTGTCCCTATAAACTTCGTTGGTTTGCTCGACAAGAGGAGAGTGTATTGATGGTCTCCGCTTTGCTTCCAAAGCAGGCACGGCCGATACGAGAGGCAAGTGCACGAAACGGTGATCTACCCCTTGTGTATCACAGAATCCAACAAGATTCCAGCGAAATGTTTTAGGCCCAGCGGATGAGCGCCCCACAGGGACGCGTGATCGGGTCGATAAAGTGGTTCGGAGTGATCCGCAAACCATAGCCCAGTCGTCCGGTGTGCTTCGGAACATAGTTGCATTCAAATACGCAGGAATTGCCATTTTGTTCCCCAGGCTTCAGACTCACCACCTCAGAGCGCTCCAGCATGCCGGTGGCTGAAACAACACCCACCAGAGCCTCCACGCGAACGTCGGCCGGCTCCAGCCCGGCAAGATCCACGGTCACGCGGAAGGGCAGTTCCTGGCCGCTGGTGAGCAGACTCTCAGGTCTTGGCCCCATGTCGATAAAGCAAACCTGGTTCCAGGCATCATGAACCTTAGTGGCCCACTTCGCCTTCTCGCGCGAGTTCTTGTATCCATCCTCACGATAGGCGAGAGCCGCCTGGTAGGCTGGCTCATAAAGGCGATGCATATATTCACGAATCATGCGCTGGGCATTGAATTGCGGGCTGATCTTGCGAATACAGCTACGTACTCGTTCCAGCCATTCCAAGGGCAATCCGTCCTCGCCACGCTGAAAATACATCGGGAGAATTTCGTTCTCAAGGATCGAGTAAATCCCCGAGGCATGAAATTCGTCCTGGCCCGGCTCATACTCGTCGCGATCGCCAAGAGCAAAGCCGAGGTCCGATTCATAGGCCTCATCCCACCAGCCGTCCAGGATGCTCAGATTAGGCACGCCGTTGATGGCAGCCTTCATTCCGCTTGTGCCGCAGGCTTCTTCACCTCGGCGAGGGTTATTCAGCCAGAGGTCGACACCCTGCACCATTTCACGCGCCACTTGCAGGCTGTAGTCTTCGACAAAAACAAGGTGCGGAGCCAGTTCCGGGTCTCTCGACAATTGCACAATCTCGCGAATCAAAGTCTTGCCCGGATGATCTTTAGGGTGAGCCTTGCCGGCGATAATAATCTGAACCGGGCGGTCTTTTGAGTTCAACATCTTCTTGAGACGAGCCACATCGCGGAAGATCAGCGTCGCACGCTTGTAGGTAGCAAAGCGGCGGGCAAAGCCAATCGTGAACGCATCGGGATCGAGCACCTGCTCGAGGCGATGAATCTCGGTCGCACTCGCGTTGCGTCGCTCCGCAGCCGTAGCCGAACGCTCGCGCACAAACTGCACCAGTTGCCGCTTCTGCTTCTTGTGCACTTCCCAAAGCTCTCGCGCTGGAATGTCTTTCACGTCGTCCCAGATCTTCGGGTCCACATAGCGCTCGCGCCAGTCCGGCTGTAGGTACTGGTCGTACAGCATAGCCAACTCACCGTAAAGCATAGTAGGCAAATGAATGCCGTTGGTCACCGAGGTGATCGGCACTTCTTCTACCGGCAAGCCAGGCCACAACTCAGCCCACATCTCGCGCGAAACATCACCGTGCAAGATTGAAACCGCGTTGCGATAAGACGAAGCCTTCATCGCAAGAATCGCCATGGAATATCGCTCTGAGGTATCGGCTGGATTTCGGCGGCCCAGCGCAAAGAGCTGTTCAATCGGAATGCCTGCCTCTTCGCAATAAGCACTTAAATATTCATAAACAAGCCCGCCGTCAAACAGGTCTATACCAGCCGGCACGCTCGTGTGCGTTGTAAAAATATTGCTCGCCCGCGCTGTCTCAAACGCTTCGGCAAAACTCAGCTTTTGATCCACCATCAGCAGTCGCGTCCGCTCCAGCGGCATAAACGCAGAGTGGCCCTCATTCATGTGGAAGACATTCGGCTTCAGCCCCATCGCACTCAAAGCGCGCAAGCCGCCGATGCCAAGCACAACCTCCTGCCGGATACGGGTGTTCGAATCCCCGCCATAAAGCTGATCCGTAATGTCCCGGTATTCCTGCGTCGTGTTCTCAGGGATGTTCGTATCCATCAGATAGAGCTTTACCCGGCCCACCATCATGTGCCAGACCTTGATCGATACCACCCCGCCGGGCATGGTCACCTCAACAATCAGCTCTGTCCCGTCGTCCTTTAGAACCGGCAGAACCGGCAACTGGTAGAAGTCGTTTACAGGAGTACGCTCCTGCTGCCAACCGTCCGAATTCAAGCTCTGCTGAAAGTACCCTTTCTGGTATAAAAGTCCAACACCAACCAAGGGGTAATTTTCATCACTTGAGGACTTCATGTGATCGCCACTTAAAACACCCAATCCACCCGAGTAAATCGGCATACATTCAGCCAAGCCGTATTCCATCGAAAAGTAGGCGATCAAACGATCATCGGTGTAAGCGGGAGGAGCCTGCATATAGCTGTCAAACCGCTCGCAGGCACGCTTGTAAACAGCAAGGTAACGAGGATCTGCCGCAGCTTTGGTCAAGGTATCAGGCTGCAGTCGGCTCAACATCAGCACAGGATTATGGCTCGCGCGCCAAAGCACCGGGTCCAAGCGACGAAATAACGCTCTTAACTGGTGGTCCCAGCTCCAGAGCACATTGTTAGCAATTTCAGGCAACCTGCTCAAAGCGGGCGGTAAAGTCGGACGAACGAGAAACTCTGAGATAGGTTGGATTTGAAAAGGCATTTGTATAAGTTAGACCTGAGTGAGAATTGAAGTCATTGAAGAGCGACTGAAACAGCTTTAGTGAAATCGTATGAAAAAGGTAATAATAGGTCGCACAAAGTTAACATGTTTGAGTTAAGATACTGCTTATGAAACTGAGCGCACAAGAAGAATACGGACTTCGTTGTTTGCTCCAAATGGCTAGCCGCGGCGACGAAACTAGTCTCAGTATACCGGAGATCAGCCGCGCTGAAGGGCTATCGGTACCAAACGTTGCCAAGCTCATGCGTCTGCTCCGTATTGCAGGATTCGTTAAAAGTGTACGGGGGCAATCGGGTGGGTATAGTCTCGCCAAGCCTTCAAAAACGATCCTCGTCGGTGAAGTACTGGAAGCTCTCGGTGGCAAGCTTTTTGGAGAGAAATTCTGTGGACGGCATTCCGGGCTTGAAACCGCTTGTGTTCACAATTCAGATTGCAGCATGCGGGCATTGTGGCTTGGCTTGCAGCATATGCTCGAAAAGGTTTTGTTCCACACAACCTTGGCCGAGCTGATTCAAAAAGAATCCTCCATGCACGAGATGCTCGAGTCCCGGCACGGTGCGTTGATTCTGCCTCAACCCATCAACGGCAAAGCTGCCAGCGCCTAATCGAGCAGGATGCGTCACAATGAGTGCTGAGTATGCACTCGCCCCGCCTTACTAATTCCCGCTTGGGATCTTTTCTTGCCTCTCGATGGATGCTTTATGGCCCGGTAATGTTCCTGGCCTGTCTGATTGCCGGTGGTGCGTGGTATGGCTACCAGGAATACCAGCGCCGCAATCTAGCTTTGATCGAAGCTGCGAAACCCAAGCCCGTAGCAGACCCTCTGGTACAAACTTATTCAGGTAAGATCCGTGCCCGCAACACTGTCTTGATTCCAGCTCCCATCGACGGCACTCTCGAATCGGTTGAAGTAGCCGACGGCGAAGAAGTCTTTGAAGGCCAACTGCTCGGCAAGATCCAGAACACTGCCGTCGAGGGCCAAAAACAAAAGACAGAAGAAGATCTCGACCGCGCCCAAGGTAAACTCGCCGACCTGGAGAGCCAGTTACTATCCGGACGCCTCGAAGCCAGCCGTGCCAGCGCAGATCTGGCCCGGGTGCGGGCTGAATATGAATCGGCGTCAAGAGGCTTCGATAAACTCCAGAAACTCTACCGTGCAGGTGCAGCCGCCCGCAAAACTTTCGAGAAATCCGAAGCGGACTTCCGCAAACTCGTAGAAGATCTCAAAGGCACGCAAGACTCTGCCCGGATCTCTGAATCAAAGGTCACAACCCTCCAGGCAAGTGTTGAAGAAGCCAAGACCCGCTTGCGTGAGAAGACAGAAGACCTCGAAGAAGCAGACACAGAATTACTCACAGGCACGGTGAAGGCCCCGGTCTCAGGTCTGCTGATCGGTCACCGGAGGAACCCGGGCGAGCAGGTAACTCGCGATATCGAAGATCTCTTCGAGATTGCCAGCGATCTGACGGCCATGGAGATCATCACGGAAGTACCGCCCGAGTTGGCAAAGAAACTGACAGTGGGTGGGCGCGCCTTCGTTCAGATCGCCGAAGCAGGCGAGGCCCCTCTCAACGGCAAGATTCGTGAAATCAATGACAATCAGGCGATTGTTGAATTCACTTCACCCTCACCGGCAATCAAGCCGGGCATGACCGCCCAAGTGCGCTTCCTCAATTAGCCGCTTCGCCAAACACATAACGCGAGAACCAGCTCAGGTTCTCATCCATCACGTGCATAGCCTCTTTCGGCTTGTTGATCCCGTGGCCAAAGCCCTTGTAAAGCACCAGCCGTGAGGGCACCCCAACATCCTTCAGGCCTTGATAAAGCTCAAACGCATTCTGGGGCGGCACGCGCTTGTCATTGTCACCATGCTGGATCAAGACTGGAGACTTCGCCTGCTTGATGTAGGTCATCGGGGAAGTCTTCCTGTAGACCTCCATGTCGTCCCACGGAGTCGCCTTCAGGTACTGCCGGGTAAACGGATGGATGTCGGTATTGACGTAGTAAGTAACCCAATTCGAGATTCCGGCACCAACGCTCAACGCCTTAAATCGGTCCGCATGAGCCGTTGCGAGAAACGCTGAAATATAGCCACCCTGGCTCCAACCCATACTTCCGACACGCGCCCCATCGACAAATCCCTGCCCAATCAAATGATCGATACCGGACAATACATCCCAAGCATCACCAACTCCCAGATTGCCGACATTAAGCGCACGAAACTTTGCACCATAACCACTTGAGCCACGATAGTTCGGCCGCAAAACAAGCCCACCCTTGGCCACAAACTGCTCGGCCGGGTAGTAACTGTCTGGCGTCACATAAGGCAGGTCAATGCCGGTTGGGCCACCATGGATGATCACCAGCAGCGGGTGCTTCTTGCTGCGGTCAAAATTCTGCGGCGTCAGCAGGATCCCCTCAATGGTTGCGCCATCCTTCGATTTCCACGACACCACTTCGCGCTTCGCCGGCTGAAACTTCGCCCACTGCGTCTTCAGATTGCTCACTGCCTGCGGAGCCCAGGACGTACCCGGCGTCACATACACTTCGAAGTTCTGGTTCGTACTAGCCCCAATAAACGCCACCTTGTCGAGACTTTTCGTCAGCGAAACACTATTCATCGTCCAGCCCGAAGGCAGGCTCAATTCTCGCGGCGAATCAGACGACGGGTTCGCGATGTAAGCATTCATCGAAGTCTTGTTACGGGCCAGAAAGTAGATGCCGCGCGAAGTCCAGTCCACCAGGATCAGCTGTTCATCGACAGACCCGGACACCTTGCGGGCAGCACCTCCATCCACCGGCCGCACCTCGATATGCGCATTCGCGAAATAGCTACCCTCTACTTCTCCCTGAGTCGTATAGGCGATCTCTTTTGAGTTTGGAGACCAACTAATTCGACCAAACTGGTTGCGCGTCCCGGCCAATACCCGAAGCGCTTTCGTCGCAGGATCCAGAATTTGAAGCTTCGCCCCCAGAGTGGAAAGATCCGGATTCTTCTTGGTCACAATCGCCACTTGCAAACCGGTCCTGGCAACTACAAGCGACATCACCGTAAACGGCCCTTCGGTCAAACGCTCCGCCTTCTGCTTGGGACTATCGGTAATCTTGACGCGCCACACATGGCTCATCGTGTATTCCTCATCCACAACGGTCAACTCGCCATACTGCTTCTTGCGATCCTTCGATGCACTGGTCTCGGCATCCCCGGCAAGAAAGTAAAGCTGCGACGCATCCCCCCACTCAAAGCTGCTCACCCCAGTCTCGTGGTCGGTAAGCTGCATTGCTTCGCCTCCGCCAACGGGGATCAGATAGATCTGCTGCTTCCCTTCCCGGTTCGACAGAAAGGCAATTTGTTTGCTATCAGTCGACCAGGCAGGCGCAGAAGAACTCTTCCGGCTAGCCGTCAACTTCAGACTCTTCGTAGTTCCCACCTCAGCCAGGTAAAGGTCTGACTCATTAGAATTGTCTTCCCAGTTGGTGCGAGACAAAACATAAGCAACATATTTTCCATCCGGAGAAATCGCCGCATCCATCGGCTTCTGCATCGAGAGCGCTTCTTTGGACGAAGGCACCTGCCCCAGCAACGAAACCACAAACGAAAGGCAAATCAAAATTCGCATGAATCTTAGAATACGCTGTTGTTATGGACTTTCTCGCCGGCTCATTGCTTGAGCTGATCACTCAAACCTCTGTCAACCTTCCTCCCGATGTACGCGCCGCCATGGGCACCACCATGGCGGCCGAGACGCCCGACACCCAAAGCGCCCAGGCTCTCAGCATCATTGCCACCAACATCGACATGGCGGTTGAAGACCAGGGCCCCATCTGCCAGGACACCGGCATGCCCACCTTCCTCGTCCACACTCCCGTAGGCGTCAATCAGATCGCCCTCAAGCGCGCGATTCACGAAGCCGTCGCCGAAGCCACCCGCCGCGGCAAGCTCCGGCCCAATTCGGTCGACAGCATCACCGGCAAAAACTCAGGCGACAACCTCGGTCACGAAACACCTGTCATCCACTTCGAACAGTGGGAGCAAGACGACATCGAAGTGAAGCTGCTGCTTAAGGGTGGCGGCTGCGAAAACAAAAACATCCAATACTCCCTGCCCGCCGATCTCGATCACATGGGCAAGGCCGGTCGAGACCTCGAAGGCGTTCGCAAATGCCTCCTCCATGCAGTCTGGCAAGCCCAGGGCCAGGGTTGCGCCCCCGGTGCCCTCGGCGTCTGCATCGGCAGCGATCGCGCTCACGGCTACTGGCTGGCCAAAGAACAACTCTTCCGCACCCTCGACGACACCAACCCCGATCCAGTCCTCGCCGGGCTTGAAGCCGAAATCATGGAAGAAGCCAACAAGATCTCGATCGGTGCCATGGGCTTCGGGGGCAAAGCAAGTCTGATCGGCTGCAAAGTCGTCGCCGCCAATCGCCTCCCGGCCAGCTTCTTCGTCAGCGTCGCTTATGATTGCTGGGCCTTCCGCCGTTTGGGTATCAAGCTGGACGCAAGCAGCGGCGCGATCAAACAGTGGATCTATCGCGATCCCGAACGCCCAGTCGAGAAGATGGCCCAAGGCTCCGGCTTCCCGCTCACCGGTCGCGAAGTTGTACTTACCGCACCCATCACAGAATCCCAGGTACGCGCCCTCAAGGTCGGCGACGTCGTACTCATCCGTGGACGCATGTACACCGGTCGCGATGCAGTCCACGCACACCTCATGAACACCCCTCCGCCCATGGACCTCAACGGCCAGATTATCTATCACTGCGGCCCGGTAATGATGAAGACCAACGACACCTGGTATGTCAAGGCAGCCGGCCCAACCACCTCCAGCCGTGAAGAACCCTACCAGGCCACCATCATCGAGAAATACGGCGTTCGTGTCGTGGTTGGCAAAGGCGGCATGGGTGCCAAGACCAGCGCAGCGCTCAAGCAATTCGGAGCTGTCTACTTAAACGGCATCGGCGGCGCAGCCCAGTTCTATGCCCGCACGGTCAAGAAGGTAGCCGGAGTCGACCTGATGGAATTTGGCATCCCCGAAGCCATGTGGCATCTCGATGTCGAAGACTTCGCCGCCATCGTCACGATGGACGCGCATGGCAACTCGCTCCACAAGGATGTCGAAGAGGCCACAGCAAAGGAACTGGCCGCCCTCGCCAGCGTCTAGTCATTTTTCTTCTTTACCGGAGGCGCTGCCGTAACAGGTGGCGCCTCTTTTGGTTTATCGCCAAAGCTGATCTCAGACTCTGTCGTAGAAATCGAAGACTCGGTTGCAAACTTCCGGTAGTTCTTAAATTCAATCTCATTGCGAGAGCACTTCGTCGTATACCGCCAGCAAGCCAGATTCTCGCTCTTCACTGGCAGAAGATACTTTTCGCCCTTGATCGTCACCCAGCCGTACTCCGTCATCTGCTCCACCCAGTCCAGCTCATAATCGCTCGGCAATCTCACCGCCTGCATCTCGGTGCGCAACACGCGGCCAGTCTTGGGGTCAATCCAGATCGCGCCCTTGTAAGCTGGCTTGATCGGCTTGCCGTAGCGAACGATCCAGTGCGAATTCGCCTTCTCCACCTTAAAATCAAACACCTCGCAATCAATATCCGCCACCTTGTCTTTGCCGCGACGGGTAAACACTGCCGCCGTAGCCGGGTGCAAAATATCAACCAGCGTAGTGCCCCAATCCCCCGTCGACCAGGACCCCGTATCCTCAGGCGACCCCGACTTCTGCACCTTCCCATTCACCCGGACATTCCGATACTCTTCCTTGCGGTCGTTGTACATCAACTCCACTTCCACAAGGTCTTTCTTCTTCCATTTTGGAGGCTTGGCGTCGCTCATAAACCGCGTCACGATCTCGTCGCAGATAAAGTTCGGCAGCGTCGAATCGTAGTCGTAGGAAGCAACGGCCGCCTCATCAATCAGCGGATCGTTCACCACTTGTTTGGGCACACTTCCCGAGATATCGATTTCCGGCTTGATCCCGGCCGCCCCAGCGGGAATCGGTAACGGGCCGTCCTCAGTGGAAGCCTTGGCAGGAGTCGAACGCGGCGCCGGTGCCTCCTCCGTCTCCTGCGGAATCCCGCTAATGATATTCGGTCCCTTGCTGCCAGGCGTAGGAGCCTTGCGCGGAGCATTCCCCCCGCGTTTTACCACTGGTGGCCCGGGATCATCCGGATCGACATTAGGAGGCGGCTTCTGGGCCGGTGTCTGGCTAAACAGCAGCATATAGGCGACAAAAGAGAGCATGATCATTAATACCGACGTCTTTCGCATTCGGTTGGCTTCATGGTAATCTAAAGATTCCCACCTGTCGTGGCCAGGTAGCTCAGTTGGTAGAGCAGCGGACTGAAAATCCGCGTGTCGGGGGTTCAAGTCCCTCTCTGGC
>ENA-ORBV01017348-ORBV01017348.1-microbial-mat-metagenome-genome-assembly--contig:-NODE-17348-length-10304-cov-6.313093_pt1 | contig 10304 bp, 4 predicted proteins | sample MGYA00237777_ERZ505514 | MGnify/ENA primary metagenome ERZ505514 (study PRJEB26160, sample SAMN06269048) | microbial mat metagenome | isolation source: Oligotrophic lake microbial mat | place...
GTTGATGATGATGTTGTTGATGAGGTAGTGGTTGTAGTTGTAGTGGTGGAAGTTGTAGTTTTTGTTGTTGCCGCTGTTGGGCGGTGGGCGGTGCTTCTGTCAGTGGTGGGGGCGGAGGCAGGTCTTTAAACTGATATTCTTTGGCGAGGGCATCAATGATCAATTTGCACTTTTGCAACACTAGCGCTTGTTGCTGTTGCCACAACCACGACTCCAATCGTGCCAAACAATAGGCTTGACCCATTTCTTCCAGGCGTGGGCCCCAACTGGTTCGTTGACACCGATGGCACTTTTGTCGATGACTACGAAAGACTTGCCCGGCATGGGATACTTCCGTCTCAAGTTGGACATGATGTAATATGCGAGGCAAAATGGAATGGTTGTGATAAAACTCATATAATTGGGGTGCTGCAAAATACAACATAATGTCTTGTTGTTGTTGTTCCTGTTGTCGTGTTTGATTAGAAGTTTTCATCATTGTTGCTTTCGCTGGTGTCGCATTGCAAGGCATTGCCTTATTGTTGTTGTTGCTGTTGTCACTACTACGATCATCAGGATCAATGGTAAGGTCAAAGGGTGTCAAGGTATCGTTACAAAATTGAGCAAAGGGATAATGTGCATTGACATGCGCGGAGAGATAAATACTGCGAATTTCGTGTGGTTCCACCGGTGTTGTAGTGGTGGTAGTAGTTGTATTGTTGCTGGCAGTGGTTGTGGACGAACTGCCACCCGACCAATGATAATCAATCATTTGTTTTTGCGCCCAACAAGAATCGGCAGGGGAAGGTAAATTATTGCAGTAATCATTGTCGCTGTTGCCGTTATTGTTTTGTGGATTGCGACTGTTGTTATGGTTGTGTTCTTCTTCTTCTCTTTCTTCATCACTGGGTTGATGTCGAGGTTGTGGGACATGAGGTGATACAAAGCCTCGCGCTGGAATACAGGGAACGACGGAACTGTATTTGTATTGAATGCAAAAGGGTGCCGCCGGTAAGACTCCCTCCTCGTGATAGACTTGTTCCAACCATGTCTCGTTCGTTGCAGCACTGGAAGCATATTGTGGATATTTTTCTTGGGGTCGCAGAGCATTGACCGTTTCCATGGCAGTCGCCACCAAACTTCCCAGAGGTCGGACCCCAAAAGTTATGACGCAAGATTGGCCTGCCGGCAAATATCCTTCCGACGGAAAGACCACAAAGCAATCGGGTCTTTGTATGGAACAACGAAAGACGAGGGGTCGTACAAAATCAGGATTGACGACCAACGCTTGGTGCCAGGTGTTTTGATCCATTCCGGCGGTCGATGACCACTATGAGTATGACCGCGTGAATGTCTTGCTCCTCGTAAATAGCTAGAGCCGTATTGATCTTCCCATGCTTTTTGTGTTTCGCGTTCTTGTCGTAAGTGCTTCAATTCTTCTAGCCCCAATTTGGTGGATAGGGGTTCCTCCGTGACATTGAAAAACAAGACATCCTTGAGCGGAGACAAATATGTTGTATTGGCGGTTGATGAACTTGTGGTTTTTGTTCTCGTTGTAGCACGTTTTTTAGTAGTAGAGGAGGATGGCGGAGCAGCCGTGTATTGTTGTGTATCCAATCTTCGATGTAAGGTAGAGGCATTGGCGAATGCTTTCTGTGAACGACTTGTGGAGTAGCAAGGAATATTTTTTGTTTTAGTTGCTCTGCTTCTACTGATGGTGGTATGTTGGTGTGGTTGTAGGAATGCTTCATGTTGTTGGCAAAATTCTTGCAAGGAATCATGGGTTGCTTGAGCTACAGCGTCGGTAAAATTTGTACATGGACGAACGGAGGTTTTTTTGTCGCCCTTTAAAAACTCCTTTTTGGCATGATTAAGAGGATGCTTTGGAAAACATCGACAATTTGGACACAAGTCTTGCCAATCCTCTTCTCCTTGTTCTTCCTCTATAGCCGAACTAGCAGAAGTATCATAAATACAACACCGTCCTGGAACCAATCCATCTTGAGGATACGTGCAATTCCAATGAAAGATCCACAAATCATGGGGATTGTGATAGGCTTGTTGATACGCACGAAACCAATTTTGATCTTGCCGTTCCAGTGCGTGGCAAGCAGTGCCCAAATTCCAACGACGCGCAAATAAAATCCGCCACAAATCATCGGATCGAGAAGCGTCGCGTAGCCGTTTGGACACCAAAGACGCCGGAGCAATTTCCCGCACTGTCAAGTACGACAAGAGTCCGGCCAACACATCCAACGACAAGGTATCCAATTGCAGCGGTAATTTGAATGGCGCGACTTCTGGCTCGGATACCATTATTTCAGGTATCATCTCTGCAGCAGCAGGCAGGATGCTCGTTGGGTCGTCACTCCGTTCCGAAAGACTTAATCGTTTCCGAATGCGGGCAAACAATTTCTTCCGCTTGATGTGTTCGCCTCCTCCTCCTCCTCCCTTCTCTTTGTGGTTGCTGCTCCTGCGTCTGCGAAAAAACATTTCTATTACAAAATACAAATCAATCAGCTAGCTAGCGGCTCGGAGTGTCTCACGGCAACACGATGCACCAACCAGCTATCTACCGGTTAACCTTAAGCCGTGGGTCCGTCCTTGTTATTTCGTCGACAAAAAAATAAAAGTCTCGGTCGAGCATGCATAGACGAATGATGACAGCGACATTCGCACACGCATGAAGATGTGTGCGACGATAACACAGCTGCACCGCACAGTTGCTCCGCTGATAGGCAAGTTTTCATTGATTGGAACCCAGAAGAACTATTACGATAGTAGCCACAGTAGTAGTCTGGATTCCATATCGAGCTTGGGCTTTTGCTGCGTACCTAGCTAGCTAGCTAGCTACCTGGTAGCTACTAGCTAGCTAGCTAGAAAGTCAGCACCATGGTAAAGATCTAATTTAGGTTCTTGTGATTGTAGCTAGCTAGCTAGCTAGCTAGCTAGATAGTCAGCACCATGGTAAAGATCTAATTTAGGTTCTTGTGATTGTAGGGCCGTTTATGGCATGGAATGGGAGACAAATAGCTACCAATAGAGATACTGCTAGCTAGCTAGCTAGTAGCCGGCTTTGGGAGATGTAGATGCACCCATCGCTTTGAGTTCCTCGGGATCTCGATCGATTGTCAGACAAGAGTTGGGCAGAGCAGCAAATGGTGCCTGGTTGGCTGATTGTGTCTCCATACCCTTCCATTTACAAGGGACGAAAAGGTCCACCACCTGCCACGAAAGACCTGCGGTTGCGCTTCAGTTCCCACTAGAGTACTAGTAATGCACAATCCTGTAGATACTACTGTAAGCATGACATTCCGTCGGATAGAAAGTCTTTCGGGGAGAGACACAACAAAAAGGTCCTCGCAGCTGTGGTACCGCTCTTGTGGCTACTTTAAGCCGATGTTTCCGTAAAAGCTCTATTCAGGGCAAGGCACTCCAGAATAGAGAAGAAGCTTTATCCAGGACGAGCAACGCAAATAATACAATATAGCCATGATGATTCACGAGGAGCGTAGAAAAAAAACACTACTTAAATTAACTAAAATGAAAACTAGATAAAATACGGAGCCATTCAACTGCCCCCTGGCAAGGATAGGTGACGGCAACTCTTAAAGAGCACACTCTTGGGGCTTTTCGGCCTCCTTTTCCCGAACGAAATAGTCATGGTTACTTTGAATCATAGGCAACACGAGCCTCTGCACTTCCGGGACAAGCTCGCCGAGGACTTCGTAGGCTGGCTGGATCACAAAGTCGATGAAGCCAATCTGAGAATCATGAGGATTCGTCGTCTTTCTGTCGCAGAGTTGCGAAATGGGCAATCCCAATTCTGCTTCCTTGTCGCCCTGAGCAAAGATCTCCTCCATGACTCGGTCTGTCCAGATCAGGAACAACGGGTCCGGCTTTGCCTGTCCTGAAATATCAGCCAAGTGCATCATGTACACCAACACCTTCCAGCGACTTTCATCATCTAGCTCAGCGCCCTCCTCCATTCCCATGACAAAGCCCTTGAGCGTATTCACCATGACGAAGTGCTTGCTCATATCAGTATTCAAAATGGCGTCGATGACCTTGGAGCGAACCGCTTTCATGATCTTCTCCGATGCGTTACAGAGAACGTTGAGACCCGAGTCGCTTCCGTGATTAATGTGCGAGGTACAGCGGGATCGGTTGGCAAGCTGGTTACTGTCGTCGCCAAGCATTTCCATGAAGGCATGGGAAACGTGCTTGTTTTCAAGCACCGAGTGATCGTTGTAGATGAGGGCCAGGTCCGACTTGCAGTTGACTTGGAAGGCATTGTTTTGCCCCGGGTGTTCGACGTCGTGGACTGCTGCTGCCAACAAAATCGAGAATAGCTCAACTTTTGAACAGTGAAGATCTGGCTTCATTTGAATCAATGCATGAAGGGATTGCAGAACGTCTGCAGCGTGCGTTGCGTTATGATAGGGGTTGCCGGCTCTGTAGTCGTTGTCGATCGAGCGGAGGTAGTCGCAAAGAATGTCGAGAGGAATCTGAAGTTCAGAGTCCACAAAGTCGTAGCCGTCATTCAGAGGTTCTGGCATTCCACAAGCTCGAGCCATGGCTTGCTGAGCGTATGGAGCACCAATTACCGCCCACCCCATGAACAAGAGGGGTTTCTCTCCTACCGTGTCCACAAGGTCGAACACATTGAATCCCCAAGTCTTGACAGAGTCCCACGATAGCATCTTACAGACTTTTCTTTGAGATTCCTTTGAAAGGTCCTTGAACTCTGGCAGAAGGAACAAGGAAGCATCCTCAGAACGGGAAGTAGTGCCTTCAACGTCCTCTTCGGTGTTTATCAATTCAGAAGTGGTAGAAGTGCCACGCTGACTACTATTATCGGCGGGGACAGTCACACCTCCGAATTCTCGCATGATAAAGGCAGCCGTTTCATGGTCGACTACATCTTCCTGCGAACTTGTTTTACCAAGCTTCCTCAGTCCGCTTCCTAGCAGCTTCAGAGGCAGATGACGCATTTTATCGCTCTTGTCGTCCGTTCGTTCCAACAAGAGAACTTTGACGCTTTCCAGTTCCGCGATTTGATCCTCCGTCATTGCCTTGTACGTGGGGCTATCCTCCATCAAGAGATCATTGACCGTATCCACAGCCTCGTCCCACTTGGAGTTTGTTAGCGCTGACAACTTGATCTTTGCCTTTCGGGTCTTCGTGCCGGGTTGCTTTTCAAGCCTCGCAGCGTTTCCGTCATTGACCACTTTCATCATTTTGGGAATGAAGAGAAGCGCTAGAACAGTAAAGTTCTGCAAAAAGATAGCCAATACACGAACCAAGTAGAAGACCTCTGTGTTGTCCCGGACCAGTGCTGAGATGGGTACAGCGAGAAGCAGGACTTGAAACATAAAGGCAACGGAAAGTGAGATGTATTTGCTCTCCGCGAAGCTAGAGTCAATATGGCTGGTCTGGATACAGAGAACCAGGGCATATAGTAGGCACAGGATGTGGAAGATAACCAGCGCCGCGTAGAAGAAAAAGCCGTAGTCAGATCGACATTCTCCGTACGATTCAACCACGAGCCCATTCTCCTCTGCCGTAATCTCTCTTTGCCATTCCAAAGGAGAAAATACCTGCCATGAAACCAAAATTGCCAGCTCAAAGAGAAGCATAAAGGCAACAATGTGGATGACGCTAGAAAGGCCAATCTTTTTCTTCTTTCCCGTCTTGGTTTGGTCATTGGCGGCCACAAAGATGAGCTTCACTCTCATAATCTTGGCAAATAGCATGGAAAAGGTAAGGACAAATCCAATTCCGTAGAACCACGGAACGACCATACAACTGGAATCGACAAAGTCAATGTTGTCCTGATGTTGGCCAGTTTCGGATCCCATAAATGGAATGGACAAACTGGAAAGGAAGCAACCAAGAATGACCACGCCCAAAAGTTGCGGCTGACTGACTTTGACATGCCACTCCTTGCGGTTCAGGTACAAGAAGAGCGCGCAAACAAGCGACATGAAGGTCATGACTGCCAGCAAGAAATAGCCAACTGCATCAAGCGAGCTGCTGATGTAGTTTTCTTCGTGATAAAATCGAGGTGGTGTGTAGTCAAAGACGAAAATGGGCGCCTCGGGATTGCCTCCTTCGTCAATGCATTGAATTTCCGAGAGATGCGACATGGCTTCTTCCACCACATGGGGTGGCGGTACCACCCAACCGTGCTTCAAGGCAATGCTAGATGCTTGAGGATCCGTGTAGGTCCATTCGATGAATTTGGCCACCAACCATGCCTGGTAGCAGTCGTGGTACCCAGTAGGGCTCTTCTTGAGGTACCAGTAAGCATATCCTACAACTGGGAAGGCATCCGGTGGCATTTCATCACCGAACACCACATCCTGGGTCAAAGGATCCATGGTGTTGGAAGGACTTGCCAGACCCTTCAACACAGACTCATGACTGGCAGAGACAAAGGTATCGGAACCAGGTGGGCCGATGTTTACCTGAGCGAGAAAGTCGCTGATGGCATAGTAATGTTCACCAGCAACATATCTACATGGCGAAGAGACAGTTCCATGAAGGCAAGAAGTTAGCATAACATCAAAGACGATGAACGTCAAGTTCAGTAACCAAGTCAGCATGTACTTACCCAATGGACCAAGGTGTACGCAGGACAGCCGAAACCAGTTCATCCATACTGGCGGACACATAATGGGTCCTAGTTATGGAAGCATTCCCAACATATAGAGCGTCCTTGGTCGAGAACTCGGTCAGATTGTTCAACTCCCATTTGGGCTTCGTTCCCACAGCTTCGACGGGCCAATCGGGTAAACTGTCCAGGGCATCCGTAAAGATATACGTCTGACCCGAACTGTCTCCTCGCACAATGACCGAGATTTCCACGTGAGGAAGATCGGTGTAGGGATTGAGCGCCACAAGAGCTGGATCATCCCAGTAGACAATCTTGGACATAAAGATGTCAGCCAGAACTTGCAAGGTCATGTTCATATCGGTGGGAGCCGACATGATGGGAACAATGGCTTCTCCAATGGCCGGAAGATGCTTGAGATCCAAGTCGGGATGTTCCCTGTAAACGTCTCGAGGAAAAGGAGCATCACTGATTCCCCAAACGGTGGACGCGCCTTCTTCAAGTCCTACGCCTTCGCAGAGCGACTCGATGTAATGGGTCTCACAATCCACTTCACCCCACAATGCACTTTGAGTGCTTCCCGAGTTGACACTGCTCAGGGTAAGATCAGCTTCAGGGTACAATGCCTTGAAGGCAGTAGCCCATTCACTGGCGACACTGTAAGGTCCTGCTCCACTGGCGCCATGGACGGCAATCTTTTGTGCCGCTTGGGCCACCACCATGCTTGGAAGCAAGGCCAAGGTTGCCACCATTTTGAATGGGGGCAAACCAACCATCTTTATGATCTTTCAAAAAGTTATTCTACCTTTTTTTCAATTTATTTTCTTTCTGTGAAATAGACCAAAAGCAAATTATTGTGAGAAAAATTAATAAAACACAAGAATTGGTCAAAATGGGAAGGTTCACATTCGAGGGTAATTGTCCTCTTACCTCTAACATCAGCTTGTTAAAGCCCGCTACTCGCTACCAATAGCTCGTACAGGACAAGCAAAAATGATTGTGTGAGGAAAATGAAGGTACTCCAGTAGACAAGATCTGGATGAACATACGGAAGAAGTACTGTAGAAAAAAACCAAGTGACCGGAAGATTCATTCAATTGTGCGGAAGCAAGAAGGCGTAGCTAATATTAAGTTGTTAGAACTTAGAACCTTAATAGTCGCAGGACATACAGGTGACGGTACTACTCAATGGTCGCTGTGACTTGGGGAATCTAGTAGTAGTCTAGTAGAGAGTGACTTGCGAAGGAAGGGTAATAGTAAAGGAGAGCAGCACTGTACGACGAAGTCGAAGCGGCTAAAGCATCTTAGGAATTAATGCGGAAATAAAATTCGGTGGTTAAGAGTATGACGACTGCGTGGTCGGAAAAGACTATGACTAATTGTTTCGAGAATTACAATGTGGAAGGTCATTCGAAGACTCCATGACTTCGGTTTGAGACTTTAACTGTATTTAATGGTTCTTCCTGGTGGCCGTGATATATCTATGTTGAACAAAATCCTAAGTAACGTTATTTGATGAATGTCGCCTGTACAGTTTGTACTACTTCGAAGTACTGGTAACTAGTACGAACTTGAAGTACAATACTTGGTTAGCAATGCCGGAAGCATCGATGACCAACAAAGAGATTCCAAAGCAGTCTTGGCCTTTTGCTTCCTGGTTGATAAACTTCTTCTGCCACGTCGGCCATACGAACAACTCTCCGATTTCCCTTTAAACCTTTCTATTTAGTACGAGAAGTTGATACATGCAGCGTAGGCAAGTGACTTATTTCAAATTGCTGCGTCAGTAGCTACTCCGAGCAAGTGGTGACAACTTACCAAGTGGTTCTTGTCGGAAGAGAAACCGCTATGCAACCGAACCCTCCCAGGATTGTGCTCGATGGTTGAGGGAATGTGCAGCGAATTGCATAATGTACGTACTGATTCGGAATCAGGATGCCGAATGACTTGAGGAGAGCAATGTAAAAGTCATTACCTAAAAAAAGAAGCATTACCATTGGTCACATCAGAGCAATGGGGTATAGGAAACTTTATTCCCGGGATACTGTATCATGTTGTTAGAATATGAAAATTTTCCGATACTCCGTATCCGCTACCAGTTTCATTGGCGGAAGCAACTTGGTTGATGACGTCCACAGTCGTAATGGCTGCGCTTCGTTGGAAGCCCAAATGCTCCTTGAAGAAGAACGATTCAAGCAAAATTCTACACATTCTCGCTCCAGACTCCAGGGTCAGTACCGAAAAAGTCTAATTTTCGTTCGTTTGAATAAACCTGTTAAATAGAAAACGACATTTCTGACAAAGACAGACATTTCAGACGTTTTGCAGATGTCAGAAGACGTTTTCCGACTAATGCAGACTTTTGGTGACATTCAAAGACGTTTTCCGACATAAGAAGACATCTTTCAGACATGCAAACAGACGTTTATGGAAATTTGATTAATTAAGCTTATCACATTCAAAACATCTAGGCACAAATTAGGCAATTTCATTCAAACCGTTTTCTACTTAATGTCTGAAAATTGCTTAGGACAATCACAGACATTTGCAGACATTGAAGGATGTCTGCTGACGTCGGAAGACGTTTTCTGACATAGGCAGAATGTCTGCAGACATTTCTGACATTCAAAGACATTAAGTGCAAAACTCCATTGATAAGTGAGCTCCAATTAACAAAATTGGATTTTTTCGGGAGTGACCCAGAGTGCTCCGGAGATCCTCGAACACTTGCGTGTCGTGATCCCAAAGGTGACTTCGCCATTGCCGCGCCGCCTCTCCAAACACATGACGACCAGCTGGCGAGCATCGCACTAGTTCAAAGACGGTTTTGGCGTGTGCCGTAGCCAGATGTCTACGGGCACGATGCGCCACAAACCACCTTAACACATTTGGCTGTAAAAACCTTAATGGTTTGCTGCTGACATCAAGGGGGTTAAGCAGATCCAACACAAATCGAAAATCAACAAGGGCAGCCATGGCCAACATTTTGAACCAAAAGGGCTAATGAACGGCATTGAAAGTGGATGCAGCATGCTCAGGGAGCACTGTGTTGAGCGCGGTCGAAAGTGGCAAGAGATTGGAGCAGCTGGTGGCGAGTGTCTTTGTCAAAACGTGCTGCGTTGTTGGCTGTTGCTGCAGCCATTTGCCTTGTAGCTGCCCCAAGATGGGTTTGTTCCAATGGCATGTTGGGTTTCACAAGCTCTGGCAAATCGGATTCTTCCTCTTCAGACCATGGTTCGACCAGCGGTGGCTCCGGTGCACTGCGCTAAAAGCTGCAGGCCTTTTGAGTTGTTTGCAAATGAAAATTGCAAGCTTTAGAAAGAAGCTGAAATGAATGTAACATTTGAGAGAGGTTCAGCTCGAGATCCTTGGCGTGGTCCTCTCTCTGCTGCATTGAACGATGCTTCTGCGTGAAGAATGGGCGTGCCAGTTGCACAGTTTGTTGTGACTTTGTTGCACAACGACAGCTCGTGTTGACAAGGAAACAGAACAAAATGTGTTCTGTTGTCACAACGGTCTAAAAGACATAGCCGTTGTGACACATAGGCCAGCGTCTGCTGACGATGGTTGCGTGGTCGTGGAATCTGTCCTTAGAGACCTTCTTCATTGCCTGTGAAGAGTTGGGCTAGCAGCAACTAGTCCGATGCGCTGAGAAGCGCATCTTTCGTGAATGAGTCACGACCCTGTGAGTCCCGCATGAGGATGCTCT
>ENA-ORBV01017349-ORBV01017349.1-microbial-mat-metagenome-genome-assembly--contig:-NODE-17349-length-10304-cov-6.067468_pt1 | contig 10304 bp, 9 predicted proteins | sample MGYA00237777_ERZ505514 | MGnify/ENA primary metagenome ERZ505514 (study PRJEB26160, sample SAMN06269048) | microbial mat metagenome | isolation source: Oligotrophic lake microbial mat | place...
TCTCTCACCTTGTTATATCTATTTGGCCCTCATCCTCTTGCCTCTTATCCGCTTTGACTCCAAAATAGGTCGTTTTTTGGTTTTGCTTATCTTCTTGTGTTCACATCTTTCACTTGAATGTCAAAGGAATTCATGATGTAATCTGTTCCCCTTTCCTTCTGTTTATTTGATTTCAATCTGCTGTTGCAATGCCATACTCAACCTTATCCAATGGGTCATGAGGGGTCACTGTTCCACATTGAGTGTCTCACAAAGTTTCTTTCGAGACAGTGCCGGGTTGCGACTTGCTGCAGCTCACCCTGAGGATGACAATCTTTGAGTTAACAACAATGCATTTGACAGATCAGGCCCAAAAAAACATCTTCACTGGATCCACTCATTCTGATAAGGACACAGGCACACTGTCACATTTGATTTCGTAATAACCACCAAATGCAAAACAAGATAAAAACATTTTTGCTTTTGTGTTTCTTCCTGTGTTGAGTTCATGGATCACACTGTTCTGCTGTGCCCATCAGGTGCCAGACAACACCTTTGTTGTGGACCATGGCAAGAGCTGTACTAGCAGTGTCTACATGGGTGAATGCATTGATTCAAACAAGCAAGGAAGTCAGCTTAGCAAGTTCTTGGATGTGACTGCACACTAAACTTGGTCACTTGAACTTTCTTTGTGGTGGGGCAACAATTATGTTAGGGTGAGGGTCAAACAAATTCTGTGCGGGACTGGGGTGTTTGTGCGAGACTGAAAATTCTTCCGTGGGTGAGATACGTCAGCTCTCCGTCATTGTTGATGATGTTTTTTTTTGGATTTGGATCTCTTTTTGATTTTTTCTTGTTGTTCTTTTTGGGATGATCAATTTTCTTTCTTTTTCTTTACAGCAGCAAGAGACACTGACTGTCGTGTTCCAAGATACACAAAATAATCCTATAACTCTACAGTGTTGACCCGAGACAACAATGACTATGATTGCTTCTTCGTTCCGAGCAGCTCTTTCTCGTGGCAGCCGCCGTGGAACCAGCAGCAGCATTCAGGTTTCTATTCCTGCAGCTTTGTCCTACCAAACATTGTCCTATCGCTCCTTTCGTTTCTTTTCCAATAATAACAGTGAAGATGATTCCAAAAAGAAACCAGAAATACCCAAAAAAGAAGAAACCAAAAAAAGTAATGGTGTCATGAAACAACGCAATGAAGAACAACGCGTCCGAGATGAATTGCCCGTCACGTATGCCGACATTTCTCGAGCTCATGTGGCCATTCGGGATGGCGTGGTACGGACCAAATGTGAGCAGTCGTATTTTTTGTCCGAGTTGGTGGGGGCCAATATTTATATCAAACCCGAATTTCGACAATTTACGGGAAGTTTCAAAGAAAGAGGCGCCCGCAATGCCATTTTGCAACTCAAACGTGAATTTGGCGATTCCCTGACGGGTGTCATTGCAGCGTCTGCTGGAAATCATGCTTTGGCACTGGCCTATCATGGCAAAAATCTAAATGTACCAGTGACGGTGGTCATGCCGACAGTAGCGCCTTTGGCCAAAGTAGACAAATGCAGAGTAAGTGGAATGATCAGTTTCGTGTGGGTTGAATTTCTATTAATAAATTTTTGTTTGTCCAGTGAATGAAGAATACTGACACATATTTATTTTCTTCTTTTTTATCATCATGCGACAGAGATTTGGGGCACGGATTATCATTGAGGGTGCTCACATTGGAGAAGCCAAAACCTATGCCGAAACTTTGGTGGAAAAAGAAGGTCTGACATATGTAAATGGTTATGATGATCCCCCCATTGTTGCCGGTGCAGGGTAAGCACTTTAGTACACTTGTGTGTTGTAATTTGGAACTTGGTTATGATATCAAAAAGTGACTCATTTTTCTCTGTTCTATCCCGTCTTTCTTGTCCCGTCCTTGTAGGACGATTGGCATTGAAATTGTAGATGATGTTCCGCAAGTAGATGTGGTGGTTGTCCCGATTGGAGGAGCTGGTTTGATTGCAGGTGTTTCGTGTGCTATCAAGACATTGAAGCCATGCTGCAAGGTGCGAGAAGAAAAAGACAAAACTTTCATGTCCAGAATATGTCACCCAACTGCCCCTTGAATCTTTTTGTTCTAATCCATTGGCATATGCCTGAAACTACTACTACACAGGTGATTGGTGTGGAACCTGAGCTTGCTGCTTCCTACACGGCCGCCCTCAAGGCAGGGAAACCAGTTCCGGCACCCATCACACCCACACTCGCGGATGGTCTAGCTGTCCCTGTCGTGGGTTCTCATGCTTTTGCAGTGGCACAGCACTACGTGGATGAATGTGTTCTGACCAGTGAAAAGCAAATTTCGTTGGCTGTTCTTCGTCTGATTGAAAATGAGAAAATGGTGGTGGAAGGAGGAGGTGCCTGTGGATTGGCCGCACTGCTGCGTAAGTTTTTATTGTTCGATGTACCCCAATGGTGTTGTTTCTTGACGTCAATCAGATTTGCTGGCAATCATTCATCCTCATTTGAAAAATTTACAAACCATTGACACGATCATACAGCGGGTGGTGCCTTGGACCGACCAGACATGAAGGGCAAAAACATTGTGGTTCCGCTTTGTGGTGGAAACATTGACACAACGGTATTGGGGCGTGTATTGGATAGAGGTTTGGCTGCAGATAATCGATTATGCAACTTTTATGTAACCGTGTCGGATCGTCCCGGAGGAATTGCCAAATTCACTCAGCTTTTAAGCGAACAAGGTGCCAGTATCAAAGATATTTATCATGAACGTGCATGGCTGCATACTTCCGTGGATCAAGTACAGTGTAAAGTGGTGGTGGAGCTGCAAGGTACAGACCACGGAAAGCGTGTCAAACAGGCTTTGCTAGATCATGGATACCCAGTCGCCTGGAACATTGACGATACAAAAGGAGTGACGCAGCCGACGACGCCCCAGGGTAGGAACTTGAGCAGTTTTCGTGCATAAGTGCGTTGCAAAATATCAGCCACTGGCAGGCGGTGCAGATTTTCACTGGACAATCCACGAACAATAAACGATTCCAAAGTCGAAAGAAGAAGTCGACGAGAGAGCCAATGTACTACAAACATACATTTTTCAGCTTCAGATCACATGGCAGCAGCATACCTGGACAGAACTTTTAGAATTTTGAGATTGGATAGCGACGCAGAATTGCGAAGATTGAAATTATGGAGTAGAAAACTAAAAAGACCAACGCTATAGAACTGTTTGCCTTTTGAGCCAACTTTTTGTAGACCTTGCAAGATAGATAGTTGTGATTGTCCATCTTCATATTATTATTCATGATTGTAGTCTTCGCTAGCTATCTCCAAGCATTCATGCTTAACAGTGGCGAGTTCATTAGGTCAACAGGACATCTGCTGTTTGGTTGTAAAGATTAAATGGATGCGCCGCCACATACTCAACATAATTATGATCCACATGAGCGATATGTTGCGGCCATATGAATGCACTCCCATCCCATGCATCTGGCACTATGACTATGTCGTGTCGCTTGCCGGGAATGCCTTTCTAATGATTCCGTTCATTCCAATGTAGCAGGAGCCACAAGTTGGGAAGTTGTCGTAGCACTTGCTTCTATTATTGCCGCCTTCAACAGAGCCTTGACTTCTATATCGATCGTGTCCGCCTGGAGCTTCGCAAGCGTCTTTCTGTCGCCGTTTCGAATGGCACTCACAACGCGTGCGATAAAGTGCTGCTCCGTGGCTATATCCGCCCTCTCCTTGGCCCTATCCGCCTTCTCCTTGGCAATTTCAACTTGTTTCGCAAGGTCTGCAAACTCCTGCTCTGTAGCTACCTCGTCGGCGACTGACATAAGACTCGCCATGGCCTCCGAATCACCACTCGCGGCACGTTCAATCATATCAAAGGTCACTTCTTGCGACCTACTTTCCTCCAAAGTCTGCTCCAACCCAGGTTTTCCATCGTCTCCATCATCCACAGCGACAAAGAATTCGTTGATGGACCTGGCTTTATCTCGCGCCCCAGCAGGGTGGGGCAAGGGGTTGGCACTGCTCTCACGGGGACGAAGGTTAGACATTTTGGAGGTTGCAGTCTGGAGTTGATTGTCACTGACTCATGCGCAACTACAGTGCTGCACTGCACTGCACGGTTCTACTTCTGTAGTGGGAAATGAACCACAAACGAAGTCAACAATCTCCATCGTCCCTACAATCCAGAAAAAGTCCGACTTTTGGCTGATCTCGCTGTGGGTTTTGAATACTAGCGCGCGCCGGGGCATTGCATGACAAGTTTTCTCGATGTCATTTTCTTGTAGCTAGTAGTAGAGTTCATCCGAAACAGAGTGTTCCATACTAGTAGCGAGTGCCGAGAACGTTTCGAGTTCAGCATGCCTCATTTCGGTGACGAGTGTCTCGTATCGGATACAAGCTGTGATAGCTTCGGCACTACCACTAGTTTGGGTAGTACATTCCAGGAGGAGTGCAAAGGCCACTGTAAAATTTTCTCGGGCCCCCACAGCTGGATAGATGAGTTTTCCATTATCGTCTCCAAGTAAACGATCTTGTAGCATCTTGTTGGCTCGATCTACTGCTGGCATGCTAGTATTGCTATTGATATTGATCGTGCTGTGCTGGTGATCCTGAAAGGAATAGAAGGACAAGAGGATCCACAGCAGACAAAGCTCGACCAACAACCACCAATAAAGTGCATCTCTGGAAGGAAAGGTCGCAATGAATAGTAGGATGCCGAACAACATCTTTCTTGGAACTAATCCACACTGCAGTCTCACGTATAGCACTATCTAGCTATGCTCTCACTAGCTAGCTAGTCTCGCAATAATTATGAAAGAATTGACATTCATTGATTGTGATGAGTTCGTTACCGTGCGCGTATGATGTGCTCAACGATTCCCGAATTGGTAGAACGTACAGTAGTTACAAAACAACACTATTCGTGACTCCAAGCTATCACCGAAGGGAATTGATGCTTTTACTTTTACCGCGAACAGCGGATTCAAATCCACACATGCAGTGAACAGCCCGCGCACAGAGAAGGCCCGCTCTGTTGTTGTTACTCTACAATTGTACCAATAATAGCTACAACTAGCTAGTAGGGATATCATCAGCTACTTAGGAATAGAGAGTGCGCTTGTCCTGATCGATAGTGTTGTGTGCCTGCACAGAAGTAGCAAAGAATTCCTTTTCTTTTTTGTTGTTATTATTCTGAGACTTTTAAGAATGGAGCAAGATCCATCGACTTCCCCCGCGACGCCCTTGCTGGGTTCTCAACAACGTCGACCCCAGGCGACCCATCGGGGTGGAACGGAACGAGCAGAAGAATCGTTACTCACGCCATTGGACACGGAAGTGGATTCCAACACCAACAACAACAATCGTAGTGATGGCGATGACGAGGACCATAATTCCACGGGTAGTGCCAGTCGAAGACAGCGACAACGACATTTTTCCTTTTACTATCGACGCACCGTGAATGCCTTGACCACGGCCCTTGTGGATGAACAGGGCACGGGATGGCCCGTCGTCTTTGGTCTATTGACACTCACCGTGATGGGTACCATTTTGGGTGCCATTTTACCGGGCGATTCCGATTTGCCCTCGGGCTTGTCTCGCTTTCTGAGCAATGCCATCGGGTACACTTACTTTATGAGTTGGAGTGTTTCCTTTTATCCACAAGTCATTAGCAATTATCGACGAAAAACGACAGTCGGACTCAGTCCCGACTTTTGTGGTCTCAATGTCATTGGATTTGGATGCTACATGATTTACAATGTGGGTCTCTTTTGGAGTCCTACCATTCAACGACAATACCGAGAACGGCATGGGGCCAACGCTGCCATTTCCGTACAGGGAAATGATGTCGCCTTTGCCGTGCATGCCTTTTGTTTGGCGTCGACAACGCTCTTTCAAATTGGATATTACAATGGCTTTCGCGAAGAACGTCACAGTCCCTCCAAAGTGATTGTGGGGGTCGCCACCTTGTTTTTAACGGCAGCGGCCGTGGTGCCGCTGTGGATCCTCGTGACGGACAAACTGGAATGGCTGGATTACCTCTACATGCTAGGGAATATCAAAGTCATGATTACACTCATGAAATATGTCCCACAAGTCATTTTGAATTACCGTCGACAGAGCACAACAGGTAAGTAATACTGTATTGTTATGAATTATGATTGCCATGTTGTTGGTTGTTGTCATGAATGTGGACGTGGTTTGCTCACATAGCTGGTTCGTTTTTCTATTGGCTCGCACGCAGGATGGTCCATTTGGAACATTATTTTGGACTTTACGGGAGGAACCCTCAGCGATGTACAATTGGTGCTCGATTGTGCCGCCTTGAAGGATTGGACTGGCATTACCGGAAACTTGACCAAATTGGCACTGGGATCCGTGTCGGTTGTTTTTGACTTGATGTTCATGGCGCAACATTACATCCTGTACCCCAATAACAGCAACAGTAACAACAACGCTTCAAATCCGCAACGAGAAGACGACGGAGACGAGTCGGAAGACAATGCTGTCAGAAATCTCTTGCAAGGTGAAAGATTGCCGGCACTGGATGTTTTGCTGTAGCCAAATCTTGGAATATGGTTGCCCCCTCATTGTTAAGGGAGGGCGCACTTGCTTCCATTTGTTTATCGAACGGCTCAAGCCTAGTAGCAGCGTGGGGGGAGTCATGGTGTATCTCATTGCTTGGCGCTCTCAGGAACCCAGAGCGTCATGCTCTCCACTGTAGGGAAGGTCGACACTTGACGTTGCCTTAGGCAACCTGGGACTATCTAGCTATGAAGACTTGAGTTCGGCCTAAATTTTCCATGTTAATCTTATTGTCCTACATAATAATACTAGCTGCTAAACGAAAGTACTCAATTGCATTTGTGGAGGGTAGAAAAATTACGAGGTAGTCGCACCCGACGCAGGGCCATCGCCGTTTTTGCCCTCTTCCTCACCCTTCACGGATGCCTCATTCGCTTGTTGTTTAGCCAGGTCCGTTTCGGTACTATCGAGCTGCCGCTCTTCTTCATCTGTGACACATTGCTGGGCAATGTCAACAAATGCAGGTGAGTACTGTCGATTCGGTTGCCCGCCTTCCATATGTTCCTCCTTGCGAATTACGCCGTGCGCCAGCAGACGTTTTTCTAAGGCTGGTTTATCCAATGTATTCCATTGCCGCTTTCGGATTGCATCTTGCCGTTGTTGCCGATCTTGTTTGGTATGTTTGAGCCATTGCTCAAAACGACCTTCCATGCGACCGCAAAGACGTCCCCGTGAAAATCCCGATTGCTGCTCCATGGCTTGGATAATAATGTTTTGTTTGACCGCGAACCGAACGTCGCTGAGTGCTTGACGCAGATTGTCGTGGGTATTCGCACCCCAGGCACGCGGGTCGTGTAACACAAAGAGTGGAACATTCGCATCGCGACACGTCTTTTGTAAAACGCGCAATCCACTGGGAACCCGTTGGACTGCTGCACCGTTAGCAATTACAGCATGCGGCTTGTTGGATGCCCAATTGTTGTTGTTGCGGTGTGCAATATTGTCACCAGCTGACGACGAGGCTCCTCCTTCCACACCCTCCGGGTCGGATTGCATAAAGGGTGGCAATAACATCTCCAAAATGGAGCGCTGGGATGGGATCGTGCGCTTGAAGATGTTGCCCGTCAAGTATCGATTCCATCGTGAAGAAGGTTCTAGAGAGTCCCCAAAAGGGACAAAGCCGTGAACCTGTGGATTAATTCGCAATAGCATAGCACATTTGATGTTAGTATAAAAGGAGACGCAGACAGATTGTACACTTTTGAATATTTCTTGCTAAAAAAGAACATTAGCTGTCAGCTGGCTTCTCAGATTATGGTCACAGCTGTTCTTGAGGGATTGTTTTCTGAGCTTGGCGGTTTCTGAGCTTGGCGGTGATCATTAGCGTTCGATTGGAAGGGCCGTTTATAATTCCTGGTGCGGGCTGTTCTTTATCTGCTCTTCTTTCTCAAGAATAGCATCATAATATTGGTTCCACAGCAATTGTGGTATCATGTATCGCTGATAGGCTTCCGTCACTGGGTTCATGGATCCAAAGAATGCGTGCCAGTTGGGGTCGTTGTGTCGTTTGGACAAGGCATGGGATACCCAAGGCTTGGTATCTGGTTTGCCAGCGAAATCGTAGGCTTTGACTAATTCATCTGTTTTGTTCCAGTCAATGCGGCCTGTGCTAGGGTTGGTAGGGCGTACAGTTTCCGTTTGTGCCACCAATGTATACCTTGGCAATTTCTTCCAGTGTTGAATGACCTGGTTCAACAATGTGATTTCACCTTCAGCCAAGTAATGTTCGGAAGCAATCTTGGAAAAGTAGCGTGCAACGTGGGCCAGCGGTTTAATAACCATGAATGCTGTGTAGAAGTTATCGCACTGAGGAGGATCGGCGTAACATTCCGGGACAGGATGCGCTGCAAATGAATAATCGGGTAGTTGATCATTGTCTTTCTCTTTGTCGAGATAATCAAAACAAAAATCGAAATTATTCATAGCAAGGCTATCTGCATCCATGTAGACAATCACGTCATAGTCCGTGAGCGTCCAAACAGCGAATTTGCTGCAAGTGCCCCAGTAGCGATCCAATCCTACCAACGTTGGATTGGAATCGATCAAAGCTTTTTGTTCAGCTGAAATGCGACATTCCGTGTAGGTGCCGTCTTTTTTTGAGAGTTGAATCGTCTTGTCCCAATACCGTTGGAGTGTTGTGAGATGCTCATCAGTCAAATCGGACCGTGGATCATCGTCCGGGCCCACCCACAATAAGACACGTTCTCCTTTCGCTTGCACGTGCTTCAAGGATTCTGCCAGAACCATCGCCCCTGGAATGTAGCTGCTTGTGGTCAAGAGAGTGACAATGGCCGCCTTTTTGTCGCTGCCATTCTCTTGGTCCTTCTTCTGTTGAGTATCTGAAGTGGTTTGTGGAGCTGCCGAAACTCCCGTCGCCGTCGACAACCATAGCAGCAAGACCACAAAAACGAGTGCGGGCCTTCGAAACAAACAACACCAACCATTTTTGCGTTGACTTACCCGCAGTGTTAATTCCTCGATCCATGCATACTGATTCCATGGAGCCTCTAACTCATCGTCTTGCTCTATCATCAATTGGTACTCTTCTTGTTGGAGGATTTGTTCGGAATCATTCGTAACAATTCCTTTTTCTGTTTTTGGATTGCTGTACTTTCCCGGATCATAGTGATAGTCTCCTACTTGTCGTGTTCGACGTACATTCTTTTTATTCAAACCAGCAAAGGAGGCCTCCATGACTTCGACGCCCACTTTTTCAGGCAGATCTTGTTGAAAACAACGCATCAGTGATTGAACCAAAGCTTTTTGTTCAATTTCTTGTTGTTGTTGACCATTTTTGGTGGGGCTTTGGTTGCGTTTTTTACGATTACTCAAGTCATGATCATCATGATCGCCATCATGGATGCTGCTGCCACCTAAGCGTTTGGGAGGAGCAATTCCATCAGCATAGACTCGGTCAAACGCCGCGCGACAACTTCCATTGGAAAAGGCTTGTTGCCGTATTTCGGGAAGATCAATGGCCAAAATACGGAGCTTCGATGGAACGCCTGGTGGACGTTCCATGACATCGGCCAAGGCGAGGGCGTCCGAGGCATTTTGGTGGTGGTGGTGGGGTTGCGTGACTCGTGAGGAAGGATTCAAGTAAATTTTGTTGGCAATTTTGTCCATCAAATTGATTTCAATGGGATTACTATTGTCGCTGTCGCTATTCTTCTGTTTCTTTGTGGATGCCGCCGCCGATTCCAATCCAGTAGAGGTGTACCAAGCAGCAGTAGCTGCTGCTGTCACACCAGCCGAAATGGAAATCAATGCTCGTCTTTGCGAAGCCGTCATCGTGGGCGGAGGAGCCAAAGTTGCCACACCAGGCCACATGTTTCGGTCCTTTTAAATGACGAGCAAGAGAAGATCGAGTAACTGTTCACTACCTAGGCTTGATATTAATTCTGTCAACCAGGGACGCCGACACTAACCTGTGCGAAAAGACACAGTGTCTGGTGTCGGTGCAAGTGATGATGAATGACACTCTCGGTTGATAACTTGAGGTGTCATGCGTCGTTTCTTCCCATCACTTGTCTTGCACCACAAGATGTGGCTGCTAAAAATCTCTTGCTGTTATTAGAACACCATGCCAGCTCAGCAGACAGGAACGACCATACCAAGATGACAGCACCGCTTCCTGTCTGCTCAGCGAAGTTAAGCATCTTCGGGCCTGGTTAGTACTACGGTGGGGGACCACGTTGGAATCCCAGGTGTTG
>ENA-ORBV01017350-ORBV01017350.1-microbial-mat-metagenome-genome-assembly--contig:-NODE-17350-length-10303-cov-5.115588_pt1 | contig 10303 bp, 4 predicted proteins | sample MGYA00237777_ERZ505514 | MGnify/ENA primary metagenome ERZ505514 (study PRJEB26160, sample SAMN06269048) | microbial mat metagenome | isolation source: Oligotrophic lake microbial mat | place...
GGCATACGAGATTCGCCTTAGTCTCGTGGGCTCGGAGATGTGTATAAGAGACAGGTGCTCTACAGCTGTCAATGTCCCTAACCTTACCATCGCCGAACCCATATTTTTGCGACAGACACACAGACAGACAGACAGACAGACAGACAGACAGACAATTGAAGCATGTGAGAGACACTGGCCAACAAGTTGGACCTGGTGTTGAAGCATGTGAGAGACACTGGCCAACAAGTTGGACCTGGTGTTAATGTTTCTCTTGATGTTTGTTGTGGACTGCAAATTCAGATTCTATTCCAACCCTTCCTACGATCGACGCTGACTGCACTGACTGATTAAAACCTACAGTAGCTAAGTAGCTAGCTAGCATCTCTTTACCGGTCTTATTTTGGGTCCCAAACGGGACCCAAATATTTCTGCATTCAGCTAGTTAAATTCAAGCATTCGAAACCGTTGGCATATTCAAAACTACCCTATAGATATATCTTATTCAACTACGCGCCAAAATTTTCAACGAACACGAATCTAAATCAAATATCGACAATGGGATACGAACCCGCTCTTTGCTTGCTAATGTCTGCCGACTGCTTTGATTTAGCTTTCTCAAACTTCTCCTTGAGGTTGGTCTTCATCTTGGGCAACTCTCGGACTGTGTGAAAGGCATGGAAACAGTCAATGCAAAGGTGAATTTTACACTCACTGCAGCACACAATCTTTTGTCCTCGTTTGCAACCACCACTGCGTCCCAAGGCCCAACGATGCAATGCACAAATAGGTTTAACGATTGTCGGCTTTTGCGGACAGTGAAAGTTGTACCCGTAGAGGCGATGGCGAAGAGATCCTTTGAGAGGATCTAAGGTGTGGTCATTGACACGAGTTGCTTTCTCTGGAGTTTTTGTCCAAGCTGTTTCTGTGGAAGATGATGATGATGTCGCCGTTGACGAAGCTGGTGTTTCTTCTCGTGCTGTCTCTGATCTTGTTGCAGCAGCCGCTTGTCGTCTTCGCTCTCTTGCTCTGCGGCGTTGAAGCACCTTTATGTCTTCCTCCTCGGTATCAATCCAGTCTTTGGCAATGGCAAGTAAGAATTCATAATGAGTAAGACGTTTGTTAATTCTTGCTTCCTCCATGACACGTGTGCAGACAAGGTGTGAGTTGGTGAGGAGCACGCCGAAAGACCACAAAAAGATGCTCCACCACCACTTCTTTTGCCTCATCCAGTGATCGAATCTGTAGTTGTTTCGCAACTGGTCGGCAATATCAACTGGGTTCATAAGATGATTGTAATCATCATTGACATTCACTCGCAGGAAGTTAACATCCTGCAGTTTGTTTGTTGAGTTGTTCCACACCTTGCGTTTCTTTTCAATCCACTTGATTGACTCGGCAATCAAAGAAATAAAGTGCACAGGTTTGTTATCATAGATGCTTGCTACAACAAGAGACGGGCAATTCGCGTCTCCATGGAGCACAGATGCCTTCATTGTTCCTCTAGTCGTTGGCAGTTGCTGTTTCTTTACAACATCCTGCAACACGCTGACCGGCACCCCTCTGTCTTTGGTGCGACAAACACCAGCAGTCATGACTTTGTTTGGTGTGTTGTAGGCTGCCTTGGCCATTCGCGCCGACATGTACAAATTATCCACCCAAGCTCGATGACATTGGTCTTGCAGCTGATCAAATAGCCACATGCATCTTGCATGAAGTGGTGACAAACCTTGCCGTATGCACTCTGGTGGAGGAGGCTCGTTTCTAAAGTAGACGCTGTATGTGAAACCTTCGTCACACAAGGCATCACACTGAAACCCATCTCCTTCCTTCTTGTATGATGTTCGAAGCTTGTCAACATGATGACCTTGAAAGCCCATCGTTTGCTCATCAACACCAATGTTGATGCCACATTCCCAACAGATAGGCCCCAACTTTCGAATCCAAGTAATCATTGGTAACACTTTGAATAATGGACTTCGTGTTCGAGGCGGTGCTGGCTTCATTGGATCCTGACACGTAAAGAATCCGCGAAACTGCCGCAATCGGCGCACTGGATTGGTTCCGAAATTCGCTGCGACATATGGATTGTAATTTGCCACGTCGCTTTTGTCAAACTTCATTTCCATAGACGGTGATGGGCTTAACCCATTCAACACTAAGAGTCCAAGGTGTTGACGGATTTCTTTCACGCTGAATGGACCTGCCCATGTGTTGTCATTGTGCAACGCCTCTCCAGCGAACGCAAGATTAGCACGCATGTTGGTGTTCCTTGCGAGACACTCCATGCTTACAAACGGATCATTGTTGTGATCAACAACGGTGTTGTTGTACATTGGGAAGAAGGCTTCTGCAAAATCGATTGGAGTAGAGTCTTTTGTTAAATGGTGACGATCCAAGAAGGAAGCTTTTGGTCCTCCACGTGTCCGAATTCCGCCGTTTGAATCACGTCCAGTAAAAACAGGCCTGTCAAATGTTGCAGAGAAGCTTTGCTTTGGCTTAGGTTGCATGTTTGCATCAGCGAGTGGAACAGTGGGGGCTCTGGCAGTGGGGAAATTGTTGTTAATTGGTTCGTCAACGTTGACATCCGGTTTAAGCTCGTCCCACCATGCACCAACAGCAAACATAGACATGTCATCTTTCGCAGAGAGTTTCCAATGACTTTCCGGGTAAACAGGATAACATTTCTCCAGCGCCTCGCGCAGTTTTTGTTGCAGTACGTCTTTCTTAACACTTCCCTTTGGGGTGGGCACTCGGCGAATTTTCAACTCATGCTTGAGCAACTTAACTGTGAGTTTCTGAAGTGTCTCATCATCGATGGGTACGTGCACCGGTTGTTCCGTGGCTTCATCTGTGACTGCGGGTGGTTTCGTTGCCGTCACTGGTTCCTCTTCCACATCCTCTAATTCGCCTGGGTCCGTGCCCTTTGGCGGCCCTTCCCATCCATCTGAATCATACCCAGCATCAAAGGCTTCCTGCATAGAAGATGGGTTTGTCACTTGTCGTCGCGGTGGGTCAACCGATGGATGGTTTAGCACCGGTCCCTCATTTTTTGATGGTGATTTCTTCTTGTTCGTTCGCGCCTTTTTCTTCCTTGGTTTTGCCATAGTGCTTGTGGGGGATACAACTGCCTCATTTTCTTTGTTAACTTGGTTATTCGGAGGGCTTGGTAGTGCAGCAACGGTGGATGTTTGGGCATTGTCACCAAAATTGGTGTTCTCACCCAAATTTGATGCCACCAAAACATCGTCATCACTCGATGAATCTTCATCGAGCCTGGGACCCCTGTTTCTGGCTAGAAATGACAAACCGTTGTTAATGCCTTGTAGTAGGCTTGTTACACCAAGGTTCTGCGGTGTTGGAGGCGCCATGGTGCCGGAATTCCTGTTGAAATTCGATTCCGAAGCCGCCATGGTGAAATCAATTTTGGGTCCTCATCGATTGAATGACAAGAACAGCATGAAACCAATGACAGCCCAAGACGCACAAACACCACTTCTTGGCATTTACTAATAACAAGATAGCTCAAATAGACTAAGCTAAAGCTACCTGAAGCTAAAAGAGAGACCTAGCAAGCTAGCTAAGGTTTAAATCTGAGGTTGTAACGCATAGCGTTTGGGTCCCGAACGGGACCCCAACCGGTAAAGAGAAAGTAGCTAGAGTAGCCTGTCAACCTCCGACTGCCAATCAATTGAATGTACTACTACTAGCTAGCTACTAGCTAGTACGACGTACCGTGTACTTTGCTAGTATACCGTACTATTAGTTAGCTACTGGAGTATCTATCTCTACAACTCTACTAGCTGCTCAACTGTAGTAGTAGTAGCATCCATAGAAGTTGTTGTGCGAGACGGAATCAAAAGGATCGAGGTTTGCTCTATTTTGTTTTGAACGAACCGAGCAAGTCAGTCAGTAAAGTTGAGTGGCCCTCCCCCATCACTCCAAACATTGATTCACACCACACACAAACAAAAATGGTAGATCCACCCGACGCACCAGCATCCTCACCCATCAAGCAGGAGACGGTTGCTCACAGTGGTATGGACCCGCCAGAAGGCAACGACGACGACGACGACAACAACAATAATGATGAGACAACCATGGATACAGCCACCACAATGGCTGCCAGCGCCATGGAGGCTACGAGAGAAACCATATTAGGGGAGGAAGGCGGCGATGCCGCCATGAATACAACAGGCTTGAGTGGGGAAACCGAAACGATTGGAATCAAACAAGATGTCATCGATGTAGAGGAGGAAAACGAGAACAATGAGGAAGATGAAGATGACGATGAGGAGGACGATGAAAATGATGAAGCTGGTAATGATGATGACAACAACAAGAATGATGACAATGATCCCCAGGAAAAAGAAGAGGAGGAGGAGGAAGAAGAAGGAGAGGACGACGACAAGGAGGAGGAAGAGGACGATGGGCAAGAGGGTGGTGGAGGTCCACCCAAAATGGGCGGGAAAATCGACAAGCGGGCTTTTTGCTTATTGGATGGAATCTTTGAGGTGCGTAAAGTCATGACAACCGCTGACTGTGGTTTTCGTTGTCATCATTTGGGATGTGGGACTTCATCTTGGAAGCGTGTATGCGTTTGCCAACAACTCTTATGTATGTTTGGTTTTACAGAAAGATGGAGTTCAAGAACGGGTGACCATTCCTTTGACGCGATTGCCCGCTGTATTGGGGAGGTCGCATACCACAGGGGACGTCAATTTTTTCTCCTTGGGGCCCGCCAAGTCTTTGTCTAGACAACACTGTATCATTGATTATCGTGCAGCCACGGATGGAAGCAAGCTCGTGACTCCGAAAAGTGCGGTTCGAGATTCGGATGAGGAAGGATTGTTGGAATATGAAGCTGGAAGCCGTCCATTTCAAATTGTCAGCAATAAGGACTTTCCTAAGCGTGGTGCCTTTGTGCTGGAATCTCTCGGAAAAAATGTCATTTTGGTGGGAAGTCAACGGTTACGACAAGGAGAAGTAGCATTGTTGTCCTCGGGCACACCCATTCGCATGAGTACCTATTCCCTTTATTTTTTGTTGCCAACGGATACGCCGGATCCACCCAAAACCATGGACATTTCACCGCCAGGACAGCAGCAGTCAATACAACAAGAGTCGCCAGCAGGCGCCTCCAAAGGAAAAACACTGGCCGGTGTTAAGCGTAAAATGCCATCCGCTATATCACCGTCATCATCTCAAGACAAAGGAGATCCGCCCAGTAAAAAGAGCAAGAAAGTTGCGCCCTTTTCGCAACTGCAACACGAACTCGATAATTTACCAATTGACGAACTCTTGGACCGCATGAACGAAGCCGTGACGCAAGAAAAATGGGAACGCAAACATCAATTGATTGGTTCGACCATTAGTTTTCATGCCGTCCAAGATGCCATGGCCGCGCCAGAAGTTCGAAAACAAGCTGCCGAAAGTGATGGCGTCGCACGGACCGTCATTATGCAATGGATTAAAGAGTCACCCAAATACAAAGTGTGGGTGCAGCAAATGAATAGCAAAATGGAAGCCAAGTCGTATCAAAATACCATTACCAAATCCTTGCTCAAAGCGGGAAATGTTCGAACTGGAACAGGTGGACGATACATCAAATGGCAAATTCCCGGCCTCAACTTTAAACCCGGGAGCAAAAAAGATGGCGATCCGGATACAGCGGCGGCGCCCGCGCCGTCGAGCTCTGCCAAGGACGAGAAAAATATGGATGACGGTGATGGTGAGGAGGGTGACCACGACAACAACAATGATGAAAACGAGGATGCCGATGAGCAGAAAGAGGAACACCAAAATGATGAGGATGAGGGGGAGGAGGAAGAAGAGGATGAGGGGGAGGATGAGGATGAAAATGAAGAGGCAGATGAGCACGATAACGAGGGCGGCGGTGGTGAAGAAGGAGATGATGTGGAGGGTCAAGACAGCGGCGAGGAAGGAGGAGAAGGAGAACAACAAGAAGGCGAAAATGGGGGCGAAGGAGGGAACGAGAGTGATTCGGAAGACGACGAAGAATAAGATAACAGAAAGATCCAAGCAGAGCTCTGGATGGCAGGAGAGAGTGTATCTGCTTAGAACAACGGGGAGCTAGTTATCAAGGCATGGTTTGTGCAACATTTTGTAGTTATACATGTACTTAGCAGCAAGACTCGCTGCAGGATAGCTAAATTGTTAGTTTACTACACCAGCACAAGCGGGGAAGATAAGATGCCCTGGAGTGTCGCCTTCATTAACCGAAAAGGACCATATTTCCGGGGGAGTATCCATCACCAAGTGGACTATCAAATCAGAATGGGTGTGTTCATTCGTTCCGCGCAAAAAGGTGCCACCGGGAGCGATCGGAGAAAATTTACCGACGTTCGGTTCAATTGCGATACCTTCCCACTGCTTCTGAAAGGCAGGACTGCTGACGTTGGGTAGATTTATTTCCGCAATCATCACACCATTTGCAACATCCCAAGATCGCACAACGCCATCATTGTCATGTAGAACGTACAGGATGTCTCTAAAGAAGTACATCGCTCCAATCTTTCCATCCAGCAATCCACTGATCATCAGCTTTTTATTGAGCGAATCTTTCTTGGCCAATTTGGAACCGGAGTAAATAGCCCAATCAGAGGAACTGTTGAATGGTGGAGGCAGGTCAAAGATGTCAATCGAAATATCAGTCTCAACATAAAGGCTTCCCTGTCCATCGGGTCCTGGCATATAGGCAAGTCCTTCGCCATAATTTCCGGTGCCACCTTCGACGTCCCAGCGCTTCAGTAGCTCAAGCTTTACGCCGCGCCAACTTAGTTCCAACAAACCAGTTGCATTCCCCGACTGGGCTTCCGAGAGTGCGAAAACACGACCATTCGCCTCGACAAGACCCTCGAAATCAGCCCCTGGGACCCGCGCTAGTTCCTGTACAAAGTCAAGATTCATCGTGGAATGCCCCATAATGCGATCCAGACTAGGCACAAGAAGCATCTGGCGCCGGTCATCTACGGCCACGTCGCTGGGCTGGTATTGAAGATTCGAAATGCCCATGTTGGGATGGAGGAAGCAGCGACCCAGTTCTGGACGAAGAGGTCCGACTCCACTTGCCGCCATGCTGGTGGCGATGCTTGTTTTCTCGACCAAAAGTACAATGACGCCAATTAGCACCGAACCAGCAAGAAGGATTGGTGCTATGTGATCGACATATCCTCGTGGGTTTCCGCTTCGCAGCAAGCGGATTCTTCGAGAGTAAACGTAGCTGGCCCATGCCACTACTGCCAGAGCGCCGGAGCACAAAGCGATGCCTGTCGTTGTGAGATGGCTTGTGCCGTACTGGTCGCGTTCGATGATTAGCGATGAAATGGTAACGAGCCAGAGAGAGACACTGATCCATTGAATGAACGTCCTCTCGTTGGCAAAGTAAGTCTTCGGCTCAACGCGCGCCCGGGATTTGGCAGCAATGCTGGTCTTCTTATTGGAGAGCCATTTCGTAAATCGGGACAGGCGACTCGTAGCGCAGCCCTTAGAACAGGACTCGCCGCTAAGTGTACTATCAGCAACTGTATCAACGCTTCCCTGAGATGTCTCGAAACGTTTTGATGGCTGAAAATCTGGAACTTGGGTCGATCGTACAGAGAGCTGTTTTTCGTTTGCCGTTGGACTGGCTAGCCTCTGCTTCGCTGCATTGGGCAGCAGCATCAAAGCCTGAAACGCCGGATGATCAGCCCAGTATGGCAGCGTGTTGACTTTCTTTGCTTGAAAGCATGCGGCGCCCGTAAGAAATTTGGAGAATTTGGCAGCTTCATGAATGGTGCCATCGTCCATCAAGGAAGCAATCCCGTGCGGCATTTCGCTACCCGCTAGCTTGACTTCGAAAACCGGATAAGGGAAGCGTTTCACTCTGGAAGGGTCCACAGCAACATATTCGGGGCTGCACCAAGCACCCTTTGGTGCACTTGTTTCATCGATTACTGTAATGTTGCGATCGATTGTCAGGCGCAGTTCGTTTGTCGATGGCGACTGGAACGCTACTCGGCTGTAGACTGTGCGAACACAAGGTCTCAGATCTTCCTCAACGACCAAGTTGTGCATATTAAGAAGCAAGTTGACTGCGTCGTCAAGCTTCTTGCCTTGGAGTTTTGGGTTCCCCGCGACTACAATAGGTTTCGCGTCGTCATAACACCAACGTTTGCTTTCCAAAACGCCCCCCATGTGCTTCTCTAAAATGGTTACTCTTTCCTTGACTGAAGGAGCGTTCACCCACTTTTCATGATGCGTCTTGAGCTCCAAAAAGATTGGATCGTTGCCCTGAGGCTTGCTCCCGTACCAGCGAATACGAAAGAGCTGTGCCCCTTCGTAGCGAGCAATGCGCTTTCGATACATACTCATGCGAGCCGAATCGAAATACACGGAGGAAATTGGAGAGGAAAGCTTGTCCCAGAGATGATCACGTCCCAAGCTATGTGGGTCGTCTTGGGAGGTAAGTCGGCCACTTTGCCCATAGACCAAGAGCGGGACTTCCTTGGCACAAGCGAAAAGGAGTTTATCCAGTAGATCTTCTTCGACCCAGTACTTGGTGGTAGTTCGCTGGAAAGAGGACGGAGCCTCCCACTTCTGGCTACCACCAGGCGACACGCTTCCTGCTTGCTTCTCAATGGACCGAATAGCATCGTAGACATCGCTCAGAGCAACAACCAAGCTTGTATTTGACCCCTTCCATGGCGCATGCGATGTTTCATGCTCTAGAAAAGGGACACACTTTGTGTTGAGCGTTTCATCTGCATAGCTGGCCGCTTCTTGCAGGGCCTGCTTGGTGGTGAGGACAAAGGGCTGGAGTTTTTGACAAAACGAAACAAGATCGTCGGCTTGCCTTCTGAACGGGTTAGAGGAAATGGCGACAGAGCCATTGCTCTCGTGCGCAGCTTTGTCCATTTCATCCAAAAGCAGCATTGCAAGGTCCAAAACATGCTGCTCCTGAGAGGCAATGTCAACTTCGAGACGCGATACTTCAGCCGCAAACTTGTCCGCGAAGGACTGCTTGCTGCCGAGCCGTTGGCCCGCATTGTTTGCAGCTCGTTCGTTTTCTATCTCTTTGAATAGATCCATCGTTGAGAGTAAGCTTTGAAGTATGTTGGATTGCATGTAATCTCATTAGAGATAAACTAAAATTGTGAGGGAGGTGAGTGAAAGATCGGATCGGGAGGTGAGTGGCAATCTTGCAAAAAATAGGCGAATAATCGTGCGAACTGGAACGGTGTTGACGTCAGACTTCGACATCGATGAGTTGCCACTGGAGTCAGCTTCAGCGAGTTTCGTTGGCAGTCAACAACGCGATACTTAACATATCATAAAAAAATCATTTTGTCGGTGGTTAATTTTTATGCAACAGTACTACATTGTACAGTACAATCAGCTGGCTAGTCTACGGGACATAAAGAGTACGTCACCCAAACATCCCACAATCATCATACAGTAGTCTCCTCGAGCTACAGCCAGCTCTACAGTACTTACCACGGAGTATTCTAGAGCGCTGCTTACTAAGAATTACTTCGAAGTAGTAGACTTCCATTTGTACGACATTTAGTTAGGTCCTAGTAGTTAGGTAGTGACTGGTACATTTGCGTGACCAAGGAACAACCAGGAACCATGGTCCCCTTCGCTGTGCTGTGCGTATGTACACGAAGTAGTTTTGAAACGATTACGCCTGCTGTAACAGTACTATTAGCTACCGTGCACTACTAACTAGAGCTAGCTAATGCTAAACAACATTGCCTCCCCACTACTAGTTAGCTAGCTACCAGTAGTTACTAGCTAGGTACCAGACGTCGACGCTTCGCTGACCGATGTCACCACTAGTAGCTATAGGCAATCGGGTGTATAAGGCAGACATATGATTGGTGGAGAGGGTTCGCACGACATGTTCCTAATTAACACTACGACACATTACAAAAGCGAGACATTCTGCTACCATCCAAGGTTATTCACACACTCGGAATTAAGAAACATGGATTCCATTCGATATGTTCTATAAGACAGTTAACAATGACGATTGTTGCCGTCGTTTGCCACTGTTGACATAGCTACCACCCATTTGGCTTCAGACAAAAAACACCAGATAATGACCACCAAACGCCCTGTTGTGAATCCGTATGCGAAAGTTGTGAGAAACAATGTAGCTACAACAACAATTTGCCCTTTGACGATGGGTCGGCAATCCCAACAGCGCATTAGCAACACAAAAAGAGCTTTCAAGTTGGCCAACCCTGTTGCCAAGAAGAAACCAAAAAAGGGAGACCAATTAACCTTGGAAGGTGCGGTAGCCTTTGTGGCAGAGGAAGAT
>ENA-ORBV01017352-ORBV01017352.1-microbial-mat-metagenome-genome-assembly--contig:-NODE-17352-length-10303-cov-3.860063_pt1 | contig 10303 bp, 12 predicted proteins | sample MGYA00237777_ERZ505514 | MGnify/ENA primary metagenome ERZ505514 (study PRJEB26160, sample SAMN06269048) | microbial mat metagenome | isolation source: Oligotrophic lake microbial mat | place...
CAAGAGCGCAAAGGCCGAGGCGATCCTCAAGCAGCATGGAGCCTGGTTCCTCTTCCTGCCGCCCTACAGCCCCGATCTCAATCCGATCGAGATGGCGTTCTCCAAGCTCAAGGCCCATCTCAGGCGCGTCGGCGCACGAACCATCGACGCCCTCTGGAGAGCCATCGGCGACATCTGCGACCTCTACTCCGAGCAGGAGTGTTGGAACTACCTCAAAGACGCAGGCTATGTCCCCGATTAAACGCTCGGCGCTCTAGCTGCCCAGCTCTGCCTTCAACATCTCAAGCTCCAGCCACTCGGTTTCGGCTGCTTCCAGTTCGGCCTGGGCGGTGCCCAGGCGGGCGCTCTTGGCGGCAAAGCCCTTGGGATCGCGGCTGTAGAGCGTGGCATCGGCCATCGCCGCATGGATGGCGGCCATCTCGGCCTGCAGGGCGGCCATGGTCTTGGGCAGTTCGACCAGCGCCCGCTCGCGCTTGAAACCCAGGCGCTTGGCCGATCCCGACTCCCGCGCCGCGGCCTTCGCCTTGCGCGGCGCGATGTTCACGGTCGTCGGCATCTCGCGGGGACCGCGCTGGGAGAGATAGTCGGTGTAGCCGCCGGCATATTCGGTGGCGGTGCCGTCGCCTTCCAGGGCCACCGTCGAGGTCACGAGCCGGTCGAGGAAATCGCGGTCATGGCTTACCAGCAGCACGGTGCCGTCATAGTCGGTCAGCGCCTCCTGCAGCAGGTCGAGCGTGTCGGCGTCGAGATCGTTGGTGGGCTCATCGAGCACCAGCAGGTTCGAGGGCGCGGCCAGCGCCTTGGCCAGCAGCAGGCGGTTGCGTTCACCACCTGACAAGGTGCGCACCGGCTGGCGCGCCTGCTCGTCGCGGAAGAGATATTCGCGCAGGTAGGTCATCACATGCGTGGGGTGGCCGCGCACCAGCACATGGTCGTTGCGGTCGGCCAGCGTCTCCCACGGCGTCTTGTCGGGATCGAGGCCGAGGCGGCGCTGGTCGATGATCACGGGCAACAGGTTGGTGCCGAGCTTCACCGTGCCGCTATCGGGTTCGAGTTCGCCGATCATCATCTTCAGCAAGGTCGTCTTGCCCGCACCATTGGGGCCGATCAGGCCGATACGGTCCTTGCGGAAGATGCGCGTGGAGAAATCCTCCACGATCACGCGCTCGCCCCAGCGCTTGGTGATGTTGCGCACGGTGATGGCGAGTGCCCCGGAGGATTCCGCCGCGCCGACTTCTATGGTGGCGCGCCCGACCGGACCGATCTGCTCGCGGCGCTGCTTGCGCAAGTCACCCAGCGCCCGCAGCCGGCCCTCGTTGCGGGTGCGCCGGGCGCGGATGCTCTTGCCCGCCCATTCGGTCTCGCGCTCGATCAGCCGGTCGAGCTTGTGCCGCTCGGTGGCCTCGCGCTCGAGAATGTCGGCCGACCAGGAGTCGAACTCGGCATAGCCCTTGTCGAGGCGGCGCACGATGCCGCGATCGAGCCACAGCACGGCGCGCGTCAGGTTGGCCAAGAAGCGACGATCGTGGCTCACCAGCACATAGGCGCCGCGCCAGTTCGAGAGCTTGGCCTCCAGCCACTCGATGGTCGGCAGGTCGAGATGGTTGGTGGGCTCGTCGAGCAGCATGACATCAGGCTCGGCCACCAGCGCGCGGGCGAGCGCCGCACGGCGTGCCTCGCCGCCCGAGAGGTTGGCGGGCTCGCGGGCCGCATCAAGCTTCATCTCGTCGAGCAGTGCCGTGACGCGATAATCGTCCGGGCCCAGCGAGTCGGTGAGTGCCGAGGCCACGTAGGCGCCGACGCTGGCGTGGCCCGCGAAATTGGGCTCCTGTGGCAGGGTGGCGATGGTGGCGCCAGGCTGGGCAAAGCGGGTGCCGCCATCGGCAATGGGCTCGCCCGCCAGGATGCGCAGCAGGGTCGACTTGCCGGCACCGTTGCGGCCGACCAGCGACAGGCGCTCGCCGGGCGCGATCGAGAGCTCGACGCCGTCCAGGATGGTCTGGTCGCCGAGGTGAAAGCGGATGTCGCTGAGCGCGAGAAGGGGCGGGTCGGCCATCGGTCCTGAATTCTATGGGGCCGGTGTCATGACTGAAGCTGTCCAGATGGGCAAGCGCCGCGGGGAGCGGTAGGATCACGCATGCTGCGGGCCGTGGCGGAACCGAGGCGGATCGACCGAGCCATCAGGCGCCTGCAGGGCGCGCTGAAGGGTGTGCCTGCGCGCGGCGTGCGCCTGACCTGGCGCGGCGGCGAACTCCTCACCACCATCCGCTGGGCGCGCGACGATCACTTCTGGTGGGCCTTCGAACCACGCCCTGCCGGCAAATCGACCAGTGCTCGCCATGCCCTGCTGCTGGGCCATGCCGCCCATCCGCCGACCCGACGCGAGAGCATCACCTGCGAGATCAACCTGCCGTTGGGCGGCGCCGACCGCAAAGTGGCCGGCATCATCGCCGCCGACGCCGAGGGCGCGCTCTATCTCGCCCATTCCGGCCGCATGGGCGGCGCCCGGCCGGGCCAGCGCAAGGCGGGCTTTCGCGACTTCCTCGACGACGGCGTGTGGCGGCCCCTCGTCTGGCCCGATGGCGAGGAGTCCGAAGCATTGATCGTGGCGCCGCTCGACAGCCCACGCCTCACCCGGCTGCTCGGCCAGTTCGTCGACACGGTACGCCGCTACAAGGCAGGCGACGCGCCGGTCGCACGCACTGGTCTTTGCGTTGAGCCGGGGCCGGTCGATTCGGCCACCGCCGCCTGCGACCGGCGCCTGGTCGACGGCGCGCTGCACGAGGAGCTGGTCAAGCGCGGGCTTTTCGGTGGCCAAGCCGATCTCTTTTCGTTGCGCGGCGATCGTCCGCAGCCGCTGTTCGCCCTGGTGGCCGACGGCCGGCCGGAGGAACTGGCGCTGGCCGTGGGTTCGCTGTCGCTGGCCCAGGCCCGCGGCGGCAGCGATGTCCGGCCGATCCTGATCGCGCCGGCAGCGCTGGTGGCCCGCGACGATGCCACGCTGCAGGCATTGCCCTTCGCCTGCGTCGGCTTCCGCTGGCGCGGGGCGCGCGCCATCTTCGATGGCCTCGACGACGCATTGGCGTAAGTTGTTCAGATGGTGATGGGTCTTACGACTGGACTATGGGTAAGCGCACAGGTGCGTCTGTGCGATCGCGCCTTTATTCCGGCTACGGTGGTGCGGCGCGGCGATGCCGATGCCGGCACGGTGCTGGTGAAAATCAACCGCTTCGAGGACGGCGTCACCGTCTTCACCCAGGCCAGCACGATGGACGACGGGCCGGCGTGGAGCCGTGGCACGGGCCCCAAGCCCGTGCCCGAGGCCGAGGCCGACGCCTACATCGCCCGCCAGGTCGCCCGCGACCCCGACCTCTGGGTCCTCGAGATCGAGGACCGCAAGGGCGCCTACAAGCTGGACGGCAAGGTCGTCTGATCCGGCGCTATTGCGCCGGCAGGACCGTCATCGGGTCGAGGGTCTTGTTGGCGCGGCGGACTTCGAAGTGCACGCGCGTGTCGGACTTGGCGACGGGCTGGCCCTTCTTCACGGCCTCGCCCTTCTTGACCAGCAGCGACTCGTTGTTGGCGTAGGCGGTGATCCAGCCGCCGGGATGACTCACCAGCACGAGATTGCCCATGCCGCGCACTTCGCTGCCGGCATAGACGACGGTGCCTGAATCGGCGGCCTTCACGGTCGAGCCCTTCTCGGCCTGGATGTCGATGCCGTCGTTCTTTTGGCCGCCCGCGGTGCCGTAGTTGCCCACGACCTTGCCGTTGATCGGCCAGGCAAAGCGCGGCGGCGGCGTGGCGGGCACAGTGACGCTTTCGGCGGCGGGGCTGAGCGGGGTCGGCTGGCCGGCCGGCGCGGCGGAGCGCGGCGCCTCTCCCTGGGACGGCGGGGGCGCCAGGCCTTCGCGCTTGACCGGGCCGGGGCTGGTGGCGCTGGCGGGCGTGGTCTCGCCGGGGATGGAATCCGGGACGTACTTGGCGCCCGGCATGTCGAGGCTCTGGCCGGCGCGGAGCTTGTAGGGCGATTGCAGCTTGTTGCGCTCGGCGATGGTCTGGATCGGCACACCGTACTTGAACGACAGGGCTTCGACCGTGTCCTTGTCCTTCACGACATAGACCGGCACGGCGTTGGGTCCGGCGCCGGAGCCGGGATATTCCATGGTGCCTTCGCGGGCACCCATGACGGAGTTGCAGGCGCCGAGCACGACCGAAAGCACCGCTATTGTACCCAGCGTGCGCAACCGGCCGGCCCATCGCGAGGGGAAGCGAGGGGCTCTTTTCATAAGACTATTCTACTGCATCATGAATCCGGCGGGAATCGGGCTCATGTCGATTTATCGGGTCTTATCCCTGCCCCAAAATCGGCAGGGGCCCGGTGACCAGGGGCACGAAGCGGACCGGCATCAGCGTGTCGCGCTGCAGCCCGCTCTCGCTCTTGACGATGCGCTCGACGACTTGGGCGGTGGGGTCACGGCCGACCGGCACGATCAGGATGCCGCCCATGGCGAGCTGGTCGATCAGGGCCTGGGGGCGCTCGTCGGCGGCAGCGGTCACGATGATGCGGTCGAACGGCGCCTGGCCCGGCCAGCCCTTGCTGCCGTCGCCGATGTCGAACACGACATTGTGGATGCGGAGGTCGAGCAGCAGGCGCCCGGCTTCCTTCGACAGGGGCTTGTAGCGCTCGATCGAGTAGACGCGGCGCGCCAGCTTGGCCAGCACCGCCGCCTGGTAGCCCGAGCCAGTGCCGACCTCGAGCACCTTCATGCGCGGGCCGACGCGCAGCGCCTCGGTCATGGCGGCCACGACCAGCGGCTGGCTGATGGTCTGGCCGAAAGCGATGGGGAGCGCAGTATTCTCCCAGGCGCGCTCGACGAAGGGCGTCGACACGAAGCGCTCGCGGTCGACCGCGGCGATGGCCGCCAGCACGTTCTCGTCGACGATGCCCGAATTGCGCAACTCGGCGATCAGGCGCTGCATGGCCGCGACGTTCACGGCGCCCGCCCGGTGTCAGCCCGCCGCGAACAACGAGCCGAACTTGCGGCGCGTGGCCTCGTGCGTCAGGTCGAGATGCAGCGGCGTGACCGAGACGTAGCCGGCGCGCACGGCAGTGATGTCGCTCTCCTCGTCGCGGTCGTGCTCGCCCGGCGCGTAGGCGATCCAGTAGTAGGTACCGCCGCGCGGGTCGGTGCGCTCGACGATGCCGCCGCCGAAGGCGCGCACGCCCTGACGCGTTACGCGCGTGCCCTTGACCGCACCGGCGGCGACGTCGGGAAAATTCACGTTGACCAGCACGTTGCGCGGAATGCCGCCGGCCAACACGCGCCGCGCCACGTCGGCGCCAAACTGCGTGGCCGTGTCCCACTTCACCGGATGCGGATGCGTATAAGTCTGGCTGAAGGCGATCGAGGGGATGCCGAGCAGGCAGCCCTCCATGGCGCCGGCGATGGTGCCGGAATAGGTCACGTCGTCGGCCATGTTGCTGCCGCGGTTGACGCCCGATAGCACGATGGTCGGCTTGCGGTCCTTCAGCAGGTGTTTGACCGCAAACAGCACGCAGTCGGTTGGCGTGCCTTCCAGCGCGAACTTGGTCTCGGAGAGTTGGCGGGCCCGCACGGGATGGGTCAGCGAGAGGGAATGACCAGCGCCGCTCTGGTTGTACTCCGGTGCCACGATCCAGACGTCCTGCGCGAGCTGGCTCGCGATGTCGATCATGGCGTCGAGGCCCGGCGCGTTGATGCCGTCGTCGTTGGTGACGAGGATGCGCGCCTTGGCGAGTTCCTCGGGCGTCATTTCACGGGCCCCGGGATCACGGCCAGCCCGCCCATATAGGAGCGCAGCGCATCGGGGATGGCGATCGAGCCATCCTCGTTCTGGTAGTTCTCCAGGATGGCGACCAGGGTGCGGCCGACGGCCAGCGCCGAGCCATTCAGCGTGTGCAGGAAGCGCGTTCCCTTCACGCCCTGGGGCCGGTAGCGCGCGCCCATGCGGCGGGCCTGGAAGTCGCCGCAGTTGGAACAGCTCGAAATCTCGCGATAGGCGTTCTGGCCGGGCAGCCAGACCTCGATGTCGTAGGTCTTGCGCGAGGCCGGCCCCATGTCGCCGCCGCACAGCACGATGGTGCGGAAGGCAAGACCCAGCCGCTTCAGCACTTCCTCGGCGCAACCCGTCATGCGGTCGTGCTCGGCCGCGGACTGCTCGGGCGTCGTGATGCTGACCAGTTCGACCTTGGGGAACTGGTGGAGGCGGATCAGGCCTCGCGTGTCCTTGCCGGCGGCCCCCGCCTCCGAGCGGAAGCAGGGAGTGAAGGCGGTGAAGCGCCACGGCAGCACGGCCTCATCCAGCACCACGTCGTTCGCCAGATTGGTGAGCGGCACCTCGGCGGTCGGCACCAGCCAGTAGCCGTTGTCGGTGTGGAACATGTCCTCAGCGAACTTCGGCAGCTGGCCGACGCCGTAGGCGGCGTTGTCGCGCACCAATAGTGGCGGCGCGACCTCGGTGTAGCCACCCTCGATCGTATGCAGGTCGAGCATGAACTGGGCCAGCGCGCGCTCCAGCCGGGCCAGGTGGGCTTTCAGGAACACGAAGCGCGAGCCCGAGATCTTCACCGCCTGGGCGAAGTCCATCTCGCCGGTCGCCTCGCCCAGCGCCACATGGTCCTTGGGTGCAAAGCCGAAGTTGCGCTGGTTGCCGTGGCGGCGGAGCTCGACGTTGCCGTGCTCGTCGGCGCCCTCGGGCACATCGTCAAACGGCAGGTTGGGCAGCACTTCGAGGCGGTGCGTCAGCTCCTCATCGAGGCGCACCGCGTCGGCCTCGCCCCTCTTGAGGCCTTCCTCCAGCGACGCGACCTCGGCCATCAGGGCTTCCGCGGGCTCACCCTTGCGCTTGGCGATGCCGACCTGCTGGCTGAGCGCCTTGCGTCTTGCCTGCAGCCCCTCGCTCTCGGAGATGGCGGCGCGGCGGCGTTTGTCGATCTCCAGCAGCTCGGCCGACAGCGGCGCCAGGTTGCGCTTCTTCAGGCCGGCGTCAAAGGCCTCGGGGCTTTCGCGGATGAAACGTATGTCGTGCATGGCCTAGCTCGCGGGATCTTTCGGCGCGTCGCCCGCTGCGTCCTTGGCCCTCTTCTCTTCTTCCGCCTTCTCGGCTTGCTCGGCCGCCAGCTCCTCAGCCTCGGTCTTTTTGTCCGCGGCATCGCGCTTCCGCTCGATCACGCGGCCGATCAGGATGCTGACCTCGTAGAAGATGAGCAGCGGGATGGCGAGTGCCAGCTGGCTCACCACGTCGGGTGGCGTCAGCACGGCGGCGATGATGAAGGCCACGACGATGGCGTAGCGGCGCTTGGAGCGCAGGCCCTCGGTGGTGACGATGCCGACCTGGACCAGCAGCGTCAGCAGCACAGGCACCTCGAAGGCGAAGCCGAAGGCGAAGACGAGTTGCAGGATGCGCTCAAGATAGTCCGAGGAGCGCAGCGTCTTCTCGATGTCGGGCGGCGCGTAGACCGTGAGCATGAAATTGATCACGTAGGGCAGCACGACGTAATACATGAGCGCGCAGCCGGCATAGAACATGAACGGCGTGGCGACCAGGAACGGCACGAAGGCGCGCTTCTCGTGCCGGTAGAGGCCGGGCGCCACGAACAGCCAGATCTGCACCGCGATCAGCGGAAAGCCCACGATCAGCGCCACGAAACCCGACAACTTCACCGTGACGAAGAAGAACTCGAAGATGTCGAGGACGATGACCTTGTAGCCATCGGACAGCGCCGGCTGGATCAGGAAAGAGAAGATCGGCTTGGCGAAGTAGAACGTGACGAAGAAAACCAGGAAGAACCCGACGAGGGCATAGATCAGCCGCTTGCGCAGCTCGATCAGGTGATCGAGCAGCGGCATCGGCTTGTCGTCTTCGGGTCCGTCGTGCGCTTGGGTCAAGGTTTGCGTCGCGGCATGGCTGGCGCGTTATGCCGCCCTTTGCGCTTCAATTCAAAGCGCTAATTGGCGCTCTAGCCCGCGACCGCGGCCTTGGCCGGCTTGTCTTCCGCCGGCTGAGACGCAGCAGGCTCGACCGGAGAGGGCACTTCGGCCACCGTGACGGCTGGCGCGGGCGCCCAATCGGGCGCCGGATCGGTCACAATAGCTGCAGGTTCGACCGCAATCTGCGGGGCGGACTCGGGCTCGACCAGGGGATTGTCGATCGCGCTCTTGGCGTCGGCCAGGGCCTTCTCGCCCTCGGTCACGCCTTCCTGGATCATGCTCTTGATCTGCTTGGTCGGGTCGAGCGACTGCAGATCGAGACCGGGCACGGCCTCGAGCTGCTTCTTCACGTTGTCGAGGTCGGACTGACGGACCATTTCGTCGACATGGCCGCGGAACTCCGAGGCCATGCCGCGCATCTTGGTCATCCACTTGCCCCAGCTGCGCAACAGGTTGGGCAGTTCCTTGGGGCCAATGACGACCAACGCCACAATCGCGATGACGAGAAGCTCAGGACTGTCGATACCGAACATCGGTGTTCAGACCCGGTCGCTAACTGACAACGCGGCCGCCGGCCCTCAGACCTTGGCGGCGCTGTCCTGGTGAACCTGGCCGCCCGCCACTGTTCCCGGCGGCGTGGTCGTGGTCTGCGCCGAGATCGGCTTGGCGGTGTCGCCCGGCTGCTGGCCCGGCTGGGCCTGCGGCGTCTCCTCGGGGCCTGCTCCGACGCCCTTCTTGAAGGCGTTCAGGCCTTTTCCGAAGTCGCCCATAAGCTGCGAGATCTTGCCGCGACCGCCGAACAGCAGCAGCACCACGGCCAGCACGATGAGCCAGTGCCATACGCTGAAGCTACCCATGTGAAAATGCTCCTAAAAACGATTTCGATCGGCGTATCGAATTCATGAGGGGTGAGTATGGCACCCCGGCCGAAGCCCCGGCAACCTGTCGAATGCGGCAGGATCTAGGCTGAGCGAACCGGATCTTCGGCGGCAAGAGGCTCGTCGACCTCGTCATCGGCCGGCTCAAGCGGCAAATCCGGCTCGTCTGGACGGAATATGGGTGGTTGCGCGCGCGCATCCAAGAGGCCGGCGGCCTTCAATTCTTCCTGTCCCGGCAGATCGTCGAGGCTGGGCAGGCCGAAATGCTCGAGAAAGAAATCCGTCGTGCCCCAGGTCACCGGCTTGCCCGGCGCCCGGCGACGGCCCATCGGCTTGATCCAGTTCTGCTCGAACAGCAGGTCGAGCGTGCCCTTGCTGAGGCCGACGCCGCGGACCTGTTCGATCTCGGTGCGCGTCACCGGCTGGTGATAGGCGATGATGGCCAGCGTCTCGACCGAGGCCCGCGAAAGCTTGCGCGTCACCGGCCGCTCGATTTTGAGCTTCTCCGACAGGTCCGGCGCCGTGCGGAAGGCGTAGCCACCCGCCACCGCCACCAGGTTGACGCCCCGGCCGGCATAGAGTTCGGCGAGATCGGCCAGCAGTTGCTTAACGTCGGCGTCGTTGGGCAGGCGGTCGGCCAGCTCCTTCTCGTCGAGCGCCTGGGTGCCGGCAAAGACCAGCGCCTCGAGCAGGCGCAGATGCTGGGCGTGATCGGGCGAGACGACATTTGTGACCGCGGGCGCGACCACGGGCACGACCGCCACGGGCGCCGACGATTCCTCTACGACCGGCTTCTCGGCCTCGTCGTCTTCTTCTTCGTCCTCATCATCATCGTCGTCGTCATCGTCGTCGTCGTCATCATCGTCGTCCAAATCATCGTCGTCATCGGAGTCGTCATCATCCTTATCGTCGTCCTTCTCGACTTCCGACTTTTCCTTGGCGGCAGCCAGGCCATGAGCGGCCGACTGCTCGTCGGCGAGCGCCACCGCGACCTTGTCCGGGTCTTCGATGGCGGGCGTGGCATTTTCGATGTCTGACATGTCGGGGACCGTCACCGTTGCTCGGTACGTTTGCGAAGATGGATGGGGCCGAAACGCTCGGCCTGGCGCAGTTCGAGCTGGCCGTCCTTGGCCAACTGGAGACCGGCAACGAAGGTCGAGGCGAGCGCCGAACGCCGCCGCGCCGGATCGGTGAGGCCGGCTGGCAGGAATGCTTCGAGCGACTGCCATTCGATGGCGATGCCCAGCATGCGGCCCAGGCGCTCGGCTGCTTCCTCGACCGAGAAGAATTCCATCGGCGCGATCTGATAGGTGTCGGCATCCTTGGGCCGTACCTGGGCGCCATAGGCATGCAGCAAGTCGTAGAGCTTCACGTCCCAGATCGCGCGGCGCACCACGACCTGTCTCTTATACACATCTCCGAGCCCACGAGACTAAGGCGAATCTCGTATGC
>ENA-ORBV01017353-ORBV01017353.1-microbial-mat-metagenome-genome-assembly--contig:-NODE-17353-length-10302-cov-5.624939_pt1 | contig 10302 bp, 9 predicted proteins | sample MGYA00237777_ERZ505514 | MGnify/ENA primary metagenome ERZ505514 (study PRJEB26160, sample SAMN06269048) | microbial mat metagenome | isolation source: Oligotrophic lake microbial mat | place...
CGGCATACGAGATTCGCCTTAGTCTCGTGGGCTCGGAGATGTGTATAAGAGACAGCTGACGGACCGATTCGCGCCACAGATTTGCTGGATGGGGAGCTTTTCGACGCTCGGTGTCAAATACCAGGGTGGGACTCGCCTGGGTTCGACGATACAAAGTGGAAAGCGGCGGAAGAAAGTTTGGGTCCGCGCCTTGTAGCTCAGCCCAACGAACCGATTCGCATCACGCAAACTCTCCAGCCATTGAGTGTGAGCGAACCTACGAAGGGGACTTATATTTTTGATTTTGGTCAAAATATGGTTGGCTGGATACGCGCGAAGGTAAACGACGCGCCAGGCACGGAAATACGGTTTCGCTACGCGGAAGTTTTGAATACGGATGGCGGTCTTTATCGGGACAATCTTCGAGGTGCCAATCAAGAAGACAGATATATTTGCGATGGGGCAGGTGTCTTCGAACCGCATTTTACTTATCATGGGTTCCGATACGTGGAAGTCACTGGGCTAGCGACATGCCCCTCTTTGAATGATCTCACCGGTTGTGTCTTCCATTCTTCCTCGCCGGTGACCGGTGCCTTCAATTGTTCCGCCGATCTTCTCAATCGCATCATGACTGCGATTCAATGGACGCAACGCGGCAACATGCATAGCACGCCGACGGACTGTCCCCAGCGTGATGAGCGGTTGGGTTGGATGGGCGATATTCAAGTGTTCGCCCAGACTGCAATCTATAACATGGATATGGCAGCATTTTTCACCAAATGGTTGCAAGACGTCCGCGATGCTCAAGCCGATGATGGACGATTCCCTGATTTTGCACCGCATCCGTATGATTCCAATTCGCGATTCAGTGGCAATCCTGGCTGGGCGGACGCGGGCGTAATCGTGCCATGGCGGGCGTATGTCAATTACGGCGATACGAGAATAGTCGAGGAAAGCTATGCCTCAGCAAAACGATGGATTGAATATGTCCACCGGCATAATCCCAATTTGATCTGGCTCGAAAAAAGGGGAGCGCTATTTGTCTATGGTGATTGGTTGAACGTAGACACTTTTACAAAGTTGGCCGATTTTCCAAAAGGACAGGCACAAGTTCCAATTGAAGTCTACGCGACGGCATTTTTTGCATACTCCACCCAGATCGTCGCGAAGATGGCCGCTGTGTTAAAAGATCAGGAGGCAGCGACTCGTTATGAGCGACTGGCTTCCGCAATCCGCGACGCCTTCGTGCAAGAATTTGTGACTGAAGACGGCAAGATCCGTGGTGATACGCAGGGAGGTTACTCCCTGGCATTACACTTCGACCTGCTCCCTTCACACCTTCGACCAAAAGCGGCGCGACACTTGCTTGCAGCCCTTGAGCAATTTCATGGGCATCTATCCACAGGAATTCAGACCACGGTTCGGGCTATGATAGAACTTACCCGATGTGGGCGGAGCGACCTTGCGTTTGATCTTATATCCAAACGCACAATTCCCTCATGGGGTTATATGATTGAAAACGGTGGAACCACGATGTGGGAACGCTGGGATGGTTGGGTAGAAGGCGGGGGATTTCAGGATCCCGTAATGAACTCTTTCAACCATTACGCGATCGGGTCTGTTGGCGAATGGATGTGGAAGACTATCATTGGCCTTTCCCCAGATGAAAACGCACCGGGTTGGAAACATTTCAGAGTAGAGCCGATTCCCGGCGGCGGGTTGACTTGGGCGAGTGGCGAATACCATTCGATACGTGGACTTATCAAAGTGACGTGGCGAATCAGTAAGAATGAGTTCGAGTTGGATGTGGTCGTCCCACCAAACACGAGCGCCACAATACAAATGCCCACAAACGGGAGCAAACCGGTGCGGGTGGAGTCCGGGGTCTATAATTTGAAATCAGAATTTCATCCTAAATAGCGGTAGGAAGTCGAAACTTTCAGGACCTTGATGGACCAATTTAAAACAAGCCAGTCCTCATGGGCCGAATTGCCGGAGCTACCTCTGAGAGGTTGTCTTAATCCGAAGGGACAATCCGAAGGGACAATCCGAAGGGACAATCCGAAGGGACAATCCGAAGGGGAATCCGAAGGGGAATCCGAAGGGGAATCCGAAGGGGAATCCGAAGGGGAATCCGAAGGGACGGACAAACTATTTGTCATTTAAAAGCCTTTTGCTCCATTTCTCATATTTAAACGATCATATGAACTCTACTAGATCGGAGTCCAATAGTTTGTCTGTCCCTTCGCATTAACCACGGGGGCGAAGCCTTTTAGATTCCGAACTCAGTGATCTCTCTGACACCACCCTTCCGTCTCTGTGTAACAATTCCGAATCTCTGAAAACCCTATTCCGTGTTCTTGCGTGCCCCCGCTCAACCCGAGCATCAAGTTTTCCTGATTAATTCTTCTGATAACAGCGCCTTGCGCCTTGCTGCCTCCGCTCGAACCTGCCAGGCTCAGCCGCAATGATGATTGCCTTGTCCCTCGCCGAGCAAGACCTGCCCAAGAACGTTGGTCGAATGACATACAGATTCGGAAGTAGCATGAAACGGCCTGACCTCATTTTTAGAATGGACCACATGATCCACTTCAACGGCGAGCGGTTCCTCGGACCGTATCCGGACGCAATGCCGAAGAAACCATGAACATTCCAATCCCGTCTCCAGCATCTGATACGAAAGCGGCGACCGCACCAGCGGGTGGCGCGCCTAAGATCAAAATGAACACGAGTCACGATGTTCAGCACCAAGTCGGGCTTGTCCGCGAAGCACTTCGTTCTGAGAAACGGCGACTTGGCTTCTTTCTCGGCGCTGGCTGCCCGTTGGGAATTTATGACAAGGACGAAACCAACAGCATTAAACACATACCGGATGTCGCTGGTTTGACCTCAGCAATCGAGAGCAGGCTCGACGTTGATAGCAAATGCACGGATGAAAAAGGTCTCTTGGCCAAGGAGCTTTTGGACTGCTGGGTCAAACTCACGACCGCGTGCAAATCGGACAAATGCAAAGTTCCGAATGTCGAACACATCCTCACGCAGTTGCGCACCATCTGTGCCCTGAAAGGCGCCTCGACGGTGGATGAAATGACGGTGGAAAGCCTGCGGAAGCTCGACGCGAAAACCTGTGAAATAATCGTCGATCTCGTGAACAAGGCCTTGCCTGAATATACCAATGCTTACCAACGATTCGCCCTTTGGGTGCGGCAACTGGAGCGCACTTATCCTTTGGAGGTGTTCACTCCCAATTATGATCTGCTGGTTGAGGAGGCTTTTGAGAAATGCAGAGTGCCATATTTCGATGGATTCGTCGGGGCAAGGGAGCCGTTTTTCGATCTCGCGGCGATGGAACAGGACAAGATGCCCGAGCGTTGGGCACGCCTTTGGAAGCTGCACGGATCAATCAACTGGATAAAGCAGAGCGATGATTCGGTTTTCCGCTGCCACCCACCGAAGCCAGGGCAGCAAGTGATGATCTACCCTTCCCATCTCAAATATGAGCAGAGTCGCCGTATGCCATACCTCGCGATGTGCGATCGGCTGAAGGCGTTTTTCAGGGAGACAAATCCCGTCATCATCCTCTGCGGTTACTCATTCGCAGACGAGCATCTCAACGAGCTTCTTCTCGACGGCCTGCGAGGCAATAGATCTGCACAGTGTTTTGCTCTGCTCTACTCCAAACTGGAGAATTACGAGCAGGCAGTCCGATGTGCCGAGAAGCTCTCCAACTTGAGCCTTCTAGCGCGGGATGGTGCTGTAGTTACCACCCGCTGCGGAAGCTACAACGACGTGGACGTGGCTCTCGCCATCAAAGGTTCGGGGATAGACACGGAGAAGGGCGCACTCGACGCGGACGGAAAAGACACTCACAAAGCCCGGTGCCTGTTGGGAGATTTTCATCACCTCTGCTTGTTCCTCGAAACACAATTGGGCGTCCGGACACCTGAATCACACGATGAGCACCCGTAGTTCAAAACCTGCTGACCCGACTCGTCTTGGAACGGTCGAAGACGTGTCAGGCCCCAGCGTTCGCATCAAACTTGAGGACGGCACTGAGACCGGATTGGTATTCGTCCGGGGCGAGGGATACCGGGTCGGTCAGGTCGGGAGCTTCGTTCGAATTCCAGCGGGCTATTCCGACTTGTATGGCATCGTTTCACAGGTGGGCGCTGGCGCTGCGCCATCTGTGGGCGAATCAGTCCAAAACTTTGGGAATCGTTGGCTCCGCGTGGAACTTGTCGGTGAGGGTGGCCGTGGTAGGAAATTTGAACGAGGCATCTCCCAATACCCGACCATCGGAGACTTGGCGCACGTCGTTACCGAGTCAGACTTGGCTGCGATCTACGCACCTGGCGAGAAACGCAGCTATGTCTCTATTGGCCAAGTCGCCAGCGCCGAATCTATTCCAGCCTACCTTGATCTCAACAAGCTGGTCACGCGGCACTCTGCGCTCGTGGGCAGCACTGGAGCAGGAAAATCAACCACGGTCGCCAGCCTCTTAAATTCTCTCGCCGAGCCAGCATCATTTCCGGGCACGCGCATCGTGTTGTTTGATCTTCACGGAGAATACTCGCAGGCATTCGGCGACCAAGCGCGGGTCTTCCGCATCAATGCCAATGAGGAGAAAGGGGAGAGGCCGCTCCATGTGCCATATTGGGCACTTACTTCAGACGAGATCATGGCTCTTTCGACCGGTTTAATTACTGGTGGAGCTTTGGCGCATTTTCTTGATGCGCTGACATCGATGAAACGGATCGCGACTCCAGCCGGCGAAAAGATTGGGGGCCTAAAGGATACTGCGACAGCGGACACACCACTCCCGTTCTGCATCCAAAAACTCTGGTATGACCTGCATACCATCCAATACGCCACTCACCGTGAACAGCCGGGCAAGTCGCAATCCAGAGAGACTTGGGCACTAGAAAAGGATGGCGAAGGAAACGATCAGCTAGGTGATGCGATGCAGATAAAACGGCCCAAATTTAAGCCGCACAAAGACGAGAAAAATGATTTAGAAAAGATCAGAAAGAGCAGCCATGAGAATCTGATGAGGCAGCAAACGGATGCGTTGGAGGGCAAGTTGAGAGACAAGCGACTTAGCTTTCTTTTCAATCCCGGCCCGTGGTCGGTGAAGGAAGACGGTAGCACTATCAAGGATTTGGACGCACTTCTCCAAGAATGGATTGGCGGTGAAAAGCCGATCACGGTCTTGGATCTCTCTGGCATTCCGCCTTCGGTGCTGGACGACTTGGTTGGAGCCGTCTTGCGAATACTTTTCGATGCTTTGTTTTGGGGGCGCAACGTTGAGGTCGGTGGCCGACACCGTCCGCTCTTGATCGCGTTAGAGGAAGCACACACCTACTTGGCGAAGGAAGGCAAGGGTCGCGCAGCGGCAGCGGCACGACGAATTGCGAAAGAGGGTCGAAAGTATGGCGTGGGGCTAATGTTGGTAAGCCAGCGCCCCTCAGAAATCGACCCCACGATCCTTTCTCAATGCGGCACCATGATTGCAATGCGACTAACCAACGAGGCGGATCGATCTCAAATTAAGGCGTGCGCTTCTGACAATCTTGAAGGGCTATTCTCGATGCTATCTATCTTGCGAACAGGTGAGGCGCTTGTTGTCGGCGAGGCAGTTGGCCTTCCAATAAGAGCATTGATCGCGGCTCCACCGAAGGGACGCCGTCCCGACAGCGGCGATCCGATGGTAGTTGTTCCGCTCGGCGAGGATGGTAAACCCATTCAGCAAGGAGGTTGGAAAGACACTGTTTCCGCTGAAAACTTCGCCGCACTCATGGCATGTTGGAGGACTCAAGATGTGAGTGCCGCCATTGCGGCCAGACTACCAACACCAAAACCAAAGAAAAAATAATATGGAACGCACACCAGTCAGCTCGAGCAACCTTCGTTCAATCGGTTACGATCCCGAAACGACGACCTTGGAGGTCGAGTTCAACACCGGCTCCGTTTACCAATACCACGGAGTTCCACAGGAGGTTTTTGATTCCCTCATGCAAGCTGGGTCTCACGGGATCTATTTCAACGCGAACATTAAGAATAGTTACAGGACGACCAAACTGTAGCTTTGAGTGAGACTCTCGCCTGCCAAGTGAGGGATGCCTTACCCAATGCGTCCTTCATTGGCTTCACCGGCACGCCCATCGAGAAGACCGACGCCAATACGCGGACGGTGTTCGGCGATTACATTTGATGCTCCCTGCCGGTCGCACCCTTCGGGCACGTCTCTTCGCTCCTTTCTATCTCACTCGGCTCGGTTCCATTTACGACATCCAGCGCGCCGTGGCGGATGAGGCGACCAAGCCGATCTACTACGAGAGCCGCATCTGGGAAGTCCGAATGACGAATTGGGAATGTCGAAGTGGTGGAACTTCGGAATTCGCACTTCTGTATTCGCGCTTCGCCTGCCTCGCCGATCAGCTCAAGCGGGCGGGGAGCGCATGACGGAGTCATGCAGTTGAGCGTCTAGAGCTGAGAGGGGAGCGACCAAAGGCATTTAGTTGAGAGCTGAGAGGGGAGAGCCAGAGGGACGGGAGCGAAGGCATGTAGTTGAGAGCTGAGGGTTGAGAATTGAGCGTTCAGTGTTCAGATCCCGACGGAAAGTCATCGAGCCAGCGTGTTGGGGACATTCTGCTGGCAGCAGAACGCTCCACCTCGCGCGACGAACGCGCCTAGGATAATTTCCCCTGCTTGTTCCGACACTCTGGCTCTGAGCTCTCGACCCTGGACTTCCTCGTTCAGCCAGCTTCACGGGAGCAACGCCACCGGATCGAGACCGTAGCTATCCGCCACCTTGCGAATCTGCACCGCCGTCAACTGGCGCTCGGCGCGCAGCACCCGGTAGGCGAGTGAATCGTCGATGCCGAGCAGCCGCGCAAGATCACCGGCGCGTTCGTCGCGCTCCGCGAGCACGAGGCGCAACAACTCCGCCCCGGTGGCCCGGCTGAGGGGGAATTGGGCGCTCTCCCATTTTTCGTAAAGATCGCTGAGCAGGTCGAGGTAGTCGGCTTGCTCGGCGTTGAGCGCATGACCGGCGAGGAGATCGATCATCTCGGCGGCGTTGTCGGCATCAATCTGGTCGTGCACGGGCCGGATCAGGTGCCGGGCCATGAGGCCCGCGTAAGTCTTGGGAATTTTTGCGTAAGGCGTGGTGGTGGGAACGGTGGTTTTCATAGGCGGTTCTTCCAAAGGTTGCGGCTGTATTCAGCGTGGGTGAGAAAATTCAGGACGAAGATTTTTTGCCGGTCATAATGGATGGCGGTGATCAGCCGGAAATCATTGCCGCAGACATTGAAGATGGTGACGGTTTTCCCGCTTTTCACCTTCACTTGGTCGGCGTGGGGGAACATCCGGCGAGTTTCGACGAGATTCTGCCAGGCCCCGGAGAGCACGAGGCGGGCCCAGTCCTCCAACGGCCGGACCGCCTTGGGAAAGCGCCGGGCATAAAGGCGGAGGGTGGTTCGTTTGATCAAGCGCACTCTGTGGACTATATGTCCTGATGACGGCCAATATGTCAACCCACCAGATTCGCCGGTCCCATGCCCCACCCATCACCCCCGCAATCACTGGACGACCTGCTCACGCGGGCGGGGAGCGCATGACCGAGTCATGCAGTCGAGAGTCTAGAGCTGAGAGCTGAGAGCCAGAGGGACGGGAGCGAAGGCATGTAGTTGAGAGCTGAGGGTTGAACGTTCAGATCCCGACGGAAAGTCATCGAGCCAGCGTGTTGGGGACATTCTGCTGGCCAGCAGAACGCTCCACCTCGCGCGACGAACGCGCCTAGGATAATTTCCCCTGCTTGTTCCGACACTCTGGCTCGGCGCGCTTGGCGCGGCGTATGCCTCAGCTCTGCGCTGCGGGCACCGCATAGAGCAAACGGCGTGCAGCTTTCAGCTATACGCCGCCATCCCTGCACACGAGCACACCAGATTCCGATCGCCGTACACGTTGTCCACGCGGCCGACGGCGGGCCAGAACTTGGAGGCGCGGGTCCATTGGTCGGGGAACGCGGCCGTTTCTCTCGTGTACGGATGCGGCCACTCGGTGGCGCAGACGGCGGCGGCGGTGTGCGGGGCGTGCTTGAGCGGGTTGTTGAGCTTGTCGCTCTCGCCGCTGGCGACGGCGGCCATTTCGCCGTGGATGGAAATGAGCGCGTCGCAAAAACGATCCAGCTCCGTTTTCGTTTCGCTCTCGGTGGGCTCGATCATGAGCGTGCCGGGAACGGGGAACGACATCGTGGGCGCGTGATAACCGTAATCCATCAGGCGCTTCGCGACGTCTTCGACTTCGATGCCGCATTTTTTCCAAGTGCGGAATTCCAAGATGCATTCGTGGGCGACGAGGCCGCTGCCGCCTTTGTAGAGCACAGGGAAATAATTTTCGAGGCGCTTGGCGACGTAGTTGGCGTTGAGAATCGCGAATTCGGTGGCGCGTTTCAGGCCGTCGGGTCCCATCATGCGGATGTACATCCACGAGATGACGAGAATGCTGGCGCTGCCCCACGGGGCGGCGGAGACGGCGCCGATGGGATGGGTTTGGAGCGAGGCCATTGGCGGCTGTGTACCGGAGCGCGGGGCGACGACGGGATGGCCGGGCAAAAACGGCACGAGCTGCGAGGCGACGCCGATCGGGCCCATGCCGGGACCGCCGCCGCCGTGCGGAATGCAGAAAGTTTTGTGGAGATTGAGATGGCAGACGTCGGCGCCGATATGACCGGGCGAAGTGAGCCCGACCTGCGCGTTCATGTTGGCGCCGTCCATATAAACCTGGCCGCCGTGGCCGTGGATTGTGGCGCAAATATCTTTGATGGAAGTTTCGAAAACACCGTGCGTGGAAGGGTAGGTGATCATCAAGGCGGCGAGATTGGCGGCGTGTTCTTTCGCTTTCGCCTGAAGATCGGCGACGTCGATGTTGCCATTCGGATCGCAGGCGACGGGGACGACTTGGTAGCCGCACATCGCGGCGCTCGCGGGATTGGTGCCGTGGGCGCTGGTCGGGATGAGGCAAATGTGGCGATGACCTTCGTTGCGCGATTCGTGGTACGCGCGGATGACGAGGAGGCCGGCGTATTCGCCCTGCGAGCCGGCGTTGGGTTGGAGCGAGATGGCGGCGAACCCGGTGATTTCGGCGAGCCATTGCTCAAGATCCTGAAAGAGGCGCGCGTAACCTTTCGTCTGTTCGGCGGGTGCGAAGGGATGCATCCGGCCGAATTCGGGCCACGTGACGGGCAGCATTTCACTCGTGGCGTTGAGCTTCATCGTGCACGAACCGAGGGAGATCATCGAGTGGCAGAGCGACAGGTCCTTCGCTTCGAGTCGGCGGATGTAGCGGAGCATTTCGTGCTCGGTGTGGTAGCGGTTGAAGACGGGCGCGGTCAGATAAGACGAGGTGCGCGCGAACGGCTCGGCGTAATCCGCATTCACCAAACCGCCATCGCGCAATTCGGCGGATTGCCGGAAACAGGCGAGCAAAGTCTGCACGTCTTCGATGGTGGTGGTTTCGTCGAGGGAAATTCCGACCGTGTGGGTATCGACGGAACGCAGGTTGAGGCGCTTGGCGGCGGCGTTGGCGAGTACGCGATCGGCGGCGACGTTGCCGATGGTGAGTGTGTCGAAGACCGGTTCGGAGTTCACCGTGACGCCAGCGGATTGGAGGCCATCGGCGAGTAATCGGGTGAGCAGGCGGATGCGTTGCGCGATTTTTTTCAGACCGGCGGGGCCGTGATAGACGGCGTACATCGAGGCGATGACGGCGAGGAGGACCTGGGCGGTGCAGATGTTCGACGTAGCTTTGTCGCGGCGGATGTGTTGCTCACGCGTGCCGAGAGCGAGACGCATGGCGGGGTTGCCGTGGACATCCTTGGAAACACCGACGAGGCGGCCGGGCATCTGGCGTTTGAATTCATCCTTGGTGGCGAGGAAACCGGCGTGTGGTCCGCCGAAACCCAGCGGGACGCCGAAGCGTTGCGCGGAGCCGACGGCGACATCGGCGCCGAATTCACCAGGAGCGCGGAGGAGCGTGAGGGCGAGCAGATCGGTGGCGACGACGCAGAGCGCGCCGGCAGCGTGGGCGTTCCAAAAGAACTTTGTGAAATCATAGATGCTGCCGGAAGTGTCGGGATATTGCACGAGCACGCCGAAGAATTTTTCCGTAAAGGGAAAGGTGCGGTGATCACCGATGACGACTTCGACGTTGAGCGGCTTGGCGCGGGTGCGAACGATGTCGATCGTCTGTGGATGGCATTTTTCCGAGACGAAAAAGCGGGAGGCGTCATGGCTGTCGCCGAGTTTCACGCGGTGGGCGAGC
>ENA-ORBV01017356-ORBV01017356.1-microbial-mat-metagenome-genome-assembly--contig:-NODE-17356-length-10301-cov-3.448748_pt1 | contig 10301 bp, 6 predicted proteins | sample MGYA00237777_ERZ505514 | MGnify/ENA primary metagenome ERZ505514 (study PRJEB26160, sample SAMN06269048) | microbial mat metagenome | isolation source: Oligotrophic lake microbial mat | place...
CCTTATCCTCTTGCAGATCCTTGTCATAGGCCGATGGCAGCCCTTTCAGAACCGTCAGCAGTGTGACCAGGCTACCAACCAGGCGGCCAGATTTGCCGCGCAGGAGTTCGAATGAATCCGGGTTCTTCTTCTGTGGCATCAGGCTTGAGCCAGTGCTATAGGCATCGGCCAGGCTCACAAACCCGAATTCACTGGTACTGTAGATCACAATATCTTCGGCTAATCGGCTGACATGCACGCCAATCAGGGCGGCGCAGAACAGAAATTCGGCCACAAAATCGCGATCACTCACCGCATCGACACTATTTGGGGTTGGCTCACGAAACCCGAGATCGGCAGCCAATGCGGCCCGATCTATCTTGAGTGGTGTTCCGGCAATTGCGCCCGAACCAAGCGGCAGTTGTGCCGCCCGTTTCGCACAATCGGCCAGGCGCTCACGATCACGCTGGAGCGGCCAGAAATGTGAGAGCAGCCAGTGTGCCAACAGAATCGGCTGGGCGCGTTGCATGTGAGTATAACCGGGAATCAAAGCATCGCCAGCCGCTTCGGCCTGAACCAACAGCGCATCCTGCAGCTCGCACAGAGCCGCATTGGCACGCTGGATTGCAGCAAGCACCCACAGGCGCATGTCGGTGGCAACCTGATCATTGCGGCTACGGCCAGTATGCAGCTTGCCAGCGACCGATCCGGCAAGCTCGCCAAGGCGGCGCTCGACGGCAGTATGAATATCCTCATCGCCTGGTTGCGCCTCGAAGCGGCCCTCGGCAAATTCGGAATGCACAGCCACCAGGCCAGCGTCAAGGACATCCAATTCTTCGGCGCTGATCACCCCAGCCAGGGCGATCTGTTTGGCCCAGGCCCGGCTGCCACGGATATCCTCCGCCCACATACGGCGGTCGAACGGAAATGATTCGTTGAACAGCATCATACGCTGATCGAGCGAGCCAGAGAAACGGCCTCCCCACATGGTGTGGCTCCTGTTGCTGGGAATCGAATACCCATCTATCCCAGATCGAGCCATCCCAGATCGGAATAGCCAGATTGGGGATAGATGGGTATGATAAACGATTTTGACAAGGGCGCTGCCGATTACTTCGCTACCGCTCGCATAATCTGTGCGCGCCGGAAGGCAATTGCTGTGCGGCGGTAGCCATAGCGTTCGGCAACGCCATCGAACACCACGCTATCGTAGCCCTGTTGATCAAGCCACCATTCGATTGTCGCATCGGTTTCAAAGGCAAGCCCCAGTTCGGCTGCTTTGGTTTGAACCGTCGATTGCAGCTGTTCCCAGGCAGTCCATGTGCAGATCAATGGGTAGAACAACTGAACATAATAGCGTTGGCGATTGCGCTCGCGGAATTGGGCGATCAGGCCATTGGTTCCGACTGCACCAAGTGGCAAACCGCGCCCAACTGGTGTGCGCTGCTGGCGCTCCTGGAGCAGATGGAATGGCTCGTGGATTTTGCCCTCGCGTGCCCAGGCCAGAGCATCGGTTGCCAGCATATCCTGGATCTCCTCGCGAACATCCGAGATGCGGGGAATGCGTGGCGGAGCCATGATCTGAATGCGTGGCAATGGATGATTGAGGCGTCGGTTCTGCTGATCAACCCACCATGCATCGCGCACCTCCATTGGCGGATCATAATGGCTACGATAGCGAAACCCACGGCGTGAGCGACCCTCCTCGGCTTCTGCTTCGGCCTCAACTTGCACCATCAGGCGCTGGTCAGCCAAACGCCCGGCAGTGGGAAACCATTCACGAATTGCCTGGAAGCGAAAGCGTGGCGATGTGCTATTCGGCTCTGGCGGCAACTGTTCGTTCAGCGTCCAGCCGGCATCCGATAGCCCGCTCCAGCCGCCGACGATTGCTTTCAGCGGCACATACACGGCCACAACATCGCTTATGTTTGGCAATTCATCTGGCAGCCACATACCGGGCGGCACCGCATCGGCAGTTGGCAGGCGCACCGTCCCACCAAGCACGCGCTGATCGACACGCGCATTTGCCAGATGCACTGCTGGTGCTGCTTCGGCTGGCTGTTGCTCTGGTGGGCCATCGAGATCCAGTTCGGCACCACACTCAATACAGAAACGCGCTTCGCCACTGAGCCGAGCCGCACCACAATGTGGGCAATACCTAGCTGGCACGCTATACTCCTTCATGCATTCAGCTGCGACCGCCGCCCCATTCCGCGTTGGCGGTGAACCCGAATCGCCAGATCATAATACTCGATCAATTGGTCCATCGTGGATTGCCAGGTTCGGCTGCGGGCATAGGTTATGGCTCCATCACGCAGATCGGCCAACAACAGCGGGTTATCGCGCAGCGCCAGCACACGCTCCGCGATCTGCTGTGGCTGCTCGTGATTGTACACCAGCGCATTGATCCCATCGCGCAGCGTATCGACCAACCCGCCTGTCATGCTGGCAACCACAGGAAGACCACAGGCCATCGCTTCAAGCGGAGCCATCCCGAATGTCTCGCTGGTTGATGGAAACACCAGCACATCCGCCGAGGCATAGGCAGAGACGAGCTCATCGCCGCGCAGATAGCCGGTGAACACTGTTGATGTGTTGGCAAACCCAGCCTTGATCTGTTCGGATTCTGGGCCACCACCCACAAGTGCCAGCCGAACGCCAGGCAGATCGGCGAGTTGGCGCAATTGGGGAACATTCTTCTCGCGCGAAATACGGCCAACATATAGGGCAAGCAATTCATCTGGATGCCCACCGCTCAACCGTTCACGCATTGTGGTACTGAATCGATCTGGCTGGAAGCGCTGCGAATCGATCCCGCGATGCCACCAGCGCACCCTGCGAAACCCATTCGCCCGCAGCTTCTCCAGCATGGCTGTCGATGGCACCAGATTCAGATCGGCAATATTATGCGCCGTACGAAACAGCCACCATGCCAGCGGCACGCCCCATTCGCCAACATAGTTACGTGTATAGCTGGGGATATCCATATGTGAAGAAGCCACCAGCGGCAGGCTCAGCCGCCGCGCCATCGCTATCCCCGATGGCCCAAGGAACGCGGGATTGACGACATGCACAACATCGGCATTGAATGCCCGCAGCTCGCGCATGATCCGTGGGCGCGGCAGATTGATTCGTATCTCGGGGTAGAGCCAGAAGCGCGGCCCGCCAACCGGCACGCAACGCGCCCCAGCATACGATTCCGGCATGTCCGGTGGGCCAATTACCAAAGCTTGGTGGCCGCACTGTTGAATGCGTTCCAACGCTTGGCACAGAATCGTGACAACCCCATCAATTTTTGGCAGGAAAGTCTCGGTAAAGATCGCAATACGCATTACAGGCCTTCTCACAATCGCGGTGATGATGTCCGAGAGTATACCAGACCCTGAACTGCGGAACTGCGGAACTGCCGAACCGAGTAGTCAGGAGTCAGGAGTCAGAATATCGAGAACCCGCGTAGGGTGCAGACCCATGTGTCTGCCCACCATGATTGCCGTAATTTGATGGATTTCGGGTATATTATTGGGCAAGGTTTGCTTACCCACCGCGCCCCGTAGGCTGAAGCCTGCGACTAGGTGCATCGTCCCCTGGTCACGTCCCTTTGCCGCAGGCTGATGATCTTTTACATTTTAATTGGGTAGAGTTCGGCTGCGTGTATGGAGTGCGGCAGCCATGCTGCCGCAGCGCAAGCATGGCTTGCGCAATCCACATCCGCACCAACGGCGCTAGGTGCAATCTCCCCGATGAATTGATCAAAATCCATCATCCTGCGGATGGAAGAGCATTTATTGTTCTCCCGAGGATTTTCTCGATCCGCATCGGCCCACGGATTCAGGGTGCATCCATCGTTTATTCAGTAGGCTGCCCATAGCAATGCAATCATCCCGATTCATTGGTGAATCTTCATCAACCTGCGACAATCGAAGCCTATGCTCTGGTTGGCCGAGAGATAGTATGGCACCCATCAACCACAATCCTGTACCACCCGCCCGCCCATGGGGCTGCGTCCTGCTGCTGCTGGCGGCCCTCCTGCTGCTGCGGGGAATGGCGCTGACACAACCTGAACGTGCTACGCGGGAATGGCCGCAGCCCGATAACTTTCGGTCACTCCAATTCGCTTCCGATGGTGCCCTCGTGCTGCAGGATTACACAACCTTGACGTGGTATGATGCCACTACCGTGGATCTCTCGGCCAGCACGCCAGATGCGACGCTGTATGCCGATTGGGAACTTACCGATATGGCTATCAGCCCTGATGGGCAGTGGGTCGCCGTTGGTACCAAACAGGGCACGCTGACACTGTGGACCGGGGCACCCCATTGGCGTCCGCTCGAGACGCTGCAGCTAGGGAGCGATGGATCTATCGCCCCCATCAGTTTCAGCGCGGATGGGCGTAGCGTGTGCTGGGTGGCGTCCTCGCACACGGCAGATGGGACAAAAACGATCAGCATTCGGGTCTGGGATCGGGTCACTCGCCAGGATCGCTTCACGCTCACGCAAACGGCGCAGGGTTCGGCGGCCGCATTTGACTATGGTTCAGCCTCCCTGAGTTCTGATGGACAGGTGATCGTGCTGATCGGTGAGACGTTTGAGCTACGCCAGGTTGATACAAACCAACTGATCTATCGCATCGCGCGCGATCCTCGTCCGTTTGATAGCTTTGGTAATCTAGTCATTAGCCCAGATCAGCAGTGGCTAGCAACCGATGGAGGCGCGATCCACACTATCAACCCTGAGCAGTGATTGGCCAGTGGCGGGCAAGGGCAGGTCACCATCCGGCGCTTCAGCGATGGGGCGGTGGTGCAAGTGCTGCACGGGCCGCCAAACGGTGATCACCTGGTCGCTTTCAGCCCGGACAGTCGCTACCTGGCGGTGGCCGCGAATACCACCAGCGGTGGCTTCTTTGGGCCGGCTTTTCGCGGGGGCTGGGAGCCGGTCACACTCTATCGCGTGGCCGATTGGCAGGTGGTGCAGACCTTCCAAGGCCATATCGAGGGGGCTTTTGGGCTGGCCTACAGTCCCGATGGAAACTACCTTGCGACGTATGGAACCAGGGTCGGGGATCTCACCATTCGCCTCTGGCGCGTGTCACCGCATCACCCGTTCGAGCCACTGTTCTGGTTCGGGAGTGGCCTCACATTGCTTATTACAGCATTCGGGCGCTGGATCTGGTTAAGGCGCACACATCGGGTGTAGCGTTTCGGAAGGGCGATCCACCGTTACCCAATGGGCTATCGATGCGGGCGAACACGAGGTTCGCCCTACGTGCATTGCCTAATGGGCCATCGATGCGGCGAACACGAGGTTCGCCCCTACGTGCATTGTGTTTCGGTGTCATCGAGGCGTTTGATCGGCCACAATCACGGATTGATCGTAGCCGAGGCATGACCAACAGGTGTTGACAGGCCAATCACATTCTTTAAATAATGAAACAAGGAATCTGCAAGCCGCCACAATCAGGGATTGATCGCAGCCGAGGCATGACCATCGGGCGTTGGCGGACCACAATCACACATTCAGGATCCAGGGACGAAGTCCTTGGCCGGGGGTGGCCCAAAGGGCACCCCGGGTGGCGGGCCACCCCGACCGCGGGTGCGGGGCGCGTAGCTCCGCAAAAACGAGAAGAGGGAACATAGCGAGTGCGGGGCGCATAGCTCTGCAAGAACGAGGGATAGGGCACAGCCCCCACAAACAAACAACATCAGGAAACGAACACCACCCGATCAACCACCATTGCCGCAAACAGCAGTGCCAGGTACAGCAGCGAATATTTGTACAGCCCCCAGGTCACATTGGTGGCATAGTCTTTTTGCATCTTGATCGCGTAGAACAGGAACACGCTGCCAAGCACAATCGCCATCACAAAATAGGGCAACCCAAGCATGCCAACCGGCGTCGGCAGCAGCGTCAGCGCCAGCATCTGCACGGTATACAGCAAAATCTGGCGGCGCGTCTCCTGCTCACCGGCTACCACTGGCAGCATTGGTATCCCAGCCCGCGCATAATCCTTGGCCCGAATAATCGCCAAAGCCCAGAAGTGTGGTGGAGTCCAGTAGAAGATGATCAGCCACAGCAGTAGTGCGCCCCACGAAACCGTGCCTGTCATTGCGGCCCAGCCAACCAATGGCGGGAAGGCTCCGGCACCGCCACCAATCACAATATTATTCCACGATGTTCGCTTCAACCAGAGTGTGTAGATAAACACATAGTAGAGCAACCCGGCTAATGAAAGCAGCGCTGCGAGCATGTTGACCTGGATTGCCAAAATGGCAAATGCCACGATGCCAAGGACGATGCCAAGCACGAGTGCATGCCATGCTGGAATGCGCCCGCTGGGAATTGGCCGCCTGGCGGTACGGCCCATGTTAATATCGACATCTCTATCGAAATAGCAGTTCAGCGCATGCGAACCAGATGCCATCAACCAGCCGCCAATCGAAGTCCACAATACCAGCAGCAGATCTGGTGTGCCATTGGGCGTAATATACATACTCGTGATCGTTGTGAAGATCAGCAGTGTAATCACGCCTGGTTTCGTCAGGCTAATATAATCCTTGAGCAGCGATGGCTTTTTATCCAACAGCACCCGGTCTGTCATCCCTAACGATGCCGAACGCGTGCCAGTATTGGGCAATGCATCACTCGCTCCTCGTTGATCGCCTGGGTATGGCAGCCGATAGGCGAGTGCCACAGTTGCCGCGAGTGCGGCCCAGCACAGCGCCCCAACCGCCAGATGCGCCAACCGAACTGCCGCAGTTGGTGCCTCAATATCGGCGGCTGCCGAAAGAACCTGCAACAGGCCAACAATATTCTGGGCCAGCATGAAGCCAAGGCCCCAGGCTGCCGCTGCTCGTAGTAGTGGCTCTGAGCGCGTTCGCCAGGTTTCAATTGCCAGCCAGAATACCAGGATCGTTGCGATTGCAGCCGTTCCACGATGGATATTGCTCAGCATTGCTGCATCACTGACGCTCAGGCAGATCGGCAGTGTTAAGCAATCCCACAGCGCATCAACAGCGGTGCCGAATGTCCCAAAAACGACAGCACCGAAAACCGCTGTTGCCGCACCAACCGCCAATATCCGATAGCGCTGTTGTGCCGCTAATGCCCGGCCACCAAGCCGCCGTTCTGGAACTACGGCAACCTGCATCACAACAGCAACTGCCGTTGCGATACCCAATGCCAGTAGTGAGATCCATGTGACCATCAGGCCAGTCAGGCTGATCTGAACACTACCAAAGACCGACCCAAGGTATGCTACCAACGCAAGAAGGATCAAACCCCATAGTGTGCGAGTTGGCAGAAATGATTGGCGAACAGGTTCAAGCGACATAACACAGATCCCGTGTTGAGCGACGTGGCACCCACAATGGTACCGGCATCGAAGCGATCAGCAAGCAGTTTGATGTCACGCAGAGTCTAGCACACACCACAACCTGTGTCAAAAGTCACAAAGTCGAGAAATGGCAACATTCGGTTAAGAAAGCGCAAATCAATAATCGTAGTGGCAATTTGCAGCACATAGCTCAGAATGGTAAGATAACCAGGTGTTACTATCCCCGAATATCGGAGGCCACATGCGTGTCCTGATGCTATCGTGGGAATACCCGCCCCACACAGTTGGTGGAATGGGCCGTCATGTAGCCGAGCTTTCAGCGGCGCTGGCTAGGCAACAGATCGAAGTTCATATCATCACACCATTGCTTGGTGGTGGCCTGCCCGAAGAACAGACCGCCGATGGCGTGTTTGTTCATCGGATTACAGCCCAACCGATGGCAGGATACAGCTATGTTGCGTTTGTTCAGCAAACAAATTCGGCGCTAGAACGATATGCACGCGCCCTGTGTGATCAATTGGGTTCGTTTGAGCTGATTCATGCCCACGATTGGTTGACTACCAGTGTTGCTGTTGCGCTCAAACACCTCTGGCGCCGGCCACTGGTTGCGACGATCCATGCCACTGAGCGTGGCCGACAGCAGGGCAATCTGACGAGTGGCCATTCCGATCAGATCAATAATCTGGAATGGTGGCTAACCTACGAGGCATGGCGGGTGATTACCTGTTCACGTTTCATGGCAGAACAGGTGCATGCCTATTTTAATACCCCTACAGACAAGATCGATGTGGTTCCGAATGGCGTTCACATCTATTCATCGCCATTTCTATCCGAAGAAGAGCGTTCGATCTTCCGCCGCCGCTTCGCCATCGCTGATGCGCCACTCATCTTCTATGTGGGGCGAATTGTGTATGAAAAAGGGCTGCATCTGTTGATCAATGGCTGGCCACAGGTGCTGAAGGTTATTCCAGAAGCGCGGCTGGTGATTGCAGGAACAGGCGATCAGTTTGAGCGGGTCAAGCAGCAAACCTGGGATCTGCACATCAACGATACCATTGTATTTACAGGCTTCATTAGTGATATGGATCGAGAGCGCTTCTATCACGCTGCGGATACTGCCGTCTTTCCATCGCTGTATGAACCATTTGGAATCGTTGCGCTTGAAGCAATGGCAGCAACTTGCCCAGTCGTTGTCGCTTCAACAGGTGGTCTAGCTGAGGTTGTTCGGCTGCACGAGACAGGAATTGTTGTGTACCCAAATGATCCAGACTCGCTTGCCTGGGGGATTCTGCACACCATCACACACCCGGAGTGGGCCAGCACGCGGGCAGCAAACGCACTACGCGAGGTTCGTGATCACTATAATTGGCAGACAACTGGCCAATCGACAATTACTGTCTATGAACGGGCGATCTTGGATTGGCGTAGGGCATCCTGGGGAGCCGAATTGGTGCCACGCCAGTAGGGGCGGTACGTGAACCGCCCGTGGCGTACCATTTGCCCTCTGCCCCTGACCCCCTCTCCCACGCCGGGGAGAGGAGGAGTGGTCCATATGGAACCCTGTGCGCCCCTCCCCACCGGTAGGGGAGGGGTTGGGGGAGAGGGATCAGCAACGACCTGAAAACCTTTCATCTAAAAGGAGGGGGCTGGGCTGAGGGTCTACTTCTCGCCCTCGATTACCGCCTGAGCCGCTGCCAATCGTGCGATCACGACGCGGTAGGGGCTACAGGAAACATAATCGAGCGCTGTGCGATGGCAGAACTTCACGCTCTCCGCCTCACCGCCATGCTCGCCACAGATGCCAGTTTTCAGGCCAGCACGGGTTGAACGGCCACGCTCAACACCCATCGCAATCAACTGCCCAACGCCCTCCTGATCCAGCACTTGGAATGGGTCGTCCTTGAGCAGCTTCTGTTCGACATACTTGGGTAGGAAGCGCCCGGCGTCATCACGGCTCATACCAAAGGTCGTCTGGGTCAGGTCGTTCGTTCCGAACGAGAAGAACTCAGCAACCTCAGCAATCCGATTGGCAGTTACGGCCGCACGCGGCAGTTCAATCATGGTTCCAACCAGGTACTTGAACTCCTGGCCAGTCTCCTGCATAATCTCGCTGGCAACCCGGCGAACGATTTCTGCCTGGATTTTGAGTTCGCTCACATCGCTAACCAGCGGGATCATAATCTCGGGGATGACCTTAATACCCTGTGCCTGGCAGTTGGCCGCTGCTCGGAAGATCGCCCGCGATTGCATCTCGGTAATCTCAGGGTATTCAATCCCCAATCGGCAACCACGGAAGCCAAGCATCGGGTTGGCCTCACGCAGGCTCTCGACTTTAGTATGCAGCTTGTTGGCATCGATACCCATCTTGGCCGCGAGATCGGCAATTTCCGCATCACCATGCGGCAGGAACTCGTGCAATGGCGGATCCAGGGTTCGGATGGTCACGGGCAGGCCATCCATCTCCTTGAAGATACCCTCAAAATCGCCCTGCTGCAATGGTTCGATCTTGGCCAGTGCAGCCTTGCGCTCCTCAAGGCTATCCGCCACAATCATCTCGCGTACGGCATCGATCCGATCACCCTCAAAGAACATGTGCTCGGTGCGGCACAACCCGATGCCCTCGGCACCAAAGCCGCGCGCCACCCGTGCATCATTAGGCGTATCGGCATTTGTTCGCACACCCAAATGGCGAACCTCATCCGCAAAGCTCAGGAAGGTCGTGAAATAGCCATACAGTTCAGAGGCCTCTGGCTTGATGTCACCGCGAACAACCTGCAACACTTCCGATTCGCTGGTTGGCACATTGCCGGCATACACCAGGCCGCCATGGCCATCGACAGTAATATAATCGTTGGCCTTCAGCACAACATCCGAACCCTTAACCGTGATGGTGCCTTCCTTATAGTTGATGCTTAGTGCATCACCTGTCTCTTATACACATCTCCGAGCCCACGAGACTAAGGCGAATCTCGTATGCCGTCTTCTGCTTGAA
>ENA-ORBV01017357-ORBV01017357.1-microbial-mat-metagenome-genome-assembly--contig:-NODE-17357-length-10300-cov-4.997652_pt1 | contig 10300 bp, 2 predicted proteins | sample MGYA00237777_ERZ505514 | MGnify/ENA primary metagenome ERZ505514 (study PRJEB26160, sample SAMN06269048) | microbial mat metagenome | isolation source: Oligotrophic lake microbial mat | place...
CCGAGATCTACACCTCTCTATTCGTCGGCAGCGTCAGATGTGTATAAGAGACAGACTCTACACTTCCAATCACAACAATACAATACAATACAATACAATCATCATGCCCGCTCTGGCTTTGACCCCCACCGCCCTGGACAATCCCTTGATGCGAAAGGATGAATCGGACAATTTACCGGAAATTACCGACCGACTCAAAGTCATGAAATTACAAGAGTCGTCGACCTACAAGGTCTTTGATTATTTGGCCAAGCACTCGGAGCTACTAAAGAGAGTCAACAAACCAATCGACGAGGATTGTCGTGTCAAGATGTGTGAATGGTGTTATCAAGTACGTATACTAGTATATACTGATGATGGAGTGCATTGTCTTGTGTGTACTTGCCTTTACTTGCCTTGCTTGTTCCTTGACTCACACAACTATACTACACTAACCCTACAGGTCGTCGACTTTTGTAAATTTCGACGAGAAACGGTATCGATTGGCATGTCGTATTTGGATCGGTATTTGTGCTCGCGGCAAGGACGGTCGGCTTTGGCCAATCGCAAAGAGTACCAATTGACGGCCATGACGGCCCTCTACATTGCCATTAAAATTCACGAACCCCTCGAAATGGAAACGGCGTTACTGGCGGACTTGTCCCGAGGATGTTATGAAGAAATGGAATTTGTCCACAAGGAGGAAGAGTTGTTGCAAGCTCTTAAGTGGCGGGTCGGTGGACCGACGGCACTGGGATTCATTCAACACTACTTGGCACTACTGCCAGAAACCGTCCACAAGGCGGTCGCCGAAGCCATGATGGATTATGCCCGCTATCAAACCGAATTGGCCATTAGTGAACACTCGCTCGTGGATATTCCTCCTTCGGAAATTGCCATGGCCGCCGTCTTGAATGCCATGGAAGGTATGGATATCAATTTGTTGCCCCCCAAGGCACAAGCCAAATTTGTACGGACCTTGGAAAAGGTAGTCGGTGTCAGTGTGGAAGATGTTACGGCCATCCAAACTACCATCTCGATGCTCTTGTGCAATTTGGTCAAGGACGATGAAGAAGTTGTGGAAGCCTGTGTCCCGGAAGACTTTGAACCGGATTTTGGTGCATCCCAACAATCGTCTCCGGCCAAACATCGACAATCACCCGTTTCGGTGACCCGCAAAGAAACGAGTCGACAATAATACAAGCCCAAAACAATCCACAAATGCGACTATCCGTACCAGTACAAACTAGAACTGGGAATGGCGTTTTTGCCCATTGTAATTACTTGAAAACAGTACTATAGATTACTTGTTTCATTATTATCCTATTCTATTATTGTATGGTTTAGACGGAATCTAACGTCGTCATCGAGGTAGCCAGTAGTATACTACAATAGTATCTAGTTGCCATCTACCTAGTCGAATGAAATGGTAGCGAGCTTTCAAGCTTATTGCGTTGCAAAAGGATTCGTTTCCTTGCGCCACAGAACTCATGACAGAACGAGTCTGTCAATCTGGCCGCTGCGACTGCGGGTGGGTACAGTGCACATTACTATGTAGTCAAGCTAGTATGGTAGTACTGCACGGCGAGAGGCGGCCGGAGTACTCCTCAAATCCCGAATCATACACTCCTACGGCCAAATTTTTCTTGGATTTGAACCAAGCGTTGGGCTTATCGATGTATGTGTAAACACAGAGTAGCAACACATGTGTGTGGGTAAGTGTATGGGTGCCTTCTTCCCTTCCAGCTAGATCGTAGAATGCTGCGGATCAGGTCACGTACGCCATCCATCACTATGGCTACTGGTTCCCCACTTGCAAGCAACCGTACCATCAAACTAAGATGATAACAACCGCTGGCACAGCTACTTTCAACGGTCGAAGAGTCAGCCATGGAATTCCTAGAAATCTCAGATACATACCTCATCTCTTTGTCACACATACGAGCTTACGAAAAGTCACATGTTGCCCAAATTCCCAAAATGCTCCCGTGGGAAACAATACGCACAGGCTGAAACTTCTAAGCATCGTTGATTGAGTCTTTGTAGGAATAGAGCGTTCAAAGAAGAGGCGGCGGATAGTTCATACCTTGGGCGGCAGCTTTTTCTTTTCGTTTTTGGAATTCGGAAGGATAGCTCTCTGCCTCGATTCGATTCGACAAAAGCAATCACAATGATTGAAATGAGAGAAGCACCGTATTACGATCGGTATTCGGCAGCACTTCCAGAAGTTATTTCTTCGGACTCTGTTGAAGCAAGTTTTGGCAGTGCCACAAGGATGATGGAGATGGAGCCTGACTTCGCAACGCCACCAAAGTTAGTAACTCCGGCACCGTCCTTAGACGGTCCTACCTCCACCGATGGCACCGAGGATTATCTGCAGTTTATGGCTGAGGTTCCAGCAAACGCAACAAGCACATCAGAGCAGCATCAGCCCGCGACGAGTTGGCCATCCGACGATGGTGAATATTATCCAGCTATGATGGACGCGTCGGATGAGGAATTTATTGATGGTCAATCCTATTGTAGTTCTGGTATTTTATCATCCGAGACAATCGACTTTGAAATGTTATTGCAAGAAAGTAAGGAGAGCCCGCACTCTCTCGCCTCCATGAAGACACTCAAGAGCCCCATCGGAAGAATTCCTGCTATTGCGGTCAAGCGCTCTGTCCCCGTCTACGACGACAGTGTCGACGCCGAAGAGGTCCCAAAGAACAATGGAGCATGTCATGGATCTCTCGGTATTGATCCAAAGCAGCTCGCTGAAGTATTTGCACTCTTCAAGTCTCAGTCAAGAACGGCAAAGCGATCATCCCCTCCTCAAGCTGGCGATAGCAAAAAAAAACAGCCCCTCCAAAGCGCCACGGCCACTCCTCCGACTCATCCTTCCACTCCGTCTTCCCTTCCATCAACATCCTCCCCTCCAACTTCCAACGACTACCATGTCATGACACGAGCAGATCGCTTCAAAGCTGCGTGCGCCACAGACCACCGACTGACTTCAGAGCTGTACTGGAAACCCAGAGCAAAAAACCTTGAGAAAGAGTGCCAAACCTTGAAGGATATTCTCCATGCAGACTCCACCAAGATCTTGCACTTGCAAGGTTCGCTGGAAACTCTTCGTGAGGAGCGGTTGAAGAGCGCTTCCGAGATCAAGTCGTTCCAGGAGGAACTGGATGCGACTCGCCAAGAGTTGGACTCGCTCAAGAAGGAACGCGATATGCTTTTTGAGCATGGAATAGAGTATCAAGAGACCATCAAAATCCTCAAGAACGAAGTGGACATCTTGACTAGCAGCGGAAAGGCGGAAACTGCAACAAAAGCCAAGGACCCGCCAGCTGTCGACCTACAGGAATTACGACAGTTGAGGCTGGAGAATCAGCTCTTTGCCTCTCAGATCATTGAGTATGAGGCCGAGGTGGAAAGTCTCATGCAAGAAGTCGACTTGACTCGACAATATGTCAAGGTTCTCAACGAGGCGCTACCGCCAGTCAAGCCTTCGGACAGTTTGCAGTTTGACGATCCTCGCATTTTCCTTCCTGAAATATCCAGCGAAGATCAGTGCGATCTGCTTATTGCTCAAAATCAAGAGAGCTCCGCCTCGCCAGCACCGAAACGAAAATTGGCGATGCTTGAGGGGGGCGTGAAAAAGAGAACTGGCAATCCTGGCCGAATTGGATCTGGTAACGGAGGAGGCGAAGAAGAAAAGCAAGCGTCAATTCAAGGTGATGCGCAGTTTTGTCTCGAGAGGATCGCATCCGAGATGCCTGATGCATCATCCAAGCTCGGGACAGTATTAGGCATGTTCACAGTAAGGAGCGAAGAGAAGGATGACAATGATGACATTTTTGTCGTTCAAGAACCGCATCAACGAGAGAGTGAAGAAGGCGAATATGGCATCAAATGCATGCAGTGGCTGTCACCCGACGCACCACCCACTCTTGTGAAGGTTGGCGACGTTGCTCAACCCCATCACGTCGAGGACAGAAATCCACCCGTGACGTTGTCGTTGGAGAATGCATTGAGCGACAAGACGAACGTCATCGGTATCGAAAGTCTGCAAGTCTTGAAGAAGCGGGGAAGCATGCGGGAGGGGACTGTTATTGAAGTCCTTCGAGATTATGATGCAGATGAGGAAATCGAAGTGATCGAAGTTCAGCTGTCTTTCCCAGAGCAAGAGGACAGCAAACAACATGGTAAAGGTGGCGACCACTTCTGGTCCAATACATGCGATGAGAATTGTGGCGCGTGGAACGTATTTTCAAATTGCTTGTACGCATCGGAGCCTCAGTGAAGAAGCTGTGAGAAAATCTTCTATCGAGGTGATTATTGATTTGTCCCCTCAATGACTTGTTATAGGCTTTAATATTTAAACCGAAAAAGGCATTCCATTCCTACTTTTTCTTCTTGGCTTTTGCTTTAGTATTTGCCTTTTGCTTTTTGGCCACCTTGCTGGCCCCTGCGGCTGAAATTTTCACGTCAGCACAAATGCATTGTATCCAGTCATTGTCCGCGACTTTCTTGATGAGATCGCGACAAACATCATTCGAGGGAGCCGCTGGAGATTTACCGTCACCTTTCACAAACATCTCAACGCATTGCTTTGCAGCCTTGCCGCGTTTCATGTTTCCAGGTGTTAGTTTGACGCGATAAGTGTATTGTGACAGAGTCTGATAAGGGGCGCATATTGGTAATGCGTATAACAAAGCGTCGTCAGGATGTGGCTTCCCGGTCAGCTTGATATTCTCCGCGGTGTCATCAATGTCGCCCCCATCGTCATCGTCTCCTCCAAGGTCTTCTCCTGCAAGGCCTTCTTTTGCAAGCGTTTCTTTCCACTCAGCTTGTTCGGCCTTCTTTTCTTCCTTTGTCTTTCTCTTTGTTCCATCCGTCTTGCCATTCGCTTTCTCGTCAATTTCGGTTTCCAGGTCCTGGTAGCCGTACTTTCTGATGGTGCGAAGGATACCTGCCAAGCTGGCGGAGAAATTGTCGATTCGAGATGTGCTCTTAAGAAAGAGCAGGCGCTTGGATGCAGCAAGTTTTGCCTCGTGAGGGCCTTCGAACGCCATTAGTTGCTCTAGGACGTCGGCGTCGAATTTGTCCCATTTAACAACGGCTTCCTTCTCGCCATCGCTTTTAACCGAGACAACCTGTGCGAGAACAGATCGTATGTCCTCTGGCAACTTCTCAGCGAATGCGGCAGCATCCTTGACTAGAAGAGCGGCAGTCTCGGCTGCAGCTTGCTTTTGTTCCTCGGTTGTCGGTGCAACGGTACGCTTGTCCTTGTTGCTCTTCTTCACCTTTTCGCCACCTTGTAAAGCTAGCATGGCTAACTCCCGATCCTCTTCGTCTTGATCAGCGTACTTCTTCATTTTCTTCTTCTTTCCGCGTTTACCACGTTTCATGCTTCCTCCGTTGGTGTTGACATCATATTGGTCCTCGTCGTCCTCCTCCTCCTCGTCGTCTGGTGCTTCCAGAGCCAGTCCCTGCTTTTCTTTTTCATTCTCCTGTTCTTTCTCGCGCTCCGCCAAAACTCTCTCTGCCTCATCGAGAGAGCCATATTTTTTTATCAGCTTCCGTTCCTTCACGGATAGACCTTTCTTCTTTGTCTTTCCTGATGAAGGCGTGGCGCGGGAATTAGTGTCAGCAGCATCAGTGGCCGATTTGCCAGCGCCACCTGGAGTCCTGGGACTGGCAGTAGATTCGGCATTGGTCTCTTTTGCCGTTTCGGTCGAAGTACTTTCCTTTGGGAATTGGGCCTCCTCCCTTGCATTTTTGCTTTCGTTTTGAGCCTCCGAATCGGCAGGTTCTTCCTCGTTGGAGTAGGGCTCTCTTTCTACAACGTCTTCTTCTTCTTCTGCCTCCGATTCAAATTCACCGTCTTCCTGCTGCTGCAAGAGTTCCATAAGTGCAAAATCACGTCGTTCGTTCTTGTGCCGTTCATACGTGGCAGGATCCAGAACACCTTCTGGAGCTGCCAATCGAAAGACGACCCCAAGTCCCATCTCTAATTGTGTCGGCGGCAAAAAGTTTTTCTTTCCACGAATCATAAAGGAACCAACGGTCAAATACTCTCCTGTCGGCGCTGTCTTGCTCACCTGATGAGATTCTACCCACCATGCCGATGTGATCATTTTCGAAGTCCACGCCGAGGATCGGCAAATGGTAAAGTTTCCCGCCTCCCTTAATGCTTGGTCCGACAAGGGTAGCGTTTTGGTGGTGGTGGCCCCTTTCTTGGCATTCTTACCTTGGGCATTCTTGGCTGGAACTCGAATCCGCTTGGCACGCAATATGCAAGACGCGGCGCCATGAACATCGGCATGCAGGTAGGCATCTCCAGGGCGCAAAAATTTCTTGACCAAGGCTTCGTTTTGATGCGCATCTCTTCCACCCAACACGAGGTAGTTGTCGCTGGTGATGAACCAGTGAAATTTTGTAAACCATGGTGGCTTGACGATTTGCCCAATGGCTGTGTTGGTCGCTTGTTGGGTTCGTTGTTGTGCATCGGCCAGTTGGCGTTGGGCAGTGTCCTCGGCTGCCTTGAGCGCCTTGGTGGATGCCTCCACCGTTCGTTGCGTCTTTTCCTTCATGGCGCGATACTTTGCAAAAAGTTCACTGGCGTTGCCATGTGCCGTTTCATGCAACGACACGGTCACAAGAACATGGTGCTTCTTCACCTTCTTTTTCGGCGGTTGGTTGCCTGCAGCATCTCCATTCTTGCCGCCTTTTTTGTTCTTGCCCTTTTTCTTCTTGTTGCCTTTTTGGCGGTCGTCCTCCTCTGTCAGTGGAGCAGCCTCCTCTTCTTCAACTGCCTCGTCGCCGTCGTCCACACCCATGACATACTCGGCAGTGGGTAATTCCAAAACCATGGCATCGTGTTCCAATTCCAGTTGATAAATCAACAGGGCAATGGGATTGTGATTTTCATTTTGCTCCACTTCAATCAATTGCAGCAATTGTTCCCAATCCATACCACTATCCAAGGCTGAATTAATGACTTGCAACGCCTTTTCGACACTGTCGGCATTGAGTTCTACGACTTGGGCTTGCTGTTGCAATTTTTCCAATTCCTGTTCCAACCCCTGTATTCGCAATTCTTGTTCGTGTTTGACCTTGACCAATTTGTCCTTGGCGGCTTGTTCGGCGGCTTCGGCGCGGAGTAATCGTTTTTGTGCCTCCAAGTGTCCAAAAAAGGTATCGACGGCATCGTCAAAGGTATCGAAGGCGAGGACTTTGCGTCCTTCGTGTTGCTTCAACAATAGGTAGGGTTGAAATTCTTCCAAGACCTTGTTGGCATACGAATTCGTGTCTTGTCCATTTTTGGTTTCTGGTTGATCACTGCCAGATGATGGTTCCTTGTCGGAATACAAAATAAATCCCTGGGGAGGTGCGGCACGAAGCATTTTGGCCCGATCGGCCGCCGTAGGATCGGAATCATCCAATTTGGCAGCTTCTTGTCGAAAGACTTGCAAAAAGGATTCCCAATCGGATTCGCTGGGCAAGTTGTTACTGTCAGTATTGTCATTGTCCAGCAGGTGGAGGGGTGTGTGGGGTGTCAAGGAGGAATTGTCATTGTCATTGTTGCCACTACTGAAGGGTGGCGTCAAGAGCAAGCAATGCTCTAAAAAATTGGGACCATAATGAGAAATGCCAGAGGATGGTTTGAGCAACAACGTTTTGAGGGTCAGAGTTCCAGCTTGCTTATCTTTTTTGCTCTTTTTCTTATTGCCGCCTCCACCGTTTTTGGTAGTATTGTTTGATTCGGCGGCGGCATCGTGTGCCGCTTTTTCGGCAGCCAATGCCACGGCTTGTTGGACTTGCTCTTGCGCAGAGGCATCCCATTCTTGGGCCGAAGACGATGCCGTGACTGCTAGTAGAGAATCATTCGTATCCCCATTCTCCTCGGAATCATTTTTTGTTTCGTTGGAATTTTCGTCTTTGGTGGCATTTATGGTTGTGTCGGCGGATACTTGCACATTTCGTGCCGCATACGTCACGGGATAAACATGTCCAATTTGGACTTGGACTCCTCCTGTATTTTTATTGTTGTTGTCATTATTTTTGTTGTCGTTCGTACCCGCCGTATATTGATGAGATCGCAACAAGGTCAAAATGGTATAATTCGCATCGCACAAGACCAAATTTCCCTTGGCATACAACTCGAGCAACAAGGCGCGTTTTTGTTCGCCCATGCCAAAGACAAAATGCACCACGCGATCGCCTTGTCCCAATTGGGTCACACTTTCCAATCGTAGTCCGCGCAATTGTTTGCGCAATTGAAAGACAAAGGGTGCCAATTGACCAATATGGGCCGCGCCGGCTTTGTTATTGGCATTGTTGGTCATTTGAGTGGTAGTATGAAACCGAATGCCCGATTCCATGTACAATAATAATTTTTCCTTGGTGTCATCGTCGCCTCCTCCTGTTGTTGTTGTTTCCGTGGTTGGCAAAGCAGCAGCGGAAGACACATTGTGATCCAGCTTGAACAAAAAGGAATCGTTCGTATCTCCTTCGTAAATATTTATCACACGACGCCCTAAAGCCACATGGTTCAAATGATTCACCATTGCCATGACGTCCAGGCCGTCAAACCGGACTTTGATTCCCATTTTGAATGGTTATTTTTGTATTCAATTGGTCTTCTTCTTCCGTTATTTTACCTAGCGGCTTCAGTCTTTGGGAGAGTTTGCTTTGCTGTTCAAGGGAAATCTATACAAGCAGAACTTTATGTCTAGCTAGGTTTGGCAATGACTGGTACGTAGAACAGACTACTAACAGTGGGATCCAACTTGTTGTTTCCGTTCATTGATTCAGACACAAAGATAGTCAAGTGTGTGGACTTCGATGGGACTCACTCGATCGCTCTCTATGGCACATTGATTGTTGGATCACGTTCGAAGGAAAAGGAAGAAACATGCTTGAGAAGGAAAATGTGCGTCCTTTTAGCTTTGGGTCAAAATCAAGGTGATGCTCATAAATGGAGCTCTCTTTTAGCTTCTGTGGTTTTGCAGAGCACTTAAATAGGGACTGAAAGATTTACCTTCCTTTCAAATGCTCCCCAACAATGAGCATAGATAGATGACATGAAATTCATGGTCATGCAGCTGCCAAAGGAGTTTGTCGCAGAAGCATTTCAATGAACAAGAAATGCGTTTGCACGGAATCTGAACACATTTTACGAATTTTTGTTCCAAAGATGTCTCCTGTCAGAAGAGGAATGGGATCTAGGTTGAACCAAGACAATTAGGGATAAATCTCCTTCCTAGTCACATTCAAATGACAAATGAAGAATTTTGACATGCAAAAATTGTCATGTTGGTGCAAAATCATGTGCCGTGTGCAAACAGGTGGAGCTCTTCATCTGAACTTCAAACAAAAGCCCATCAACTTGACAAACAGCATGTAGATTTCATCACAAAACTAACTCTTTGATGTTTTGTTTTCAGTCACAATTGTCAAATGATGTTCACATGCAGAACTTGTGTTGGGCAACCCTTTCGATCTCGTCCAAGCTAGTGAACTCAACATTGTTGACAACAAGCATTAAGCATTAGGGGAGAGTGACCTCTTGGTGGAGAACTAGCTAGTGCTGTTGTTGAGTCTGTGACTGGGTGTGTGACTCCTAGCCATGCCTGTCTATGCTTTGGCCGACAACTTGGGACAATTAATTTTGCCAAACACTGTGTTGTCATCACCAAACTTGTGATTGAATGCAACAACAACATTTGGAAAAATCAGAATTGCCAGAAATGAACAAATCTGCTGTCATTGACAAGACAGCAGCGCATCCATTGTCACCATCACAAAAGACTTTTTCTCTCACTGCCAAGCAGGGGAAATCTCATGTTCATTTGTCAGAACAACCTGTCTCAGTCTTCCCAAGGAGATGACGCAACACACCATGAGGGTTAATGGCCCACATCACCATTGGAAACACAAGGAAGTAGCTGGTTTTGTGATTTTGAGCTGAATGAATCATCATGTTTGTGCAACAAGGCAACAATGCAATGCCCTAATTTGCTTGTAATTTAGCCATGCATAGAGTGTCCTCATGCGGGACTCGCAGGGTCGTGACTCATTCACAAAAGACAGGCTTCTTAGCGTGTCCGACTAGTTGCCACTAGCCCAAGACTTCACAAGTGGTGAAGAAGGTCTCTTAGGACAGCATCCAAGACCAAGCGCCTACATGGAATAACGGCTGCATGTTTTACCCTCCCAATAACGTCTAGAAGATGTTTTGTTCTGGATGGAACAACACCTGTCTCTTATACACATCTGACGCTGCCGACGAATAGAGAGGTGTAGATCTCGGTGGTCGCCGTATCAT
>ENA-ORBV01017358-ORBV01017358.1-microbial-mat-metagenome-genome-assembly--contig:-NODE-17358-length-10299-cov-4.823518_pt1 | contig 10299 bp, 8 predicted proteins | sample MGYA00237777_ERZ505514 | MGnify/ENA primary metagenome ERZ505514 (study PRJEB26160, sample SAMN06269048) | microbial mat metagenome | isolation source: Oligotrophic lake microbial mat | place...
TTTCAAGCAGAAGACGGCATACGAGATTCGCCTTAGTCTCGTGGGCTCGGAGATGTGTATAAGAGACAGGTATAGCTCTTATAGATGAAGGTCATCTCTCACGAGAAGTTGCATTAGAATGGAAGACAGCATACCCTCCAGAGCATGCTTCAAAAGTAGTTGATCTGTTGATATTAGATACACTCGTCAAGGGAAGAATGGTTTCCTGCTGTCCATTGACTCAATTTCTAGTCCACTCAGTTCGATCTAGCACTTCTCCCTACTAGTAGACAATCTATCATGCAAATGAAGGCTCTGTTCCAGGACGGATGGCTTCCAACCATTGGGATCTGCCTATTGACATGAGACAGGCAAGCACCCATGTCGTGGTTGGAATGGGGCAGACTGACTGCGTACTCAGCCAGGAGCTAGCTAGCTAGCTAGGAGCTAGCTGGTGATGAGCTGATAGCTAAGCTAACCTGCTGGAAAAGCTAACTGGAAATGCAGACCAGAACTATTTACCAGGGGAGCGGCGAAGTGGAGCCAAGAGATATTTCCGCCTCCCGGTGATTGTCGGCGTTCTCAATGACGAACCTTCCGGCCGAACTATTGAAGCTTTCCCCGTAGTAGTTATTGGTGCCTCGGTGCCTCGGTATACCGGTAATCGGCATAATCGGCGTTCAAAAATACTAGGTTTTACTGGTACTGAAGTTGGCGCCATGGTAAATACAGTACGTGACAAACACCTGGTGGTTCTTTTGTGCTACTTCTAACATTACCCGAGTATTTTTTTAATCATGCCATGAGGATGTGAGCGACCAGGTTTGGAAAGCTACAACGCACTGTGGCAAGAATGTGATCGAACACATTCGATGTTTCGCATAAACTGCTCGAGCAATATTTTAGTCCTGACATTGAGTATGTGAGCGACCAGGTTTCGACTCGTCCAAGGCCGAGGTCGCCGTTGATAGAACGGGACAGAACACTTTCGATGTTCTCTAAGAACATGATCGAATAACAACGGGTTCTACGGTAAAACCTCCTTACAAAGCTATCAATGATAAATGAATTTGTACCTCATGTCCCTCTTTTGTGAAAACGCCGATGGCAAGCGTATCACCGATGCCTCGTCCGATCACCTCTTTCATTCATTCATCGTACCGATGTCAACCAACTATGATCCATCTGCTCACTTTTTTGATTCATATCAAACTAAAACCTACCGCAAAGCAAACGAAAAATAGAACCTCAGAACATCAGAGAGAATAGCCAAGAAAAAGAAAGAAGACTAGGAACAAGAAAACGAAACAACATGACAGGCTCCAACGCGAACGACGATGAAATCAAGCACCAAATGGAAACGCTCCTTGCCTCGGATGCCGATCTCCAACAAGAAGCTCAAAATGTGCATGCTGGAGTTTCTGCCACCAACAAGGATGTCTCAGGTGCAGACCCTTCCACATTTCATAATACGCATCACCCTTACCAGTTCATCCCGTTATCCATGAATGGACGTACGCATGCGCCTTCGGAAGGGTCTCGTTATTTGTTGGACTATGAAGTGACACTGGAAGACTTGGAAAATATGACGCACAACTTTTACGATTTGGCCTTTCAGGATCCTACTTTGGACAAGTTCATCCGAAATCACAGCGACCCCCATGGAAGTCGATTTGCCAAGTGGATTCACCAAAAGTTGTCTGGATCTCAAATATGGGATGCCGACCGAGCCAGCCGTGGACGAGGATGCCCAGTCCATGACCGAACCAGTGCACACGTAGCTGCTTGGTACAGTCCCAAGCGCCCTGCACAGGAACGAGGAACTCATTTCCAGTTGGACGAATGCCGTGTTTGGATGAGAATTCATTTCTGGGCCTTGCGTGAAACAGGATTGATGGAAAAGAGCCCCAGTTTTGCCGATTATTACGTCCGTTTTATTGCCCACTTTGTGAGGGTCTATGAGAATTCAGCACCAGCATTCGCTCGTGACTCTCTTCGTTGGTCAGCAAACCCCAAGAACATTGAAGAATACATTCGCAATGGGCGCAAGATGAAGGACGTCTTGAAGAAGAGCTTTGGTAAGGCCGCTAGGCAGATTCCAAATTCCGAGTTGGATGATGATGAGTGGCCTTACAACAAGACGCCTACGTATTAGCCGTTGGAGCAAGTTCGTATGGCTTGTAGTGAGACCAAATCAGCCCAAGAGAGCATCCGAAAAGAGAAGAAAGCGAAGGCAAAAGATATTTGATTGTGAAGAAAAGATCAAAATGAGATACGACAACCAACGACATGTATTTGTTTATGAAGAAAAGATATAATTGAGAAAAAGATAACCGATGGAGTGAACAGTGAAAAAATAGTATAGCAACTCCAATAATAATAATATAAAGCAAAAGAAACCATATTGATTGTGTAGTTACAAGAGATTCATCGGCTGTGTTCGCAGTCAATTACTGGCTGACGGTCGGTACCGGTACGTGTTGTACTAATTCCAAAGAATAACTAAGTAAAGTAGCCAGAGTTAGACAGAATAGTGATGCGCACTGTATTCGCATAGCAATGTTAATGGCCTTTGTGAAAGGCCACTCTTTGCCAAGGAAGAAAGGGCGTCTTTTCTTTCAATACTGCCTGACTCTGCCAGTATCTTCTGGTCTCTCCATACCGAATGGGGATGTCTGGCTTTCGCTTATCGCTCAGGCAGTCAACTTGTCCTAGAGCTGTCACCCTTTTGCCTGACAAATCCTCGCGCCCACTACCATCGCGGCCCCTGCAGCTCTCCGCCTCCCGCCCAGACCCAGAGTCTCGTTTGGCTTCGAAAGTAGGCATAGGCTCTGTAGCAGAAGGGGGCAGAGGAATTGGTAGTTCCAAACCGAACGTTTGTATTGAAATATTTTCTGAACCAATGTTGGTACTTTCATCCAACATCAGGGAAGTCGCACAGGTGGATGGATCATAGTATGATGTCGACTCCGTCCAGAAAGACATGCTATCGGATTCATCCTCGACATCATTGTCAATTCTATCATCGCTGTTCATTCCACATGTACTAGTATTGCCGTTTCCAAATGAATGGTCACGGCTATTGGATTGATCGACACCGGTTTCTCCTTCTGGAGACTCAGCTCTTGTAGCATAGAACCCGTTTGGCCCGCTTCCACCAGCATAGCCGCCGGCACCATCGTTATCTCTGCCAAAACGTAAGCATGACGAGGAGCGTAATCGGAGATCTTGATTGTACCATGCGATCATACCGTTTCCCAACTTGTTGACACAATCTAAGAACAGTGCTGAGTGCAACACTTGGCGATGACGGTCGTAGTCGACTTCTTCCGCAGCCTCCCTCCTTGAGTTTTGTTCCCAGACGATGGCATGCTTGGAGAGATCGTCCTCAAGTTTGTCTACTAGGTGTCTTTTGGCTGCCCGCTCCGCCCAATGGTGGCTATCTTGGATCCAGTCTCGACATATTTGGCGGACCCGTTCTTTCCAGTTTTCAAGTGTCCTGAGAAAGAACCTTTTGGGGGGTGCGACACTTAGCTCTCCTGTCCTGGCCTCATCTTGTTGGCACTTAGGAAGATCATTCTCCTGTCTCTTTCTCTTTCCCTCTCTCCTTTTGTGAGGAGACACTGCATTGTTTTTTATATCATCACGTAGACAATCTTCAGTGGCAGGGACATAGGCAATACCCCCCAAATAGCACTTCATTCCGCTGTCATCTTCATCCTTGCTGGATTCTACCCAGAAACTAACCCTATAGTCGCTACCAAAAGCGCACCTATAGTGTAGATCTTGGAGTTCTTTTAACAAGTGAATTTCACTGTCAGTGATCATCTTCCTCTTTCCGAATACAAATCTTACATGGTGCTTCCATATTCTAATCAACTGTATGTGTTAGCGACAACAATTCACTTTGCATATACTTTATATCGCAGATCACATAGCGCACCTTGTAGCTGGGGTAAGAGCCGATTTTGACTTTAAAACGACGAAATGATCTTCGAGTCTAGGTTTTGTTCCAGTGGCGGACTCCTCAGGCTCCAACGCATTCAGCAAATCATGGAACAAATCGGTGCCATCTGGAGAGAAGAAGCAATCTTCGTTGACCTTGCGCTCAGGCCCCTCCAAAGCTGTGCAATCTGAAGAAAGGTCTGCCATTGTTGTGGTTGAAGGACCTCCAGAGTGATGATGAAGAATGTGAGAGGGCACCACCACTTGATGTTTTTCATCGTCCACTTGGCCAGTGAAGGGGCATGCAACCGGGCGCAACGCTGCGAGACGTGCTTGGAGAGAGGTAGTACCATCGCCTACGATCAAGGCAATTGTGGGTTGTGCCACGACTGAGCCCACCGCATGTGCGTGACCCATGAATAATGAATGACTCTGAGGGCACCCGAACTTGAAATTCGCGGCAAAGGCAAACCCTATCTGTGTCTGGCACAGATAGTATTTCAGTCTCATAAATTTGAATGATCTCATACTTTCATTTTCAAGATATCCTAATTCATCGACCAGTTCCAACAAGTTTCCAAGATGGCTTCCATGATGTATTTTATGGCACAAAACAAAATGAAGGAGGCAATCAGGAAGAAGGACCGGGAGGAAAAGACTAAGTTCTGCGACATCAAAATGTCAAGCCCCAGTTTCGTTGGAGCCATTTTGAATGAACAGCACCAACGTGAAAAGGACGCCAAGAGCAAGCAACGTGCCCAACCTGCAGAGAATGCCAAATTTGACATGGCGAGAAGTTTGTTTGGTAGTGCCGCTGAAGTAGAAGTAGAAGAGAGTACTGCTGAGGCTTCCCAATCCTGAGGCACTGATGACTAGCTGGAGCTCGCTAACGAACTTGAAAACGTAAAAGAAATAACACTATCTTGAACCAATTGCCTGTGCTTTCCCCACCTTTCTTCTTCTACTGTTCTATTTCCAAAAGCGCAAGCAGGAAAACAACAGGCTCCACGGCCTAGAATGGCCGTAACAGCACGAGAACTTACGTCATACTGTTTGACGGGACAGGCACGATTGTGTACTTGTGCAGCTCTGCGTGTTCGACGAGGACCGATCCCCGATTGCCTGTTTTGGCGCGTGGGATCAGCAAGGTCGCCGGAGTTCACTCCGCTGAAGGCGGACTTCCTTATACATATCATCAACGAGGTGCAATAATACCGATTGTTTTGCTATTGCAGTGGGCAGTGATAATCCCATTCCAGATAGGGATTGGTGGTTGCGGGATGCCCGCGGATGGGAACCAGGGTTTGTCAGGTGGTACTTCGCATTCCTGAAGTCAGTGGCGCATCCCTTCAACGCCGCGATGTAAGGTGCAAATAGATCTTGACAATTCAAATCGGCCGGAATGGTGGAATACACGCCTCCAAAGGGCAATCCCCATAGACCACGAGAGAACCAAAGTGTTTCAAAGACGGAGGGCCGAGAATAGCCTGGGGGGAGGACATTTTCCAATTCATATCCGGTGCAGTAATGACTGGAATGGTCCAAAAATAGTAAAATGGACGGACTTCATGTTCTTGATCCGCCAGGAACTTGAATGTGGCAATGCGACGGGTTTGATTATTGTTGCTGAGGAGTACCATTTCTTTGTCGACCCAAATAGTAGCATCGATAAAACTATAAAACAAAAGAAATTTGATTGTGTAGTAGTTATAGCTCAATAGTGACTTTGGATCATTTCTAATTTCATACATTTTCGGGTGGAGGGGATTTTTTCGCTGCCGCCAAGGGTCGTAGGAACTGCTCAATGGCGCGAGATGTCGTTCTCTTGTCTGGATCGTGTATCCAGCAGTCTCCAATGGCCTTGACAATGGCCTGGATCAGAGGGTCTTCACTTTCCAAGTATTGCGAATCGATTTCCGGTCGTTTCCCGGCTATAACGGCATCTTTGGCTTCATCCTTATTCAACTTTTCCCATGGATATTTGCCGGTCAACAAGACATAAAAAATGTTGCCCATACTATACACATCGACTTTTTCATCTTCCGGATTGTATTCATATTCTTCGGGTGACCGGAATTTGCCTTTGTTGCTGCCCACTTCGAATTTGCATATTTGGTTGTGATCCTTGACGCTTCGATAGAGGAATCGTGCCCGATTGAAATCGTTAATTTGATAGTCTTCGCCCCCGTTCGTACTGACAAATTGACTCATACTGATATCCGTGTGTGTCATGCTGGGAAATCCTTCCCTGTCAATGTTGTGTGTATCGGCAATGGCAGCTGCTACTTGATAGACATATTTCATTTTCTTAGTAGAGTCCCATGTTGGCCACCCTTCCACGTTGTCAACAGCATCACCCAAGTCGCCTCCATCGGCGAATTCGTAGATACCAGTGTTAGCGCAGTAGCCGAACCTGCAAAAGACACAAAAAGGAAAAAGTCAAAATTAGAACGCAGACAAGATCAGTTGGTGGTGCTTCATGGATTTTTGCGAACAAGGAGCAACAGACCAAACCGTCGTTGCCATCGTTGTGTTTTTACACTGTTGTCGATATGTACGTACAAATTGAGGGCATAGGGAGATCCCGTCAACCGATCCGTAGCCAGAGCATCCCGACGATGTCGATCCATATTTCGTTCCGTCCAAGGATGTTCATACAGCAAGGTTTTCATGGCCACAACTTCACTATCATCGGTGATTTGATCGTTGTGTTCCATCATCCATACATCTCGGTACCCGCCCCGCGCGAGGAGTATTCCCTCGCCTTCTTCGGCGGGATTGAGGGTCCGGACCCGTGTCAAAATATCCATATGATGAACGTCATTGCAATTGGGAAAGGATTTGGTTTGCCATTCATATTGGGGTTCACATCCCTCCGTGAGCGGGTCCGGTTTGTACCGCAGGTAATCTTTGGAATTGTCCCGAATTTGTAGTTGTTCTTCGACGCCGTTCCCCAATTCACGGACCAAGGAATTTTCAAAGGTCCAATGAATATCATTTTTGTTGTCGCCTTCTTCTTTTTTGTTATTGTTGTCGGCGCTGTCCTCGCTGTCTTGATTGTTGGGTTGCAGAGGTTGACTCTTCGTTTCGGCATTGATTTTGTTGTCACTTGTTGTTGTTGTTGTGGAGGTGGAGGTGGTGTCAGTGACGTCTTCTACACGGGTGTAATCTTCATGATGGATTCGTACAATTTGAAATTTTTCGGGTTTGAATTGGTATTCTCGTGGCGGAGGAGGAAATATTAGTTTTTGCAACTTGTACGAGTGTCGTTTGTTGATGTTATAGTTGGAAGATCCTCCCTTTTCTGGCACTAGTAGAACTCCCATGACCAGAGGTTTTGCCTCAAATTTGGCACGTTGAAAGAGTTGTTGGCCAGTCAGGGGTTTCCAATGGGTCAAATCTACCACGGACACGGGTGGAGGTAAAGTATCCTTGTTGTTTTTGTTGTTGTTTTTGTTTTGAATTGCATCTTTTGTCTTCTTTTCTCCACTTGGTTCTTCGTACACCAAACCATTGAATAATTTTCGATCTTCGGGTGTATAGCGTCCATCTTCCACGACTCGTAAGAATTGTTTTTCCAATGGCAACGGATGTTTGGGTTGCTGAAACCGCGTGACAATCGTGTAGGTCGAAACCAGCAGTACAAAAGCCCACAACCAGCATTTGATCCCTCGATTCCGGAGCAAACAGAGTCGGCCATACTCGACACACGACCGCTTGGTCGAGCGCTGTTTTTTCAGTGCCTTGTCGTGATTGCCATTGCCATTGCCGTTGCCGTTGTGATGGGTTCCGTTTTTATTGTGGAAGCCATTCGGTTTATTGGCATCTTCCTGGCAACGCCGTGGTGATAGCGCTTCTGATGCTGGATGGTGATGTGGCAGAGGCATGGACGTCTCGTCCACATCCGACATGGGCAGCTTTTTCAGCGACGCAGGGGATCTTCGTTGTGTGGACATGGTACTCGTACTTGCTTTGGACAACAAAAAAAGGATGTAGTATTTTTTGAGAGCTCCACTTGCAAATTTGGTAGATTTTGTCCAACACTTGGCTGGCTAGACTTGTGCTGCAGTCCAAAAAGAAGCAATAGCTAAACAAGACCTTTCGTTTGCATTTGTTGTTGTTACTACAGTTGAGCTAGCTACAATTGCACTCTACTCAGCTAGAGGCTATCGCAACGTTAGAGATGTCAACTTGGATACGATACCAGGTCCTACAACTAGAGTTAGCTATTTGTAACAGAACTAACCGGTTCAGCTGTAACATGCCCGAGCGTTCCTTGTATTTTTTTGTTGGAACTGGCGCAACGGCTCTTGAAGCGTAGCACGTGCGCACGCTCTTATTGTGAGTGTCCGACCGGCCGCACTTTGATGTTTCCAAACGAAAGGGTGGCAGTCAAGTGTGCGTGTCCAGTTCTTGGAAGCAAAAGCTATTATTGATTGTGTCACTGGGGCTAGCTAGTTTTAGTCTGCTGTAATGTGTTTTTCAACATCTGTTTGCGGTAATATACACTCATAACTGTACACTCATGTACAAACACACATACACATGTGATTTTTCTTCTTCTTCATGCTTGTTCTTATCAAGATTCTTTTCTCACTGTGCATTGACTTTGGAAGTTCAACATCATGTGCAACACATGATCAACAAAACAATTAGACAAAAAAATTGTCTGGCACCCTCTCCTTGGTGACATGTGCCTCTTGTCATCTGCAGTTAACATGCTGTGTGTGTTCTGACTAGGACCATCAAAAAGGTTTGCATCATTGGGAAAAGATGACCTGCAGTGTCGAAAACACATGACACACAAGTTCCCAAAACTGGAGAATAGAGTCAACAACAAAACAAACAAAATGAAACACACACTGGTTAGCAACACCGCATGATGTGATGGGCATGTTGCATGTGAAAGATCTGTTGGAGCAGTTTGGAGAGGTCATCCAATGAGTTCATGATGCTGGAAAAAAATTCAATGATAACATTATCACCATCATTCTAGCGTTCAATGGCGATGTGCTTGATTTTGGATGCTTCATTGCTCAACAATCTTAACATCATTGGATGACTATTCAATCCTTTAACCGGAGTGCCAGGGTTAATCAGTTCAGTGGTCAATGAAATTGTCAAGTGAGTTGTGTGGAGACAACACTTGTCAAATTGATTGTGAAGCAAACAAAATAACATAACAACAACTGTCTCACCTGTACCCATTAGCCTGTCAGATCTGTTTCATGATGACTACAACAGAAAGACATCCTGTAATGAACAATGTCAACTTTACAGAGTTGAGTTGAGATGTTGACGTTTAACATTGTGTTTCACATTGAATGTGCCAAGGTCTCCAATTGACAACCAGGAATGTCACTGGATCTTAGCTCTTCTTCTAATGCTTCTCTTGTTATTTCCCTTAGCAGTCATGGACTGTCGTCATTACTTGTTTTGTTGCCTAACTTGTTGTTGTTTCACTTGGCATGGTTGTTGGTGTTTGTCAAAGAATTTGATCCAGTGACATTGTTCTGTGTCGATGCGCTCCATTGTGCTACTAGCTAGCTAGTAGCCACCCGGAGTAATTTAATTTCTCAATCGAGGTTTCCGGCCAGGTACCACTGACCGTAGGATCCTATTAACGGTCAGCCACTACGGAAACTTTAACAGAACTTACGCACAGCGAACATTTTGGCACGTGCCAGTACGAACTCTTTACTCCGTAGTCATTTGCGTTCTTTCGTATATTCCCTATGCAATGGTCGGAGTACCCGACCTTGGGTACCGGGTGGTTACCAGTTTCTACGAAATAAATCAGAACTTTACCATTTTGCGTCATTTTAGATTGCCTCCTAATTCAATCTAGTCATAAAGAAATTGAGGTTGATCCCCAAATGCTCCATTAGTGTTAGGACTTAGGACCGATTCTACACGAGAGTCGACCTAGTGAAATGGACCGTTAATTCAATGAGAACATTCAAGTTTCGTAATGTCCCATTCAATGACTTATTTTGGCTATTGGTGCTCGAGTACTTGGGCAATTTTTAGGAGATGAACAATTGGCATGTGGCGGTGTGTGTTACTGTAGACTCCTTTCTGATGACCTGCAGAACACATGGGGCAGTGGTATTAAATAGGATCAATAGTTATATTATTTTGACCACTTGAAGCATGAAGAAGCGGGTCTTTTTTCAACCAGGCTGTATGGATGCCTGTAGTAATTACTCCAGTATGATTCAGCTGAGTAAAATCCGATCCACCCAAATCCGAAGATAGAAGGCAATTTTGTCAGTACCAGTGAATCTGTAGTTTTCTACGGTAATACCAGTGGAATGCAGCCTCATTTGCCGGTTTCGTAAGTACTACCAGTAGTACAATTGTAGAGCCTCGTAC
>ENA-ORBV01017359-ORBV01017359.1-microbial-mat-metagenome-genome-assembly--contig:-NODE-17359-length-10298-cov-7.174836_pt1 | contig 10298 bp, 4 predicted proteins | sample MGYA00237777_ERZ505514 | MGnify/ENA primary metagenome ERZ505514 (study PRJEB26160, sample SAMN06269048) | microbial mat metagenome | isolation source: Oligotrophic lake microbial mat | place...
ACCCATTCCCCCGCCGTACCGCGTTTGCCTGCGCGTTGTCGCTCAGCACCGTTTCGGTTTTCGCCCAGGTGGCGCCGCCGCCGCCCGCCCCCGCCGAAAAGCCCGAGGCGCTCACCATGGAGGCCTTCACCGTCACCGGCTCGAACATCAAGCGCCTCGATCAGGAAAAGGGCCTGCCGATCACCATGTTCGATGCGGCCGCGATCGAGGTGCGCGACGCCTCCCAAGCCTCCGATCTTCTGACCGCGCTCCCGCAGGTCACCGGTTTGCCCGGCAACGAGACCTCCACCCTCGGCGCGACAGCCCGCGGCGACAACGCCAGCCTCTCCCTGCGCGGGATTCCCTCGGGCAACACCCTCGTGCTGCTCAACGGCCGCCGCCTCACGCCCCACCCTATTAGCCAGGCGGAGACCGGCACGCCCGCGCTTTCCGTCAACGTCAACCAACTCCCCAACCGTGGCCTCGAGCGCATCGATGTCCTGCGCGACGGCGCTTCCTCCATCTACGGCACCGATGCCGTCGCCGGCGTGATCAACTACATCACCGACAAAAATTTCATCGGCACCGAAATCCAGACGCGCTACGGCGAGACCCGCTACGGCGACGGCCGCGAGTATCGCGCCACGCTCACCCACGGTCTGAACTTCGCGAACGGCAAAGGCCGCGCGGTCCTCACCGCCGACTACTACGACCGCGGCGCGATCTTCGTGCGCGGCCGCGCCTTCGCCTCCGAGGCCGACAACAGCGGCCGCGCCCCCGCGCCGTGGAACGTCTCGACCAGCACCGTCTTCAATTTCCGTTCCGCCACGACCGAGTATGGCAACTTCCTCGTCGGCACCCCCGGCGCGGTCGACCGGTTTGGCCGTGTGACGACGTTTGCCGGGGCGCGTCCGGCCGGCGTGCCCACCACGCTCACCTCCGCCACCGGCGTTTTTGTGCTCACGCCGCTCGCCGGCGGCGGGGTGGGTTTTGCCACGGCCGCGCCGGCGCGTGCGAGCAGCGGGCCGGGTCGCGACTTTTATTGGAACAACAACACCTACCGCGTCATCCAGCCGAAATCGGCCCGCACCAATGCCTTTGCCAGCCTCGAATACGACCTCAACGACCGGCTCACGCTCTTCGCCGACGCGAGCCTCTACCGCGCCCACTCCGTCACCTTCCGCGAACCCGACGGCATCACGCAGACGACCGACGGTTTCGTGATCGTCCCCGCGACGAATCCCTGGAATCCCTTCGGCACGCGCTTCTGGTCACCGACCGGCGCCGCCAATACCGACGGCTCCGCCCGCCTCACCGGCACCCCCTCGGCCGTCTCGATCACCAACAAGCGCCTCACCGACATCGCCACCCGCACCGACTGGGTCGACAACGCCGTCTATCGCGGCCTCGTCGGCTTGCGCGGCCGGTTGGGCGGCTCCTGGACTTGGGAAGGCGCCCTGCTCTGGTCCGCCGCCCGCGTGATCGAAAACGAAGAGGGGCCCAGCCGAAAGAGTCTCCTCATCAACGCGCTCAACCAGACCGATCCCGCGCGCGCCTTCAACCCGTTCACCCGCACCTTTGCCGTGCAAAACGGCACGCTTGCCGTCACCGGCGACTACAGGAATCCCGAGAGCGTGCAGCGCACGTTCCGCTCCAGCTTCATCCGCAGCGGCATCACCAAGCTCGGTAGCGGCGACCTCCGCGCGAGCGGCGACGTCCTCTCCATCTGGGGCGGCAACAGCATCGGTGCGGCCGTCGGCGGCGAGTTCCGCTACGAAGCTTACGACGACTACCGTCCCCCTTTCGCCGGTCTCAATCCCGACAACTCCGGCCTCAATCCCGAGTCCAACGACTTCCTCGGCTTCTCGCCCAACTCCGACACCCACGGCAACCGCCACGTCGCCGCCGCCTATGCCGAGGCCGTGCTGCCGCTCGTCGGCAACAAATTCAAACTGCCCCTCGTGCAGTCCCTCGAACTGTCCGCCTCCGTCCGCTACGAGAGCTACACCGATTTCGGCGACACGACCAAGCCGAAGTATGGCCTGACCTGGAGGCCGATCCCCTGGGCGGTCGTCCGTGCCTCCTACAACGAAGGCTTCCGTGCGCCCAATCTCGCGCAGCTCTTCACGGGCGACTTCATCCGCACCGTCACGAACCTCGCCGATAATTTCCGCAGTCCCGTGACCGGCCTGATCACCGACGGTCCCGCGAACCGCCGCACCCTCGGTCAGGGCAATCGCGCCCTCACCCCCGAATCGTCCAAGGGCCGCAGCGCCGGTCTCGTGCTCGAGCCGCCGATGCTCAAGGGCCTCTCCTTCGGTATCGACTACTGGGAGATCGACCAGAAGGACGTCATCAACGCGCCCACCAGCGCGGAAGTTCTGGCCGGAGACAACCGTGCCCTGCAGGCCGCGACCCAGGCGGCGCTCGCCCGCGGCACCGCCATCGGCCTGATCGACCTCGGCTCCGGCACCGCCGGCTACCTCGGCGACTCCTCGATCGTGCGTCTCGCGGTCACGCAAGCCGACCGCGATGCCTTCGCCGCCTACAACGCCACCCGTCCGGCCTCCGCCCAGCGCGCGACCGTCGGCTCGGTTTCGTTCCTGCGTTCCACGTTCTTCAACAAGGCCTCGCAGTTCGTGAACGGCTTCGACTTCGATGTGAACTACCGCTTCCCGCGGCTCGCCATCGGCCAGTTCAATTTCAACACAAACTGGACGCGCCTAGTGGATTTCCACGCCAACAACGCCGCCGGCTCTCCCCGCACCGAGTTGCGGGGCACCAACGCTGCGGCGGTCGGCGGCGCTTCCCCGCCTTGGCGCGGGTCAGTCCTCCTCAACTGGAATCGCCAATCTTGGAGCGCGGGCCTCGGCGCTTACTACACCGGCAGCTACACGGACGTGACGGCAAGCACCACCCAGGCGATCTATGATTCGCTCGGCGCCCCGTCATATCTCGTTCCGGTCTTTTCGAACGGGGCGTTGAGCTACCGTTTCAAGGTCGGCGACACGGTCAGCTACAACGTCAACCTGACCTACCGCATCAAGTCGAAGAACCGCTGGTTCGGCGGCACCTCGGTCCGGGTCGGCGTGATCAACCTGCTCGACGCCGAGCCGCCGCTGGCCGCCGACTCGCGTGGCTACGACGCCGGCGTCTACAACTCCCTCGCCCGCGGCCGGACTTACTCCCTCCAGCTCACCAAGAAACTCTGAGCGCCGGATGCGACCGCGCTCGCGTCCGGGCGCAGGGTCGCCCACAACGGTGGCCATGGCTTTTGCGACGGGCAGGCTCCGGGTCGTTCTCGATAAAATCATCCGCGCTCCGGCGCTGAAATCCGCCGCCGCGCTTTTGCTCGCCTCGCCGGTCTCCTTCGCTGCAGAGCCGGCGGCGAAGCCTTGGGAGTTCCCGTCCGTGAGCGTTGAGACGGGGCTGCTCTGGCAAGTCGGCGTCAACACCCCGCTCGCCTACCGGCTCGCGCCCTCGCAGTTTTCATGGCGCTCACGCGAAGTCTTCGGCCGGGCGCTGCCGCAGGGCGGCCGCTTGCTCGTGCGCAACCGCTTCACCTTGTCCGCCACGTGGATTCAGCAGGGGCCGGAGTCGCATTATCTCGCGCTCGGCGCTTCGCCCTCCGTCGAGCTGTGGAACCGCGCCGGCACTTGGGCGCTGGTCGGCGGCGCCGGCGGCGGCCTGGGCGGGCTCGATTCGCGCGGCGTCCCCGGCGGCCAAGGGCAGGATTTCACCTTCAACTGGTTCGGCCGCGTCGCCGTCGAACACGTCGCGCCCGGCGGCCTGCATCTCACGGCCGGCGTGATGTTCCAGCATCTCTCCAACGGTGGGCAGACAAAACCCAACCCCGGGATCGACGCCCTCGGATTCACCCTCGGCGCCGCATGGAAATTCTGAGCCCGGATCGGCCGGGAGTGCGGACGCGCTCGTCCGCATGGGAAAGGCCCCGCGTGAAAAAGCCCGCGCTTTCCGCGGGCCGGATGATTCCGCTTCGCCAATATCCCGCACAAGCCAACCTCTTTCGCCCGCGCCCGCCGGGCTTTCCCGTTTACTCGCCCCGCCTCGGCCCACAGCATGACTTCCTATGAAAAAGCGTAACCCCGCCACGCCCCTCAGCACCAACAAGCACTTGCTCCGTTGGGTCGAAAAGATGGTCGAGCTTTGCAAGCCCGACGCCATCCACTGGATCGACGGCTCGAAGCAGGAGTATGACCAGCTCTGCGCCGAGATGGTCGCGGGCGGCACATTCATCAAGCTGAACCGGAAGAAATGGCCCAACTGCTTCCTCGCCCGCTCCGACGCCTCCGACGTCGCCCGCGTCGAGGATCGCACCTACATCTGCGCGCTCTCCAAGGAAGCCGCCGGCCCGACCAACAACTGGGTCAACCCTTTCGAAATGCGGAAGACGCTGAAGGGCCTTTTCAACGGCTGCATGAAAGGCCGCACCATGTATGTGCTGCCCTTCAGCATGGGCCCGCTTGGCTCCCCGATGTCGCAGATCGGCGTGCAACTCACCGACTCCGCTTACGCCGTCGTCAACATGCGCATCATGGCGCGCATCGGCAAAAAGGTCTTCGAGCTCATCGACAAGGATTTCAAGCGCGTCGTCCCCTGCATCCACTCGGTCGGCGCCCCGCTCGCCAAGGGCCAAAAGGACGTCGCGTGGCCCTGCAACAAGGAGAAATACATCGTTCACTTCCCGGAAACCCGTGAGATCTGGAGCTACGGCTCCGGTTACGGCGGCAACGCCCTGCTCGGCAAAAAATGTTTCGCCCTCCGCATCGCCTCGGCGATGGCGCGCGACGAAGGCTGGATGGCCGAGCATATGCTCATCCTCGGCGTCGAGAACCCGCAGGGCAAAAAGACCTACGTCGCCGCAGCGTTCCCCAGCGCCTGCGGGAAGACGAATTTCGCGATGATCATCCCGCCCGCGCATTTCCAGAAGCAGGGCTGGAAAATCTGGACCGTCGGCGACGACATCGCGTGGATCAAGCCCGATGCCCAGGGCCGCCTCCGTGCGATCAATCCCGAGGCCGGCTTCTTCGGCGTCGCCCCCGGCACGAGCAACATCACCAACCCCAACGCCATGAAGGCGCTCGCGAAGAACACCATCTTCACCAACGTCGCCTCCACACCCGACGGCGGCGTGTGGTGGGAAGGCATGACCGACACCCCGCCCGAGACGGCCACCGATTGGCAGGGCAAGATCTGGACGCCGGAGATCGCCAAGGCCACCGGCGCCAAGGCGGCCCATCCCAACTCCCGCTTCACCGCGCCCGCGAGCCAGTGCCCCACCATCGACGCCGATTGGGAAAATCCCGCGGGCGTGCCGATCAGCGCGTTCATCTTCGGCGGCCGTCGCGCGACGACGATGCCGCTGGTCTATCAGGCCTTCAATTGGTCGAGCGGCGTTTATGTCGGCGCGACGATGGGCTCGGAGATGACCGCCGCCGCCGCCGGCACCATCGGCAAAGTCCGCCGCGACCCGATGGCGATGCTGCCCTTCTGCGGCTACAACATGGGCGACTACTTCCGCCACTGGATGAACATGCAGCGCAACCTCACGGAGACGCCGCGCATTTTCCACGTGAACTGGTTCCGCAAGGACGCCGACGGGAAGTTCATCTGGCCCGGTTTTTCGGAAAACATGCGCGTGCTCAAGTGGGTCGTGGACCGCGTCCGCGCGGGCGGCCGCGCGAAGGAGACGCCCATCGGCTGGGTGCCCCGCTACAAAGACATCGATTGGACCGGACTTGATTTTTCCGAGGCGAAATTCGACGCGATCCAAGCCTTCGACCGCGCCGCGTGGCGCGCCGAGGTGCTCGGACACGAGGAACTCTTCATCGACCTCCATTCTCACCTGCCGAAGGAACTGGTCTACGAGCGTGAACTCCTGATCTGCCGCATGTAGGCCGCCGGTTTGGAAGTGGCTGCGGCTGGAGGCCGCGGCCACGCCGGAGTTTCGGAAGATGGCCGCGAAAAGCACGAAGGGCCCGCTCGCTCCGTCTGCGACCGCCATCGCGGCTATAGGCGCGCGGGAGTTACGGGACGGAACCGGGGGAACCTGGGTGTTTTTCGTGGCGAAAAATCCGTGTCGGGGAGGGACGTCCGGAGGTAGGAGCAAATTTATTTGCGAGGATCGGCGGGACGACGGAGCGCGGGCGCGGGACGACGGAGCGCGAGCGCGGGCGCGGGTCGCAAATGAATTTGCTCCTACGGGCGAGGCCACCTTGAGCGCTTCGGCGGAGAGGGGGATTTTATGGCCATAAAAAGCGGGGCTCTGTCGTTCCGTCCGCACCCCCATCGCGCCTATAGGCGCGCGGGAGGGATGGCCGCAGCCGCTTGCTCTTTTTACGCCTCTTTGTGGCCAACCGGATCGGCCGCCTCGGAAGTGGCTGCGGCTTGTTGCCGCAGCCACGCCGGAGCTTCGGAGGAAGGCCACGAAAAGGCGCAAAAAGGCCCGCTGGCTTCGTCTGCGATCGCCATCGCGCCTATAGGCGCGTGGGAGTTACGAGACGGAACCGGAAGGAACCTGGGTGTTTTTCGTGGCGAAAAATCCGTGTCGGGGAGGGATGTCCGAGGGTAGGAGCAAATTTATTTGCGAGGATCGGCGGGACGACGGAGCGCGGGCGCGGGCGCGGGCGCGGGCGCGGGCGCGGGTCGCAAATGAATTTGCTCCTACGGGCGAGGCCACCTTGAGCGCTTCGGCGGAGGGGCGGATTTTATGGCCATAAAAAGCGGGGCTCTGTCTCTCCGTCCGCACCCCACCGCGCCTATCGGCGCGCGGGAAGTTCCAGTCGAAGCCCCTGACTCTTTTCGTGCCTCTTCGTGGCCAACCGGATCGGGCCGCCCGGAAGTGACTGCGGCATCCTGTCGCAGGGCTATTCCTGAGCTTTGGCAGTGCTGCCGCCGCCACGCCGGAGCCGCCGCAGTTCGCGCGAAGCTTTCTTGCCGAAACCTTTCCCCGGCGTATGGTGTCGGACGACCATGCGTCTCTTTCTCGCTCTCCTTCTCCTGTCCCTTGGGACCTCTACGCTGCGCGCGGATGTGCCGGCCTTGCTCGACGACGCGCTCCTCAAGACCCTCAAGGACGCCAACCGCTGGGCCTTTACCCAAACCATCGTCGAGGAGGACGGCAAAGGGAAGGAGCGGAAACGCACTCTCGTGCGCTTCGATCCGTCCAAGTCCTACGCGGAGCAATACACCGTGATCTCGGTCGACGGCCAAACCCCGGGGGCCAACGAGGTCAGCCGCTACCGCCGCCGCGGCGAACGGCGCGGCGAGCGCCTCGATAAAGCCGAGAGCGAAGGCCGCACCGACACCGACGGCAGCCGCCAGTCGCTCGGCGAGCTCATGGACCTGGAGCACGCGACCGTTCTCAGCGAAGATGCCACCGCCGTCACCTTCGAGGTGCCGCTGAAGAAGGAAGGCAACAAGCGGATGCCCCCGGACAAATTTCTCGTGACCGCCCGCGTCAACAAAGCCACGCGCGCGTTCGAGCGGATCGATGCGAAACTCCGCGAATCGATGCGCATGGCGGTCGTCGTGAAGATCAAGTCCGGAGAGGGCGCGATCGAGTTTTCCTCCGTCGATCCGAAATTCGCCCCGACCCCGGTCAAACTCCAGGGCACCGGACTCTACTCGATCCTCTTCGTGCCCGGCGGCCGCAGCTACGAGATCGATCATACCGACTTCAAGCGGGTTAAGCCCTATGCGGAGCGCTTCGGCGTCCAGATCGGGACGATGAAGGCGATCGACTTCTAGGTGAGGTCCGGGGCGGCTGGGGCTTCCTGCCGCAGGGTTTCGGTTGGTCCGGGGGTGGAGCGGACAGGCGGGGCGCAAGAGATATTTACCGGAACTGCGGTTGGATGCCCCGGCCACGTTCGATCCTGCTAAAGCCGTATGCCTTCCGTGCCGAGATAAGGAGGAGCAACATGCACACCTTCCCGACCACCGCCCTGTCCCGCGAAGCCATCATCACCCTTGGCTCCAAGCTGGCGCCCTCGGCGGTCATTCTCGGTCGGCTCCGCGTGGTGATGGCCGACCACAAAACCGATCTCGACGAAGTGATAGACCTCGTGCGTCTCGACCCCGCGCTCACCTTCCACGTGATCCGGATGAGCAACAGCGTTCTCTTCGGCGTGCGCGAACGAAGCGATTCCCTTGAGGGCGCCGTCGGCCGCGTGGGCTATCAGAACATTTACCGGCTCGTCGGCTTGGCCGCCACCCAGCAAGTCTGTCAGCACGATCTCCCCACCTACCGCCTCAGGTCCTCGCGGCTCTGGGAAAACGCCGTCGCGACCGCCGCCGCCAACGAAGTGCTCGCCTTGCCCGCCGGGATCGACCCCGGCCTCGCCTATGCGACCGGCTTGCTCCGCAACCTCGGCCGCGTGGTCATCGACGCGGTTGCGGCCGGCCGATGCTATCCGGGCGAGGCCGAGTGGCCGCTCGTCTCGGAGTGGGAGCGCGCGAACTTCGGGCAGACGGCGACCGAAGTGACGGCGGTGTTGCTCGACCACTGGCGTTTCCCGGCCGAGCTCGTGGACGCGGTGCGCGCGCACCACGAACCGTTCTCCGAGCCGGCTTCGAACGTCGGTGCCTGCGTCCTCAACCTTGCGTGCGGGGTTTCGGCCCGCTTCGGGCTCGATCTGCCGGGCGAAACCGGCCACTGGCAGCGCACCGAGGCGAAGCTGACCCTCGCCAACGTGACGGAACCGATGCTCGAAGACTGCACCGAAAAAGCCTGGACCCACTACCTCTCGCTTTGCGCCAGCGTGGGTTGAACCGGCTCGCTGAAGTAGCGCCGGCATCCGGCCGCAGGGTTTGTTTGGGTCGGAGGTGCGGCGGAGACGCGGGGAGGCCGAGATTTTTCCGGAACTGCGGCAGCACGGCGCAGCCACTTTTTCGATTACGTTTCCGGCGGCGTGAAACCGCGGCGCATCACGTTCTCCACGATCACGCGGGGAAAGAGAAAATTCTCGAGGTAGCCTTTGCCGCCGGCCTTGGTGCCGCCGCCGCTCAGCTTGTAGCCGCCGAAAGGGTGCCGCTCGACGAGCGCGCCGGTGATCGCGCGGTTGAGGTAAAGATTCCCGCACGCGAGCTCGCGCTCGGCCCGCGCCAGGGCAACGGGACTGCGCGAGAAAAGCCCGCCGGTCAGCGCGTAGTCGGTGCCGTTGGCGACGGCGAAGGCCTCGTCGAGGTCGCGGACCTTGATGATCGCAAAAACGGGACCGAAGATCTCCTCGCGGGCGATGGCGTGCCCGGGCTTTACGCCGGTAAAAATGGTCGGAGGGATGAAGTAGCCGCCGCCGGCGGCGACCGCCGGAGGCACTGCGCCCTGCCACGCGAGCGTGGCCTCGCGTTTCCCGGTCTCGATCAGGCCGAGGATTTTCCGGCGTGCATCCTCGTCGATCACAGGCCCGACGACGGTGCCGGGCAGAGTGGGATCGCCGACGGGCGTCGCGGCGGCCGCCTCGAGGAGCCGGGCGACGAACTTGTCGTAGACGTCGGCGAGGACGATCAGCCGGGAAAGGGCCGAGCATTTCTGGCCGGCGAAGCCGAACGCGCTGGCGAGCGCGGCGGGGATCGCCTCGTCCAAGTCGGCGTCGTTGTCGATGATGAGCGCGTTTTTTCCGCCCATCTCGCAAACGACTTTCTTGAGGTTGGCCTGGCCGGGGCGGGTGCGACCGGCGGCCTCCCAGATTTTCTCGCCGACGGCGCGCGAACCGGTGAAGGCGATGAAATCGATCTGCGGGTGGGCGACGAGGTGCGCGCCCACGTCCTCGCCGTAGCCGGGAAGGAAATTCACGACGCCGGCAGGCAGTCCGGCTTCGGTGAGGATGTCCATGAACGCCGCCGCGATCACGCTCGTCTGCTCGGCGGGTTTCATGATGACGGTGTTGCCGGCGACGACGGGCGCGACGGTGAGACCGCACAGGATCGCGAGCGGGAAATTCCAAGGGGCGATGACGACGCCGGTGCCGCGCGGCGTGTGGCGGAGGACGCAGCGCTCGCCGGGGACGGCTTGGGTGACCACGGGTGCCTCAAGGCGGCGCATCTCGACGGCGTAGTAGCGGCAGAAATCGATGGCTTCGCTTACATCGCCGTCCGCTTCAAGCCAGGGCTTGCCGGCCTCGAGGATGAGGAGCGCGTTCAGTTCCTGCCGGCGCGATTCCACGAGGTCGGCGGCACGTTCGAGGATTTTTCCGCGCGTGTCGGCGGCGGTATCGCGCCACGCGGGGAAGGCGGCGCGCGCGGCGGCGACGGCGGCATCGGCGTCGGCGACGGTGGCGCGGGCCCAATGGCCGATGATC
>ENA-ORBV01017361-ORBV01017361.1-microbial-mat-metagenome-genome-assembly--contig:-NODE-17361-length-10297-cov-4.801370_pt1 | contig 10297 bp, 6 predicted proteins | sample MGYA00237777_ERZ505514 | MGnify/ENA primary metagenome ERZ505514 (study PRJEB26160, sample SAMN06269048) | microbial mat metagenome | isolation source: Oligotrophic lake microbial mat | place...
AGTCTCGTGGGCTCGGAGATGTGTATAAGAGACAGGTACCAGAGCGGGTGCAGGCGGACATATAGGCTCAGTTGCTGTCAAGGGTGGGACTGTTGGTCGAGCCGTCATTGTCCCATGTCGCCCATCCGCCATCTGCTCGGCGCTGTTGACGCGCACCACGCAAGGTGGTGCCGAAGCCGGTGAAGGACAATTCCGCCGTCTGGCCAGAAATAGGATTGGTCCAGGTCACCCGTGCGAGATTGACGAAGCGGGTGTTCTTGATGAAACGTTGCACCGAGACATCAAGTCCGGGCCAGTTGAGCGGTCGCATCGCCAAGTGTTCGTCCGGGATCGCCGACCAGAGATTGAACTCGTTGTGACTGCCTTCGCCAGACCCGTAGCCGAGGTGGTAATGACGGCGGTGACGATCACGCAGGGTGTTCGGATCGTTGCTGGAGCGCGGGTCGATGATGCCGTAGCTGGTCTGGTAGGAATTGCGGTACTTGCCACGTGGCGTTTGCTGCCCGCCATCGCCATTATTGAAACTCCCACTCGGATCGATCAGCCATTTCGGCATGCCACCCAGATTGCTGCCACCGGAGTAGGGCTCGTACCAGGAATAGATCGCATTGGCCGGCAGGTAGTCGCACAAGCCGTAGAAACCCAGCGATTTCTCCAGCCCGCTGATCTGGTTGTAGATCCACGAATGGGGCACCGTCACGGGACCTCCGTAGGTCGAATTCATCGTCGCCATGCCCACCAGCACCTCGACCGAGGAGAATTGATCAGCTGCCAGAGTGTTGTTGCGGTTGGCGAACAGTCCGTAGCGACCGAAACGCAGGTCGGTGTTGTTCTTCTCCGCCATGTTGCCGCGCCACCACACGCGTTTGTTGCCCATCGCCCAGGCGCTGTCGCGAGCATCATGACCATTGGCGGTTTCGCTGTCGCTGGCGGCGCCCGGCCATGAGGTCGAGAAGGCGGTGAAGGGCATGCCGTTGGAGGGGCCACCAGCGCGCAGGCCTTGTCGTCCGATGTCGTCGGGGTTGTCGACGTTGGTCCAAAAATCCATTTCCCGGTGCGCGATCTGGTAGCCAGCACGCAGTACGGAATTTTCCAGCGACATGCGGTTGGCGGTGGTGACTGCCTGCGCCGCCACGCGAAAGGCCGCGGTGGCGGTGTAGACCAGCAGGATCCCCAGGGTGATGGCGATCATCAGTTCGATCAGCGTGAAGCCGCGGACCTGATGGGCGGAGCAAGCGAAGCGGGTTGAGTCAGTGGTCATGGTTGCCTCTTGTGGCCTTCAGCGGATGGTCATGGGCAGACGTGGATCGTAATAATTGAAGCGCGCCACCGTGGTCGCGCGCAGCCGCACCGAGCGCGGAACCTCACCGCGATCGAGTCGACGATTGAAATTGCGGTCGGCGCCGAACACCCCGGAGAAAACCTTACGCTGTTGATCACCGTCACCGCGGTCGCGTTGGGCGAACTCGTCGAAGGCGTGGTTGAGGCCGATGGCATCGCTGACGTCGCCGCCGGTGGCGCGGTTCGAAACGTCCCACATGAAGGTCAATACCTTCTCCGGATTGCGGAATGAGTAGAGCTGCTCGTCGCGGAAATCGACGGCGTTCATGCGATAGTTGAAGCTGCGACCCATGAGCGGCCCGGTGATCGGGTACTTGCTGGCATCGACCGGTGCGCTCGGCGCGGTTTCACAATCTTCGTACGACTGCCAATCGACTGCCCAGAAGACGATCTGGCGGCACCGTTCAGCGGCGGCGAATGGTTTGGTCAGGGTTGCGCGATTTGGATCACCCCAGAATGCTTGGTACTGCGGTGTACCGACCGTGCTGCCATCGGGCAGTGTCGCGGTCGGAGTATTGGTGTTGTGCGGCAGGGTCGGCGAGGGGAACTGGTAGCTGACACCGACGTTGTGGATCGGACGCGCAGGCAACGGTTTCCATTGGGATGCCGGGATCGTGCCACTCCCGATGTCATTGCTGAACAACACGCCGGTCAGCGGGGGTTGGAACATATCGAACTCGATCAGCGGGAAGTCCATCATCTGCGACCGTTGCAGCGGACGTGGAGCTGCCCAGTCGTACGGGAACGATGCGGAGTAGCGCATGATCAGGTTCATGCAGCGTTCGTGGTAATAGACGATCAGGTCGTGGGTCAGGCTAATCGCGGGTGAACCAAAGGCGTTTGCCCCGATCGCCACCCCCATGCCGCTGGACGGTTGACCGCCGAGTTCAGCGAGCGATTTCCAACGCGTCATGCAGGTGGCGGCGTGCGACAGGTAACGCATCGCTTGAACCTGCTTCCAGGCTACGTGCGTGGTGTCCTCGCCCGAAAGGTCGAGTGTGTCTGCGATGAAATTTGGTACCGGATTGGGGATCGTGCCGGGTGCGTAGAAATCCACCGGCAGACTCTTGAGCTGCGCGTATTGCAGCGCGGCCTGGAAGTACGCAGTTGCCAGTTCGACCGTCGGTTGGTTGTCGTAGTTGTAAGCCTTGTACGCGTCGAACACCACGCGGATGTCGGAGTCCGCACCTGGAATCGGACTGCCGGTGGGCGAGGTCGCCTCCCAGCAGTAGCTCTCACCGTTGAAGTTGAACTTCGGCGAGCTGGCCGGTAGCCAGTCGTTGTGCCAGTGCAGGCCCTGCATCGGTGCCGAGGGGTACGGCATCAGGTACGGCCACGCCTTCCACGGGAAGATGCCGATCGCGTTGTGCTGCGCAAAACCGCTGACCGCGATCACCATCCGCTGGGTCTCATTCGGCGGCGCGATGCGCATGCCCTGTTCCTCGGTGTTCGAGGTCGCCATCGGTTGCGAGTAGTAGAGATAGCCGCCCTGGGCAAGAATGCCTTGGATCTCGTCGGCGTCGCTGTCGAGTCGCCGCGCGATGTCCATCGGCAGTGGGATCAAACCAAAACGATGGGTCGCGATGCGCGATTCGAGATCCCACGCCTGCGAACGGTAGGCCACCGGCACGTCCCATGGACCGATGCCTTCGGCATCAATCGCCGGGTTGGCGTTGTGCGAGGCGTTGAAGCTCTCGACCATCTCTTGGGCCTTGGCCGAGGCGTAGAGTTGGTAACGCGCCAGCAGCTGGGTCTTGATGCCCATCGGATAGACCATCATCACGCTGATCACGCCGATCGAGACCAGCACCAGCGAGATCGCGACTTCGAACAAGGTGAAGCCGCTGCGCACACGACGACCGCTCGTCCGGGTGCGATCAACAGGATGAGGAATGGTCGATCCAGACATGGCCACGCTTCCCGATCACCTGGGTTGGGATCGCTGAGCAGACGTGGCGAGGAATTTGGTTCCGGACACTCAAGTATTTTACAATTACTTACGACACAAAGAGATAGGACTTCCGTGTGGTTCTAACCTAACAGATAAGCATTGCTGCCAAGTGCTGTACGTGGCACTTTTCCAACCTTGCTCGCAGCAGGTGATACGCAGGACGATTCGTGCGGCACCACCACCATGAAACGCCGCACCCCGCTGGATCTCCAGCGGGGTGCGGCGCGAACACGAGCACGTGCACGGGGTGTCAGATCACTTGGTGAACATCTTGTCCTGCTCATTGCCACCCGAGATCAGGTAGGCAACTAGGTCGAGCATCTCGTCCTGATTGAGGCGGTTGAACAGGCCGGGTGGCATGGTCGACACCGTGATCGGGATGGTGGTGGTGACGTCGGCCTTCTTGACCTTGGTGGTCTGCGAGGGATCCAGCGGGCTGGTGGCGATCAGGAGTTCGCCGTTCTCCTCGCCGACTTTCTTGCCCATCACCGAGGCACCGTCTTTGGTTATGAACATGGAGGTCTGGTATTGGTCGCTGATGACCTTCGACGGATCGATGATCGATTCGAGCAGATCCCGCGGGCTGAACTTGGTGCCGACGGTCGACAGATCCGGACCCACACCAGCGCCTTCACCAGCGAAGCGATGGCAGATGGTGCACTGGGTGGCGTTGAACATCGCCTTGCCGTTGGCGTAGTCGCGTTTGCTCAGGCCTTTCTGCGTGAGCGCGGCGGCAGCGTCGACGGTCCACTCACGACCTGGGCCCTTGGGCTGCACCAGCGGTGCGATCACCGGCTTGGGGCCGCTCGCGAGTTTGTCTGGTGCCAGTTCCGCACGTTCCGCTTCGGGCACGTGTTGCCACGCGGCGTCGCGGATCATGCGCAGGAAGCCCTTGAAGCTGTTGCCGCCCTTGGCTTCGTTCTGCACGCTCTCAAACCAAGTGAAGTAGACGATGCGCTGATCCTTGGTCCAGCCGTTCTTCACCACGCTTAGCGCATCGGCGTAGTGCATGCGTTGGCTGATCGGCTTCGACGCGATCATCTGCGCGATGCCACCACCGTAACCGCCATTGCGTTCGATCAGGCGATCAAGGTCCTTGTTCGGTGGCAGCGATTCATCCTTCAGCATCTGGTCGAGGACTTTGGTCGTCACCGTCGGTGAACCGAGCACCGCCAGCAAACTGGCAAGATCGCGGTTCAGGCGGTAATCGCTGGAGGGGAACAACGGGTCGATGCTCGCGGCCATGCGCAGCGCCACCGTTGGATTCGGCTGACCCCAGCGCGAGACCATTAGCGACGCGGCGCGCAACGCCTCCAACTGCGTGTCGACGTCGAGCTTGGCGAGGTCGAGACCGAGCCACGCTTCAGCAGCGCGGTTCTGCAACGACTTGTCACCGGTGCGGGCGAGTGCGATCAGCGCAGTGATCAGCCCTTGCTGCTTCTCGCCGAAGACTTTTTCTTGCCACGATGCGACCGGCTGGGTTTCGATCACTCCACGCGCAGCGAAGCGCACGAAACGGTCCGCGTGTCCCAGGTGTGGCCACGCAGCGGCGACGGCGGCGGGATCCTGACGGCCGAGGAAACTTTCGAGTTTGCGACGGATGGTTGCTTCGGGCGTGAGCGCAACGGCCTTGATCGGCGTGGTCGATTCCGTTCCGGAATAGGTCAGGCGGTAGAGCCCCGACTGCGTACCACGACCACCGACCGCGACGTACATCGCACCGTCGGTGCCGATGGTCGCGTCCGTGAGTGGCCAGGGTTTGCCGAAGGCGAACTCCTCTTTCACCGTGGTATAGCTGGCCCCCTTGGGCTCCAGGTGCAGCGCGTACATGGTGCCGAAGGTCCAGTCGAGGACGTAGACCGCCTTCTGGTATTTCGCGGGGAACTTCGCGCCGGTGGCGACCAGCACACCGACCGGGCTGCCGGGCCCGATGTCCATTAGCGCCGGCAGGCTGTCGGCGAACCAGCCCGGAGGATTACCGGAACCGCTGCGCCAACCGAAGTCGGCGCCGAGGGTGTTGTGGGTGGCGCGGGTCGGCCGGTACCACGGCGTGCCCATGTCCCATTCCATGTCGCTGTCCCACGAGAACAGGTCGCCCTCCAGATTAAAGGCGAGGTCATACGCGTTGCGGTAGCCGATGCCGACCAGATCCCACTTCGTGCCGTCGGCGTTGAAGCGCGCAACCCAGCCACCCGGAGCCATGGTGCCCTTGGCGTGGCCGTTGGCGTCCCAGTGACGTGGCAGCAGAATGTCTTCCTGCCAAATTTTCGGCGGCAGATAGGTATCGAACGGCTCGGGCATCTTGGTGAAGTTGCCAGCGGTGAAGTAGATCATGCCATCGGGGCCGAGTGCCAAGCCGTGTGGGCCGTGCTCGCCATTGCCATCGATGGCCTTGAGCTTGGTGACCTTGTCGAACGAGTCGTTGTTGTCGGTGTCCTGCAGGCGGTAGATGCCGCTGCCGTTGTTGCGGTAGCTGCCGCTGATGGTGACGTAGAGGCTGTCGTGCGCCCACAGCAGGCCCTGCGCCGAACCGGCGGCGACATCGAGCTTCTCGACCTTGGTGGTCTCGGGATCCGCGCCTGGAGCGCATGGCGTGATGCGGTAGAGCGCGCCGTTCTGATCGCTGGCGATCAGACGGCCCTTGGGATCGGCGCACAGGCTGACCCACGAACCCTGTTCGCCTTTCGGTACGTGGTAGATGACTTCGGCTTTGAAGCCCGGCAGCAGCGTGAGCTGATCCGCCGGCGTGACGCTGCCGCCACCGCCGGGTCTCGAACCGGCGAACACGTCGCCCCAGGGATCCTTGCCGAGTTTGCCGAGATCCGCCGAACCCTTCCAGGCGGCGTCGTTGAAGCCGGGTTTCTCCCAGCCATCGGCCTTGTCTCCGCTCTTCCACGAGGCATCCGACACCACTTCGACGGTCTTGCCGGCCTTGTCCTTCATCACCAGCTTGGCCACCATCGCCGCCTGTCCGTCATCATTGCGCCCTTCGACTGCGATGACGTTGGCGCCGGCCTTCAGGTGTTTGGCCACGTCGACGTTGACCGGTTCCTTCCACTCATCCGACTTGCCGACCTGGACACCGTTGACGAACACCGTCGCGTGGTTGTCGCAGGTGACCATCAGCTTTGCCGACGCGGGGACCGTCTCGACGGTGATGGTCTTGCGGAAATACACCGACTGGTTGGCGCTGGCACTCGGCGAGTTCCAGATCCACAGCGGGGTATCCGCCGCCTGGGCAGCGCCGCCCATGGCCAGGATCGCGAGGGAAGTAGTCAGGAACGTACGCAGCATGGAGTGGTCCAGGTAGGTTGGAATTTGTTGCAGGATCGTCAGTGCGGATCCACGTCAGCCGCGACATCCACGATGTCGCGGCTGACGCGTCGCATTACGGCATCACTTCAACGTGGTCAGCTTGATGTCCTTGAACTGGATCTTCATCGGCGGGCCCTGATGGAGCTGGAACGCCAGGATGCCTTCCTTGACTGCGTCCTTGGCCGATTCATCGATGGTCTCCGACATCAGCGTCCCGTTGATGGTGTGGGTCATGGTCGCGCCCTTGGCCACGACCTTGTAGAGATTCCATTCGCCTTTGCCCTTCACCGACGCCTGGAGCGCCTTGCCGTCAGCGAACTGTTCGGTCTTGGTCTTGGTCTTGCCGTCGCCGAGCCACGCACGCTGGCCGCGCGCAGCAAGGATATCGCGGCCGGTTTTCTCGCCGTAGTTAATGCCGGTGTAGGTCTGGCCTGCTTCGATGTCGGCCTGGTAGCCGGCGACCACGAAGTTGCCCAGATCCTTCGAACGGTATTGCAGGCCGGAGTTGGCCGAGTCGCTGAGGATGCGGTACTGGAACTCGATCTCGAAGTCAGCGACCGTGCCTTTGCGCCAGATCAGGAAGGTGTTGCCTTTCAGCGGTGCGGCAGCGGTGGACTCGCCGGTGATGGCGCCGTCTTCAACGCGCCACAGACCTTCAGCACCTTCCCAGCCGTCGAGGGTCTTGCCGTCGAACAACGCGATGGCATCAGCAGCGAAGAGGGGAGCGGAAGCAGCGACGAGCGCGAGGGCAGCGTGACGCATTAAGGACAGGGCCATGGTGGGTTCCTAGAATCGTGGGGGATAGGAGTGGTTGGATATGCAGAAGCGGAGTGATGTCGTGATCGTGACGCAGAACAACCCGCACGGCGCAGTTGTCAGAGATACGGGATCACACGTGTTGCGTTCGCTGATTTCTCCGCGTTTTAGCAGACGAAATCCGGCACAGGAAAATAGCACAGTCGCAACACGACAATCCCCACGCAGTCGCTCAGGCGAGTGACGGCGTGGGGATCAGATCATCGTCAGGTTATTTCTTGCTCTTCCGATAGTCGCCAACGTTCGGTGCATCCGGATTCACGTCAGGTCCGAAGTAGCGCAGCAGCACCAGCGGCTCGGTGGTCGAGGTGTTCTTGAACGTCACGCCCTTCATGGCGGCGTTCTCGGTGATGTAGACCTCGTCCTCGGTCAGTTCGGTGAAGCCGATCATCTTCGGGCTGCTGATGCGCATAGTGTTCATGTAGCCTTCACCCTGCACGACGATGGCGCTCGATGCACCCTTGTCGGTGATGGTGCAGGTCGCGCCCGGATCGACGGTCAGTTCTTTGGCGCTGAAGTACTGTTTGCCCTTCACGCGGCCGTAGACCACCCACTTATCGATATAGCCCTGCGCGGCGGTGTCGGCGCACGGGATCGGTTCAAGGTAGTGGTTCGCATGGAAGTGCGGATCGACGTTCGCTTCCCAGTCGAGCTGGTCGACGATGTAATCCACGTCCTGCTTCTTGTCGGCGGGCACGTCTTTGACGAGCAGATCCCAGGGAACTGGGCGGCCTTCGACGAGGTTCTGGTACATGCCGAACACGTCGCTGCCCCACTGCGGCTCATAGGTGCAGAGCGACCCAGGCGCATGCAGGATGCCTGGGCCAACCAGCCAACCGGTGCCGGGCTGCAGACGCTGTGCGGCGGACAGATTCAGCAGGCCGTTGTCACCTTTGTTCCAGTCGCGCAGGCACTGCTTCACCTGTTCCTTGGTCGTGCCGGGGTTCAGGCCATAGAACGTGTAGGCGAAATTGTTCTCGACGTTGTTGTGTTGCGGCGGGAAATAATAGGCCTCGGGCTTGCCCTGCTGACCGACCTTGCTCGCCAGATCGAAGTCGTGGTGCATATGGTGCGGGATCGGGCCCATGTTGTCGAAGAACTTCGAGTACACCGGCCACTTGCCGTATTCCTTCCAGATCCGATCGCCAACGATGTCGGCGCCGACGGCCTTGATCGCCTCGCGCAAAGTGAAGCGAGAGTTCTCGTGCACGATGTAACTCAGGCCTTCGTCCTCACGACGGTTGTCGTTGGCGGCTTCAGTGGTCGAGCCGAACCAGCGCTCATCGATGCCGCCGCGGTCGAGACCGAACGCATACAGATCCTTGGGGTCGAGCTTGAGGCGCTGACCCGGCTGCAGGAACGAGCGCGGCACCCAGTTCGGCGCCAGACGCAGCAGACCACCGTTGGTCTTGAGCGCGGCGGTGACGGCGGCTTTCACATCGGCGGCGGCGGTCAGGGTGGTCAGTTGGCGAACATCGCGAGGAGGGGCGGCGGGTGAGATCATCGGAGGCTTCCTTCGTAGGTGGGCGAAGCGTGGGGGTGATGAAAAGTGCGGTGAGCGTGGGCCGAGGGGAGCCGATGGCAGAGAGTGGTTGCCCTGGGATCCGCAGTGCGTCAGTCGCTGGTTCTCGCGGGACGATCCCAACGAGTTCCACATTTGCAAAGACATATACAGACATACACAGAAGGCGTTGCATCCGCCCAGGTAACCCATCCACACATGTTCGCTCAAGAACGCCATATCCTGATTCTGGACCTTCTCGACAGGGAGGGCTCTGTCCGCGTTGCCACGCTGGCCGAGCGCCTGCAGGTCACTGAAGAGACCGTTCGTCGCGACCTCGAACGCCTGGGAAATGATGGGAAGCTGCTGCGTACACATGGTGGCGCGCTGCCGCTTGATGCATCGAAACGTGAGCAGCCCTTCGAAGTCCGCCGCAGCGCTCAGCAGCGCGAGAAGGATGCCATCGCGCGCATCGCCGCCGAACAGGTTCACGACGGCGAGGTCATCGCCATCGACGGCAGCTCCACTGCATTTGCCGTCGCGCGTGCACTGGCGGATCAGGCGATCACGGTGATCACCACCTCGATGCCGGTGATCATGGCGCTCGCCCAGCGCAGCCGCATCCGCGTGGTGTGTGCTGGTGGGACACTCGATCGCACCTCGATGTCACTCTCCGGCGCATTGACCGAGCAGGTGCTTGACCACTACAACATTCATCGTCTCTTCCTGTCCTGCGCTGGGGTCGATGCCGACCGTGGCCTGACCGAAACCGCCGATGGACTCGCCGCCGTGAAACGCCGCCTGATCGCCCGCGCTGACCGCACGTACCTGCTCGCTGACCACACCAAGTTCGGTGTGCGTGGCGGCGTGACCTTCGCCGGCATCGATCAGATCGATGCGCTGATCACCGACCGCATCGCCGACCCCGATCAACTTGCCCGCATCACCCAAGCGGGCGTCACCATCCACCAGGCCGACTGACCTCGGCAGTCACCAGCACGCAAGGATTGCCAGCCATGAGTAAGCACCCCAACAATTATCCCAAGCTGCATAACGCCACGTGGCCCGGTCTGGTGGGCAAGGGCGGCACCGGCCCGACGGACGAGCCGTTCATCGACTTCGACACCATGCTCGACATGACGGCGAAAGCCGATGTCGATGGCGTGAAGTTCGATGGCATCGACATCTTCCTCTTCAATCCGCACCTCGACATCGACGCCAGCGATGACGTCTTGAAACAGCTCGCCGACAAGGTGAAGGCCAAGAACCTCACCATCGGCTCGTTGGTCGCGCCGGTGTGGGGCCCGACTGGCGGCGGTTCCGCTTTCGGCAGCGACGAAGACCGCGCGAAGTTCATCGGCCAGGTGAAGAAA
>ENA-ORBV01017362-ORBV01017362.1-microbial-mat-metagenome-genome-assembly--contig:-NODE-17362-length-10297-cov-4.271820_pt1 | contig 10297 bp, 12 predicted proteins | sample MGYA00237777_ERZ505514 | MGnify/ENA primary metagenome ERZ505514 (study PRJEB26160, sample SAMN06269048) | microbial mat metagenome | isolation source: Oligotrophic lake microbial mat | place...
ACATGATTGATCAATTCGGCAAACGCACCGGATAGCTCAACGCCGGTTGGACCACCACCAATCACAACAAATGTGAGTAATGCTGCTCGCTTTGCGGGATCTTCCTCACGGGTTGCTCGCTCGAATGTGCGTAGTACATGATTGCGCAGCCGCGCCGCCTCATCAACATCCTTCATTCCGAACGTCTGCTGTGCGAGTGCATCATTGCCAAAATAGTTATTAGCACTGCCAGCAGCCAGAATGAGATAATCATAGTTCACCGGCTTCTCGTCAGTTAACACCAGTTTGCGCTGCATATCGATGCCACGAACCTCGGTGAGCTGGAAATCGGTATTGCTATATTTGCGCAGAATGGCCCGCACGGGATAGGTGATCGCCTCTGGTTCGAGGCCAGCCGTGGCAACTTGGTAGAGCAACGGCCAGAAGCCATGGTAGTTGTTGCGGTCGATCAACAACAGATCGACCTCGCTGTTGCCCAATACCTGAGCGGCATTAAGGCCACCAAACCCGGCACCAACAATCACAACCCGTGGGCGAGTGCGTGGTGCCTCATCTGCTGTGATAACATATTCGGTTGCTTCTGCAAGTGGCGCTTCGGTGGTGCGGTAATCGGTTGGTTGTATCGTTTGAACCTCAACGGTCGGCTGATTGTTGGTTGGCTGATTATTCATTATATTCTCCTGCCGATCTGCATTATCCTAGATGAATACGCAATCGGCGTGCCAAGAGTCGGGCGCATACATCGCCATGTTTACGATGCCGCAGTGCCAAGATCGGCAACTGCTGCACTTTTTTATTATATGTGAAACTCATCACAATATCAAGAGGGACTTTTGGCGGAGATGTGATTTCCTTCTCTCCCATTGGGAAAGGGAAACGCAGCAGCGGTGAGGGGGGCGCACAGGGTTCGTAGGAGAACAATCCCCCTCTCCCCGGCGTGGGAGAGGGGTGAGGGGGAGCTACTAGACCCAGCGGCAGATCACGATGCTATTGGGATTGCCGCCGTGTTCTTCGAGCAGGACGATCTCGTTTGCATCGCGTAGCCAGGCGGTGGGGACATGGTAGTAGCGCTGGGTTGGCTCGCCATGGGCGAGTGCATCGACAATACCGGTGAACCAGGGATCGTGGGGTTGATCACCGGGGATGAGCCAGTAGCGGCCAATACAACGCCCATTAACCCAGGCCAGTCCTTTGGTCATGCTGCCGAGATCGAGTGCAACCGGGGCATCGCCAGCGGGGCGCGTGAAGCTGGCACGGAACCAGCGCAGTGGTGAGCCAATTCCCGGCCCGGATTGCCAGGTGGCGAGTGGTGCTGCTAGCCCATACAAGCCATAGCGCTCACCAGCCAGGAATGGCCGTAGTTCCCAGTGATCGCCGATTGGCGTGCCATTCCATAATACTGGCCCCCATAGGCCTTTTTTCTCGGCGACCATGTTCTCAAAGCCGATCTGCCAATCACCCTTGATCAGCCCAACACCACAGCACAGGATATCCAGCCGTTGGCTGCCCGCCGCCAGATTGAGGGCGAACTCTAGGCGGAATGCGTGTTGGTTGCCGCTTGGCGGTGCGCCATGATAGCGCATGGCAATTGCTTTTGTGAGTGCATCGAGATCATCATCGGTGCGGCTGCGGTTTTCCTCCAAATGGGCAGGACCCTGCGTCACAAGGGCGCCATCGATATAGATATAGACATAATCAGCTGCAGCAGTCAGCGTTAATGTGCCTGTGACACCAGTTGTATCAATAGTGGTCGAGTACCAGCAATAATCGCTCTCATCGCGGGTGAGCTGGAGTTGCTCAACTGGTTGGGGCACCGTGAGTGCTGGTGCATCCTGGCGTGCAACCGGCAGTGGTTCGGCCCATGTTCCCCACCCAGTGGGTGCAATAGCATCTGGTTGCATTGTGCGCGTGATGATATCATCTGGGTGGACGATAGCAGAGTTGAAGACGATCAAATCGCCGGCGATCAGCACAGTCGAACGGGGGGCGAGCTGGTAGGAGTTGCCCGCATACGTCACCTGTGCCACCGACTCGGCATCGTCATTACAGATAAAGGTGAGGCCACCATAGGTATAGGCGGCCTGGTGTGGGCCAAGTGGTTGGGGGGTCGCGCGTTCATTGTGGAGCAGGGCTGCGGAATGGGCGTGTAGGGCGCGATGGAGGCGGGCCAGATGATTGGATTTGGTTGTCTCCAGGCCAAACTCATCGAGCGGGGCGGTATAATCATAGCTGGTTGTTTGCAGAAACATGGCATCGCGGCCAAAATTGGTGCCGCCATGCCACATATAGTAATTGATGCCAGCGCCGCCGCCGGCCACGAAGCGCGAGGCACCATAGGCAACCGTTTCGGGGCTGCGCGAGTGATGCGGCTGGCCCCACACATCATACCAGCCAGGCCAATGCTCGGTCCACAGGGCCGGTTGATCGGGATGGGCCTGGCGATGGGCATCGAGCTGTTCGTGGACATAGAACCCATTCAGGGTTTCGATTGCACCAGGCATGCCACCGACACACATCACCCAGGGGATGCCAAGGTTCAGCGATTGGCCGAGTTCGATTGACCATGCAAGATACTGTTGGCCCTGTTCGCCATAGGTTGGCGCGATCAGATTGTACTCATTTTCGATCTGGGCCATGATGATTGGGCCGCCATTTGGTGCGAACATCGGGTGTAGGTAATCGCACAGCAGCCGCACCCAGCGCTCCATCTCACGCATGTATGGCGCATTGAGCGTGCGGATCTGGATTCCTGGCACATCGCGCAGCCAGGCGGGGAAGCCACCATAGTTGATTTCGGCGCAGATATATGGCCCAATTCGTAGGATTACATATAGATCATGCTTCTGGGCTATCTCACAGAACAGGCGCAGATCGAGCCTATCGGAGAAATCGAAGATACCCTGCTGGCGTTCGTGCAGATTCCAGAACACATAGGTCTCAATCGTATTGAGGCCAGCCGCCTTACTGCGGCGCATCATATCTTCCCACATGGCAGGTGTGCTGCGTGGGTAGTGAATAGCCCCGCTGAGTAGGAGGGTGTGTTGGCCGTTGATGATCACCGCCCGTGAATCATAGTCAACCTGGGTGCCGATCTGGGTCATGAAGCGCTCCTTCGCGTTGATACGGAATATTGTTACCGGCTCTATTCTACACCCGCTCGGAATGGGATGAATCGTTGGATCTATCATAGTCGCCAGATGTCTGATATAGTACACTGATGCGATGGATGGCCAAAGGAGAGCGTGGAGAGCCTTGATGGATTTTGAGCATGCACGACACTATGCAATTGAGCGCTTGACACATGAACTCGCCAGTGAATTGACCTATCACTCAATCTGGCACACCCGTGATGATGTTGTCCCATCCGTTGAACTGCTGGCTCGGCATAGTGATGTGACCGGCGATGATCTGGTGTTGCTCCGTACTGCTGCCTATTATCACGATATTGGGTTTATTGAGCGGCGTGATGAGCATGAGGCGATTGGTGTTCGGATTGCTGCGGCAACGCTGCCAGACTATGGGTACACCAGCGACGAGCTCCAGATTATCAGCGGGATCATCATGTCCACCCGGCTCCCACAATCGCCGCACACGCTTCTGGAACAGTTGCTTGCCGATGCTGATCTTGATGTCTTGGGGCGAACGGATTTCCTGCAGCGTAATCAGGCGCTACGTGCCGAATTGGCCTGTTATGGAACCATCGTCAGCGATGCTACCTGGTATCGCAGCCAAATCCAGTTTCTGAACCAACATCACTACTGCACCACCGCTGCCACAGAATTACGCCATGCAGGCAAGCAACACAATCTGGCGACATTGCAGAAGTTACTTGGTGAGGCACATCCATCCGCAGGCTGAAGCCTGCGGCAAAGGGGATGATGCATTCTAGCCGCGTGGCTTTAACCCGCGGCGTGAGGGTGAGTAGCCGATGGAAAAAATCCCCGACCGGACATTATTTCACTGCTTTGGCTTGCGTATCAGCGTGATGCCATCGGTTATGCCAGCTCTGGCATTGCTGTGGGTTATTCTGGCCCTGATTGCCGTGTTTGCGTTTGGCTTCCCGTTGACCGTTGCAATAGGAATAACGCTCGTTGCGGTTGGGTTGCATGTGATTTCAGAATTGTGGCATCAGCTTGGCCATGCGTTTGCTGCACGAGCAACTGGCTACCCGATGGTTGGTGTTCGCTTCTGGTGGCTGCTGGCTGCATCGGTATACCCAGAGAATGAGCCTGAGCTGGCACCTGCTATCCACATTCGGCGTGCATTGGGTGGGCCAATCGCTAGCGCGCTTCTATCGTTGGTTGCCGGGTTACTCTGGCTGGTGCTGCGTGATTCCGGGCCAGTGGGCTGGGTTGTTGGCCTGTGGTTTGCCGAGAATCTGCTGCTGTTCACGGCTCAGGTGCTGGTTCCATTTGGCTTTAATGATGGGGCGACGATCTGGCATTGGTTACGCCGATAGCTCGTTGGTCATCGGTTCGCTCGCTAATGATAGTGCGGCCTCGTGTGTGGGCGCTGCTGGTTGCGGGAAGAGGATCACGATAACTAATCCAATCAGTGCGACCAGGGCTGCAACAGGCCAGGGTGCTGCTGGCGCGATATTGGCGATCAGCCAGCCACTGAGTACCGGCGCAACAATCTGGGTGATACTCTCCAGCGATTGGCCAAGCCCCAGAGCGCTACCCTGTGCGCTCGCCCCGGCTGCTTGTGAGATCAGGCTGGTGAGCGCCGGGCGCAACAGTGCCATGCCGAATACCAGGAAAGTCACGGCAGCCAGTGTCACAGCAGTTGTGTTCGCGATATACAGAATCGCCATTGCAATCACCAATGTTACCAGGCCAACGGGCAGCAGCCGCTGTTCGCCATAACGGCGCGAGAGTCGTCCGACGATAAAGATCTGCACAACAACTGTTAGTACTCCATAATATGCTACACATAACGCGGCAACCAGTGGTGTTGCTTCGAGTTGTAGTTGCATGAACAGCCCAATGCTGGCCACAAACATGCCCATCACCAGCGCCATAATGCCGAAGATCGCCAATGGCCGACGAATTCTGGGCTGGAGTGCGAGGCTGATCATGCTACTCAGTGAACTGTTGGGCGAAACGGCTGGTCGGTTGGTTCGATCCGGTTCTGGCAACAGGATGGCCGTCAGTATCAGGCTGATCAGCGAGATACCAGCTGCAACCCAGAATGGTGCCGCATAGTTGATCTGGCTGAGTAACCCGCCAAGCACTGGCCCAATCACTGCACCAAGCCCAAATGAAACACCCATCAGCCCATAGACTCGCGTGCGCTGCTGTGGTTCGGTCACATCGCCAACATAGGCCTGGGCGATCACCTGGTTTCCTCCAGAAATACCATCGATGATCCGGCCAAGAAACAACATGCCCAGCGAGCCACCAATAGCTGTCAGAATGAAACCAATCACTGTGCCAAGCTAGCTGAATAAGAGCCACGGACGGCGGCCCTGGCGATCGCTGAGTCTGCCTAATATTGGCCCGGCAACAAACGCACAGATTGCATAGACGGTTGAAAGCAGGCCAACCATCACGGCATCGGCATTGAATGTTGCAGCATAGTATGGCATCAGTGGCAGTGTGATCATGAACCCGAGTGCGCTGACAAAGTTGATCAGCAGCAGCGGGATAATCGCATTCGAACGGAGTGCTGTTCGCATAACAAAGCCTTTCAGGCGTTTCAATTGGTTTCGAACGGTAGGCCAATGGTATCGAGATAACTCTGCATCTCACTGCGAAAGAAGATCGCTGGGTTGGCAATCGCATGGCTGAGATGCCCAAATAATTCGAGCGTGACCATGCCGTGCATCTTGCTCCAACCCATAATGCCAGCATACATGGCTGCTGGCGCATACTGGCCGCTGCCATTGAGCTTGTGTGCGGTTAACGCTTCGGGATGGTAGCCTACCCAGGGTTGCAACTTGCCAGCCAGATAGGCCGCTTGCAGTGTTTGTAGAAAGACACCAAACACCCGCATTGATGCAGGGCCTGTCAATTCGATTGGTGCGTGATACTCGGGAATAGGGTTGCCAAAAATGAGCTGGAAATCAACTGGATGTGCAAGCGCCCAGATTCGGTAGGCTTCGGCGGCGGCTTGTAGGCGGTTGCCATACTGTTGATCAGCAATCGTTTCAGTTGCAGTCAGCAGAGTCTCAGCCAGGCTCGCGTAGGCATCCACAATCAATGCCGTGATCAAGGCATCGCGATCCGCATAATAGCGATACAGCGCCGATGGGACGACACCCATGGCCCGTGCAATCACATTCAGGGTGATCGATGCCGTGCCGCTGGCCGCCATCTGTTGGCGGGCTAATGCCTTGATTTCTTCACGAGCATTCTCACGCAATCGCTCACGCCGAGATGCTGGTTTCGTTTCGTGTAGTTCGTTCATAAATGTGCTTTACTGTGATAAAAGTGAATGACATTCACTTTATAGCATGGCTATCTTGCTCTGTCAAGAGGCTAAATTCAGATAGCTTGTCTGATATACAATATCATCGGGGAGCGGCGTCGGCCTGCGGCTGCGATCATTGTGGGCAGACACGTGGGTCTGCCCTACGCATCGGTATGATCGCTCATATGAAAAGGAACAAACTTCTGTGAACGACGGAATTCCGCCAATGATTGAAGTTTCGCAGAATGGCTATACAATCAGCACCGATCTGGCCCGCCTCGATCTTGATGCGATCTGTGTCTTCCTGGATGTGGCCTATTGGTCGCAGGGGCGGATGCGCGCAATGGTTGCTCGTTCGCTGCAGCACTCGCTCTGTTTTGGGGTTTACGATGCACAGGGGCAAATTGGCCTGGCGCGGGTGATCACCGATTATGCGACCTTCGCATACCTATGTGATGTCTATATTCAGGAGGAGCATCGCGGTTCTGGGCTTGGCAAATGGCTCATGGCAACGGTCATCGCGCATCCCTCATTAGTTGGTTTGCGGCGCTTTATGCTGGCAACCCGCGATGCGCATGGCCTGTATCAACAGGTTGGGTTTACTGCGCTCCAAGCGCCCGAACGTTGGATGGAGCGCTTTCAGGATACTTAGTAAGGATACGTTCTACCAAGCTGTATGGACACAACCGCGCATCAGCACTCCCGATCAATCTGCGCAATCTGCGGATGAATCACGCTCCTGTCCACTACGCAGACGTGAGGAGTATATTAGCGTTGCATCCTTGCAATCATCTGCCGTAACAGCAGCCAGGTCAGCGCCATCTGGAAGATCAGCCCAAGTGCGCACAGCCCCCAGTTGATTATGCCGCTATGCAGAAGCTCACGCCATACTGCTGCTGGCCAGAAGGTTGGCATGCACATGGCGATGATCTGCCAGGGCATTGGCAGGAACCATCCCAAGAGCGGAATGATCATAATCACGCTGAGCGCCTTCTGGAGGGCAAATCCCTGAACCTTGTTGGCGGCAAACGCTCCCAGAAAGAGCGCGATTTGGGGAGCCAGTGGTGCTGCGAGCAAGGCAACCAACAGGAGCTTTGGGAGATCAAATACTGCCACGCCTGCCAGGGGTAGCGCGATGATCGTCATGAACACACTGATCAGCATTGGCGCTGCCAATCGATAGGCCAGATAGCCGGATAGGGGCAGTGGCGTGACTTGCAGGGCGCGCAGGGATTGCTCATCGCGCTGATCCAGCAGCAGGAATCCAACCAGGATGCCACAGATGGCCGGCGGCATGATCAAGAGAATATAGCCAAACACCTGATCATAGATGGCATTGAGATCGAATCCAATGATTGCGCTGGCCTGTGGAATAGCAGCGGGAAAGATCCAGCGTATGGCAATGGCGAGGCCAAGTGGAACCACAATCATGCCACGCAGCAGCGAATCACGCTGGATGTTGATCGAATCGGTTGCGAATAGGGCGCGTGCAATCCTGAATGATGTCATCTTAATCCTCACGTGCGTAGCCAAGTACCCAGCGCTGATGGGCCTTGCAGCTCCAGAACAGGAGCACGGCGATCCAGCCAATACTAAAGAATGTTGCTGCTACGATCTGCCATAGATCGACTGGCCTGAAGGCAGCATTGACCAGGGTTAATGGGCCGCCAATTGGCATCCATAGCGTGAGCCATGGACTCCAACCAGATGAATTGGTTAGTAGTGGAATCCATAGCACGGCTGCGTACCCGCCAGATGGAATCAGAAAGGCATTGATTGAGGGGTAGCGTACCACCGCAATAAATCCGCACAGGCAATAGATCGCTGATGCAAGCACAATTCCTATAATCAACGGGAGCGGTGCAAATGGCCAGCCACGCGCCATAACGGCAATAATCACAGATTCCGCCAACGCGAGGGCAGTCAGTGTGGCGATTTTCGCGGCTAGGTAGTGTTCAAGGCGCAGTGGTGTGACGGCCTGTGCATAGATTGTTCGCTCAGTCAGTTCGAGCAATACCATTCCAGCAACGAAATAGAAGGTGCCCAGCAGCAGATTACCGATCAGCATTGCTGGCAACAGGCCGCGCAGATCGAGCGTTGATTGTGCCAGAATCACCATCCAGAAGCCAGTCACAAAGATTGTTGCTGCCAGAAATCCATTGCGTATTTGCAGGGTTGTTTCCCAGCGAATCAGGGCTATCATTCGGTTCATGCAAGGTTCCTTCCAGCAACCTGCACAAAGATATCGTCAAGGGCTGCTTCCTGACTATGCATGGTTTGAATTCGATCACAATTGGCTAATTCCAGAAAGTTTCGGTTTGTGCCAAGCCCTGCCAGCGGGAAGACAGCACTGCTCAGTTCTGTGCCAGTCCGGTATTCAACCAGCACGCTTGCCTGGCCATAGCGCAGCTTGAGCGTCCTGGGACTGTCGATCAATGCAATTCGCCCATCGATCATGAAGGCCACGCGATCACATAATTCATCGGCAATCGCCATGTTATGGGTCGTCAGCACAATTGTTGCGCCAGCATTGCGCTGTACCTGGATCAGCTCTTTGATCCGTTGCGAATTCACCGGATCGAGACCCGAGGTCGGTTCGTCCAGAAATAACAATTCTGGCTGATGCAATAATGCACGGGCAACGCTCAGGCGGTTCATCATGCCCTTCGAGAACTGTTCAACCCGCAGATCACCCGAATCGCCCAGGCCGACTTGATCCAGAACGATCTGTGGGTTGAGCGTTGGGTGCTGGTAGAGTGCACCGAAAGCCTGCAGATTCTCGCGTGCCGTCAGCTTGCGAAAATGGGTTGGCATCTCGAAAGCGACCCCGATCCGTTCATAATACTCACTGCCCCAGGATGCCAGCGCTCGATCAAACACCCGTACGCTGCCCTGATACCCGCCCAGGAGTTTGGTCAGAATATTCTGGGTTGTCGATTTGCCAGCACCACTCGGCCCTAGAAAACCGAATATTTCCCCAGTTGCAATCTCGAAACCAAGCTCGTGTAGCGTTGGCTCGGCACTGCCTGGGTAACGAAACGAAAGCTGTTCGACGGCAATAACCATGATGTTCTCCTTATTGATGTATATATGACCAAATTATTTTTATGGTCAGGCTTTGTTTCCCCTCACCCCAACCCCTCTCCCACACGGAGAGAGGGGCAAACTGGCGTGGCATTACGGGTGTCGCTATATGGCCTACAAAGTGTTACGTTGTTCCTGACTTCTGACTTCTGACTTCTGCTCTGGCGTTTCGATCCGAGCATGATCAACAAGATGGTTGGCGATCAAATCGGCCAGCAACCCAATGGTTGTTGGGTAGACATCGGCTCCGATATCATCGGCATGCAAACTCACGAAGAACAGCGCCCGAAACAACCCATTAAGTTCTTTGGCTGTGCAGGTTAGCACCAACCCATCGGTGCGCCAGTGTTCCAGTAATTGCCCAACAAAGGCTTCATCATCGTGTTGGTGGCTCTGCATGCGCTCGGCTGGCAACCGACGCGCTAAATACTCAAAAGCCTCACGATCAAAATGGCGGAACAACGGGCTGGTGCGCCAGAGTGTGATCGACTGAAACAGGAAACTGCGTATCCGCTCACGTGGCGAATCAGGCTGCTGGCTGGCAATCGCTAGCAGCTTTGTGCGGTATTCTGCTTCAAATTGCTCAAACAAGCACAGAAACAGCTCTTCCTTCGAGGAAAAGAAGGCATAGAAGGCACCCTTCGAGATCCCAACCGCCATTGTCAGATCTTCCACATTGGTCTTGCGAACGCCATAGGTTGACAGAAAGGCCTGCCCGTGCGTCAGCAATTCAGCGCGGATCTTGCTGCGCTCCTGCTCATTGAAACGACGGCTCATTGTTGGTTCCTGTATTGCTATGAAC
>ENA-ORBV01017364-ORBV01017364.1-microbial-mat-metagenome-genome-assembly--contig:-NODE-17364-length-10296-cov-7.513553_pt1 | contig 10296 bp, 8 predicted proteins | sample MGYA00237777_ERZ505514 | MGnify/ENA primary metagenome ERZ505514 (study PRJEB26160, sample SAMN06269048) | microbial mat metagenome | isolation source: Oligotrophic lake microbial mat | place...
GTTGGTGCAGACGGCTGTGCGTCGGAAGCGGGGGTGGGGCCACCGCCTGGTGAACGGCTAGTCGGCGGCGGCCCCGCCGCCGCAATTATTGGAACAGCCGCAGCACAACCAAACGTTAGCCCTCTACCAATTTACGAAAGGAATCCCATAGGATGAGCAAGGCCTTGATACGTCAGGTTCAATGTTTCCCGCTCTTGGCCATGCTGTGCACTATGGTTGCCGCGCTCTGGGTTCCGCATTACTCGTCAATGTCGCAGCACGTCAGCGAGCTGGGGATCATTGACCATCCTGCTGCAGCGTTTATGCCAATTGCGGCCATGATTGCAGGTGCATCGGTCTGTCTGTTCGGCATCGGGCTTTGGTTCCACGCGTCCAGGGCATTTGGCTTTACGGCGGCGGCCGCAGTTATCTTCGGCATTGCTTACATCTCGGCGGGCATATTTCCCACCGGCACGGCGATGCACGGACTGTACGGTCTGACGATGTTCTATGTACTGGTGCCGGCCTTCTTCGCTGCTGAGCTACCCGCTGAACACCGCACACGGCTGCTGGTCAACGTTTCTTTGGCGGCAGCCACTCTTTCCTTCATCTACATGTGGGCGCTGCTGTCAGGCCTTGATCCTCAAGACACTCGGGGACTCACGCAGCGTCTAGCCATTCTGGTCATCTTTGGTTGGTACCCCATTGCCAGTTACATGCTCCTCTATGGCACAGGCTCCGCTTCGGAAGACGCTCTGGGCGCGCGGGCCGCGACACAAGAGGGCTAACAATTCGTTCAAGCCGAACACGCTTCGTGGCGGCAAATTTCAAAGGCAATTTGTTGCCTCACTGCCGCCACAAAGCGTGTCGGCTTAACTCAGGCGTTAGAACGACCCAACTTGAGGAGGCATGTGGGCAGTGTGCTGATGGACAACCGGCACGGGTTGATCGTGGCGACGGATGTACGCGCGCCCAGCTATGACGCCGAGCCCGAGGCGGCGGTCGAGAGGTTGACCACGCTGGAGCCGCGCGCGGGGCGGCGGACACGGGGCGCCGACAAAAGCTACGATCGGCCCGCGTTCGTCGACGGGGTGCGCGCCTGTCACACGACGCCGCACGTCGCGGGGACGTTCGGCGTGCGCGTCCGTCCCACCGGGGCGTCCGAACGGCCCTCGCGGGGTCGGCGATCGCGCCGTATGTTCGCCGGATACCCGACCGACCCCGATTGAAATTCCTATCCAGGATTCGGCACCTATGGCGCACGCCGTCCCCCTGTCCGTCGCCGGAGCCGAATGACTGTCCCTCCCCAACTCGTGAACGCCATCGCCGACCGCTACCGCATCGAGCGCGAGCTCGGGCAGGGCGGGATGGCGACGGTCTATCTCGCGCACGATCTCAAGCATGACCGCAAGGTCGCGCTCAAGGTCCTGAAGCCCGAACTCGCTGCCGTCATCGGCGCCGAGCGCTTCCTGGTCGAGATCAAGACCACGGCCAACCTGCAGCACCCGCATATCCTCCCGCTCTTCGACTCGGGGAGCGCGGACGGATTCCTCTACTACGTGATGCCCTACGTGGAGGGCGACACGCTCCGCGGGAAACTCGACCGCGAGCGCCAGCTCGACGTCGACGAGTCGGTGCGGCTGATCCACGACGTGGCGGACGCGCTCGACTACGCGCACCGGCAGGGCGTGATCCACCGCGACATCAAGCCCGAGAACATCCTCGTGCACGACGGGCGTCCGGTGGTGGCCGACTTCGGCATCGCACTCGCGGTGACGGCGGCCGGCGGCGGGCGAATGACGGAGACGGGGCTCAGCCTCGGGACGCCGCACTACATGAGTCCCGAGCAGGCGACCGCAGACCGGGACATCTCGGCGCGCAGCGACATCTACAGCTTGGCCTGCGTGCTCTACGAGATGCTCGCCGGCGAGCCGCCGCACGTGGGGCCGTCGCCGCAGGCGGTGCTGATGCGCATCCTCACCGATACGCCGCGCGCGGTGAACGAGGCGCGCGCCGCGGTGCCACCGCACGTGGCGGCCGCGCTCGCCAAGGCGCTCGAGAAGCTCCCGGCCGACCGGTTCTCGAGCGCGAAGGCGTTCGGCGAGGCGCTGGTGACGGAAGGCTTCACCTACGCGGCGCGCACGCCGGGGCGCGGCATGACCGCGGCGACGTCTTCCACAAGCGCGCGCGCCGCGGCGGGGACACGGCGCGCGCTCATGGCCGTCAGTGGAGTCGCGCTCCTCGCGCTCGGCGCGGCCGCATGGGGGTGGCTGCGTCCCGCACCGACTCAGCCACCGATGCGGTTGGATCTCACGTTGGGCGGGGCGGACGTCGACGTCGGGAATATCGCGATCTCTCCCGACGGGTCGATGCTCGCGTACGCGACCCAGTCCACCGGGAAGCAAGGCCCGGGCATCTACCTGCGCCATCTCGATGGCGAGCCCGACTTCCGATTGCTCGCCGGCACCGAACGGGGTGTGACCCCGGACTTCTCACCCGACAACAGGTGGATCGTCTTCAAGCGCCTCACAGACGGGGCCATTGCCAAGGTCTCGGTCAACGGCGGCGGCGTGAGTACCATCCTGGTCTCCAACACCGCGTTCAATCCGCAATGGGGTACCGACGACCGCATCGTCTTCACCGGACCGCCGGGCAGCTTCATCATCCCGGCGACCGGCGGTGAAGCCGTGCCCCTCACGGGGCTGCGTGGGAGAAAGATCTTCCTCCTGCCGGACGGGTCAGGCGTACTGGGAACGTCCGGGGCTGGCGTCGCTGTGTACGACCTGCGGACCGATTCGATCACCGTACTCGTGCCGGGCGGCACGCATCCCGTCTATGCGTCGAGCGGGCACCTGCTCTACGTGGCCGAGGGGAGCGGGCTCTTCGCCGTCCCGTTCGACCTCAAGAGGCACCGCGTCACCGGTCAACCCGTGCGCGTCCTCGATCGCGTGGCGTCGGCCCCCGCCACCCGCGGTTTCGCCATCTCCCACAACGGCACGCTCGTCCAGCAGGACGGAGCAGGCTCTGCCGGCACGTTAGCCGCCAACAAGCTCGTCATCTATGGATTCGCGGGTGGCGCGGATACCCTCCCACTGCCCGTCGGCCTCAGGCTGCGTCCGCGGTTCTCGCCGGACGGCCGGTACGTGGCCTACGACATCACTACCCAACGCGTGGGCCACACCGACATCTACACCTTCGATCTCGTCACGGGCACCAACACGCTGCTCGCCTTCGCGAACCGCAACTTCAGCCCCATCTGGTCGCCGGACGGTCGGCGCATCGTGTACGCGAAGCACATTTCGGACTCTTCGGCGAAGCTCTACGTGAAGTCAGCCGACAACAGCGGCGCGGAAGAGCGGCTGCTCGACGCCCCCGGGTACCACATCCCCACCGGCTGGCCCCGTGACGACCTGATCCTCGTCACTTTCGGGGTTGGAACGCAGGCCGACCTCGGCACGCTCTCTCCGAAGGCCGGCGCGACGGAGAAGCCGTACCTCTCAGCGCCCTGGCCTGAGCGGAACATGACGCTCTCGCCCGATGGCAGGTACGCGGCGTTCGTTGCGCAGGAGACCGACGAGTCCAACATCTGGCTGCGCGACTTTCCCGTTCCGAACGGTAAGTGGCGGGTGTCGCCTGGAGGGGGGCATTCTCCGCGCTGGTCGCCGGATGGTCGCTACATCTACTACTTGGCTGTTGGAGCCAGCAGCGTCGATACGCTGCTGCGGGCGCAGGTGGACCACACGCCGTCGGTGGTAGTCCGCGCGCCGCAGGTGATGCGCGTGCTCGATGTCGCGGGCGTCGACAACTGGGATTTGCATCCGGATGGCAAGCGGTTCATCGTAGCGATGGCCGACCGTGCGCCCGCGGCCGGCGGAGCTGCGGGCGATCGTCCCACGAGGTACATCGTGATCCAGGACTGGTTCACGGAGCTCAGGGCGAACGTGAAGCCGGGGAAGCGATAGGGACCGGCGCGTGGTGCCGTTCCTGGGTCGCGACGCGCTCTTGCGGAACAAGCTCGCCGCCGCCTTCGCCCTCAGTACCTGAACAATCGGTTGATCTTCACCACGAACGCCCGGTTCTTGAGCCCGCGCACCGTCGGCGGCGGCAGGAAGCGGTCGTTGGTGATGTCCCGCTCGTCGGTAGAGACGAGGAAGATCTCGCTCCCCGGCGCATACTCCCACCGGAAGCGCAGGTTGGTGCTGAAGGCGCGGTCGGCGGAGCGCCAATGGCAGACGCGGCGGTCGCCGCGCGCGGCGTCTACACACCCCGGCGCCCCCAGGCGTCGCCGCTCTTTCGGTTGGTCTCAGATCAGGTGCACCGCCTGCAGACGGTCTACGACGAGCGCTTCGCCCGCGAGTACGGCCCGTGGCGCCCGGTCGTCGGGTCGCCCGGCCCTCGCGGGGTCGGCGATCGCGCCGTACGTTCGCCGGATACTCGACCGAGCCCGATTGAAATTCCTATCCTGATTGGCATGTCGCGTACGATTCTCTTTGCCAACGTGGATACGGGTGAGCCGGGCTACATCTACTTCGGATCCGCTCGCGACTTTGCGCGCTTTGGAATTCTCACGCTCAACCACGGGCGGTGGAACGGCAATCAGATGCTCGCCGACAGCGCGCTCCTGCTTCAGGCACGTCGGCCCTCCGGCAGCGACAACCTGTCCTACGGCTGGTTCTGGTGGCTGAACGGCGGCGCTTCGAATCGCACGCCGGGACCCTCCTTGTTGCCCACCAACCCCGGGCCGCTCTTCAGCGCGACCCCTGCAGATCTCGCATCGGCGCTCGGACTCGACGACAAGAAGCTCTATGTCGTCCCCTCGCGGGACTTGGTCATCGTTCGCCTCGGCGAGAAGGCGCCCATATCAGGGGCCGACAGTCCGGCCGCCATCTCGTCATTCGACAACGCGTTCTGGACGCGGCTGATGGCGGCGCGCGCGCCGTGAACTCGGATAGCGCTTGCCGAGCTCTGATTGGAAATCGTGCGCACAGATGGCCCTTAGAGCTCTAACACAACGCTTCCGCGCTTCCTTCCACTCTCCACGCGAGCGTGCGCCGCTGCGACCAAGTCCAGTGGCAGGCAGCAATCGATCAGCGGTGTGTACTGCCCCGTGGCCGCCATTGCCACGAGAGTGTTGAGATCATCCAGCCGCTCCGCAGCCGGGCCGACATACACTCGATGCTTCGTTGTGAGCTCCACCCAAGGCGCGTGCAGCATCTGCGGTAGAGTGGCCAGCACAAGCAGGAGCCTTCCACCTTCAGTGAGCGCCTCATGCACACGGGCGTAGGGTGCGTTCCCCACGGTGTCCACAATCACGTCATAGCGTACGCCTTCGGAAGCGAAGTCAGTGCTCGCGTAGTCCACGACGCGCGTGGCGCCGAGCTGCTGCATGCACTCGCGGTTGGCCGCGCTACACACCGCTGTCGCCTCGGCGCCTCGCGCGACGGCAATCTGCAACATCGCTGAGCCAACGGTTCCGGAGCCGCCGTTGATAAGGACTCGCTCACCCTCGCGTAGCCCGGCGCGCCGAAAGAAGTCGAGCGCGGTACTGCCGCCGAAAGCGAGGGCCGAGGCCTCACGATACGACAGCCGTTCTGGCTTCTTCACCACCCGTCCATCGGCTTTGATGCAGCAGTACTCGGCGTGCGCGCCAAGCTTGATTCCTGGGACGGCAATCACCGCGTCGCCAATGGCGACGTTGCGCACCTCTGCACCAACAGAGACGACATCGCCGGCGAGCTCGCCACCGAGAATCTGCTGGCGCGGAGCAGAGAGACCAAAGGCGAGGCGACTTAACAATCCGAATCCTCGCGGCACGCTCAGGCTGCGCATCCTCCAGTCCGCTGAGGAGACGGTGGTGGCGCGCACGCGAATGAGGATGTCGTTTGGGCCGGGTATCGGTCGTGGGACGTCCTCCACCTGTACCACGTCAGGCGGCCCATAGCGTCGGTATACCGCTGCCTTCATATGATTGCGTTCCACAGTGCTTACGGTCTGGATCTGCGGGTTCCCCACGCAAGCGCGGTGCTGAACCCGACGCGAATCGCGAAGAGGTCTGCCGCGGAGCGCTTGACGTCAACGTCTAACGAGCCGTCGGGATTGTCGGTGACGCCGCCCTCGGTGAGGTACTCGCGACGACCGTGTCCCTGGTATGCGACTCCGAAATCAAGTGAGGAGTGCTTGCTGATGGACATTCGGATTCCGCCGCCGCCGCTCCAGAAGAATCCGGCGTCGCCGAAGTTCTCGTCGGCGGCCACGAAATCGGGCAGGATGCCGCCGTTCAGCGCGCTGAGGGTCGCGAACCGGCTCACGCCAACGAGTCCGTGGCCGTAGAGCCGGAACGCTCCCAGCGGGATCGACCACTCGGGACCGACGCCGAGGGAGAGAATGTTGTTGCTGGTTATGACCTGCGCTTCGATGCGGCAACCAGGCGTGGCGCCGAGGCAAACCTGTGCACTCTCGGATCCATAGTTGAGCCATCCGGCTTGGAGCCGCAACGCGACGTTGCCGCGGCGGTCGAGTCGGAGCAGGAGATGCGCTTGCAGTCCGACAGCATTGTTGACCTGCTGCTTGAAATCACCGACGGGCTGACCGATGTCGAGTGCACCGCCGACGTGCCAGCGCCGAAGGGAGGTCGCGGAGTCAAGAGCGCTCTCAGGGGTCTCCTGAGCAGCCATGGCGGAGGAGAGCGTGAGCAGCCCAGCGAGGGCGGATGCGAGGTGGCGCATGGGATTCGTGTGCGGAAGTGGAGTAACCTTACAGCGTAAGTTATAGCATACACTGTAAGTTCTGCGAGGGCAAGGTGGCCGCTGGTTGCCTTACAGTGTCAGTCGGGGTGATCTTTTTCGTATGACCACGTCACGACGCACGCCACTGAGCCGCGATCGCATCCTGCGCGCCGGCATCCGGTTGGCAGACCGGCAGGGAATCGATGCCTTGTCCATGCGCCGGCTCGCGACGGCGCTACGAGTCGAGGCGATGTCGCTCTACAACCACGTCGCCAACAAGGATGAATTGCTCGACGGGATGGTGGATCTAGTCATTGGTGAGATCACCTTGCCCGTGCTCGGTGGCGACTGGAAGGCGACGATGCGTGCGCGTGCCCATTCGGCGCTCGTGGTGATGACGGCGCACCCGTGGGCGCCGATGCTCATCGTATCGCGAATCACCGTCGGCCCAAATCGGTTGGGCTACATCGACGCGACGCTTGGTGTGCTGCGTGAAGCCGGATTCTCGTGGGCCGAGACGGATCGCGCGTGGAACACCATGGACAACTACATCCTCGGCTACACGCTCCAACAGCAGAACTTCCCGGTGAGCCCCGACGAGTACGCCTCGGCGGCGGCGAGCTACCTGCCGATGATACCGGCTGATACGCTGCCCCACATGCACGAGATGAGTGCGCTCGTGGCCAATGGTTCGCACGACGGCCTGCCGGACTTCGCGTTTGGTCTCGCACTGATTCTCGACGGGCTTGAACGACTGCGAGGGCGGCGGTAGCTAACGCTAGTCTGCAAACTGCGCCCGTATCACCGGGCTTTTCAGCATACCCCAGAGAAGCTGGAGGTTTGTGCGAACGCTGCCAGCCTGCTGCTCTGCGAACGCCAGCAGTTCATCCAACGCGGCACGATCAAGGTATTGCCCGTTGAAGAACAGACCCGCGATCCTCCCGGTGTTGCGGATATCGGTGAGTGGATTGGCGTCGAGCAGAATCATGTCGGCGACCTTGCCCGCCTCGATGCTGCCGTAGTCCCGCGCCTTGCCGCTGAACAGCGCCGCGTCGATGGTGGCACTTCGCAGCGCGTCAGCGGGCGTCAGGCCCGCGCCTACGAGTTCGGCAAGTTCGTCGTGAATGGCAAACCCGGGGAACACGTAGGTGTCGCCAGCATCGGTTCCAGCCACTATCCGGACGCCAGCCGCGTGGGCCTGGCGCACGTTGTCCAGCGCAAGTCGATACAACTCCGCACTCACGTCGCGACCGGAGGCAAGCCGAGCATTCTCCGCCTCGCCATCGGCATCCGGTCCCCAGATGCCGGCCGTGATGATGAACGGGATGTAGCGCCGGCGCGAATCATCGCGGAACTCCCTGTTGCCGGCGAACGCACTCATGCGAAGCACCTGCAGTGTTGGTGTCCACCAGGTATTGGATGCCGCCATCGCTGCCATTAGATCCGCGCAGCGCTCGGGATCATGCTCGTCGATGAACCGGGCCCGCATCTCTATGGTGTACGCGGCCGCTGGATCCGGCAGTGCCCGGAACTCAGCGGCATCCCGGTAGCATTCGAACAAGAACAGTCGCGGATGCTCGATGCTCCTCTGGGCGGCGGCGAGTGCCTGTTCGAGCGAAACGCGCACCGGGAGATGCCCCGCGAACAAGAGCCCGTGCTTGGGCGCTTCCCTCGCGAGCGCCTCGTATGCCGCCACGGACAGATTGGTGTACGTCTTCAGGAGATCGACGCCATTGGCGGCGTGATATGCCACCAGTGCGCGGACTTCGTCCTCGTTTCGCGCCTTGAAGAATGCCGGCGCGGCGAGAGGCACCCCACCCTCGCCGTTGATGGCGTAGCTGCCGCGCTGGATGTATCGGGGCGCGAGGTGGCTGCGAGCACTCAGCCCGTTGCGCCAGCGTTCAATGTCTTCGGGGCAGGCAACGAAACTGTCCGGCAGGGATGTGCATCCCCACATCTCACGCACGCCCGTCACGCCGTTGGCAACAAACAGGGGATGGTTGTACTGCGGCGAGATCTTGAGTGAATGGACGTGCATGTCCCACAGGCCCGGGACCAGGAACTTGCCGCTGCCATCCACGACGACGAGACCGCTTTGCCCGCTTTCGGCAGTGCTCGCGCCGATGGATTCAATGCGCCCGCCGCGGATGACGACATCACGCGCGGGAACAATCTCCCCATTCACCACATCAACCAGGGCGACATTCCTGACAAGGAAATCTCCGGTGACGCCGGGACGCGGCATCGCGAGCAACGGCCAGTTCAACAACGCCACCAGCGCCCCAGCCATCACGATGACCAGCCCCGCGAGGATCGCCAGCAGCTTCTTGAGTTTGCCAGGCCGCGCGCGAATCAAACTCTGTTCATGATCGATCTCCATCTTCATCTCGCCACTACCTCCCCGCCTGCATCGGTGAATCCAGCCTCCGCATCAATCGATCGAGCCACACACTAGCATACGAGAGCTTACAATGTAAGTTTCAGCTTGGGGAGGCTTCTCGATACCCTCTAAATGAGCGCGGCGGGCGGAGAGGCGAGCAGGACGAGGGCAAGAGGCGCTTGGCGCACAGGTAACCTCGGGCAGTTGTCTGGGGTTGAAGGCGCGGAATTTATTGCGCTATGCCACCACTGCAGAGCAGGCGCTCTGAGACTTGGGTCTTAATCCCACGCCCCGTGTCCTTACACCCATCGCCAGCGGCGTGCGGTAGCGCGGATCGATCTCGCTCGGCATACAGCGCGCGCGCTCCTGCACCCACTGTTCCCAATCGCCCGCGGCGATCCGGTTGGGCGAGGTGAGCAACGTTGACGCGGGATCGACCACGCGCACCGGTGCCTGCTCGATCGGCGCCCGCTCGGCCGACCGCTTGAATGCGATTCACCGACGGCGGGTTCCGGCCCGACGGGACGTTCGCGGCGTGGCCGGTCCATGACACGGCGCGGTTGACGCAGCCGCTTCGCCGCGCCGTCCGCCGCCTGTTCGTGCGGCTGGAGCTCTTTGACGAGGACGATCGGACCTGCGCGACCCGGCTCGCGCGCTATTGCGCCCGGAATTCCGCGGGACCGAGACCGTAGACCCGCTCGAGTTCCGGGCGCGGGTGCTGCTCCACATTTCCGCCAAGGGGCACGGCGCCACGCGGTACTATTTGGGTGGTACGCCGATCGCCCGCGGCTACCCCCCACCGAAGCCAGCCGTCGATTCTCCGCCCCAGCCGCCCGTCGTGGCGCCGCTTGGGGGCTTGCCGCGTACTTCCACAACACCGATTGAAATTCCTATCCCGAGAGCTGCGAGCCCTCTGCCGATGCATTCACGCCTGTTCTGCATGAGCCTGTCCGGGTGGATGGCGTGGAAGATTCTACGGTGCTACGGCGGGTATCGTGAGCGGGCGGCACGGGCTGGGCTTTGGTGGAGAGCGATGTGGACCATGGCGAGCGTTTGGGCCGCCCCGTCTACCGTTCCAGTCGCCACCCCACATCCACAGCTGGACGCACCGGCGCATTCGCCACGTACCATCCCGTCAGGTACCTGTCTCTTATACACATCTCCGAGCCCACGAGACTAAGGCGAATCTCGTATGCCGTCTTCTGCTTGAAA
>ENA-ORBV01017365-ORBV01017365.1-microbial-mat-metagenome-genome-assembly--contig:-NODE-17365-length-10296-cov-5.050005_pt1 | contig 10296 bp, 8 predicted proteins | sample MGYA00237777_ERZ505514 | MGnify/ENA primary metagenome ERZ505514 (study PRJEB26160, sample SAMN06269048) | microbial mat metagenome | isolation source: Oligotrophic lake microbial mat | place...
TCATCGTCGCTGTCGCTTGTTGTTTTGGATTTCTTCTTCTTTTTTGCTGCCAATGCTGCTCTGTTTCTCACAGCAAATGATTTTGGCTTGACGGATTTTGAGGCTCGTTTCTTGGTGACAGCCGATGCAATGTTGGCATTGCTGCTCCACGATGTACCCAAACAGGTCGATTCAGATCCAAGCGAAGATTCCTCAAATTTCTTTGCATTGTTCAGCTCTTCACTCTCCCTTGACGAACTCATTGCGTCAGAGTCATCGCCTCCCTTATCCGCAGGAATTGCGCTGTTGTTCAAGCCAGCAAGCGTTTCAGCTGCTGCATTCAAAAGGATGTCCTCTTCTTTGCTGGCCTAAGTGGCACTTCGTCTTTCCCTGAATCAGCACTGTCTTGTGTGTGACCTTGACCACTTTTGGTGGTGGTGGTGGTTGCTGCAAATTGAAGTCCTCAAGCTGATCGAGGAGCAATGCCTCGTCTCTCTTTCGTTTTGCTTCAAGTTCCTTGCGTGTCTTCTCTTCTTCAAGCCTGCGCTTGGCTTGGAATTCTGCTTGTGCTTTCACAGCCAAAGACTCTTCATAAGCAATCTGACGGGCTATTTTGTGGGGTGAAGTAGGTGCTTCCTTCACGGTCGATGATTGATGTTACTTTGATGCGATGCTGTCACTGAATGGCTTGAAGCTGAACTGAAATAATGAAACAGACATGATGAACGTTGCACGTTCCACGATGCGAAACGTCCTCTTGACACCTTCAACGCTGGCTCCCGCTATCAAACTACATCATTGTGTAGTTATCTATTTAAACATGCAAGAGTTGACAACACACATAGTGGAGTGTATGTCATTCAACTGCCTCCTCTCCACGATGGATCAATAAAATCGGTTCCTAAATTATGGACGTTTTTACAAAACAACTATAAAAATGTGAACACATGAAAAGGTTCCTAATTAGGAACCGTTTGGCGTTAAAAAGGTTCCTAAATAAATCGGTTCCTAACAAAAGGACGTTAAATCAACATAAGTCCGAGCTGGTCGTGCTTCATTGCACGCGGGCCATGTTTAAACGTTTCGGTACACAACAGTTATGTCAGTCGTGTAAAGCGTCCGCACGGCGTACGTTGCAGCAAGTACCAGAGAGCCAAAATGGAGAAATCATGGACGTGTTTCCCATTGAAAAGCCACCCTATTACTCCAGGTTCAATACATTTTTTGCATAACAAAAATGTATAGTTTTTAATAATACAAATCAGCAAAACTGTCACGGACCATCCTGTCATGTATCTACAACCCATCTGACGAGAGTCAGTTTCGCAATCATTTGCTTGTGAATTAATCATGCATCCGGCACTGCAGCTTCACGGACCAGATCTTAACAATGCTCTGGACATCCCCAACAGTCAGTGATTGCATACTAAAAACTGACGGAACGAGCATCAGGATTCTGCGACAGCTGTTGGGAGTTTAAAGGCATAGTTGTTTCTGTCATCAACCCCTCCGCTATGAATTCCAACTGCCAATCCGTGAAGGGTATCTGTTACGTCACTTGGTTGGTTTTGATCCAAAAGAAAAACCACAGCGCCCGAGCACCCCTCGAAAGTGTTGACATCGTGCAAAAATGCTTTGCCATTGGCAGACATTTCCGTGACGGTCCCGGTGTAAATGCAGGCTTGGTGTTGCTGCCCATAAACCTTGGTCAATTCGACATATGGTGGCGCCTCGGCGTCCTCGTGCGTGATCTCGCATGTGCGAAAAACAGCAATTCCAATCTTATGACCCTTTCGGAGCTCGAATGTGTCGGGGACTTGACCAAACAAGAATGGCATCTTAGTGAGTGTTTTTTCTGTTGTACTCTCCTTGCGACCAAACGTAAAGTCGTCGTCGTTGCCTGACATTTCTTCAACATCGGCAGTCCTAGACCGCACGACGATCTTGTCCGTTAGAGAGCACCCACCGTCCGGCATTACAATTTCCATGGGAAGAGTCGATGTGAACTGGATGGTGGTTCGCACGTACTCATCACTTTCATCATCGTCCCCTTCACCATCGTCGTCATTTTCAATCCCAACATTGTGTTTGGCCGTCACCGGAATTACTTCGTAGGACGAGCATTCGTTGAACTTGACCTTTCGCCTCTTTCTGGTAGGGGAAGTTTCATCCTGCTGCGGTGAATGTTGAATCTTTTGCCCACGGAGCAATCCATGTTACCATTACAACACATCGACAAATAAATAGCTTTCTTGTCTCCTCGGATGAGGAGAGAAGGTCGAAGGGTGGAATCGAAACCCGCGGCGCCTGCTTCCGAAGAAGGCACCACATCGACAAAAATAGAGATATTTCTTGTCTCCAAGGATGAGGAGGAAGGTCGAAGGGAGGAATCGAACCCCGGCGCCTGATTCCTAACCAGGCATGTTACCATTACAACACATCGACACAACTAGAGAGCTTCCTTACCTCCTCAGATGAGGAAACAAGATAGCGCTGGTAGAAGGACTCGAACCTTCGTCGCGCGATAGACAGTCGCGAATGATACCCCTACACCATACCAGCCGAGGCGCCTCCTTCTGAATTTGCGTAGAGGGTTTTCGATTTTGTGCGTTTGCATATTGTGAGAGGAAGGAACGAGCAAAATGGACCGAAACAAACGTGCATCAAACCCGCTCTAAGAAGAATCGAATCGTGGACCAGGGCTCCTCTCCGACTTGTTCCTTCTATAGATGACTGGTTATGGGCCATTGCTTGGCTTTTCTGCTAGGCTTGTGGTGAAGGAACAAGTTTTTTTCGGTGCGTGGCTTCGTCGCCTTCGTTGTGAAATTATTCGTCTACTTCAGGTCTCGCCCAAATCGTGCAGTGTATGATGCACGTTTGGACTGAAATACTCGCAAGGGAGTCGCATTTTTCTTTTGGCACACTTCCTCGGACGAAAATTTTTAAAACCCTAACCCAAATAAGTATTTGGGAAATCAGCACTTACTGTTCCTATCCCCCCAAAACAGTTAGTTGCAAGAAGCTACGAGTATTATTTTACTTGTGTTTGGATCTGTCATTCATTGTTATAGTTATACACACGGCTACTTATTAATTCAATGTTCATTGGATGAGGACATATATGAGAAATCGCCCCATTACAGAGGCATCGCTCGCGACTTTCACATCCAGATATCTTCCTGCAGAGGTAACTCAGAACCAGATCCTGAAGCGTGATGCGTCAACGAGCGGATGCTTGAGTTCCTCGGCTCTTCTTCCTGGGCTGCTGGGGGTCCAAAGTTGCGCTGCGTAAGAGCGAGTGCCTGCTCCTCTTCTTCCTCGTGGACAATAATCATTCCATCCTCCTGCTCGTAATCAAAAGCCGGGTGAAGGTTCTGATAGCGCTTGTCCAATCCCATGCTTCGGTGCAGAAACACAAGCGCCACGTGCAAGAGCTTCAACCACACAACAGCCATCGGGATGAGTACGGCTGTAAGAGTGATAGGTGGCATTCCGCCCGGCCACGTCTCCTGGTCATCCCAGCCATTGACACCCATGATCAAAACATGAATGGTGCCAAATGCAAGAGCGATCCAAGCAACCCAGCCATACACAAGCTGCCACTGCTTGTTCGTCATCTCGTTTCCTACCGAAGGCAAACTGCACAAGCCCATAATAACGTAAAGGCCCATTCCGAGAATGCCGAAGAAAAACGAGGATTCGCCAATCGCATTCATCTTCGACGGACCATCCTTTGGAGTGAGAAAAAACTTGCCGTAATATGCTGGGTTGAAGAGCACGAGGCTAGTATTCGACGAATCGACAGAGAAAAATATCAGTGTTTACTACGAAACGCGAATTTCAAGCTTTTTGGCGTTAGGTTGGCGGTTACAGGCTCTGATCGTACCTCATAATCACGTGGATGAATAAAAACCACAAGGACAACAATCCAACGTGCTTCCTAATACCAAGAGCCCAACGAAGCATTTTCGGCTTGTCGCTCAAAGAATCACTGTAGACAGCATTGTACATCCTGGCAAGTAGACCTGGAAGCTGGGTCAACGCAAAACCATTCAATGCTGCCCAGCAGATTCCTTTGTTCGTCACCTGAAGAGCAAGATGGTACCATTCTGTATTGAAACAACAGGGCTGTAAGTTGTCCACACACTGTGCCAAATCAGTATCGAAAACTACAACATAACATACCGTATCCTTTAAAGACATTGTAACGCAGAATGGCGTAGAGTTCCGTGCAAGCAAAGATTACTAGCATCGTCCACATGGCGTGGACCCACTGTTCACCAAAACTATTTTGATGCATGGCAACATCGTAATATCGGCTTGGCGGCACATTTTTCACTATCATCCCAAAGGATTCTTCTGCAAAATGCTGGACAAGACCAAGCGCTTTCTTGTTGGGAGAGCACATTGTCGTTGCAACGCGGCTCTTGCTGTACGGCTTATGGAGCAGCAAGTCGACCGCGCCAATGTCGTTAAAGGCCTTGACCCACTCCACGTCCGTGAGACGACAGAGCGAACTGAGGTCTTCCCCTCGAACCGCCGAGTTGGTAACGTCGACGAGGATCTTATCGCGCAAGAGCTCAAAGTGTTCCGAAACAAAGCTCTTGAGAGCCACCGCAGGAATCGCCAAGATGACGATGTCCGCACGAGTGATGGATTCCTTGAAACGAACAAGCGGCACGCCCGTGTTGTGGAACATGGCTGTTTGATTCTTTCCAGTAGGCGTGGTCGTAATGCCCGGCTTGGTAACTTCCAAGGTGTTCAGCGCAAACTTGTTGTTGTTGTTGCTGTAGAGATGAGCCAAGCCGTGGCTCATATCGCCGGTGCCAACGATGGTGCAGTGTAGCATGATCTGGATCGATTGTATACAAATGAACGATTGGGATGGGGTGATAAAGATGTCTATCTTTTCTTATTGTGAGAATTAGAAAACTCAATGAGCTATCGTCAAACGTTGTTGAGAGAAAGTAAAGTGGATGATTTTGTGATCGGCGGGACCAGTGATGAACATGGGTTCTGCCTGACGATTTTCACAGAATCCACCAAGCTAAATGCTACTGGCCCAATGAATTGGGATTCTTCATTTTGTGTTAAAGAAATAAAAAGCTGCTGTTCCAAGATATCGACTAACTATTAGTGTCCAATCTTCTCTCGGTTCGGTTGTCGCTATTCGTAGTGGGAAAAAACGAAACGAGACCGGTGTCGAAAGGAAAGCGAAACGAGACCGGTAAGCTATGCCCTTACTGATTCGCGCAAAAAAGGCTGAAGATCGCACAGCTATTCCATCGCCATAGGAACGCCAGATAAAAACTGCACCAGGTCCTTGCTCCTCTTGGAATTGATGATACACGTAGTCAACATATTCTAGTAGATCAAGATACTTGGTTATTGCTATTACCTTTCTAGAGTAGATGAGACTATAGTTATAGCGCGGATAGAGTTTGAAGCACATGTTTAGACTTGGCTGGTTGTGGAACGAGTGCGATTGTCGATGAGTTAAAGTAGTAGCACGTATACCACCGTACTTTACTGGTCACTGGTGGTATCCTTCCACAAGTCCAACATGAAGGCCATCCTCCCTCTTGTTAGCATCCTGGTGACACTGGTCCTATTCTTTTCGGTAACGACGAGAGAAGACACGCCATACAAAGGTCATCGGGTTCTACAGAAGGATGAACAACAAAACCAGCATCTACTAAATGGCTACTATGTTTATTATTACCATGCTTGTCGACGACGCTTGGAAGAGACATTAAAGAAAATAAACTCCCAACTGGAAATGTTGCAAGATGAATTAGAAGATGAAATGGAAGAGGGAGATGAATGGACCATTCATCGGGTACACGAACAAATCAATTTTACCTTGACCAAAAAGGCCGAATTCTTGGCCTCCAAAGCACGCGACCCTACGAATGCTACCACGGATACTACCATGTTGGACCAAGAAGCCAGCAAGGAAACGGAACAGGAATATTCGATTTTAAAAGAAGAAAAAGTGGCCCTGGGAAATGAGGAAGTGGGATTCCGGTATATACTGATTGGCTTGATTCTCTCGGGAGGTTTCTTGTATCTTCGATCCAAATATGGGGGAGGTTCCTCCTCGGACAGGCTTCGTCCTTACCAACCGGTTCCCAGCAGCAACATGCGAGACGATAATGATGATGCGGAATATGGAATTGAGATGGGAAGACAATAACAACAACACTGCCAGGTACTTAACTGTACCAGTAGCTCCAAAGAGCATATTTTTGGGGGCTCGTCTAGCAGTAGACGGATGGCCCAATTTAGTAATATTTGTAGCTAGCTTTGTTATGACTACCAGGTAGTAGAGTAGCTTTTGTAGTATGAGATACCAGCCACTGCTGTCGTCCACGTTGCGGCGACTGCCCACGGGTTGCAAAGTCATAGAAAGTAACTCACTCTACTATTACCAGTGCCTACATACTGCCGTAGCTCTATGGCACAGAATTCCACAGGATGCGCTGTTCCGTTGGCGTGATTCATGGGTGTCGCCGTGCCCAAACTTCCTCTCACCAGTCGCGAGGCAAATGGATGAGCCTAGCTAGTTTGCAAAAAGCAACGTCCATGAAGGTGCTTTCAAACGACAGTAGCAATGCCGTGCCATGCAACTACGTAGCTAGTTAGCGGTAGCCAGTAGCTAGCTAGCTAGCTGCGCTGAAGTAGGTACGACGTAGTAAGCTCTTATTTTAGTAGCTACTACTAGCTAGTAGTTAGTAATGGTAGCTAGGTAGCTTTAGATTGAATGTATTGGTGCGTCAAGTGCGTCTACAAGGACGGGAGACGGTGATTCACTCATTTATTCGAATTCTTCCTTTTTTTGCAGGCACGTATGACGCACCTAAAAAAAGTTAGCTCGGAACTGGAACTTTTGATATTCTTCAGAATTCCAAGCTTTGATGGATGATGAGTGATGGGCTCCAACGAAACAAAGGATAGATGCAAACTACTTCACAATTCTTTCGTCTCCAGTCTTTCCACAACCATGCTTACGAAAACACTCCGTATCACCTTGTTGGCGAGCTGGTTGTGCTTCCTCGCCTCAGCAGCCGGTGTCTCTGTAGCTGCCTTTGCTCCTCCTGCTCCCATGAAAATCGGGAAACGAAGCTACAAGGCAGCCTTTGTTTCCAACAAAACTCCTCGACCCCCTTTGCTAAAGATGAGCAAATTCGATCGTGATGACGACAATGAGGATCATGTGGAGGATAGTCTCAGGGATGGTTCTTTTGCTTCGTCGAAAGACGGAAACGATCAAGGTATTATCAGTAGCACCCCCTCTTCCAAAGGGTTGCAAACCGTGGTTCGCGCCATTGAAATTGCCTGGTACAGCCTTGGGAGTATCGTCTGGTTTTGTGTGGGAGGCTTTGGTACGGCCAGTTTGTTCATGAACCTGATCGGATACGATTACACGTTTTCCCCCGAGGATGGATTGAACATTGATACGATTGAACATATTCGCGAAGAACGATTGATGGAGGAACAATTCAAGGCATATGAAAAGATGCAAGCCAGTATTAAACCCCTTTCCGTTTTGACGGATCATCGTAACATTATGTAAACGTCATAATTAGGAGCCTTATTACACCCATCGGACACGGTCGGCTTGTGGTGGAATCTTGTAGACCATCGTCTTGGACTCGTCATTGGTATTTTCATGGTCAAAAGCATCCCCTGTTCCAAAAGCGATTTGTCTCTTCACCACTTCACTGATTGAGTGACCTCTGTGCTTTTGCTTTACTAGCGACTGAGCCTCCCGCGAAAAAGTGATGGCTCCAGCACCTTTGCAGATAGTACATTATCATTCATACGTAGGAGCACATAATGTGATGTTTAGGCCATTTGGAACCAGAACCTTTTTTCTATTTTGCACATAGTACCTATAGTTCTTGAACTGGCACCAAACGTTTTGAGCGGGCTACGTCTTCTTCTAGCTCTTAGCCTACTAGCGAGTCTCGATGGATCGATCAATCATATTGCCGTATGTGCGACCGATGTTACCTTTGGAGTTTCTCCAGAAGATTTTTGTTGTTGTTCCAACAGCGTATGAAATAATGGCAAGGCAGAACTTGGCCATTTTCAAATGAAAAACCAATCGATGGGAGCGATGTGACGACATGCATGAGACAAGAAGGAATCCACCCTTCCATCACCAAAAGCACTTTTCTCGACACCACACAATCCTGTCGTCGAATGCCAAGAGTATATGCTTAAAAAGCGCTTAGAAATGATTAAAGAGTACTGTGCTTGGCTGTTTTGTTAGTTTTGTTCCCTTTGGAATAAGATACTTCTAACTTAGCTAGACAATCACAAGAACCTACATTAAAGACTGCTAGGTAGAAATGAATGTATGGGTTTGCTGGCCTTCTTCAACAAGTTGATCAAGAGCTTCGAAAACGGAAAACCCGTCACCTCTCGGGAGTTGAAGATTGCGCTGCTGGCGGTGTCACCATTGCATCAGCCACACAATGAGGATGATGAGGAAGACATGCCAGTCGAAGCTGTCAGGTTTGCTGTCCCTGAGATGGTGCGATTTTTTGTTGACACATTTCGCTATTACGACAATGATTGCAAGGAGTGGTCTTTGAATCAGTGTGCTGACAACACCAATTTGAATCCTGCTGTTGCCAAGGCACTGAAGATTGAACATGCTGGATGCATGAGTCACAAGCTCAACCTTGATGTGAATGAAATGATTGACGCAGACCCAGTTTTGAGTGACCTTCTGGAAAATGTGCATGATGTCATGACTGTTTCGAGATCTTTGAAGAACACTGCCATCCTGAGAAACCTGACAACACTGGTTGTGAGCACTCCCAACGAGACAAGATGGAGCGGAAAAGCAGACATGCTTGCAAAACACAAACGCATGCACGGTTCACTCCAAGAGGCAGCTGATGCAGAAGGATCCACTGAGGGCTTGTCCAACAAAATCCTGAGGACAGTTGCGCACAAGAAAAGTGTCGAAAAGCAAGACAAGAAGCTGAGAATCTTCAATGAAGCCACCAAACTTCTTCAACGCAGAGGAACGGATGCAACCCTCAGCAAGTGCCGCACTGTGATGGACATGTTGATGCAGAAAATTGAAACGGTCAACTCAGATGGAAACCGGGAGCACGTTCTCTTCAATTGTGGATTCAAGGGCAGCCGCGTGAAACTTCAAGGAACGCTTTCTCCCAATTGGAAGTTTGAGTCCGCGGTGTGCAAGATCCAAAGTGGAAGGGAGTCGGAGCTGACTTTTGATGAAAGACAGACAGTTCGCAAGGCGCTGAAAAAGAAGTCGACGAGTCAAGACAGTGGCAACAGCTCTGACGACTCTGTTGGAGCAAATGGTGCAGGACCTGCCAGTGGATCGCCAAGTCTGTTTGCTGAGGTCCTCCAGAAGGAGCAGCAAACGCAAGCAAGCGACAAGGTTGAGGACACGTCGGACTGCGTCAACTTAGACTTTGTTGTGGGCTCTGCAGCGGAGATTGAGCGAGTCTGGAGCATGGCCAATTGCATTCTTGTCAAAGAGCGAACCAGCATGTCACCCATCATGTTTGAGGCCCTCATTTTCTTGAAGTTCAATGTTAGCTACTGGGACGATGCCTTGATTTTGAAAGCTTACAGCAAAGCGTTGAACAAGCAAAGATCGGAGCGTCTGGAAAAGCGTTTGGAGGAGTTGCAGGTTGAGGAGGAGTTGGAGTCCTAGGCCAGTTTGAACAGTTTCTTTAGCAAAAATTTAGTGTTTGTTTTTGACTAGTGCGATTGCAATCTTGATTGCGGTTTTGAATTCAATTGCAATCGTGATTGCAGAATCAGATCCAATTGCAATCATGATTGCAGAATGAGTTTTCCTTCCAATCCATTGCAAGTTAATTGGACCTAGGTCTGTGAATGTTAGATGTTAGTGATGACAAACAGCACGAACGAACATCCAAAAGAAAGTTCCATCCACTTTAAAGAAGATGAGACTAGAAATGCCGACGCGCTCGCAGGTTGTCGTTGGGTTTAAAAGGCTGTCGTTGGGTTTTGGAAAACTGCAGTTCACATTTTGCCTCCTTTCGATGAGAATCCCTACTCGACAAAACCCCAACAATACCACACGGCGCGGATGGGCACATGCATCAGCCAACCAAATTGGTACGACTGACTTACTCATTCAACTCAACGTATGCCCTACAGTTGAGTAGCTATTCGATAGCTAATAATACTAGCACATCAACAGCAATGTTGATGATACGAACACTCTTGATTCATAATTCATAACCCAAAGCTAGTAGCTCGCTAGAAGTCTCTGCTAACACGAACCACCATACATAC
>ENA-ORBV01017367-ORBV01017367.1-microbial-mat-metagenome-genome-assembly--contig:-NODE-17367-length-10296-cov-2.830218_pt1 | contig 10296 bp, 10 predicted proteins | sample MGYA00237777_ERZ505514 | MGnify/ENA primary metagenome ERZ505514 (study PRJEB26160, sample SAMN06269048) | microbial mat metagenome | isolation source: Oligotrophic lake microbial mat | place...
CCGAGATCTACACCTCTCTATTCGTCGGCAGCGTCAGATGTGTATAAGAGACAGGCTTTGGATTGTGGACTAAAGACTGAGTGGTTTTTTACGTTCTAATTGCTTGCTCTAACATAAATTCCGAAGCATTTATGATTAAAATGAATAGAAGTGAAAAACTGGTCTTAAACACTCAATGCTTTTAAGATATCAAACCCTTTAATAGTTGGGCATCGTACTGTGAGTTGTATTCCTTAAACAATTACTGATTACCTCGAAACCTGTTGCTGACTAAAAAACTTTAAGTCTTGCATGATTTGATTGGCAATGTTGTCAGAAGTGGTTTCAGAGCCACTTTCGGCATAAATGCGAATGATTGGTTCGGTGTTGCTTCTGCGCAAATGCACCCAGTCTTTATCAAACTCAATCTTTACACCATCTATTTTATTGATGGGTTGATTTTTGTATTTTCCTTCAATTTCATCAAACAGCTTTTCGATGTTGATGGAAGGATCTAAATCAATTTTCTTTTTGCTGATGTGGTAGCTAGGGTAGCCTGCGCGCATCAACGAAGCCGCGCAGGTGCAAGCCAACCTGGAATTGCGCGCATTGGAAGAGGAACTGGCGTCCCTCTGGAAGTCGGTGGCGGAAGCCAGAGACCCTTCCGGAAGCACGCCGGTCACGCGGGCCGCGCTCCTCACGCTCATCGCCGTCGTGCCCGGAGACGACGCGGCGCAGTGGATGGCCGCGGCGGTTGGGCGATTGACCGAGGGCACTCCCTGTCGGGCGATCATCGTTCAGCTCGAGTCGGCGGGTGGGGTCCCGGAGCCGCTCGCGGCTTTCGTCTCGGCCCATTGCCATCGCGTGGCCGGCGGCCGCCAGGTTTGCTGCGAGCAGGTCACCATCCGCGCAACACCGGCAGGCGATGCCCACCTGTCGAACCTGGTCCTGCCGCTGCTGTTGCCCGACCTGCCCGTCGTCCTTTACTGGCCGGAGGTGGCTTTGATGATGGCGCCGGAAGCAAGGCCGGTCGAACCGGCGCGCGGCGCGCAGTTCCTGTGCGATCTCGATCCCTTCGTGGATCAGGTCATCCTCGACTCGGCGCTGGCCGCCGAAACCGGTGCATTTCTTTCCCGGGCGCTGGCCCTCGCGGAGCGTCCCCAGGGTCCCGGAATGCGCCCGATCGACCTCAACTGGGTCCGCCTGCTCCCCTGGCGCGAAGCGCTGGCCGATGCGGTCGACCAGTGCTCGATCGATCCCATGACGATCATCGGAGCGACGATCGAGACAATCAGCCAACCCGGCGGGTCGTTGCCGGTCCGCCCGCGTCTGCTGGCGGGGTGGCTGCGCGAACGCCTGGCCCGGTCGACCGGTGGGGCGTTTCGGGCCACGATTTCTCCGGTGGCAGGGGAGGGACCGGCGGGACGCATCGTCGGCGTTCAGTTCGACATCGCGGGCGGTCAGTCGATGGCGATCCAGATGGAAAGCGGGGCACTGGTCGTCACCCACGCGGGCGGCGATCCGATCCGCATTCCCCGGCCGATCGACCCCGACGACGATCTTCTTTGCCGGGTGATCGAGCGGCGGGAAACCGACGCCTATTTTGTCCGGGCGCTTCGAATGGCCGCCGCCGATGATTCCGACGGGGCGATCGACCCCGGGCCATGACACCGACGATCCTGGTCCTCCCGACGCCGATCGAGCTGTTCAGCACGGCCGCGCGCCGCGCCACGGCCTCACTGGGTGAGGCCATCGCCGCCCGTGGCGTCGCACACCTGGTACTGGCCGGAGGGGCGACGCCGGCCGGCCTGTACCAGAGACTGGCCATGCCGGATTCCCGTCATCGGGTTGACTGGAAGAATGTTCATTTCTGGTGGGGCGACGAACGGGGTGTGCCGATCGAGGATCCGGCCAGTAACTACCGGATGGCACGCGACACGTTGCTGGCGCATCTCGACCTCGAGCCATCACGGGTCCATCGCATGGTGGCCGATCCAACCGGGCTCGAAGCCTCTGCCCGACGCTACGATCAGCAGATCGAAACGAATGTTTCGAAGGAGCGGGGAAGCGTCCGCTTTGATCTTGTCCTCCTCGGCGTGGGCGCCGACGGCCATACCGCCTCGCTGTTTCCGCACCGGCCGACGCTCGGCATGACCGACCAACGCGTGGCGGCCGTCACCGGCACCGACGACTGGCCGCGGCTGACGTTGACGCTGCCGGTGATCAACGCCGCCCGCCATGTCCATATCCTGGCTTCCGGTATTTCAAAGGCCCGCGCCGTGGCCCGGGCCCTGACGGGCGAACCCGGTCCCGATTCCCCCGCGAGCCTCGTTCGTCCCGACCCGGGTCAACTCCTATGGATGGTCGACGAGGAGGCGAACCGGCTGCGTGATGGGTCCCGATGGGACGACGATCGGAGCGACAGCGGCTGACGATGACCCCGACATCCAATTTTTACACGGTCACGAAGCCGGGTCGGAAGAAATGAGGAGAGCTCGTACGGTTGTACCAGCGGTTCAGGCCAGCTATTGCCGTACGAGCTCTCGTTTGTCGTAGTTGGGTCTCCCCGAACCAGTCGGGTCGACTCTTGAAAAACAAAGCAACTTGCATGCCACGGCTGAGGAATTTCTGACAAGACCCTCAATTCGGGCATCAGCGGCGATCAGTCGGCACGTGACGCATCCCGTCAGATCAAATTGGAGTTGCGGCCGTTCAGTATGAATGGTTGAAACAAGGCGCACGCGGCGCGGGCACCCGGTCGATGCGCGGCACGGCGACCCGTCGCCGAAACTACCGCAAACGATGCAGCGACAGCTTCGGGGCGTCGGCGTCGATGGAAAGGCCGGGGTTTTCCATTCGGATCTTGACCTTGAGGTTGTTGGCGCTCTCGGCGTTGCGGAGGGCTTCCTCCAGGCTGATGACGCCGTCTTTCCAGAGTTTGTAGAGCGCCTGGTCGAAGGTCTGGCACCCCTCCTGGGTTGATTCTTCCATCGACACCTTCAGGGCGGCCACCTCTCCCTTGTGGATCTGGTCGCGGATTCGGGGCGTGGTCATCAGAATTTCCAGGGCCGCCCGACGGCCCTGGCCGTCCTGGCAGGGGATGAGTCGCTGGCAGACGATGCCGGCCAGCGTGAGGCTCAACTGGAGGTAGATCAGATCGTGCATTCCCCGGGGGAAAAAGCTGAGCACGCGGTCGATCGTCTGGTTGGCGTTCAGCGTGTGGAGGGTGCCGAGAACCAGGTGGCCGGTCTCGGCGAAGGTGATGGCCGCTTCCATGGCCACGGCATCGCGGATCTCGCCGATCAGGACGACATCGGGCGCCTGTCGGAGCGCGTTTTTGAGGGCTGCGTGGTACGAGTCGGTGTCCATGCCGACTTCGCGCTGGGTCACCAGCGATTTCTTGTGGGGGTGAACGAATTCGATGGGATCCTCGACAGTCAGGATGTGGCCCGAGTCGTTGTCATTGCGGTAGTCGATCATGGATGCCAGCGTCGTTGACTTGCCGGTACCGGTCGGCCCCGTGACCAGGACGAGTCCCTTCCGAAGCATGACCAGGTCGCGCAGTATCTGCGGGAGGCCCAGTTCGTCCATCGTCGGAATCTGAATCTTGACCAGTCGGATGACGAGACCAACGGCGCCGCGCTGCACGAAAATATTGACCCGGTAGCGTCCGACGTTGGGAATGGAATAGGCCAGGTTCATCTCGCGGGTGGCGCGAAATTCCTCCTTCTGTGTCTCGCTCATGAAAAAATCAGCGATGGCCTTCGTGTCGGCCGCCGTGATCAGTTCGGAGGCTGGCTGGCAACTGCCATTCACCCGGCGCTGAACCGGTGCGCCAGCCGTGAAATAGAGGTCCGACGAATTCGTTGGCACCATGGAGACGAGGACCTGAATGATATCGACCATTTCGGAGTCCCTATGCCGCTTTCTTCACCCCGGTGGCCGGCGCGGCGGCCGGCGCCGGTTCGGCGACACCACCCAGGAACAGGGCGGGATTGGTTGATTTTCTGGCGGCCTCCTCGCGGGTGACGGCGCCCTGCATGACCAGGTTCTTAAGACACTGATCCATGCTCTGCATGCCGTACTGCCCGCCGGTCTGGATGACCGACATGATCTGGGCCGTCTTGTCCTCGCGGATCAGGTTGCGAAGCGCCGGAACGCCGACCAGGATCTCGAGGCCCGCCACGCGCCCCTTCTTGTCGGATCGCTTGAGCAGCGTCTGACAGACGATGCCGACGATCGACTCGGAGAACATCGTCCGGATCTGGGCCTGTTGACTGGATGGGAAGATGTCGATGACACGATCGATCGTCTTGGCCGCCGAGTTGGTATGAAGCGTACCGAACACGACATGGCCGGTTTCGGCCGCGGTGATCGCCAGCTGCATCGTTTCCAGATCCCGCAGCTCGCCGACCAGGATCACGTCCGGATCCTCGCGCAGCGCGCTCTTCAACGCGTTGGCGAAGGAGTGGGTGTGGGGGCCGATCTCCCGCTGGTTGACGAGGCAATTCTTGGAGTCGTGAACGAACTCGATCGGGTCCTCGACCGTGATGATGTGGCCGCGGCGTTTGCGGTTGACATGGTCCAGCATGGCCGCCAGCGTGGTCGATTTGCCGGATCCGGTTGGTCCGGTCACCAGGATCAGCCCCTTCTCCCTCATGGCCATTTCGGCCAGGACGGCCGGGAGGGCCAGGTCCTGCATTGACTTGATTTCAGAGGGGATGACACGGAATACGGCTCCCTCACCGCGGCGCTGCACGAAGCAGTTCACGCGGAAGCGGCAGACGCCGGCCAGGTCGATGGCGAAGTCGAGTTCGTGATTTTCCTCGAAGGTCTTCTTCTGGACATCGTTCATGATGTCCCAGATCAGCGTGTGCAGCGACTCGCGATCAAGAGGCGGCATGTCAAGCGGCGTCATGTCGCCGTTGATTCGGACCAGTGGCGGCATGCCGCTTGAGAGGTGCAGGTCCGACGCGCCCTGGTTCTTGGTGAAGACGAGGAGCTCGGTGATGTCCATTACGCCGCCGCCCGACCGGTTTCCGACCGGCTGGAGTGGAGTCGGGCCGCCAGCGGCCGGTAGCCGCCGATGGCAGCGGCCAGCGCCAGGTCACGGGGATGATCCCCGGCGTCCAGGGCGCGGCGCAGCGGGTCGTTCAGCTCCATCAGGGCCGCCCGCGGGCGGCCGGAAGCGTCCAGATCGGATTCGATGATGCCCAGGAGTGCGCGCGACAGGAGGCTTCTCGCCCGACAGGCATCGCGTACCAGGGCCAGGGCCGACGTGGCGTCGGGGGCCATCACGCGGGCCACGATCAGGCGACCGCAGGCGGCCGCCATCAGCATGCGGTCCAGGGTTGCTTCGTCCCTGATCGTGCCCATGAAGAGGACATCGATTCCACGGGCTTCGATCGGGTCGAAGGCGCCCTGGCCCGACCCCATCGGCTCCGGGTAATATTCAGCGAGCGTCAGCACGCCCGGGACCGTGGCCGTGGCATCATGTCCCACCTGGGCGACGCGGCGATGGGTCCGATCGGATCCCCGCAGGAGCCCCTGCCAGACGGTCCGGACGGCCGCGTTGGGCGGTCCGGTCACGACGAGGAAACCGCCGGCGTTGGCCAGCCAACCCCGCACGGCGTGGGCCGATTCCTCCTCCTCGAACAGCACGGACAGGTCGGATTCGGACCCGCGCGTTTCATCCAGTTCCAGGATCAGCGATTCGCCGTCGCCCGACGGGACCAGCGTGAGCGCCAGTCGGAGCGAAGCCTCTGAGAAGGTCACCGTACTGGCCACGCGGATCGGGTCGGTCAGCGGAATCCCGTCACTAAAGGTGCGGCGGAGCCGGATCAACATGTGCTGGTAGTCCTGGATCGCGATCGATGGTTCCTCGTCGAGACGCACGCCCCGACGGAATCGCACGCGAACGGTCTCGCCTGCCGGATCCATGTGGATTTCGCGGACTCTCTCCTTCAGCGCGCGGGCCACCAGGTAGCCGAGAGGATTCGGTCGTGGGGACACGCCTTCCTCATCCGAGACCGTGGGCCGGGTGATCTCGCGAAAAAGGAGATCGCTCGAGTCGGGCGCATCGTTCTTTTCGGGGCCGAGCAGATCGGCGGTGATCTTGGTCACCCGCCGGGGGCTGGCGATCGACACCTGCAGCGTGAGATGAGTCGCCAGCTCGATGGCGCGGATGGCCTCCCGGTTCGTCGGGTCGGCCACGGCCACGGTCAGGGCGTCGCCGACCTTGACCAGCGGCAGGACCTTGTACTTTCGCATCAGCTCCGGCTCGATGCTGCGCGCCAGGGTCCGGTCGACCATATCCAGAGTCAGATCAATATAGGGCAGGTTGAGCTGGGCCGAGAGCGCCCAGCCCAGATCGTCCTCGCTGACAAAACCAAGGTCGATGAGCGCTTCGCCGAAGAGCTTTCCGGTCCGGCGCTGCTCCGCCAGAGCCGCATCCACCTGGGCACGGCTGACCACGTGGCAATCTTCAAGGATATCGCCCAGCTTCTTGTACCGGTGCTCGTTCGCATCGCTCATCTTCTGTCTCCCGCAAGGTTTCCCGATCGGGACAAAGTCCCGGCCTTGTTATCGGCTACCCTGGGCCGGCCGTTAGCCGGATTACCGGTTGCCGGAGGTCTCATTGCGCCATCCACCGGGGCGCTGTAGACTGGACGATCCAAACCCCTGATGAGATGCCCCGCCTGCGGTCACCAGGAAGACCGCGTCATCGACTCCAGGGCCACCCGCGAGGGGCGGGCCATTCGCCGCCGCCGGGAGTGCCTGGATTGCACCCACCGGTTCACGACCTACGAATATGTCGAGGTCGATACGATCGTCGTGGTCAAAAAGGACCATCGCCGCGAGGCTTTTGACCGGAAGAAGCTTGTTTCCGGAATCGCCCGGGCTTCCGAGAAGCGCCCAATTTCGACGGGGGACATCGAGGAACTGGTCGATCGGGTTGAAACGGACCTCCAGAAGCTCGGCCCGGAAATCACCACGCGGCAGATCGGCGAGCGGATCATGGAAGAGTTGCAGCGGCTAGACGAAGTGGCCTACGTCCGGTTCGCATCGGTCTACCGCCACTTCAAGGACGTCAATCAGTTCATGGAAGAGATCCAGGGGCTGATGAAGCCGAGCGACGAGGGGAAGTAGGCCATCACCTCGCCCGATCGCGTCCCGGAGTCGATTCCCCGCCGGGAAAATTCCATTGTCCGGGAGATGTCGTTTCTCGACCACCTCGAGGAACTTCGCCGCGCCGTCCTCCATTCCGTCATTGTCCTCGTGGTTGCCGGGGCGGTGGCCTGGCCCGCCTCCGGTTGGCTGCAGGAGTTCGTCATCACCCACGTTTCCGGTCGGGTGGACAACATGGTCTTCATGGCCGGGAAGCCGCTCGGGCCCCTTTCAGCCCGACTCAAGGTCACACTGGCTGCCGCTCTCCTGATGGCCGCGCCCTTGATCCTGTTTCGGCTCTGGATGTTCGTGGCGCCCGGCCTCAAAACCACGGAACGGCGTTACGCGGTGCCCGTCATCGCCACATCGGTCCTTCTCTTTCATGCCGGGTTTCTCCTGTCTTTTTTCATCATGGGGCCGCAGGTTCCGGAGATCCTCCTCGGCTTCGGCACGAAGTCGGTTCAGAATTTTCTGGCCATCGATGATGTCATGTCGCTGGTGCTCTCCCTGAGCGTGGCCTGCGGAATCGTGGGCGAGGTACCCCTGGTCCTGACGTTTCTGGCCTGGATCGGTATCATCTCCCCGGAATCGCTGGTCCGGCAGTGGCGGCTGGCCGTCGTCCTCATTCTCATAGCGGCGGCCGTCGTGACCCCGGGCGACTACGGCATCACCATGCTTCTCATCGCCCTGCCGATCGCCGGCCTGTATGTGATCAGTATTTTTCTGGCCTACCTGGTTACCCGGAAGCGCCGGGCGGCCCGGGCCAGTTAGGAGTCGACATGCTCCTGGCGGTGGACATCGGCAATTCCCAGATGGTCGTCGGGATTCTCGACGGCCCGAAAATCGTCACGCAGTGGCGGTTGACCAGCCAGGCGACCAGAACCGCGGACGAGATTGGCCTCCAGATCCGCGCCCTTCTCTCCGATGCCTCGATATTGCCGGCCATGATTCGGCGGATGGCGCTGGCCTCCGTGGTTCCGGCCCTGAGACCGGAGTTTCGACGCTTTGGCGCGGAAGGGCTCGGAGTGCCCACGCTGGTCATCGACGGCGACACGGTCACCGGCGTTCCGCTCGACGTCCCCGATCCGGGTTCGGTCGGGCCGGATCGGATCGTCAACGTGGTGGCGGCCCGGTTCCTCCACGGAGCCCCGGCCATCGTGATTGATCTTGGAACGGCGACGACATTTGATGCTCTGGACGAGCGAGGCGCCTACATCGGCGGGGCCATTGCCCCCGGGATCGGCATCTCGGCCGAGGCACTTTTCCATCGGGGGGCGAGGCTGGCCCGGGTGGAAATCCGGCCCCCGGAACGCGCAATCGGCCGTACAACCGAGGAACACCTTCAATCGGGAATTTTTTTCGGTGCCGTGGGTCAGATCGACGAGATCGTCCGCCGGATGGCCGCCGAGATGGGGGGAGAACCCCGCATCCTGGCCACCGGAGGCCTCTCCGGCCTGGTGGCCGGTTACTCGGCCACGATTCAGACGATTGATCCCGACCTGACCCTGCACGGCATTCGATTGGTGGAGGAACGACAGCATGCGGCGAGTGCCTGATCGCTTTTCAAAGGTGTGGGCCGGCACGGCAATCGTCCTGGCCCTCACATCGATCCTCGCGGCAAAGCCGGCCGGGTCTGATCCGAACGCCTGGCGGTTGGTGAACGTGTATGAGGTCACGCATTCCCTCGACAAGACCTGGTCGGCTCAAGTCTTTCAGAGCAAGGACTTCAAGCATCTCCTCGTTCTGCCGGAAACAGGGCTTGATGCCTGGGCGCTTGATCTGATGACCCTGAAGGGATATCAGCTGGCGGTGACCGAAATCGGTTTGACCGAAGGAAAGGCCCGCGTTCCGTCGCTGGCCAGGCGAGTCCCGGTCGCCGAGCTCCACCGTCAGGAGGCGAAACTTTCATTCGACGTGGCCGACGGAACCATCACGATGACACCGGGCGAGCTGCTCGTCGGTGAGGTGAGCCTGAGCTTGCTCCTGAAGCGGCGGCCGGACTACCTGGCCAGCGCGGCCCGATACATGCCCGATCCCAACGCCGTGGCGATTCTCAAGACCCGCAAGAGTCCGGCCGAAATCTATGTCGTCTTCGGCACCTGGTGCAGCGTTTGCAAGCGGGTGGTGCCGACCATCATCCGCACCATGGAACTGGCTGCCAACCCGGCGATCAAGGTTCGATATGTGGCGATTGACGAAGACAAGAGTCAACCGGCGGGGCTCCTCAAGGCGCTGGCCGTGAAGACGACCCCGACGATAGTCGTCCGCGCCGGTGGCAAGGAGATCGGCCGACTGGCCGGTCCACCCACCCAGGCGATCGAACGGGAACTGGTCAATTTGTTGACGAAGGCTCCCTGATCGGGAACCGAAAGCGGGTTCGTCGGTCCAAGTCCGGCCCCACCGCACCGGGTTGCCTTGAATTTTAACGCAGATCCTGAGGATTTCACCATATGACCATGAAATACAACGGCTTACTGGCTCTCTGTCTCGCGTTCATGCTCCTTCCAGCGGCAGTGAGCTGCGAGGCCCAGACCCGCGGGGGGGCCTCTCCCGGCTCCGCCCCGGCCAGCACCGCCAAATCACCGGGGGCGGCCGCCTGGAATGAAGCGGTCGGCTGGGACCTGTTCCAGGGTGGCATCGAAGATGCCGAGGCCCGGGTCTTCCAGAGCCCCGATTTTCAGAAGTATCTCCTCGTTCCCTCCGGTACCCTTGATGCCATGGTCCTGGGCCTCAAGACAAAGGACTTTGCTCTGGTCAAGCGAAGCCAGCTGACGCTCACGTCCGATGCGGCCACGATCAGTGGCGCGCTGCCGACCGCGGCCGGCAGCTTTGCGCGTGCCGGTTCGGACATCACCTTCAAGTCCGCGGGCGGCGCCTGGAAGCTGGCGCCGGAGCCGCCACTCATCGGCGAAATCAGCAAGGCCGACCTGCTGGTCAAGAAGAAGGACTACCTGGTGCTGGCGCGCGCCTACAAGCCGAAGAACGCCGCGGTCTCGCTGATCAAGAATATCCGGCAGCCGATCGAGATCACCGTCTTTTTCGGCACCTGGTGCTCTTCTTGCAAGCACTACCTGCCGGGCTTCATGAAGACCATCGAGATGGCCGCCAATCCCTCGATTACCGTCCGCTACATCGGCATCAGCGAGGACA
>ENA-ORBV01017368-ORBV01017368.1-microbial-mat-metagenome-genome-assembly--contig:-NODE-17368-length-10294-cov-6.310169_pt1 | contig 10294 bp, 5 predicted proteins | sample MGYA00237777_ERZ505514 | MGnify/ENA primary metagenome ERZ505514 (study PRJEB26160, sample SAMN06269048) | microbial mat metagenome | isolation source: Oligotrophic lake microbial mat | place...
GATGTCTTTGTGTTCCTCTGGCATTGGGCCCAATTGGCAAGATTCAAAACGTCGAAATCTAACAAGCAAAGGTTAGGGTTAACTGCAATTTGAATCGAAACTGTTGAGATGGCGGCTGTCGAGATGGTCATTCCACCGTCGATGGTCAGACGGTAAGGGACGCACTCTGGATCCCAACACAGACGTGCCGGTTACAGACGACAGAGCCGCTAGGCTACTATATGCAGGATGTGGATAACTAGCGGGTTGATATGATCCTAGGTATCGACCTAGGATGGAAGGAAGTAAACAAGTCGATCTTATGAGATAGTTAGACAAGCTGTTACGGGGACGAACAAAGCCGTAACAGGCAACAGAACCAAGCGGGTTAGCTTGGAAGAATCAAAGTAGAGATGAGGCAAAGTCAATGTGCTTTGCTCACAATCTAAGAAGATAAAAGTACAGAAAACGTTCTATAGCAAACGCAATGATAAGGACAGTAGTAACTATCATTAGAGAATTTAGATCAAGTGTACGACCTAAGAGGAAGGACTTTACAACAAGTAACCATCTTATCCCATCGTTCACGCAAATGAGCTCCAACGACAACGACAATACAATGACCCTCATCGTCCAGGCTAGTTAGCTAGCATGTTCATTGATTGAGTAAGTTGGCAACTGGCTTCCCACATCATCTATAGCCACTGTAGTTACTCTCTCTCTCTCCGCTAGAGCTAGTTTTAGTAGCCCAGAGCCGGGAAGAATGCCGGGCCTTAAATATTTCAGAGTTTCCGCGACGGTTGTGCTGCTTTGTGTTGGCCAACAAGTGCAGGGTTTCTCTTTGTCGCATCATCGAGCTCTGCAATCAAGGCTCACGCGAATGAAACTGTTCACGACAAGCGATGTCGACGGAGACGAAATGGAAAAGGACGAATCACCCGCAAAAACCAACACCAGCACAAAAGTCCCCGTAACGCCATGTGTCCGTATTTGTCGCTACAATGCTAACTTTTACGACGGTGCGGTATGTATTGGATGTTTTCGAGACGCTTATGAAATTCAAACGTGGGAGTCGAGTACTCCTCAAGAGCGTGTTTACACATTGGAAGATGCCATGGACCGATACGATCAAATAATGGACAACTCGTTGTTTCCTGGATCGATTACGCGGGAAGAATTATTGCGACAATTGGAAATGCAAAAGATTCTGAGCAGCCGTAATTGATGGATTCATTCATTCCAGCGCAGAGGAATACGGCCGATATTTCACACACGGCATTTTGAGCAACAGCACAATCTACGGATACATCACGGCTGGGGAAGTAAAAGTGCATTTATTGGCTTGTCTGGTTACACTTTTAGCGTGCCCCTACGAGAAAGGCATGGCTTGTTTGAAACTGGCCGAACATTGCTCCTGCTTTGGTTCATTTCGGGTAATTGCCGTGACAAGTGAACTGACGCCTCATCTCCGTGGCCTCGCTTTTTATTGCCGTCGCCTTTTTTCACTTGGAGATGAAATGCTGTGGCATGAATCAAGTTGAAACAGAAGGGGTTCCATTCCGTCGTTTTCTACGAAGATAACTGGGGGTGAAAGGATGTGTACGGGGTGGAGAGCAAGTTACATATATTTGTGGAGATTGAGGTGTTTTAGTCCATCATCTTCAAAGAGCAGGCAATCTTTCTATCCACACACATTATGCTGCCGTGTCCAATTTATAGCAGCTGAAAGATCTCAAGTGTTGTGTGATGGAAGGAGTACTGGTAAGCGTAGGATGCACAGAGCCGGCCTCCCTATTCATGGTATAATAGCCCATGTCGGCTGGCAACTGCTGCAGGTCCTACTAGAGAAAATCACACTCCCTACCCCTCGTCGCCAATCTGGAATCTCCGCACCTACGACATGGCATGCCATTGTGTCTGAAAGATAACCGAGGCTCATAGCCGCAGTAGTCTTGTCGCCGCAGGCACTGCAAGAAAGAGAATGTTGTCACCACTCTAGAGCACAAGGGTCACAGGCCATGCAACTCTAAGAAGAACACGAAAATGGCAAGAACAAGACTGAGTAATAGATGAAAGCTACCACTCTCTCTTACTAGTTCCAGCAACCAATGCTAGCTCTTATTTTTGTAGCTATTCCATTAACCCACCATGAACTACTTCTAGCTAGCTAGAGTAGATCTCTAGCTTGCTAGCTACTCGGAGTAGCTAGCAAGTCTATGCTAATGTGCTGGTGGTACTTTGGGCGCATAGCTTCTCGTCGGAATTCTTCACAACGGAATGTGTCGAGTTCATTCGCATTCGATTGACATCCAAGCGGACAGACAGACAGGTGCTGGAGTACTTTGTGATATTGTATGACACACGCAAGGTTCTCGCGAGCGTTCGTCACTTTGGCCGGCGCGCCAAAAATGCTCGTCTGTCCTTGTCTCCTCACTTTTCGATCGTTTTCAAATATCGCCACCTGCCCGTAACAACGCACCCACGAAAGCAAGCATTGTTTGGTCCATTAAAAGGTCCTCAGTCGCCGCAAGAAAGACACAGAAAGAAAAAGGCACACGTTGGGTAGATTGGCCTTATAGTCTTTATTTCCCTTACAGAACATTCACTGCACTGTTATTGTAGCTATCTTCATCATCTCTTGAGTGTTGTTGTTGTGGAGAAGCGCCGAGGTTGACATTTGTCTGTTGTTGGTTGCGGAGCGGAGAAAGGCATAAATCCGAATTTTGGTTCACTCTTGTTTACTGTATTGGCCGTCAAAAGCACAACACACCACCACAACAAATTATTTGTTGCTGCCCTTTTGCCATGCTCTTAATGACCGCGTCTGCCTCGGAACAACACGAAATGGGTCGCCTCAAACACCCGGTGGAAGACGAGAACCAAGGTAGTAATAGACCAAGCCACCCCAAAAAGAAAAACATTAAAAAGGAAGAGACACCGGACAAGACTACCAGCATCAAACAGGAAGAACTCTTTGCTTCTTCCTCCATCGCTATAAATCGTCACGCAAGGTCAAGAACGCAGTATGGAGCCGCAATTCCCGTCACAGCATCAGGAACATTTCCACAAGCAGGTTCTATATTAGGGCCTTACTTTTGTCTGGGAACGCTCGGGAAGGGAACTTTTAGCAGCATTCACAAATGCATCAATTTGGATTATGCCCATTCAATCGACAAAAAGACCAACAACTGTCGACTGGCAGCCGCGAAGGTAGAGCTCAGCACGTTTGCCAATTCTGGCGTGTTATTGGGGGAAGCAATGGTACTACACTTCTTGGATGAGGCCCTACCTAAAGGGACGGTTCCAGTGTATATGGGCCACTACACCGCCTCTGGAGGAGAAGGAGATGATTCTGCTTCTAACAACAATGCTTCTTCCACAGCTGCCCCCACAGCTGCTCCACTTGCTGCGGCAATTGCCATGGAATATTTACCGGGAGAAGATATGCATCAATTACGGGAAAATCGAAATGCGCTCAGCCCCTCAGGAAAGGCACCACGCCGTCTCACGATTGATGATGCCGTCTATCTGACAGCTGATGTCATGTTGCCTCTCTTGGAAAGAATGCACAAGGTAGGGATTGTACACCGAGATGTGAAACCATCCAACTGTGTGAGATCCCAAGGGAGAAAGTTTTGTATGGTTGATTTTGGATTGTCCAAAAGCATTGTCGTCCCTCCCGACTCGACCTTCGCCGACCGCGAGCGTCCCTGGCCGGAAGGACAACCTTGGCTAGTCCCTCCCTCTGACAGTAACCCAGCGTCTCGAGGTGAAAAATCTAAATCCGCTCGAAAAACCTGGCAACCAGGATGCTATCGCAAGGAACGGTCCAGTGCCGATTTTCGGGGAACCTCCATGTATGCTAGCCCACGCGTTCATCAAAAACGGGATTATTGCCCGCGAGACGATGTTTGGAGTTTGCTTTACGTTTTTTGTGATTTAGTCAGTGGGGGTCTTCCCTGGATGTCCCATGCTGCGAACCGGGATCGAGACATGTGCCAAAAAGTTAAGGAACAAGTCCATGGATTGACCCCTCCCGAAAATGGAGGCACGGCTGCAAAAGATGAAACAGAACAACTACTCATGGGAGATGATTATCACGTGGCTATGTTCAAGCTGAAACAGCGAGAAGCCAACAATGCCGCTGCTTCTGCGGATACTCCCTTGCCTGCTCTGCCCGAACCGTTGGAGATGTCTAAAGACAAAACCAAGATTCAACTCCTGCAACGGGCGTTTGCGCATTTGGCGAAATTGCAGTTTTGGGAACAACCAGATTATGCCCTGATTACGCGCTGCATAAGGGGATTCTTAGACGAAGAAGGAGCTGTAGGGGAAGCCGACGACATTGAAATCGAGTGGACCGAGGACAATGACGGCAGAGGAACCAAGTCTAGCAGAAGGCGCAAGCGAGAGCGGGAAATGAAAGAGGATCCGGATGTTCCCATGTATGAATTTGTTAGTGAGACCAGTCCTGACCCTGAGATGGACGAAGATCCGTTAGTCAACAGCGAGCTTTTTGAAGGTTTGGTTGCCGCACCGGAACAGGACACGCAGGCTGCGAATGGAAATGTCATGTCGGAATCAGCGACTGCGGTTCGTAGACTGCCCCTTGAACAGCAGTTTCGTATCGCGCAGATGGAGTATCACGCAAATAATCCCAAGACGGCCCTCCCACATATCGTGCTCCGAGATTGGATGAAAGTAGCCATTCCTTTGCTTTACAAGGATTGGGATTCCAAGGCCTATGAAAGTGGTGGCCATCGAACATTCGCAGATGGATACCGTCGTGAGTTTTACTTGGAGCTCGTGGAGAAGTGCATCAAGTGGGCCAAATGTTTTGATTATTTCAGCAAGAAAAAATACTTGAGCTATGACAATGGAAGTCAAAATGGGTTGAAAATTGAGGAAGGTGAAGATGGGTCGCAGAAGAAGCGACAAATTGAGTCCACATTTGGCAATCTTTCCTCTAGCTCCAACGGTGAATCTTTGACAACTGATCTTGTTGCGGTGTCCAAAGTTATCTTTGGCCTACAATGTGTCAGCAGGTCGGAGCGCGCCAAGAGTTTCGCTCCTCCTCCACTGCTGTCATTTGGGCCTTCAAGATAGCGTGGCGATCGCGCAAAATTTCGAAAGCCCCCCTTTTCTGTACTCTGGATTTGGAGTTTTTTTGTTGTTGTAGTTTATTAGCATGAACACTCACCTCGGCCGAAGAGCGGCTTACAATTGGAAGGACCGGGGATCATTCTCATCGTTGAAGAAAACAGTACCATAGTAATTCACATGAAAATATCCAATTTTTTGTTTGCAACCCGATTTCTGCTGATTTTTACTGTCCTTCCTTGCAGCCATGGTTGTCGGGGTGGCGTGTCGACGGGGGGCAAGTGCACAGGTGATAAACACACTTCCCGGTGCGTTCAACAGACTTGGGCTGCCCCTGCGAATGATACGAAAATACGAACAAATACCAGTGGAAGGTGGTGCGCCGACCGGGGAAAATTGTCAGGTGAAAAAAGAAGTTTCCTGGTGTTTCCACCATACCAAATTGCGACTTGCTGCGATTGAGACGAAAATATAAACTAACACCAGTTTCAGAAGTCTGACTTCGACGTTGACCAGGGACTTGGCAATCAACCCTTGATTGTCCATACAAGGGAGCAGGCTGTGGGGAATTGCAGCCGTCGCTTTAATACTTAACTTATTGAATTGCTACGCTAAAACATTTTGAAATCCTTCAAAATACTACCTTTTATGCGGCACTTTTAAGCGACAGAGAATACCTAGTAGAACGACTCCAGAGAAAGCAAGGGAAGCGGGGGTACAGGAACGACGAAAATTGGAAGGGGGGTTCTTGGTACTCATTGACAGATGGAATTTCCAGTCTAGTAGTAGAGATCTATAGGATAGTTCAAGTCGGGTCGCCAGCTAACTACGTATGTATAAGCCAGGAAGATTGATAAACGAAAAAAAATGCTTGCGCGCTGCAGTGCATTATACGTTTAATTACATCTACAGTTTCAGGTCCAAGAGGAGGGAAAATATAAGTCAAAATCCAATATCCATTCAAGTATATACCAATGCCTGTACTTACCGATGTTTTGCGCATAAATTCACGGGCGTCCGATTTCTTCAAATCAGTCTCATCTGTCAAGTCATCGAGCTGCGCCACCTCGTCGTGGGTTAGCTCAAAATGACACACTCGGCGATTTTCGCGCATGTGAGTGAATTTTTGTGATCTGGAAACGACAATAAATCCCTTTTGCATGGCCCACCTGATCATGATTTGAGCCGGCGACACCTTGTGGCGATTGGCTAGCTCCATGATGACTGGTTCTTCAAAGGATTTGCCACGATTCAAAGCATGCGATGCCGCCACTAACACCTTGTGCTGTTGAAAGTACAAGACTTTTGAGTGAGGGCACATGGAAGGTGAAAGGTCGATCTGACTCACGGCCGGAGGGATGGTAATCTTTTGCTTGATCAGCATTTTGTATTCTCTTTCACTGAAGTTTCGGAAGCCAATATTTCGGATCGTTCCTTTTTCTTTGAGAGACTCGAGTTCCTTGTACGTTTCTACATAGTATCGCGGCACGGGCCAGTGCAGCATGAACAGATCGAAGAAATCCCCAAAATCCAAATCCTGCAACGACCTTTCCACGGATTTGCGAACGGCAAACCGACCGCACTTTTGTGCTTCATTCCACACTTTGGAACAAATGAAAAATTCTTCACGTGGTATCCCGCTTTCGCGCAAGACTTTACCAAGTGTTTTTTCGTTACGTGAAAATTGTGACGTATCAAAGTGCCGATATCCTGCTTTAATAGCATTTTGAATGATTTCCTCTCCAGCTTTTGTTGGGGGTACAAGATTAAGAGAAAAGGCAAGCTGTGGCACGGGTGTACCATCTTGCATTGTCAACATGGGTTCTTCAAAGTTTTCATCAGCTACCTCCGCTCCTTCTGGAACTGCTGCACTTCTATGCGTTTCAATCAACGGCGTTTTTAGCTCTCCTGGTGGAGGGACTTTGCCTTCCTTGCGAAGTTGTTCCAGCAAGAACATGGCACTAAGAATAGCACAGTAGCGAAATAGCAAGTGAGGTCATTATCTGCGGTCAAGATTGGCCCAATTCCAATTCCAAAATATCGATATTTAAAACAAGTACGGTGGCATCTGACTTACATCATCGCTTTGGAATCTCCCGACAGCTTCCAAACCTTTTCCCATGGAACCACATGCAAATAGATAAATTCGGAAAACTCTGTGGCGGCAATCATTTTATTTTCCAATCCCTTCAATTGTTCTACGGTCACAGACTTTTCCACATAATAGTACCGAATCACTTCATCACAGGTACCACCGGCTGGTGCTACACCAGGAAAAGGAATATGGCCCGCATCGGTGGATTCTTGACATGCCAATTCCGTCAGATCCACCAATTCTTCTGTTTGAACACAAATGCCGCATTCTTCCTCGAGATCTTTGACGGCAGCTGCCTTTGGGTCATTATAATCTTCTTCGTCATCCAACATGCCGGCTGGAAGTTCCAAGGCCGATATCTGTCCAATGGCAACTCTATCATGTTGTGTGTTTTGATTGTGGATTTTTATGGATATGATAAGTACATACAGTATTTATTGTGTATTGTCAAGAGATTCTCAAGGGTGAGCAAGTGACTTGATATCTTCCATCAATAGGACTACCTGACATGAATCCAAACACAATCCAAAGTAATGTAAAACGTACCGAGGCTGTTCCACCAACAAAGAATGCACCGTTCCGTCTTCACAGTGCAATGCGACTAATACAGTGACGGTATCACCCTTTAAAAAGCAAATACCTTTAAGCTTGTTCGGATTTTCCGCATCACCTTCTACCAATGTACAATGGGCATTGATCTTGACAAATCCAACACCTCTGCAATACAATATATTGCCGTGCGAAGGACAATAGTAGACAACAGTACGTTAGTACTGGTACGTAATGAAACAGGCAGGTTGACTCTTCTTCATTTTGGATTCTCGTGACAGCAAACGAATTCCCAAACGACCATCCAATTTCTTTAGAACTAGCCAAGTCAATCCAGCCAAGTCTGGCCCAGAGTTTTGTCATCCCCACGACACACATCGTAAATACAATCTCCTCACAAACACGACACTTCCAGACAGTACGTACCTTCGTCCAAATGGATCGACACTTTGCAATTCGACGGAATGCATCTTGATTTTTTTATGGTTGTATTCCTTCTCACATCGTGCCACCCAACTGGTAAAGAGCTTGCATTCCAACGCCATCTGGGCTTCGGCGGGTGACACCGTGCTCGACACATACACAGGCACGGGTTCTCCTCGAAAGTCAAACGACAAGGCACTAATGTCGATTTCTTCGGTGCTTTCATCCCCAATGGATCCAACGGAAAGTGCGTCCATGATGAATTAATAGATTGCTGTTCTGTTACTGTATGCGGATGTGATCTTTAGTTGATTGATTGATTAGTTACTTACGAATACAAGACTGTTTTCTTCTGTGCTCTATCTTTTCGGTATTCCTGGATCCGTCAAAAGATTTCTGTGTGAATCACGCCAGCTGACAAAAAGGGCATGCAGTTCTGTGGAAAATTTCGATGAGAATCGATCATGACACAGTCGAAAACCAGGGAGTTTGATTGGGTCATCCATGACCGTTGAGACATAATGTTAGGGTTAGAGATACAATCCCTATTCTCTCACTTTTCACTCTTTGCCTCCCGTCTTTGCTTTTAGAGCTGGAATGATTGCGGTATGCCCAGGGGAGGCACAATTCTACTACGTACAGCAAGTGATGAGATATAGCCATTCATGGTATATTATACTGAAGCAACGAAAGCAGGCGACTTGAAAGAAAGCTAAAACATGCTTGAAAAAAGATAGTACGCCAGTATTGTGGAGGGCACGGCCAAACTTTTGTGCATTGGGCATTGAAATCTACTGCAAAATTTCAAGACATGAAAAATGAGCAATTCAAAAAAATTGTCGTTTTGAGATATTTACTTCCTCTAGACCTCTCTGCCAATATAAGGGTTCTATCGTTGTCAATTTGTTTGTAGCGTGTTGTCAAATAAGTCCTAGACTCCACCATTCCTTCCTTCCTTCCTTCCTCCGCCCAAAAAAGTATGTATAGCGAAATCGACAGAGTGATAAGAACATCTATGATTGGGATTCCTTCTCCCACTCTTGAATGGCCTGCAAGATTTTGTCACAACTTTGGTCCAGTCGATTGGCTTCGATTCGAACACATTTGGAATTACGACAATTTTTTGTCACCATGTCTTCGCATGCAGCAACTCGGCCTAGTTTGACATCCGTCGCAACCGGGGAGATGACGGATATATCTTCCTCCGTTGGACTGACGACAATTTGAAAGGCATTGGAATTGACCTTTAAGGATTCGCGAACGACCCGTTCCGTCGCCATGATGCGTTGCTCTGTATATCCACCACACAAATTAATGATAATATCCGCCTTGGCCAAAGTATCGTCTTGCCATCCCATCCAATCACAACCCACAATATCCAATAAATCACCACCATCCCAATCTCGAATTTGTACGTTGGGGTGCTGTCTGAGATAACCTTCTCCGACCCATCCAAAGACTTCTGTCACTTTATTGGGAGCCGACGCCAAATATTTATTCCGGGACAATATCGTCACTTTGGTAGCGGGTGACAATTTCGAAGCCAACAATTTACCAACAGGACCACTCCCTCCCGGCATGACAATGTGCAAGGCAGATACCGTAGACAGCAGTGATGATAATACTAGTGCAGTGTAGAATTGTACCAAGAAGGATCTTCTAGATCCTTTCGTACTGCTGGTGGTGCTGCGAGACGGCATCATCTTGGCTTTCCTGTTGTGTGTGTATTATTACTCAAGCTTGTTTGTTTCGTTGTGTTTTTTCCAATTCCAAATTGTGCATGCCTACTTCATGAAGTGTTGTGATCCATTCAACGGGAGAGAATCATCAAGGAAAGAAGATGCCGACATCATTGCTTCATCACTGCAGACAGGTGAGTTTGCCGTTGTGTGTGGCTTCGTCGCGATCTTTCTTTCTAACTTCAATCCCGCCGACTGAGTCGCGGATTTGCGAAGGATTCAACACTTGACCGCACACTACTATAGTACAGTACCTTTTAGAAGTCTGTGGTTCATGAAGACGTTTCAGACTTAGCCACCCCTTGTTTGGAATCCAGATGTTACAGTAGGTGGCACTATCTAGGTGCTGTACGATATTCAAATTTCCACCCCCTTTTAATTTGGGCGAACTCGTTAAATACTGTAGTAT
>ENA-ORBV01017370-ORBV01017370.1-microbial-mat-metagenome-genome-assembly--contig:-NODE-17370-length-10294-cov-4.523343_pt1 | contig 10294 bp, 11 predicted proteins | sample MGYA00237777_ERZ505514 | MGnify/ENA primary metagenome ERZ505514 (study PRJEB26160, sample SAMN06269048) | microbial mat metagenome | isolation source: Oligotrophic lake microbial mat | place...
AATGATACGGCGACCACCGAGATCTACACCTCTCTATTCGTCGGCAGCGTCAGATGTGTATAAGAGACAGGTCCTAAATAGCCCTTATCTTAGCGCCATTCGGGACAGACCTTTTATCGGACCTCCTCGCCGAAATAAAGGGCGTGCGCGCCAACACTGGCGGAATTCGGATGACGAACAATGAATTCGATACGGCGGAGGAGTTCCGTGACAAGTTTTGCCTCGCTGTCGTCAGCCAGATAGAGGCCGTGCCGCGAATCAGCGTTTTCTTCGACCCCTTGAGCGAGTTGAAATTCAAACGGCAGTCCATCCACAGCGAGCAGGTTTTTTACTCCATGTCTGCGCGGCGGTGGTGAGCGTGGTGGCGTGCTCATTTGTCCGCTGACCGTATGCTTGGAAAGTGCCGATGGCGCGCGTCTCGACATTAGCTTTGCCGAACGCGCGGCCCGCGTTGTCCGCGTTTGGACCGCTGCAGCGGCTCCGCCGGGCGCACTCGCCGATGCGGTGCGCGCACGCGCTTCCGCGTTCACGTCGGCGACCGCAACGCAGGCTCAGTTGGGTGGTTCGTTCGCAGCGCTATACTCCGCGCTGAATTAGCCCGAAGGCGACATGCTGCCGTTGCTTGAATCGCATTTCGGACTTGGCGCGCTCAACGCGCCATCCGTCGGCGACATTTCCGCAGGAGTCGGCGACGAGGATTTCGCCGAGGAGGTCCACGTTGACCCAGCGGAAGCGGCGTGTTGAGCGCGTGCGGAAGTGGCGACTCGCCGCTGTTCGCGGCGCCTCCGCTTCCGCATTTCGCCGCAAGGTGCGGGAGGCTTACGACTCGCGTTGCATGTTTTCCGGCCAGCGCCTTCCGCGCACCGAGGCCACGTCCACAGCGGGCGTTGATGCCGCGCACATTTTGCCGTGGAGCCAGTTCGATCTCGACGCCACGAAGAACGGCTTATGCCTCAACAAGCAAAGCCATTGGGCGTTTGATGAAGGCTTGTTTCGGCTTTCCTTCGACGACACGGAAAATGCCTACATCGTTTCGATTCCGAATCCGGTCCGCGTCGCCGCGCAAGCCGCGCAGTTCGACATAGAATCATTCGACGCGATTGCAGGGCGCGTGCCGAGAAATCGTCTGCCAGGGAACGAGGCTCTTTGGCCGCCCAAGCAGTATCTCGCGGAACTCAATCGCTTTCTTGACGACAAAGCTGCTTAGGCACCGCGTGTAGCAGACATCCCGCGAAAAGATGCTCCGTGCATGGAGCATCTTGTTTCCGGCAGGCGCACACGATGGCGCTCATGGAAATAACCAGACCCCCTCGCTCCCCGACGCCGATCCCCGTTCTGACCGTCCCCGGTGCGACGGGCGCGAAAGCAAATTCCTAGCAGTCATAGATAATCGGCACGAGAATACCGACGAATCGTTCTGTGAAAGCCGGATGAGTGTCATCGAATTCGACAACGAAGCCCTGATGTTCACGGGCGTAGTAGCTCCACATCGGAATCGAGTCCCACACTCTCGAAAGGCAGATCGCGCCAAAACAGTCGTCCTGTTTGGCCCGCAGACGCGCCGATGCTTCGGCTCTCCGCGTCTCCGGCTGAATACGTTGGTGGTCGGCGTATTTTTCAAAAGGGATTTTGCTACTGAGCGCTGCGTGTGGTCTCCGTAGCTCCTCATCGCCCCTCTCCCAATCTACCGAGACCAATTCGTCGAAAGGATCGTTGCGCTCAGCAGACAGGCCAACGGCCAGGGTCGCGTCGGTCAGAATCTCGATGCGCTCTGGCGGCAGATGTTTGTAGAGGCTCATCCCTCAATCATCATGTCCGCCGCCGCACGCGTCATCCGATTACAGAAACGAACTGATGATTTCCAAAGGCGGACCGAGCGGCTGCGCGGCTGGCTAGGGCCTCCTTCACACTGGCGGAGACTCGTCGCGATGTCCGTTACGTCTCGCCCTCGCCCTCGCCCTGCTGCCCGTTTTCCTCGAGGTGGCGCAGCACGTCGCTGCGATCTTCCACTTCCTCCCACACATCGCGGCTTACGTAGATCGGCGCCTTTTGCTGGATGGCCAGCGCGATGCAGTCGCTCGGGCGGCCGTCGAGTTCGATGATCTTTTTTTCAAACAGCTCGTTCTCCGCGCTGATGATGAGCCGGGCAAAATACGTCTCGCTCTTGAGGTCGTTGATGATCACGCGTTCCACCTTCGCGCCGAGCGCGGTCATGAGGTGGCCGATGAGATCGTGGGTCAGCGGGCGCTCTTTGGGCGTGTCGTTCAGGAACATCGAGATGGCTGCTCCGACGCTCTCATCCACGTAAATCACGAAGACCTTTTCCTCGTTGCCAATGAACACGGCCCGTCCGGAATTGAACGGCAAAACGGTGCGAATCTCGACCGGAATGACGGGCTTGTTCATGTGTCGGGAATGTCGGATGGGGCGCCGCGAGTGTCGAGGGGGAAATGGGTGGCGGGGCGTGAAGATCGCGCGTCCGGCGCCGCCTGCCCGCCGCGCCGCAAATTTTGCAAAGCGCTGGTTGCAATGAGAACGCGCGTTTCTAGTATCCGCGCCAATGAAGCCACCTTGGGACATTCCCGCCGCCATCTCCCTCTACAATATCGACCGCTGGGGGACGGGCTATTTCACCGTCAATGAGCGCGGCAACATCCAGGTGCATCCGACCCGTGGGCTGGCCTCCATCGACATCATGGAAGTCATCGAAGACGCCAAGGCGCAGGGGCTGAACTTCCCCATGGTGCTGCGCTTCCAGGACCTCCTGCGCGACCGCGTGGAGACGATCAATAAAGCCTTCGCCGCCGCCATCAAGGAAGCCAACTATCGCAACGACTACCGCGGCGTCTTCCCGATCAAGGTCAACCAGCTCCGCGAAGTGGTGGAGGAGATCGTGGATGCGGGCGCGCCGTACAAGTTTGGCATCGAGGCGGGCAGCAAGCCCGAGCTCCTCGCCGCGCTCGCCATCCATCGCGATCCCGATTCGCTCATCATCTGCAACGGCTACAAGGACGCGCTCTTCATCGAGAACGCCCTCATGGGGCTGAAGCTCGGCAAGAAAGTCATCCTCGTCGTCGAGAAGATCGAGGAGCTCGCGGAAATCCTGCGCGTCTCCAAGGAAGTCGGCGTCGAACCCATGATCGGCATCCGCGTGCGCCTCTCGGCGAAAGGCGCGGGCAAGTGGGCCACGAGCGGGGGCGAGAATGCCAAGTTTGGCGTCAGCACTGCGGAACTCGTGGCTGCGAGTGAGTTCCTGAAAAAGGAGGGCCTCGCCCACGTGCTGAAGCTCGTCCATTTCCACGTCGGCTCGCAGGTGCCCGACATCGGTACGATCAAGCGCGCCGTCCGCGAGGCCGCGCGCTTTTACGCCAAGCTCTGCAAGATGGGCCACGAGCTCGGCTATCTCGATTGCGGTGGTGGCCTCGGCGTCGATTACGATGGCTCCCGCACCGCCTTCGACAGCTCCACCAACTACTCCCTCGCCGAGTACGCCCGCGACATCGTCTACAACATCATGGACGTGTGCGACTCCGAGAAAGTCCCGCACCCGGCCATCATCACCGAGAGCGGCCGCGCCATCGTCGCGCACCATTCCATCCTCATCGTCGAGGCCTTCGGCTCCATCGAGAAAGACCGCACGCCCATCCAGATCGAAGTGCGCGAGGACGACCCGAAAGGCGTCACCGAGATCATCGAGATCCAGCGCAACCTTTCCCAGCAAAACCGCATGGAGTCGCTCCACGACGCCCAGCAGATCAAGGAGCAGGCGCAATCCATGTTCGACCTCGGGCTCCTCGGCCTCGAGAGCAAAGCCAAGATCGAGACCGTCTACTGGCAGATCGCCAAGCGCATCGTGGACTTCTGCGCCGGGATGAAATACGTGCCCGACGAAGTGAAGGACCTCGAGATTTCCCTCGGCGACCAATACGTCTGCAACTTCTCCGTCTTCCAGAGCCTGCTCGACCACTGGGCCCTCGGGCAGCTCTTCCCCGTCATGCCCATCCACCGGCTCAATGAATACCCCGAGCGCCAGGGCACTCTGGTGGACATCACCTGCGACTCCGACGGCAAGGTCAGCAAATTCATCGACCTCCAGGACGTGAAGGACACTCTCTCCCTGCACAAGCTGAAGCCCGGCGAGCCCTACTACCTCGGCTTCTTCCTCATGGGCGCCTACCAGGACATCATGGGCGATCTGCACAACCTCTTCGGGCGGGTGAATGAGGCGCACGTCTTCCTCGACGAAGACGAGGAGAGCGGCTGGTACATCGAGGAGACCATCGAAGGCAGCACCATCGGCGAAGTCCTCGGCATGACCCAGTGGGACAAGAACGAGCTCGGCCGGCACGTGAAGTCGCAAGTCGATGCCGCCATCAAGGGCGACCGGCTCAAGCCTAACGAAGCCATGAAGCTTCTCGCCAACTACGAGAAGGCGCTCAAGGGCTACACCTACCTTTCCTTCAACGGCGGCAGCGGCGCGGCGAAGTAGCCCCCGCGCGGATTCCTCGTAGCACGTCTCTCCAGAGACGCGAATCCAGCGCATCTCCAGTGCGAATCCGTCCCGTTTGTGGATGAGCAGGTGATGAGTCTGACCGATGCGCCCGCGCTGAGGGTGGACATTCCCGCGAGCGCTCCTACATTCCCGCCACATGACCGCGACCGGCGAAATCAAGACCAAGATCGGCAATGAGAAGCTGGTGAAGGTGACCGAGAAGGCTTCCGCCAAGCTGAACTCGCTGCTCACCCGCCAAGGGCGTCCGGAGGGGGCGTTGCGCGTGGCCGTGATTGGCGGCGGTTGCTCGGGGTTGCAATACAAGATGGATCTCGTGGATGGCCCGGCGAACCGCGACATCATCGTGACGAGCGCCGGGGTGCGGGTGGTCATCGATCCGAAGAGCGCCCTCTTCGTGAGCGGATCGCTGCTCGATTTCAGCGACGACTTGCAGAAGGGCGGCTTCAAGGTGACGAACCCGAACGCCGAGGCCCACTGCTCGTGCGGGGAGAGCTTCTCGGCGTAAGGCCGCGCCTGCTACTTCTGCTCGCTCGGTGGGCGGATGAAGGTGAAGGAGTCGCCCACTTTCTTTGAGCGGTAGGTGTATGCCGGCACAGCGACTTCGTAGGTCCGGTCCAGCTCTTTCACATGGATGCGAAGGAGGTATTCGCCATCGATCTCTTTCACGCCCTCGATCTTCCGTCCGGTGAAGGCGACCTGCCGCTCGGGGGCCGGGGTGAAGACTTTCTCGGTGATGGTGCCGATGAGCTTGTTCCCCTGCACGGGGCGCGAAATGTGCAGGATGCCGAAGAGAACGAAGACGAGGATGATAGCGCCGACGCCGATGGCGATGAGGGTGTCGCGCCGCCGGGTGCTCGGTAGGATGAGCGGCCCGGGCTTTTTCGACGGCTGGGGGGAGGCCGGGGGAGTCATTTGCCGGGGATGGCCGCTGGCCTGCCAGATTGCAGCGCCTGCTGCTCGGAGAAGGTCTCCTCGGTCAGACTCGAGCTTTCCTCGGCCCGCCGCCGCCGCTCCCAGATGTAGCGGCGCAGGAGCACCTTGAGCGTCGCCGTCATGGGCACGGCGAGGATGGCGCCGAGCAGACCGCCCATGAGCAGCGACCAGACGAAGACCGAGCAAATGACCGTCATCGGGTGAAGGCCGACGCTTTCGCCGACGATCTTGGGCGTGATCCACAGCCCGTCGATCTGCTGCACGATGGTGAAGATGGCGGTGACGACGAGCGGGAAGACCCACCACGGATCGCCCGGCACCCAAGTGCCCGCGCCGCCTTGCACGGAGGCGATGATGACCGCGGGAATCCAGCAGAGGATGATGCCGAGATACGGGATGAGGCCGAGCAGGCAGAGGAGCAGCCCGATGAGTAGGCCGAAATCCAGCCCGACGATGACGAGGAGCAGCCCGGTGGCGGTGCCATTGATGAGGCTGACCACGAGCTGCCCGCGGAAGAAAGCGATGAGGTAGCCATTGATCTCCTCGAGCGCGGCGATGACTTCGTCCTTAAAAGTGGAGGCGCGCAGCGGCAGGTAATCGCCCCAGGATTTCGCGATATTCGTGCTCTCGATGAGGAAGTAGTAGAGGTAGATCGGCACGATGACCATCGAGAGCAGGAAGCCGAAGACGCCGAGGAAGCCGCCGACGCTGGAGCTGACGAAGCGCCAGGTATTGCGAATGACGGCGGGCAGCGTGGTGCGCACCCAGTCGCCGGTGATGAACTGCTGCAGGTCGTATTCGGTGGCGGGGTCGGCGGCCACGACGGTGTCGGGGCGCTCGACCTCGGGAAAAATGCGCGCCACGCCGGTGCGCGGCGCGGCTGGTGGAGCGGTCGGCGCCGGGGCCCTGGTCGGCGCGATTACGGGCTCGGTGGCGGCGGGCGTCGTCGCCTCGGGAGTGGTGCCATCGGGCAGCGGGGTGATCTCCGGCAGCAGCTTGATGCCGTACTTCACGTGGATGTTGTGCGAGAAATCGACGACCAGCGTTTTCACCTGCTCGGTGTAGCGCGGCACCTTGCGCGCGAGATTGGCGGTCTGCGTGGAAAGCGCGGGGACGATCCAGAGCAGCACGCCGGCGAGCAGGAGGAAGAGCAGGGCAAAGACGGCGAAGACCGCGCGCTGCCGCGAAGTGCCCCACGAAGCGACGCGGGCGACCGCGGGCTCGAGCAAGTAAGCCATGACCGCGGCGACGGCGAACGGGATGAGGATGGGCTGCAGAAACCCGAGGACCGTGGACATGACCCAGACGAGCCCGACGGCGATGGCGCCGATGCCGACGACCGAGAGCGTGGTGAGCGCGGCCCAGATGGTCTTCTTCTGCCAGGGAGTGGGAAATTCCGAATAGTGCATCCGCGGCTAAGGTGCGAGGTCCGGGGCTGCGGTTCAAGAAGGGAACGTCGCCCGGCGGAAGGAGGTCACGGCACGGGCAGGCGCAGCTCGTAGTGCTCGGCGAGGTATTCGCGGAGCACGTCGACGAGCGCGGCGGCAAACTTCGCGCGGTTCTCCGGGGTGTCGCGCACTCCCGCGAGCGTGCATTCGATCTGCAATCCCGCGACCGGCTGATCCGCCGCGACATGGCGGCGCACGCTGTAGCCGCCCTGGAAGTAAGGCAGCACGGGCTCCGGGCGCTCAGGGCTGGGCACGCAGGCAAAGCCCCGCGCCTCGAGCAACGCGCCGAGGCTGCGCGGCCCGCGCACCAGCGCGGAGTAGGGGAGCTTCGATTTCTCGGCGATCCGGCGCAGGCTGCCGCTCGCAGCGACACCGGGCGCATCGAGCGCGGAGTCCGGTGCTTGCAGGGTTTCAGGCGCATGCAGGTAGCCGAGCTCGATCCGGCGGTCGCGGTGGTTTTGCCCGTGCAGGTCGATGTAAAAAGCGCGCCCGCCTTGTGCGATGGCCGTCTTCAGCGCCTGCGCGACGAAGCCGTGATATTCCGTCCACGCTTGCTCGGCGACCGCGTGGCCGGCGGCGGCTTCCCCGATCTCGCGATTGCAATCGAGCCGGCTGCGGTGGAGCCGGCAGATGATGAGGTGCGGGCGTCGACCGGTGCGCGCCTGGAGTTCGTCGGCGATGGTGCGCGCGAGTTCCTGCGTGTTGGTATCGATGTCCACCACGCCCTTCGTGCGCTCGGGGAGTTCGTCCGGCTTTTCCCGCCCGCCATGCGGCGCGGAGATGACCAGCGGTAGATCGCCGGGGAGGTATTCGATGTAGTTCTTCTCGCCGAAATAGGTGCGCCCCGGCGCGAGGTCGGCGGCGGGAACCGCGCCGGTCAGGGACAGCCACGCGAGGGCGATGAAGAAGGTGCGGCGATCCAGGGGGGGACGGTTCATGAGGGATGCGGCAGTCGTTAGCATGCGTGACGAGGTGAGGGAAGGTTCGAGCGCCGTGAGGGAAAAATCGGGCTGTCCTCCGCGCGGTGTCACGGGCAAACTCACACGCGCCATGAGCCTCCTCCGACTTCTCTCCACGGCTGCTCTGCTTTCCGTCGTGCTGGCGCCGCTCGCTCCCGCCCTGCCGGCCGCCACTTACCCCGACACCGAGGCCGCCCAACACGCGGGTGAGGAAGCGACCGTGACCGGCAAGGTCGTGACGGTGGCGAAGTCGGGGAAGGGCACGACGTATCTCAACTTCGGCGACCGTTTCCCGCGGCAGATTTTCAGCGGCGTGGTGCTCACCCGGGATGAGGCGAAGGTCGGCGACCTGAAGATCTACGAAGGCAAGGTGGTGGCGATCACGGGCCGCATCGAACTTTCACCCGATCAAAAACCGCAGATCGTCATCAGCGCGCCGACGCAGATCAAACTCGCCGAAGGCGCTACGCCGAGCGTGACCTCCGCGACTACGTCCCCGATGCCCGCGCCGGCGCCGATCCCGCCCGTGGCTGCGCTGACCCCGCCGCCGGCTTCCGTGCCTGCTGGGTCAAAGAAGATCGCGCTCGCGCTAAACTGGAGCAGCTCGCCGCAGGGCGGGGAAATGGTGCGCAAGGATCTGGCGGCGCTGTTCGGAGATCAAGGCACAGCCAGCGAGAGCGTGGATGGCGACCCGAGCATCCTGCTATTTGCCGACGTGCCTTTTCTCGCGCCGCTCGCGGTGGCCAAGAAGCGCCTGCAACTCGAGGGCGCCTCGGCCTCGGTGCTCCGCGTCGCGACTCCGGGCATCCCGCTCGGCTCCTTCACCGCGCACACTTTCGCCGGCGTCTTCGCGGGCGGCTTCAATCGCCTGACGCTCGTGACGGACAACGCCGATCAAGTCGTGAGCATCCTGCTCGTCGATGAGATGCCGCGGCAGCGCACCTCCGACCTCACCGACACCACGGGCTACCACGCCTACAACTTCATCGCCGGTCGGGTGAAGGGCACGAACGAACTCGTCATCAAACACCAGATCGCGCCGGGTGGTCCCGCAGGCGTGGTCTATGTGGAAAGCATGCTGATCGATCCGACCGACGGCAACCCGCCGTCGAAGAGCAGTTCATCGCGCACGAGCACGACCTCGCGCTCGCGCACGGGCAAGGTCATGGAGCGTTCGCGCTGGTTCGTGCCGAAGCCGGTGGTGAACCTGATTCTCCGCTGCGTCGGCGGTCGCTGATTACAGCGCGGCGAGGATCGCGTTGAAGGTCGCGCTCGGGCGCAGCGCGGCGCTGGCCTTGGCGTCGTCCGGCATGTAGTAGCCGCCGATGTCGGCCGGCTTGCCTTGCACGGCGATGAGCTCGGCCACGATCCGCGACTCGGCGGCGGTGAGCTTCTCCGCGATCGGGGTGAAGAGCGCCTTCAGTTCCGCGTCGCCGTTTTGCGCGGCGAGCGCCTGCGCCCAGTAGAGTGCGAGGTAGAAGTGCGAGCCGCGGTTGTCGATGCCGGCACCGACTTTGCGCGCGGGCGATTTGTCGTTCTCGAGGAACTTGCCGTTGGCTTCATCGAGCGTCTCGGCGAGGACCTTGGCCTTGGCATTTTGCAGCGTTTCGCTGAGGTGCTCGAAAGACGCGGCGAGCGCGAAGAATTCGCCGAGGCTGTCCCAGCGGAGGAAGTTTTCCTCGGTGAACTGCTGGACGTGTTTCGGTGCGGAGCCACCGGCACCGGTTTCAAAAAGACCGCCGCCGTTCATGAGCGGGACGATGGAGAGCATCTTGGCGGACGTGCCGACTTCGAGGATCGGGAAGAGGTCGGTGAGGTAGTCGCGCAGCACGTTGCCGGTGACCGAGATGGTGTCGTGGCCCGCGACGAGGCGCTCCAGCGTGAACTGCGTGGCCGCGGCGGGCGCGAGGATGCGGAGGTCGAGGCCGGTGAGGTCGTGATCCTTGAGATACGTGTTCACCTTGGCGATGATCTGCGCGTCGTGCGCGCGGTTTTCATCGAGCCAGAAAACGGCGGGTATGTTGCTGAGGCGGGCGCGTTTCACGGCGAGCTTTACCCAGTCCTGGATCGGCGCGTCCTTGGCCTGGCAGGCGCGCCAGATGTCGCCGGGCTCGACGCTGTGTTCGAGCAAGGTCGTGCCCGCTTCATCGACGACGCGGACGGTGCCGGCCACCGGGATTTCGAAGGTCTTGTTGTGCGAGCCGTATTCCTCGGCGGCCTGCGCCATCAGGCCGACGTTCGGCACGCTGCCGATGGTCTTCGGGTCGAGCGCGCCGTTCTTGCGGCAGAAGTCAAAGGCCGTCTGATAGACCGTGGCGTAGCTGCGATCGGGGATGAGCGCGAGCGTGTCCCCGAGTTCGCCCTTCGAATCATAGACCTTGCCGCCGGCGCGGATGAGCGCGGGCACGGAGGCGTCAACGATGACGTAGCTCGGTACGTGC
>ENA-ORBV01017371-ORBV01017371.1-microbial-mat-metagenome-genome-assembly--contig:-NODE-17371-length-10294-cov-3.220123_pt1 | contig 10294 bp, 7 predicted proteins | sample MGYA00237777_ERZ505514 | MGnify/ENA primary metagenome ERZ505514 (study PRJEB26160, sample SAMN06269048) | microbial mat metagenome | isolation source: Oligotrophic lake microbial mat | place...
GTGAAGCGAATCACGCGTTTTGCCCGGCAGATCGCGCCCGGCTATCAAGGCGCGGAGCTGTTGATGAATGCCAGTGACCTGCGCCAATACGCCAAGGATGAATTCATTTTCTGCCAGAACGAACCGGGCAAAAAAATGTTCTGCGTTAAGACGGGCCAGGTTCAACTGAAGGTCAACGGCATCCCTGTCGAAACGCTTGGCGCCGGAGGCATCCTCGGCGAAATGGCGCTCATCGAAGACAAGCCGCGTAGCGCCACGGCCGTCGCGATGATCGACAGCGAATTGCTGGTCATCGATCAAGAGCGTTTCGAACTTCTGCTCGGACTGATACCGACTTTCTCGATCCAGATCATGCAAGCGCTCTCACGCCGGCTGTGGCAGCTGGATCAAAATATTGAGTAACACGAAACACGAAACCAGTAACTAGAGCAGTTCACGATTGGATGTGCCGTGCGTGGTCCACACTAAAAGGTGAAATGCTCTAGGAGCCAGAAACCTTCCGTTCAACCTTTCGGAACACCAGACCCTCGCCGTTCGGAGCCGCGTCGACTTCGATCTCGACGCCTTCGGTGAAGTTCCCGCTCAACAATTCTTTCGCAAGGGGATCGCCCAAGTGCCGCTCGATCGCGCGCTTCAGCGGTCGCGCGCCGTAAACCGGATCGTAGCCCACCTCCGCCAAGTACTCTTTCGCTTTCTTCGTCAGCGTCAGAAGCAAGTGCCGCGCTTTCAGCATTTGCTGGAATTTTTCGATCTGAATTTCCACAATCTTCGTGAGCTCCAGTCTGGTCAGCCGCTTGAAAATGACCTGCGCCGTCAGGCGGTTGAGGAACTCCGGCTTGAAATGGGAGCGCACCGCATCGTTGACTTCCGCCAGCGCCTTCTTCTCACCGAGATTGTCCATGTCCGCCAGATACATCGCCCCGAGGTTGCTTGTGAAAATCAGAATCGTGTTTCGGAAATCCACCGTGCGCCCCTGTCCGTCGGTGAGACGCCCGTCGTCCAGGAGTTGCAGAAAAACGTTCAACACTTCCGGCGCGGCCTTCTCTACTTCGTCGCACAACACCACGCAATACGGCCGCCGCCGCACCGCCTCGGTCAGCTGCCCGCCCTCGTCGTAGCCGACATAACCGGGCGGCGCACCGATCAGCCGCGAGACCGCATGCTTCTCCATGTACTCGCTCAGGTCGACGCGAACCAGAGCGGGTTGCGCATCTGGCGGAGCGACCGCTCGAGCACCTGTTCGGGGGTGTACGACAGGACGCGGCCACCTGCGATGCTCGACGTGCCGACATTGCCGACGGTGGGGTTGAACTGGGAGTTCCAGTTCAGCTGGTCGTCATAGGTCACCATCGCACCGACGGAGAGCACGCCATGCGTCGATGCCCGCCAGTCAACCTTGGCGGAAAGGGAGTCGCGCTCATACGATCGGGATACCTCCACGTTGCGGTTGCGCCAGAGGTACGGATTTGTCGTGGTCGCATTCGTGCCCGTCCCGCTGGCGCGATAGTCGGTGTACCACGTGTCGGTCTCGAACGACGTCGTCGAATGCAGTCCGGTGATGACGATGCCCAGGTTCTTGTTGATCGGCAAGGTGTAATCGAATCCGAGATCCGGATACCACTTGAAGGTCTGCTCGTTGCTCGCGTCGGGGGTTTTGGCCAAGGCGAAGCGCTGTTGGTTCGAGGAGATGCCGACGCGGTATTTGAATTCCGCGGCGCTGCGTTCGAAGGCGCTTTTGCTGACGAGGTTGATCGATCCCGACATCGTGTCCGCGGCAGTCGAGGGCAGCGGCACCTTGGTTACTTCCACGCGGGAGATGCTGTTGACGCCGACCCGGGAGGGGGAGAAATCGCGTTCGCCACTGGCGTTGGCGCCGGCGAGTTGCACGCCGTCGGCGGAGACGACGGACATGTTGCTGGGAAAGCCGCGGATCAGAACGCCTTCGGTTTCGAGGGCGCCATACGCGGCGGAAACGCCGGGCAGGAACCGGAGGAAGTCGCCCATGCTGCCCCCGAGTGGATCGCCGAGCGTTTCGGTTGAGATGACGTTCTTGATGTTGGGCGCGAAGCGCTGCTCGTTGATGGCGATGGCTTCGATGTCGGTTTCGCGCGCCGAGGCGACGACGTAAGAACCGAGTTTGATTACGTCGGCCGTGGCACCGTAACGTGCCACGTTGGTTAACTCGATATTCTGCTCCACGCGTTGCTGGGCGGTGACGCTGATCGGGATCCGCTGCTCATCGAGACCGGTGTAAAATACTTCCAGTAAGACTCCGCCGCTGGGTACGCCGGCCAGGCGATAGGAACCGGACTCGTCGGTGAACGTCAGAAGGTCGGTGCCCTTCACGGCGACGCGGGCGTTGTTGAGGTACTGGCCGGTCGCGAGATTTTTGACGCGGCCGCTGATGCTACCGGTCGCACTAGCGCTGCGGGTGGTGGTGGCGGGGTTTTCGGCGGCGTGCGTGGGGATGAGCGCGAGCGCCAGCAGGCCCAACAGCAGTGTTTCCGATTTGTTTCTTTTCATCGAGTGGGGAAGTGAGTTCAGCCGATCCCGCCAAGTGTCGGCGAGAACGTTTCTACGGGGGGGAAGGGGCGGACTTACGGTTGTCCGGGGGTACAACCGGACCTGCGGTTTGGCTCAGGTGAAATGAAGTTTCAAGTGCGGTTTCACTTCACGCTGAAGAATCTGAATGTTCGGGGCGAACTGCCCGACGAATTCAGAGGCTGGGGGTACCCGATCCTAATGCTCGTTAGCTCAAGCTGCGGCCGGGGGCGGCCGCGGTCCCATCGATCCAACCATCCCCCAAACCTTCCGCTACGCGGTCCCGGGTTCGGTGGTGACGAGCCCCGAGGGCGGACTCGGAACTTATTCTCGGGCCTCGGGGAGGTCGTCGGTCGCGCCCTCGGGTGCGTCCGGCGCGGGCGCTACGTCGGGGCGATTGAGAAAAGCGTTCAGGTCGGCCGCCATGCGGCCGCCAAAACCGGCCACCTCCGCGATTTCCTCCACGCTCGCGGCGCGCAGCCGATCGATGCTGCCGAAGTGATCGAGCAGCGCGGCGCGACGCACGGGGCCCATGCCGGCGAAATCGTCGAGCACGCTCTCGCGAATTTTCTTCGAGCGGAGATTCGCGTTGTACGTGTTCGCGAACCGATGCGCCTCATCGCGCAGGCGTTGCAGCAGGTTCAAGCCAGGATGGTTCAGCGGCAGGTTCAGCGGCGGGCGCTCGTCGGGGAAAATGATCGTCTCATGCTGCTTCGCCAGGCCGATGAGTGGCGGCGGCGGGAGATCCAACGCGATGAAGGCCTTCAACGCGGCCCCAATCTGGCCGCGTCCGCCATCGATCACCACGAGGTCGGGCATCGGCCGTTTCTCTTCCGCGAGCCGGCGATAGCGTCGGCCGACGACTTCTTCCATCGCCCGGTAATCGTCGTTGCCGATAAAGCTCTTAATCTGAAAGCGTCGGTAGTTGTTCTTGTCGGGTTTGCCGTCTGCAAAGTGCACCATCGAGGCCACCACGAACGTGCCGGAGATGTGCGAAACATCAAAGCACTCCATCGTGTGCAACGGTTGCGTAAGTTGCAGCGCGCGCTGCAACGCTTCCAAGGATTCCTCGTCGCCCTGCGGTCGCGTGGGGTCGAGGCGTTCGAAGCGGCGGGTTTTGCGCAGGGTTTCTTCGAGGGCGAAGACCACGTCGCGTAACTCGGCGGCCTTCTCGAACTCCTGCTTGAGCGCGGCATTCGTCATCTCGTTACGCAGGGTCTCCAGCCATTCGCGGGATTTTCCCTCGAGAAACGCACACGCGTCGTCCACCCGGCGCCGATACGCTTCGGCGGTGACGATGTTGCCCGCTCCATAGAGTTCCTCCCGCAGATCGTCGTAGAGCTGCCACGAGTTGTCGGGGAGCTGTTGCGGCGTGCTGTCTGCGAGGAGAATGCCAAACTGGCGGCGCATCTGGGCGAGCGTCTTGCGCAGCAGTCCGCTGTGCGCAAATGGACCGAAGTAGCGGGAGCGATCGTCTTTTTTTATCCGGGTCAGGCGGAAGCGCGGTAGATCCTCCCCCAGATCGACGCGCACGAGCAGAAAGCGCTTATCGTCGACGAAGTCGGTGTTGTAACGAGGCCGCCATTGTTTGATCAGCTTGCCTTCGAGCAGGAGAGCCTCGGGCTCCGACTTCACCTCGATCGTATCCACGTCGGTGATCAGATCGATCAGCGCCCGGATTTTCGGCTGGTCGACGGTCGAGGCGCGCCCGCGCTGGAAATAAGAAGAAACGCGCTTTTTGAGACTGCGTGCCTTGCCCACGTAGATGATGCGGCCGAGGCGGTCCTTCATCAGGTACACGCCCGGCTTGTCCGGCAATTGCCGCACCTTTTCTTTGAGCGTAATCGATTGATTCTCGTTCATGAGCGCCCGGCGCCGTTTCGCGTCAAATCGCCGCGGTGGCCGGCAAAATCGTGGGTTTTATGAGCGCGGACGACCCCAAGTACCCTGAAACCGGGACGTGTAATCGGGTGGGGGCAGATGAACAAGATGACGTGACGATGCATTGGATGAGTGACAGATGCCAGGAGCGCACATAGATCGTCGCTGGCATTTTCGCAGAATCCGCCTAATTTCCACTCTCGCAAGTCATGGTTTCAGCCCACAATCCGGCCAGTGAGTCGCTCCGCCCAACCGCGCGTACAGTACGCTATGAACTGCTCACCCTCGGGGATGAGCTTTTGCTGGGGCTCACCGCCAACGGGCATCTGACGTTCGTTGGCGCGCAGCTGGGCCGCCGCGGCGCGTTGCTGCAGCGAAACGTCACGATCACGGATGAAGCGGATGCGATTGCCGCGCAATTTCGCGAAAGCTGGTCGCGCAATGACGTGGTGATCACGACCGGCGGCCTGGGACCGACCTGCGATGATCGCACGCGAGACGCGGTCGCGGACGTGTTGGGCCAGAAGTTGGTGTTTGATCGGACCATCGAGGCCGCGATCACCGAGCGGTTCACGCGGCTGGGCCGCAAAATGACGGCCAACAATTTGAAACAGGCGTACGTGTTCGAGCGCGGAGAAGTTTTACCCAACGCGAACGGGACCGCCCCCGGCCTCTGGGTCGAGCAGGATGGCAAGGTGCTCGTGATGCTGCCGGGCCCGCCGAATGAGTTGCAGCCCTTGTTCATCGATCAAGTGCTGCCGCGGCTCGCCGCTCGCGGTTTGTTGCTCGATCGCGAATCGTATGTGCAGCTGCGCACGGCGGGAGTGGGGGAGTCGGCGCTGGAGACGAAGTTGCAGCCTATTTTCGACCGCTTCGGGGCGGGCCTGAGTGTTGCCTTTTGTGCGCATCAGGGGGCCGTGGATTGTCGGGTGAGTTCGCCGACCGGCGCGCTCAGCCACGCGCAACTTGAGTCGATCGCGGGCGAATGTGCGCTGCTGCTCGGCGATGATTTCCTGTGCTACGGTCACGACTCGCTGGCCCGCGTGTGCGCGGAGTTGCTGCGGGCCCACGAAAAGAAAATCGCGGTGGTGGAAACGGCGACCGGCGGTTTGTTGGCGAATGCGTTCACCGAAGTGTGCGGCGCGTGCAAATTTTTCGCCGGTGGGGTCGTCTGCTGTTCCAATGATGCGAAGACGCAGCTCCTGGATGTCCCGGAGTGCCTGTTGATGCAGCACGGCGCGGTCAGCGACGAAGCGGCCGTGGCGATGGCAACGGGTGCGGCGGAAACGTTGGGCGCCGATTACGCGCTCGCCGTGACGGGCTTTGGACCCGCGGCCTCGACGGGCCAGGGCGGCAATCTCGTCGGCAGTATTTTCGTGGCACTGTTTTCTCCGGCCGGCGTGTGGTCCAAGAAACTGAGTTATCCCGGCCCGCGCTCTACGGTGAAAGTGCGCGCGGTGAACGCTGCCTTGGATTGGTTGCGGCGCGAGCTCCTGCGGGCGCAACGCGGCGGCGCGGTACCGGTCCGCGTCCGCGCGATGCAGTAAGATGGGGTTCGTTTCCCCTGGGACCGCGGCCGCCCCCGGCCGCATTTTTGGGGGATGGCTTCGGGACAAACCGCTCCACCGCCGAGCCGCTGAGATGTTACGAGCCCAGCAAATTCTTCAACGCGGCGAGATACTTCTGTTGCGTGCCGCGGATAACGTCCGCCGGCAACGTCGGCCCGGGAGGCGTTTGATTCCAACGAATCGCGAGCAGATGATCGCGGACGAATTGTTTATCGTAGCTGGGCGGCGACTGATCGGGGGCGTACTGGTCCGCGGGCCAGTAACGCGATGAATCCGGCGTGAGCAGTTCGTCAATCAACCACAGATTACCGGCGGCGTCGGTGCCGAATTCGAACTTCGTGTCGGCTAGAATCATTCCGGCCTGCTTGGCCCGCTCGTGGCCGAATTTATAGAGCGCCAAGCTGGTCGCTTTTAATTTCGCGTAGAGCTCGGGACCAACGATTGCAATGCCTTGGGCATCGTTGATCGCCTCGTCGTGTTCGCCTTTGGGCGCTTTCGTGGTGGGCGTGAAAATCGGCTCCGGCAGCCGCTCGGCTTGGCGCAGACCGGCGGGCAGCTTGATGCCGCAGACCGAGCCATCTTTGCGATAGGATGACCAGCCGCTGCCGGCGAGATAGCCGCGAACGACACACTCGATGGGCACGGTTTTTAGTTTCCGCACGACCATGCTGCGCAGCTGAAGATCGCGATCGGTGATGCCGCGTCGCGCAAACTCGGCTGCTTGGTTGGGCAGCAGGTGATTTTGGATAATGCCCGTCGTCTGACTGAACCACCAGTTGCTGATCTGCGTGAGAATCGCACCTTTGCCAGGAATGCCTTCGGGCAGCACGACATCGAACGCGGACAGCCGGTCGCTGGCGGTCAGAAGCAGGGCGTCGCCCAGGTCAAAGATCTCGCGCACCTTGCCGGAAGCGGTTTTCGGAAACGGCAGGTGATCGAAGCGGGTGATCGCCTCAGGCGGGAGTGCGGCGGAAATCTCGGAAAAGGTCATGCCGCCGAATTTCTTGTACGGGTGGTCGAGAAAGGTCGCGAACAAAGTGGGAGGCGGCCGGAAGAAACCGCAGATGGCCGCTGATCCCGAGGAGCCGGGACAAGCAGCACCACCAAGGCACGGTGCCCACGGAACACACGGAATACACGGAAACGAACCAGGGAGAAACCGCTGATGCACGCTAATCGGCGCTAATTCGGGAGAGCCACCGATGACACGGAGGGGGAGAGGAGGTCACGGAGTTCAATCGACGAGCCCAATCGATCTGGCCTGTACGATTTCGAGTTTTCCGATTCCTTTTCCGTTTCCTGAGGTAGGGACCGCTCTCCGCAGCGGTCCTCATTGGGCCATCGCATCCGCTTTCAATCCAAGGAAGGGAGGAGAAACCGCTGATGGACGCTGATCGGCGCTAATTCGGAAAAGCCACGGAGGCCGCGGAGGCGGAGAGGAGGGCACGGAGTTCAATCGACGAGCCCAAGCGATAGCTCTGTTGCTCTTGGTTTCCCCCTTTTCCAATTTCGCGCTTTCCCGCTTTTCCTCTTTCCCGCTTTCCCGCTTTTCCTCCCTCACGCCTTCACTCGTGTGCGTTTGCCGGTCTTAGCGGCCTCGTAGATCGCATCGACGATGAGCATGTCGCGTCGGCCCATCACGGCACCGACGATCGATTCGCGCTGCTCGCGCACGCAGCGCGCGAAGTCATCCATTTGGATGGCTTGCTGGCTCTCAATCTCTCGCACCACCAGCGAACCCTTGCTCGTGACGGCTTTGATGCCGCGATACGAATGCGCCGGTTCGAGTGCGATCCAGCCCTTATCACCGTCGGCGCGGAATTTGCCGATGCCCGCGGCGTAGGTCGTCATGAGCTCGGCTTTCGCGCCGTTGGAAAACTCCAGGGTGTAATCGAGCCCTTCCTCAACGTCCTCGAAGATCTCGGGGCGCGTCTTGGGGTGCTCTTTCGCGGTGACGGCTACGCACGTCGCCTCGCCGGCCGCCATGCACGCCGCTTGGACCGAATAGATCCCCATGTCCATCAGCGGCCCGCCGCCGGACAGCTTGTAGTCCGCGCGCCAGACCTTGCGCTGCATCCGGAATCCGTTTCCGCCGGACATCTTCATAAATACGCCGAAATCCTGGTCCTTCGCCAGCCGTTTGAGTTCTTGAGTGTTGGGCTCGAAATGGAGGCGGTAACCGATCGAGAGCCGCACGTTCGCCGCCTTGCAGGCTGCGATCATCGTGTCGCACTCGGCCGCGTTCATCGCCATGGGTTTCTCGCAGATGACATGCTTGCCGGCCTTCGCCGCGGCGATCGTGTGGGGGGCGTGCAACGCGTTCGGCGTGACGACGGAGATGATGTCGATGTCGGGATTAGCCGCCATCTGCTGCATCGTGTCATAGTGATAGATATTTTTTTCGGGGAAGCCGTATTCTTTGGCCCACTGCGCGCCTTTTTCCTTTGAACCCGTGATCACGCCCGTGAGCTGGCAGTGCTGCGTGAGCTTCAGCGCCGGTCCCAGCTGGCCGCGCGCGTAGTTGCCAAGGCCGCACAGCGCGATCCCAAGCTTTTTCGCCGGAGGTGTCTGGCCGTGACTGCGGCCGGCCAGCGCGAGGGCCGCGGTGCCCACGGCAAGGCGGCCAACAAAACGGCGACGCGAGAGAGAAGAGTGGAGATCAGGATTCATGCGGGGAGAGCAACAGGGTCGAAACGTCGCTAATCATCCTTCGATCCGCAAGCGGGCAAAATTGCTCCTTGGGCGGATGGAAACCGGGCGACGTCGGGAAAGTTCAGGCATCTGACCTCCTCACTCAAGGAGAGGCGGCTCGCTTGAGGTCGGCAGGCGTCGCCGGAACGAATGGCGCCCCCGGTGAGCCGGTCCAGCGATGCAGGGTGATTTTGCCTGACTGGGCGCCCTTGTTACCTGAATTTACGGCAAAGTAAAACAGGCCGGCGCCGACCGGTTGAATGCCGACGTCGGCTTTCTGATTCCACCCGCGGATGCCGGTGCCGGTGTCTGTGAGGCCGTCGGCAGCGAGCGCAAGCAGCATGCCCCGCTCGGTGCCTTTGCCGCCGGGGCCGGGCACGCCGACCAGATCGCCGAGAGTGGGTTGGGTGCGGGCGTCGACCGCGAACATCAGGAAGTTCGGGAACGATGGCTTGGTGCCCTTGTACACGCCAAGGAACCAGCGTTGCTGCGCTTCATCATAGGCGAGGTTCTGCACGCCGAAGTTAGTGTTGCCGGTGCGCACGAAATATTTGCCGTGCACGGCGGTGGGCCCACTGTGGTGCGGAGCCGACTCGGTGAGCGGGCGCTCGTAACGACTCCACTCGCTGGTGTCGTATTGCAGCAGCACCTGGTGGTCGTTGTCCGTGCGACCGGTATGGGTGTAGATGCCGTAGGCGACGGTCAGGAGGTGCGGACCATCGTTGCGACCGAACTGCGGGCCGAAACTCACGCCATCAATGCCCGAGCAGCCGTAGCGGTGATCCGGAGTCTGCGCCACGTTGCCATCGAAAACGCCGTCGGCATTCAAGTCGGCGGTGTAGTCGTTGGCCACCTCGGGCAGATAGACCGTGCGGAGAAGATCCGACTTCGTGGCGTCGAGACCGACGCGATCAAGTCGGCTGACGTCGATCACCGCGATGTAGAACGCCTCGTCCTTTTTGTATTCAAGCGAACCGTACACGCGGCCATCGCGTGGATTGAAGTCGAGATCGCCGAGGTGACCGGCCCAGCCGACGAGCGTGCCCACGAGCTTTCCGCTGAAGTCGTATTTCGCGAGGAGCGTGGTGAACGAGTAATAGATAAACCCGCCCTGCACATCCACCGCGATGCCCTGCACGTGGCTGGTGGGCCAGGTGCCGCCGTCTTGCTCGAGCGGCAGTCGGGCGAATGGCGAGGGTGCGGCGGGTTGAGCCGGCGCGACGAGGGCGGCGACGAACAGCAGGAGAATCGAAAGACGTTTTTGCACGAGAGGGTTGAGCCGTTGGTAGGAAAAATAAAATCCCATGGCCACGTTGTTTTCGATCTAGGGAAAAACCGCTGATGGACGCTGATCGGCGCTAAAACGGAAAAGCCACAGAGGGCACGGAGAGGAGAGGAGAGGAGAGGAGGTCACGGAGATCAATCGAGAGGCTGCAATGCCGTTGCGGGCGTGGGTATTTGTTTCCCGGTTTCCCGATTTTTCGTTTTCCATGATTTATCCCGTCCCCGCTTTTCCCCAAACCCGGGCTTGCCGGTTAACATGGCACCGCGTTTCGTTTGACCTTACCTTCTCGCTACCAGCCCCTCCCCCAGGGTGACAGTCCCAACAACCC
>ENA-ORBV01017373-ORBV01017373.1-microbial-mat-metagenome-genome-assembly--contig:-NODE-17373-length-10293-cov-3.805893_pt1 | contig 10293 bp, 22 predicted proteins | sample MGYA00237777_ERZ505514 | MGnify/ENA primary metagenome ERZ505514 (study PRJEB26160, sample SAMN06269048) | microbial mat metagenome | isolation source: Oligotrophic lake microbial mat | place...
CCGCAGCACGAGACCAGCCCGACGATCACCTACGCCCTCGGCGGCCAGCGCCAGTCGCCGGGCTCGGTGCCCTGCGACGCCGACCCGACGCACAGGAGCGCGCCGACGACGATCCCGCGGTGGCCGACCAGCGGGTCGCCGGGGTTCAGGTCGTTCATGCCGTCGAGGAAGACCGTCATGTTCGCGAGCTTGCCGAACGGGTTCGTCACGATCGCCGGTCGCCACCGCGGCGTGGGGTCGCCCTCGTAGCGATCAGGCAGGCGGTACTGCACGATCCTGCACGTCGTCGGCAGGACCGCGTCCAGCCCGGACGGGCTCACGCCTGCACCGGGAGCCTGCTGATCAGCGTCGTCGCCCAGGTCGCGCCGGCCGGCGACTTCAGCATCTCGACGACCTTCTTCAGCGTGCCCGCGATCGGGAACCCGGCCGGCAGCTGCGAGAGCACAGGCTCCACCTTCGCGACGATCGAGGCCGGCGACTCCGACGCCAGGATCGGGATCGCCTGCGGGACGCCGCTGCTGCGGCAGTAGCTCTCCACGTGCCTGGCGGCCTGCTCGGGCGGCATGCCCTGGCCGTAGTAGCCCAGCACCTCGCCCAGAATCTGCGCCCACGCGGCAGGACCCATGTCAGCCTCCTCCTTGCGCTCAGCGGCCACGTGGCCGTTCCCGTTGATCCTGTTCACCGGCGCCGGCTGCGGCAGCGCGACCACGCCCTGGGGCAGCTGCTGCTGCTGCTGCTGGAGATGCGCGGGCTGCGCGACCGGCGCCGTGAAGCCGTGCTGCATGAGGCGGGGGAGGGCCTTGATCGCTTCCTCGATCACGCTCCCCTCTTCCTCCTCGTCGTCGTCCTCGTCGTCGCCGTTCATGCCGAACAGCTCGGCCGTCTCCTTCATGAGCTTGAACTGCTCCAGGGGCGAGCCCTGCAGATCCTTCAGCGTCTTGAAGGCCGTCAGCAGGTCGCTGCTGCCGCTCTTCGCGGTCATGGCGGCCTGGAAGTTCTGCTGCTGCTGCTGGAGCAGCGTCGAGAAGAACGCCTGCTGCTGGCGCGCGTTCTCCGTGATCGCCGTCTCGTCCTTGCCGGCGCGCGCCGCGCGCTCCTGCGACTGCAGCTCGAAGAACTTCAGGATCATGGGCATGTAGCTGGCGATCGGGTCCTGCTTCGGCTGCGAGGCCGTGATCGCCGCGAGCTTCTCGTTGAACTCGCGCTTCAGCCGCTCCTCGCGGCCCAGCTCCTTCGCGTGGTCGACCTCGCGCTTGAGCGTCTCGCACTCCAGCTCCTTCGCGTGGTGCTTGATCTCCAGGTCGCGCAGCTTGTCGCGCAGGCCGATCACCTCGCGCTGGGTCTCGGGCCAGTACGCGTCCTGCGACCAGGGGCGCACCGGGCCAGGCCCGTGCTGCTGCTGGTAGGCCGGCGGCGGCCCGAAGGGCGGGCGGAAGTGCGACTGCTGCCGAACCGGCGGCTCGTCCTCTTCCTCGTCGACCGCGCGCGAGTCACCAGGCAGCCGGATCTCGGCCGTGATCACCTTGCCCGCGGAGTCGCGGCCGGCGACCACGTAGACGCCACCGCCCCACTGCTCCATGACGTCCCGCTCGAAGTTCTCGCGGTTCGACACGTAGCCCAGGATCCCGACGTAGTCCTTCGGGTTCCCGCCGTCCACGCCGAACGCCTGGAGCCGCTCGACTCGCAGCTTGCGCGAGGCCACCGCGGCCAGGACGTCGAGGACGTTGCCCTCGGCGTTGCCCTCGACGTCCGTGTTGCTGTTGCCGTTCTTCACCGCTTCCACCACTCGACCTCCCTGTTCAGCCCGTGATCGTCAGCTGCTGTTCCTTCGCGTCGGCCGCCGTCATGCCCATGCCGTCGGTCCACCTCGACGACTTCTGCGGCGTGCCGAAGAAGCAATTCGTCCCGCACGTGCAGCTCGTGTACGGGATCTTTCGCTTCGCCGTCCGCTCGACCAGCACCGCGTGCGCCCCGGGGTGCAAGAAGAACGACGACGGGCAGACCACGAACCGCTTGCCCTCGCCGGCCGGGACGTTCTCGATCAGCTCGCGCTGCCCGAGCGCCAGGCCCTTGGCCCGGACGTCTTCGAGCGTGAGCCCCATGCCCTCCGACCACCGCCGCGACGGCAGCCACACGCGCGTGTAGCAGTCGCACCACGTCGTCGGCTTCCGCTTCGCCGAGCTGGCGTAGACCTCGACGGCGACGGGCGGGTGCAGGTAACCACTCGCGGGGCAAACAATGAACCGTCCCGTGGCGCCGTCTGCGACCTTCTCCATGCGGCTCCAGTTAATAAAGAGCAAGAGTGAGTGTTGGCCCTTTTGATCCGCCTGGTCACCAGAGTAGCATGCATGACGCACAGGTTGGAAAACCCTGACCAGACGAGGCCCTTCCTGTGAGCGATCACGCCCCCGGTTACGACCTCCAGACGACGCGCGAGGAAGTCGTGGTGCTCCGCAATCGGGTCGAGGCGGCCGAACGGGAGATCGGCCAGCTGCGCGAGGTGAAGCACGACCACGCGAACAAGCTCCAGGGACTGCTCCTCACCGTGCGGCAGATCCAGAGCGACCTCGCACTCCTGCACGCGCTCCCGGCCGAGATCGAGTCGCTGAAGCAGAAGGTGGTTGAGCTGCGCGTCGAGCTGGAGACGCGACTGGCCGTCATGAAGTCCGACTTCGCCGCGCAGGTCGGCGCGCTCACGGCGGCGGTCGTCGCCAACAAGGACGCGCTGGCCGAGCGGATCGCCAAGCTGGAGAAGCGGCTCGGTGTCGCGACGCTCGTGCTCGTCGTGGTGGTCGAAGCGCTGCCGTTGGTGCTGAGGCACCTCGGCGGTTCGTAACAGGAGGTGACCGATGGTCCAGCTGAGTGGGAAGAAGAGCTACCTTGCCGGTGGTGGCCTCGTCGTGGTGGGGATCGCTGTGCTCGCCGGCTTCGTGTCGCTCGACGAGCAGCAGCTCCAGGGCGTCATGGCGCTCCTCGGCGGCGCGGCCACGATCGCGCTCCGTCTCGCCATGTCCAAGGCGGCCACGGTGGCCGCCGAGGCGGCCACGCCTGAAGCCGCTCCTGCGCCGACCGCTCCGGCGCCGCCGACGTGATCCTCGTCATGTTCTTCGGCATGGTCGCCGGGTTCGCGGCCGGCCAGGCGCTGCAGAGCCGGCAGCGGCTCTGCGAGACGACCGAGCGCGCCGCGCGGCTCAGGAGGAGGGCCAGTGGGGCCTGAGCTGATCTGGCCGCTGGCGATCGTCGCGCTGGCGCTGCTGTTCGTCCCGCCGCTCTCGTTCTGGGGCGGCAGCTACTTCGGCGAGGCCGCGACCAAGGGCGAGCTGCTCGTCGCACTGCGCGAGCTGGAGGAGCAGCGGGCCGAGAACAAGGAGCTGAGGCAGCAGATCAAGGAAGTCCAGGAGGCGGCCGTCGAGGCCGTGAAGAGGGCAGGCCATGCGACCAAGGACGCGAAGGAGCTGGGGGCTGCTCTGGCTGACGCTGACGACGATCGGGCCTTCGATCGGGTGCTGCGGATCGCCGGTGACGGTTCTGGTCCCGCCGCCGCCGCTCCCTCCGCTCCCGGCGCCCCCGCATAGGCCGACGAGCACCGAGCAGCGCGAGTGGAAGGAGCAGGGGCGGTTCGCGCCGTTCTCGGCGGCCCTGCTCGAAGCGTGGGTCCATATCGGCGAGCTGGAGCACGTCTACGAACAGCTGAAGAAGCGAGAGGCACGACATGGCGGGTCTGATCAAGCCGGCGGCGAGCACTGACGAGCACACGCTCCCTGGCACGCTCTGCCCGCTGCGCTCGAAGACGGAAATCTTTCCCATGCCAAACTGGTTGGGGCAGTTCGAGACGCTCAACGCGTCCGTCGTCGTGCCCTGCGACAAGCGCTGCATGCTCTACCGGCGCGAGGCCGACGGCACGCACCACTGCGGCCTGAAGCCGTGAGCTACGAGGACATTGACCCGATCGTCATTTCTGTCGGACGCGAGCGGTTCAATCGTGTTGCAAACCCCAGGAGGTGATCCGTGGTCGTGACTCTCGTGTCGGCGGTCGTCTGCTGCACTGGTGCCGCGATCGTTGCCTTCCTCGCCGGCAGCTGCTGGTCGCTGTTCACGGACCGGCTGCCGAGCGACAAGAAGGACAGGGCCGACGAGGCCGTGGCGCTGAGCAAGCGCACCGTCGGCGGGCTGCAGCTGGAGATCGCGCAGCTGCGCGAGGAGCTGGCCGTCGTGAACGGGCGCGTGTCGGCGATCAACGAGATCGACGACGAGAACGCGGAGATCGACGACGAGAACGCGGAGATCGACGCGTTCAACGACGAGGCTGACCGGCAGCACGCCGAGCTGGCCGAAATGCTGAAGACGCTCGACGCCCTGCTGCAGCGCGCGGCGTGCGTGCTCTCGCTCTCGCGCTCCAGGTTGTTGATCGCGCACTTCATGACGCCGGTCACCGCGTCGAAGTGGTGGCGGGCAGCGGCCAAGTCCGAGTGCGTCACTCGCGAGCTGAACAAGCTGCGGATCGCCGTCGGCCAGAAGCAGGAGCGTGCGTCGGCCATTCCGCCCTTCGCCTCCACGCCCATCGGCACCGACACGATCATTGGCGACTTCGTCGCGATCTTTCCGCCCTTCGCCTCCACGCCCATCGGCACCGACACGATCAGCAACAGCGAGGCGCTCTAGTGGTCCTGCCCGACGACGACCTGGAAATGCAGCTCCTCTCCGTGTTCGCGCGCACGGCGCGGCAGGGAGTCGACCGGCGCGGCGAGACCCACGCGGTCGACCACGCCACCGGCCTGCCGCTCAGCAGCAACGACCTGCTGCCCCGCTACAAGGCGGTGAGCGGGACGTCGCTCGCGCTCCAGCTGATCGTGGTGCCGCGCCAGCTGGCCTCGGGGATCCTGCGCCGGCCGGTCGACGAGGGCGCGCCCGTGGCGCTCGGCTCGATCCCTCCGCACGAGTGGACGCGGCAGGAGGCCGAGCTGGTCGGCGCCCTGGAGGAGCAGATCAGGCACAAGGTCCACCAGCTGGCCGAGCGCCACGGGTGGTTCAACGTCGCGGCCGAGGAGTACGAGCCCGGCTGCCCGCTGGTCGGTGAGGACGGCATGACCGTCGCCTTCAAGATCACCTACAAGGGCCTGCAGCACGCGATCGAGAAGGTCAAGGGCACGAAGTACGAGCTGGGCGCCGTGTCGCCGCAGCACGACCTCGGGGACGCGAAGTGGAGGGCCGCGCCGCAGTGGGCGCAGGCCGAGCACAGGGGAGTGTAGTGGTGACCGAAGTGAAGACCGAAGTGAAGACCGCCGAGATCCTGAAGCTGCCGGTGACGGCGGGGCTGGTCGAGCCCGAGCAGGAGCCGCTGGCCTACCAGCTCCACCTGCGCGAGGCCGAGGACCCCGTTTTCTTCTTCGACCACCGCGAGCTGCCGCAGCTGCTCGTGGCGCTCTACGAGGCCACCGGGCCGAAGCGGCCGAAGGGCCTCGGCTGGTTTGAGACCATGACCGGCGCGTGGGACGCGAGGAGCGTGCGCGGGATCAACCGCTACTTCAACGACGAGGGCGACGAGGCCGGCGACGAGGACGACGAGGGCGAGCCGCTGGATTACATGACGCCCGAGACGCTGGAGGCCCTGCAGCACCTCACGCTCGGCAAGCCGTAGTGAAGCTCGCGGACGAGCCGTATCAGGACTCGTGCGAGGCGGCCGACGGGCGGGATGAGTCGGTCGTCGACTCCATGGCCCGCCAGGCGGCAAGCGTCGAGGCGCAGACCAGGATCATGCAGGACCGCACCGAGCTGGCCGAGCGCTCGACGCGCGCGGCCGAGCGCCAGGCGGCGGCCTGGGAGCGGATCGCCACGGCGCTCGAAGGGAGGCTGTAGTGGGGCGCAACGCGAAGGTGAAGAAGATCCGCCGCTGGTGCCGCGGCCTGGCCGCGTCGCACCCGGCCATGCGAGACCGAGCGATCGTCGCTCGCGTCCTTCGCAAGCTGATCCGGCGCGGCAAGGCCTACCTGCCTCGCGCCGAGACCACCTCGTAGGGAGCCGTAGGGAGCCCATGCCTGGTTGGTAAACTGCATGCATGGCTTTAACTGATCTTCTGCGCGGTTCGACGGCCACGTTCGCCAGCCAGGTGACGGGGCCGATCAGCTACGACCCCTTCTCCGACACGGGGCCTCCGTCCACCCAGGGCGGGGGCCCCAGCCACTGGTTCATGCGCGAGATCGTGAAGCCGGCGCTCTACCTGCAGCCGCCGATCGGCCAGCCGTTCGTCTTCGAGCCCTACGGCAAGCCGACCAGGGACTACTCGGCCTTCTTCAGCCTGGGCGTGCTCGCCGTCGCCGTGGGCGGCGTCTACGCGCTCTACAGGGTCGGCCAGATCGTCGAGCGGAGGAACCGTGGCCGTTAGGAAGACGCGTCGGAAGAAGAACGCCAAGCGGCTGCCCGAGGCCGGCACGAACTACTGGGGCAAGCCGATCGCTCGCCGCGAGAAGGCCGCGCCGCCGCGCCACGACCGCGACGGGTACGTGATCTACCGCGGGCCCTCGACGCTCACCGGCAAGCCGATCGTCGCTATCGCCACCGGCTTCGTGAACGAGTCCGAGAACGAGAAGACCGGCCCCATGATCCAGACGTGGATCCTGGTCGACGGCATGACGCCGCAGGAGGCGATCTGGTCGGGCGACGACGTGTCGGTGTGCGGCGTGTGCGTCCACCGCGGCGTGTCGGTCCACGTGAGCGAGCTGCCGAGGGGCGAGCCGAAGCCCAGGCGGGAGGGGCAGGAGTACAAGTCGGTCAACCGGTCCTGCTACGTCGTGATCCCGAAGCGGCCGACGAAGGTCTACACCTACTACACGCAGGGCGCCTACCCCGAGGTGCCCGTCGAGGGCCTGCCCGAGCTGCTCCGCGGCCACAAGCTGCGCATGGGGTCCTACGGCGATCCGGTCGCCGTGCCTGCGCACGTGTGGGAGGCCGCGCTGACCTACACGCCGAAAGCCAAGGGCAGGACCGGCTACACGCACCAGTGGCGTCTGCCGCACGCGCAGCGCTACCGCCACTTCCTCCAGGCGAGCGTCGACTCGCCGGAGGAAATGCGCTCGGCTCACAGCCTCGGCTGGTCGACGTTCCGCGTCGGGCGCGTCAACGAGCCGCCGGTCGACGGCGTCGAGATCATTTGCCCGGAGTCCCCCGACGCGCCGCCGCCGCGCGCGGGCAAGCAGAAGCCGACGTGCTTCAGCTGCGGGCTGTGTGGCGGCGCCGACGTGCGTGCGCGCTCGATCGTGATCGCACCTCACGGCACGGCCGCCCGCTACCACGAGGAGCGCGGGCAGCGCGAGAACCCCGGCAGCCTGGCCGCGCGCTACCGGGCGGCGAAGCGAGGCCGGCCGTGATCGTGCCCTGCGGCTGGTGCGGGAAGGAGGTGCAGGCCGCCGACGACTTCTGGCGACGCGCGACGCACCCCTGGGCCCTGGTGATCGGCGCGAACTACTGCCGCGCGTCGTGCCTGCTCGCGGCCCACAAGAACCCGCAGACCGCCGCACACATGATCAAGAGCAGGCAGCCGAAGTGAGCGTCCACCCGCCTCGTGGCGGCCGGCCCCAGCTCCCGTGCGGCGTCTGCGTCGAGCTTGTCGAGCTGCGGATCAAGATCATGGACGTCTGGGCCTGCGTCCCGTGCGCGGCCGAGCTGATCGACAAGTACGGCGTCCCGTGTGTGGTCGAGCTGATCGACAAGCACGGCGCCCCGAAGACCGAGGAGTCGCCGCCTGCTGGTAGCATTTGAGCCATAGATCGCCGGCCCTGGGTGCGCCCACTTTCCCCCCCCACCGGAGCACCCAGGGCCGGCGTCTTGTACGCGCTCACTTGACGGTCAGCTTCACGCGAGCAGCACCGGGATCAGGGCCTTCGCCACGGCCGCCTTGAGCGCCTTGCCCGTGAAACGCCGCGAGACGGCCGTGGTCATGCGCTGCCAGTGCGCGACCTGGTTGATCGCGGCGTAGGGCAGCGAGGCCCAGTCCCGCGCGCCGATATGAGCGACCTCGGCCGCCTCCTCGGTCTCGGCGCAAGGATGGTTGAGCCAGTCCTCGGCCTTCTCGATCGCGACCCTGTTATGCAGCCACTCCGAGAGTGGCTGCATGACAACCTCGGCCTGCAGATCGGGCCACCGCTTCGCCAGCGCGAACCAGGCCATGGCGACCGAGGCCCGCACCTGAACCTCGCGGCCGGCGAGCTGCAGCTGCTCGGCCCACGCGTAGAACGGCGCCCTGTTGCGCAGCGGGCTCTCGGCCACCGCGCGCGCGGCCGGGTCGCCCAGCATGGACGCCACCTCGACGGCCCTCCAGAGCGGCAGCAGCTTGCTGCCGAGGCACCGCGGGCAGCGCGTGTTCGGGTCCTCGGTGATCGACGAGCGCCAGACGTCCCTCCAGAGCGCGGTCTCGGCTCCGCTGTCGAGCACAGCTACGTCCGCTTCCATCTGCGCCATGGCGTCGCGGAGTGTGCCGCGCGACTGCCGCGCCCCCTCGGCCTCGATCGGCAGGCAGTCGACCGTGTAGCCGTTCGCGACCAGCTCGTCGAGCGTGATCGTGCCCGTCTCGCAGCAGGCGAGCTTCGTCTGCTCGCCCCGACGGATCCGCTCGTGCAGCCAGGCTGCCCTGTCGGTGTCGTCGCCGACGGTCTTCCGCCGCTCCAGTTCGCGCAGCCGCGTGTCGGTCACAGGCTCGGCTCCTTCTCGACGGCCTTTAGCATGGGTCTCTCCACAACTACACGGCCCTCACGACAGCGCCCACGCGATAAGTGCGGCGCTGAGCGCGACACGCACCCGCTCCTCGCTGGCGATCTCTGCGCAAGCGCAAGCGCAAGCGATGAGACGCTCCGGGTCGTCGGTCCAGCGAGAGAGGGCCCTTGCCCACGACGGGAACGAGACGTACACGCCGCACTGCTCGTCACAGAACCCGGTGTGGCCGCCGTCGGGCCCGCCCGGGCAGAGGGTGCCCGTCGCCATACGCGCCGCCGTGTCTCCACAGTAGGCCGCGAGCTCAACCCTCTCTTGGGTGAGTCCGCCCGTGCGCATGCGCTCGACCAGCAAGCGCACCTGCGCGCCGGGCTCGCCGCGCGCGGCGTCCTTCTCGAGTTCCCGGAGTCTCGCGTCGCTCAGGTGACGATCACGGTTCGCCGCGCACAAGGCGCGGCGCGACGAGCTCTAGCGGCAGGCCCAGGTGTGAGCACAGCGCCCCCACGTTCTTCACCGTCAACGCGTCGGGGTCGCCGTGGATCGCGCCGAACAGCGCCGGGAACGACACCCCCGCCTTCTTCGCCGCCGCGTTGAGAGTGAGCCCGCTCGCCTCCAGGTGAGCGACAATCGCACGGCCTCGCTCCGTGCTCGGCCGCGCCGCTCGACGACCAGGGCGACCAGGGCGGCTCACCGCGCCGCCTTGCTGCCGGCGGCGCCGGACCCGGACATATCGGACAGCAGGGTGGTCATGCGCGTAGATTACCACAACTGCCGATCTAATTCACGATTGCGGGCCCCACGAATCCGCAAGCCATGGCGGCATAGGCACTTGTGATCTAAATCAGAATTCCCTAGGTCAATACACCGGGTATTGCTATAATGAGGGCACAGGACGCGAGAGCGCCTCGAGAAAGCTGTAGATAGGAAGCTGTAGATAGTTCCGATTCTACACAGTATCATGTTGGGTGCAAGGACTTATGCCGCCCCTCCCCCTCGGGAGGGGCTCGTGGCAGTGTGGGCCGGCACGATCCGGCGCAGGAGCGCGAGCATGCGACGAATGAAGACGCGACATCAGTGGGAGACAGGGTGCGCGACGGCGCACCGAACGCGTGCGGCAGAATCGGCGTGCTACGAGCGGCGCCGGCGCGCAATCGCGCGCGAGAACGCGCGGAAGGACGACGCGAACCAGGCGCGCGAGAACGCGCCAGGCGCGAGCTACTTCTACGGTGAGGAGTACGCCCGGCGGTACCCGTCCTCCTCACCGTACACCGGATGACCCCCGCCTGACCTACTACCGACAGCCGCCCCTCCCCCTCGGGAGGGGCTCGCTCGCGTGTGGGCCGGCACGATCCGGCGCGGGAGCGCGAGCATGAGCGAGTACGAGTACGTCGTCGTGAAGTTCGACGAGATCCCCGAGGGGGTCCGGTGGGCAGTACCACCCTGGCTGCAGGGACAGATTGTCGAGGTCGCGTACGGCGACTTCGGCATGGCCATGCCGTGTGTGGGTGATCCGTGGAAGCGGATCACGGATCAATCGGAGGTCGGCCCGCCGACCTACTACCGCCGGATCAAGAAGAGGCGAGCATGATC
>ENA-ORBV01017376-ORBV01017376.1-microbial-mat-metagenome-genome-assembly--contig:-NODE-17376-length-10292-cov-5.825746_pt1 | contig 10292 bp, 9 predicted proteins | sample MGYA00237777_ERZ505514 | MGnify/ENA primary metagenome ERZ505514 (study PRJEB26160, sample SAMN06269048) | microbial mat metagenome | isolation source: Oligotrophic lake microbial mat | place...
GCGGCGTGACCGAAGGCGGGGGTGACGGGGCGGGGCAGGCCGCTGGCGAGGCTCTGGCGGAAGAGCCGCCCGGAGCGCGCCTCGGCGAAGTAGACATGGCCGTGGCCCACGCAGAAATCGCCGCCGCCGTAGCCCACGCGGGCGCGCACCGACAGATCGCCAGGCGTGAGGGCGCGGGGCGCCTGGGCGCCAGCAACATCGGTGCACCAGAGCACGCCGCGGCTATCGCCGCTCTCGCCCCAGACCAAGCGGCGCCCGTCGCTATCCCACTGCACATCGTCGAGGCGCAGGTCGGAGGCCATAGCGCGCGGCGTAAGCGGGCTGGGCCAGAGGCCAAAGGGCTTCTGTGGGGTCATGGGCTGCTCCGGCGGCAAAGGCGACTGTTGGGGCGTATTGTAGCATTGGCGCTCTGGCCGTGGGGCTGCCGGGGGCGGCAGCGCACGCGATCCTCTACGTAAGAGGAGGCGGCAAAAGATATGCTACAATACGCGCCGTTGCCACCCTGAGCCGCCACGCCTGCGGAAGGAGCCAATCACGGCATGTTTCGACACCTGCATCGCGCAAGCCTTTTGGCTCTGCTGCTCACATTGTTTGTCGCCGTCGCACCGGCGGCCGCACGCACACCCGCCGCCGCCCGCGATCTGAGCCTCCCCCGTGGCAGCATCACCGCCCGCCCCTACACGGTGATGATCGATAACCACCCCAAAGCCTACCCGCAGTCTGGGCTAAACCAGGCTCCAATCGTGTTCGAGGCCCTGGCCGAGTACGGCATCACGCGCTACATGGCCGTGTTTGTGCCTGGGGTAAGCCCCGATCTGAAGACGATCGGCCCCGTGCGCAGCGCCCGCTCGTACTTTGTGGAGTGGGCCAAGGGCCTGCGCGGCGTCTACACTCACGCTGGCGGCGCCCCCGACGCCCTAGTGATGGCTCAGACCTCGGTTGAGCTCTTGAACATGGACGCCCTACGCCGCGACGCCACGCCGTTCTTCCGGCGCAACAAGGAGCGCGCGGCGCCGCATAATCTCTACACGTCTAGCGCCGACATGGCCGCCTTTGTCGCCAGCAAGCAGGCCACCGCGCCCGACCTGCGCGAGCTGGGCTTTCTGCTCAAGGCCGACGCGCCCGCCGCTCAGCGCCCCGCCAGCCAGAGCCTGCGCTACCACTTCATCTACAAAGAGGCCGTCGTAAGCTGGGGCTACGACAAGGCCAGCAACAGCTACCTCTACTTCCGCCAGCGCCGCCCGCACGTGGATGCCGTCACCGGCGAGCAGCTGCGCTTCCGCAACGTGATCGTGATGGAGGTGCCCGAGCGCTCCATCCCCGGCGACCCCAAGAAGCGCATCCAGCAGCAGGTGATCGGCGAGGGCCCTGCCCGGATTTTCCTTGATGGCACGATGATCGAGGGCACCTGGCGCAAAGGGGCCGGCTTCGCCCAGCTCCAGTTCTACGGGCGCGACGGCGCCGAGATCGCGCTGAACAGCGGCCCCGTCTGGATCGCCGCCATCCCGACGCTCAAAAACCTGGCTGTGGAGTAGCGCGCCCGCGCCTTCACCGCCAGCAGACATCCAGGGCGCAACGCCGCGCCCCATCCCCCACGGCGGAGCGGTTTGCTCCGCCATCCCCGTACACGAGTGCTCACCGGCGGCCCGCCACGTCGCGCCGCCACCCCCGCCCGTGAGTACTCAATGACGCCCGTCACGCGCAGGCTCCATGCTGCCCCGGTTTGCACCGGACGCCGCGCGCGCACCGTCGTCAGAAAGGCCGTATGCAAGCAGGGAAGTTACGCAGCCTCCTGAGCGTCGCCATTCTCGCTCTGATGGCCACCTTCGTGGCTCAGGTAGACGCAGGCCCCGCCGCCGAGGAGCCCGCGCAAAGCCTGGCCGCCACCTACCGTGTCTTCGCAACCCGCGAGGGCCTTGTTGGCCGCACCACCGCCAACGGCCATGTGATCAGACCCCGCGACCGCTTCGTCGCCCTCCCCTCCTGGAGCGTGCTCTCGCCCAAGGGCAGCGACAAGTTCCGCGTCCGCCTCACCTACAAGGGCCGCAGCGTGGTCGCGCCGGTCTGGGATGTAGGCCCGTGGAACACCAAAGACGACTACTGGAGCCCCAGCCGCCGCTACGGCGACCTGCCTGTCGGACTCCCTATGGCCCAGGCTGCCTACCAGGACGGCTACAACGGTGGGCGCGACGAGCGAGGCCGCCGCATTCTGCTCCCCAACGGCATCGACATCGCCGACGGCACCTACTGGGACGACCTGGGCATGACTCGCGACGACTGGGTTGAGGTGAGCTTTCTCTGGCTCGGCGCAGACCCCGGCCCCGGCGGCGCGGTCGGCATCACGCCTGGCACCCCCGCCACTATCGCCCCCGTCGGCCCGCCGCCGAAGCCCGTCGAGGTGGAGCCCAACGCTACCGCCGTGGACGACGGCGCCGCAGGCTACGGCGCCACCGGGCAGCCCTGGTTCGAGGCCGGCTGCGGCATGAGCGGCAAGCACGCCTGGACCTACTCGACCACCAATCCGGCCAAGGCCACCGCCACCGCCAGTTGGGCGCCGCAGCTCCCCGCGCCAGGCTTCTACGAGCTGCTGGCCTACATCCCCGAGTGCGGCAGCGCGGCCACGAGCTCGGCGCGCTACCGTGTCTTCCACGACGGCGCCGTCACCGAGCGGCCGGTGGATCAGCAGGCCGCCGCGGGCAACTGGGTCTCGCTTGGCGTCTACCACTTTGGGGGCGCCGCGAACGAGCAGCCGCGCGTAGAGCTGGGCGACCTTGCCGGCGATGATAAACGCGCTGTGCGCTTCGACGCCCTGGCCTGGGCGCCGCGCCAGGACACCGCCGCACCCGACGCGCGGGTGACGCTGATCCAGCGCAAGGAGAACGGCTACCAGATCACGTGGGGCGGCAGCGACGGCATGAGCGGCATTGCCACCTACGATGTGCAGGTGCGCCTGCTGCCCAAGGGCGGCTGGAGCGACTGGAAGCTCGGGGTCAGCGATATCGGCGCCTGGTTTGGCCCCGATGAGGGCAAGCAGTTCGCCTTCCGCGTGCGCAGCAAGGACTGGGCGGGCAACCAGGAGCCCTGGCCCGAGGGCGCGGATCTGGATACGACGGCGGCTACCCCGTAGGAGGAGACGGCTGGACCGCGAACCGGCTGGACCGCGAACCGGCTGGAGCGCGAAGGGCGCGAACCGGCTGGAGCGCGAAGGGCGCGAACCGGCTGGAGCGCGAAGGGCGCGAACCGGCTGGACCGCGAAGGGCGCGAAAGGGCACGAAGGGCGCGAACCGGCTGGACCGCGAATAGGGCTTGGCCGGTTTCGCGGTGGTTCGCAGCCTTTCGCGCCCTTCGTGGTCCAAACGGCCCTTCGTTGGTCCAAACGGCCCTTCGTGGTCCAACCCTGCTCACCGATCGCGCAGCGCCGCGACGCCAGGCAGCGTCTTGCCCTCCAGGAGCTCCAGCGAGGCGCCGCCGCCGGTGGAGACGTGCGACATCTGATCGGCGAGGCCGGCCTGCTCAATGGCGGCCACCGAGTCGCCGCCGCCAACGATAGTGGTGGCGCCGCGCCCGGACGCGTCGGCCATGGCCTGGGCGACGGCGCGCGTGCCGCCGGCGAAGGGCTCTAGCTCGAAGACGCCCATTGGGCCGTTCCAGATCAGCAGCGCGGCCTTGCCGATCTCGTCGGTGAACTGCCGCACCGTCTCGGGGCCGATGTCGAGCACGCGCCAGCCGGTGGGCACGGCGTCGGCGCGTACGGTTTTGTGGTTGGCCTCGGCGCTGAAGGCGTCGGCGATGATCGCGTCGACGGGGAGCAGCAGGCGCACGTTGGCGGCCTTGGCCTTGGCGATCAGCGCGGCGGCCAGGCCCACGCTCTCGGGCTCCACCAGCGAGTCGCCAAGCTCGTTGCCCTCGGCGAGCAGGAAGGTGTTGGCCATGCCGCCGCCGATCAGCAGCGCGTCGACCTTGCCGATCAGGTGCTCGATCACGCCGATCTTGTCGCTGATCTTGGCGCCGCCGATGATCGTGACGAAGGGGCGCTTCGGCTGCTCCAGCGCGCCGCCAATATATTCCAGCTCCTTCTCCATCAGCAGGCCGGCCACGGCGGGGAGGTGATGGGCCACGCCCTCGGTGGAGGCGTTGGCGCGGTGGGCGGCGCCGAAAGCATCGTTCACGAACACATCGCCCAGCCGGGCGAGCGCCTGGGCCATGGCGGGGTCGTTGGCCTCCTCGCGCGGGTCGAAGCGGGTGTTCTCAAGCATCAGCAGCATGCCGGGGTGGAGCGCGGCGGCGGCGGCCTCGGCGGCCTCGCCGGTGATCGCCTCGGTCTTCTGGATCTCGTGGGCCTCGGGGAGCAGCTCGAAGAGCCGCTCGACCACGGGGCGCATGCTGTACTTCGGGTTCGCCTTGCCCTTGGGGCGGCCGAGATGCGACATGAGCACCACGCCGTTGGCGCCATGCTCGATCAGGTAGCGAATGGTGGGGAGGGCGGCGCGGATGCGGGTGTCGTCCGTGATGGCGCCGCTTTCGTCCTGGGGGACGTTGAAATCGACGCGCACGAGGGCGCGCTTGCCGGCCCACTCCACGTCGCGAATGGTCTGCTTGTTCATTGGTATCTCCTTGCCTGTTGGGTAGCCCACACGGGGCGCCCTTACGATAGCATACCGGTGCCGGATGTTCTATCCGCAGATGACGCAGATTTCCGGCCTATTTCTCGCCTGGAGGTGTCTTGGGCGCGGGCTGCGTCATGATGATGAATGGGCGCATGGCGAAGCTGCTGGTGAAGCGTGCTGCCGCGTGGAAGCCCACCTTTTGGTAGAGCCTGATGGCGCGCAGGTTGAAGTCGGCGACGGTGAGGCGTAGCAGCGTAGGCTGGAACTGCGCGATACCGAACGCGAGCACTGCGCCCATGTACTGCATGCCATGCCCGCGCCCCGTGAGGTCGGGGCGCAGCCCCAGCCCTAGATCTAAGGCCTGTGCGCTGTAGTCGCCGCCTGGCACCTGCGCCTCCTCGCCGAAGCAGCAGAAGGCCACCAGCTCGCCCGCCGCGTCGCAGAGCTGAAAGTAGCCGCTTGTGGCGCTGCTCAGGAAGAGCGCCGTGCCGAGCGGGTCGTCGCTCAGGGTGTAGCGGTCGTAGGGGGGCGGGTAGCGCCAGCGCGTGATCGCGAGCGCCGCAGTGTGATCCAGAGGCTCTACGTGCAGCTCGCTCATTGGTGCAGCCCGTAGGCGCGGCGGGTGGACGGGCGAGAGAGCCAGGCTAGGCCCAGCGCGGGCAGGATCAGCGGCACGTAGCCGTAGCCGGCCCCGAAGCCCGACCAGACCGTCGTCGCGGCGAAGAGCGTGGGCAGGGCGAGGCTGAGGGCGCCCACTAGCAGCACGCCGGCTAGCTCAAACGCGCAGACGCCAACGGCCAGCCGCCAGGCGGGCGGCGAGCTGCGGGCGAGCCCGACGCACGCCAGCAGGTAGAGCAGGGCGGCAAGGGCTGAGAGCCCATAGGCCAGCGGCGCTTGCTCCCATTTCGTGAGCAGCTGAAACAGGGCGCGCGCGCCCGCCGCCAGCGCGAAGAGCAGGTAGAGCGCAAGCAGCAGGCGCCTGGCGCCGGAGTGCGTCGCAGCGTTGCTTGTTGCGGTCTGCATGGCGCTATTCTACACCAGGTTGCGCTGGGTGCGGCGTATGGTTTCGGGCGACGCACCGGCCCACCGGTTGCCTGGCGGCTGAAGCCGCGGCTAGGTGGACCAAAGCCCGCCTGCGCGGGCTCGTCCGAACGCCGGGCGTCAGCTGCGCCTCTGGCAGGCGTGTGGAGCGTGGAGGACGGCGAGGAGAGAGCTGCCAGGCAATGTGCGTGCGGCCGAGCGCTGGAGCGCCAGGGGCTTTGGGTCGTCGGGAGCGGGTGAGGGTTGCGCATTGTGGTGGTGCCAGCGGCCGTAGCGCTTTGCCGGGTGAATCGCGCCCAGCCCACGGACGCGACAGTGGCGTCCGCTGCACGCCTTGGTTGGGCTGAGAGTCGTTTTCGGTCAAATACAAATATGAAGTAGTCTAATACGGTTAGAAAATGTAGTACACAAGAATGGTTAGTATGTTTAATATAATTGAGGAGATAGGAAAAAGAGCTCCGTAAAACACCGGAGGTAATTTATGTTTGCAGAAGAGGCTGAGTAAAACGAGATAAGTGAGTGGGAATAAAGAAACCACAAGATTGTGCCAAGGAAAAAAACCCAAAAATACATCTATTACTGACAGAATGAAGGCTAATGTACACAATAGACGTTGAAGCTTTATTATTGCTTTTTGACCAAGCACATCTGACAGCGTAGGAGTTGGATGAATCTTCCCGTCTGTGGCTCCTTTGGTTAGATCCCATGACATTACTCCTACAAAGGTTAAAATCGCAACGAAACCTACGGCCATTAGATGTTGAACCTTAAAAGATGAACCCGAAAGTACAATAGGAGAAACTACTGTAACTACTGCCCAAGTTAGCGCATCAGTAATTCTTTCTAGCCAAAGCGCTAAAAGAGATCTAAATTGCTGTGTTAGTTGGCGAGTTACTGAAATTTGTGTAAAGCTCGTTATGGCGAGCGAGCCTAAAAATAATACTAATTCTTTATGTTGTAAAGTTGCAATTAAGCAAAGAGGAAAGAATACTAAAATAGACAAGATGGTAGCCGCTTTGTACCATGGCCAATAGGGTTTTAAATAAGGATGGTATGTCTTTTCACCAGACCAGTCGAGAAGATTATCTAAGCCATAGATAATGACCGCTCCAGCACAAATTGCCAGTATAGGCTCCCAGTTTATTAAACCAAGAAGAACTATACTGTTACTTGCTGTTGTTAAGCCTGCTAATACGACATAATGTAGTTTCGCATGGAGAAGGATTTTTATGACTTCGGTTTTTGTGACTACTTGTCGTTTGCCACTATAGACTGTTGTCATTCACTCTTATCTGCTGCTGATGAGACAACACGCTCCTTGAAACTTGCAAGGATGCGATAAGCGTCGTCCCCAAAGAAGCCTAAGAGAAAAGAGAGGCCGATAGTAAAATCAAAGGCAAGAGGATTACTTGGTTCTAACGATACACCAAATAGACTAAACTGAGATAATCGAAGAATAATTACGATGATAGCGGCAACGCTGGTGTTGCGCATCATAGTTCCCATATACCTTGGCCCATCATCAGCAAACCGAAACTTGCGCCTTAACATTTTCATTGTATTTGCATATGACTGTTGAGTCCATACTCCTAGAGAACTCCATACAAGAACCTCTGCTGCTACGCTCATTGTGGTTGGCCCATTGACAAAAGTTATCTGAGATAAAACTTGAACGTTGACAGGGTTGTATAAATCCCAAGAAATGAAATATGACCCATGCCATCTACAGTAAAACTCTATAAAAATAGCTTGTACAATGCCTGTAATAACTAACAAAACCACTAAGCTCCATTGATAAAGCCATAACTTTCCCGGCGTCCATTGATATTGGTGCAAGGCAGCGCCTAAGGACTTCTTAATCTGTCCAAGTTCATTTAGACGACCTTGTAGCGTGTCTCGCACTTGAAGTGCAACTTGATCGTTTGCACGCTTAACCTCTTCTATAAACTTGTCCTCTATTACTGATGTGTTTTGCTTGTTTAATAATTGCAGATCCTTTGCGATCTTCTCATTCCGTTCCGTAAGCAATTTCTCAATCCGCTTTTTTGCCTCGCGTAACTCCTGAATTATGCGATCATTAGTCTCCTGAGCCTCGAATAGCTGGTCAATAATTCCAATTGCTTGTCCTGTGAATACTTCTACATTTGTGGGTCGTGTTTTGCTCTTGCTGCCAATAGGAATTGCTGGGGATGTTTCTGTTGTTTTTATCAAGGCGTTGTTGTCACCGGTAATAATAGCAGTTGATGCAACTGTTACATCGCTTTCAGCTTCGAAAGAAGTATCGGGTGGCGCAGAATGTGTGATGATTGTCGGCTCGTGATTATGTGTTGCAGGAAGAATTACAGCAGTAGTGCTCTTCGTTACACCATCGTCTGCTGACATAATACATCGTCCTTCGCTAAAAGGTCACTTCAACATCACGTCCCAATTATACTCTGAAAATTGCACTTTGGCTACATTGGCTTTCTCAGCCCAACGCCGGGCGTCAGCTGCGCCGCTGGCGGGCGTGTGGAGCGTGGAGGACGTGGGGCAGAGGCAGGTACCAGGCAATGTGCGTGCGGCCGACCGTTGGAGCGCCAGGAGCGCTGGCTCGCAGGAAGCGGCTGAAGGTTGCGCATTGTGGTGCTGCCAACAGGCCGTAGCGGATTGCCGGGTAAATTGCGCCCAGCCCACAAGACGCGCCAGCGGCGTCCGCTGCACGCCCTGGTTAGCTGGCTTATTGTGTTTACAAATTTGCTAAACTACTATAATGGATTTTATTTCTTGTACATTACAATTCTAATTCTCCTTGCGTTGTATCTAAACCGAGTTTCTTCTTGGCTGCCGTCCGCCTCTCTTTCTTTGGATCTGCTATTGATTTTTCAACCTCGCCTCTAAACCACGTTACGCAAGTCTCAAAATCATCTGTCCAATCATTATTAGCCTCTTTTGGGATTGGCTGCATTACTTTGATTTTGCTTTTGTCCTTCGGATTGACAACTAACCACCTTGATAGTGTATACATAAAGTTACTCCAATTTCCTGTCGAAGGATACAAATTTACAGCAAGTATATCAAACTGCCCGTGTCTGTAGGGTCTTGTTTCCTCGCTAATGACGGTTTCCTTACCTTCCTCATCTTTCGATTTAATTTCCCTTAGTCCTGTCCTGGTGCGCTGCACTTCTACAGCATAATACCCGTTCGGGAGAACTTTGGGCTGTTGTTTTTCGGATCGTTGAAGCTTGACTTGCACTCGTATTCCTCCTATTTTGTCTCCGATTACATAATCAGAAAAGGAATTTTCCCGTCCTGATGCATCTAATAATACATATGCATTACTCGGTCTATTAAGAACATAAACACCAAAAGCGGCTTCTGCGATAACGCCACGAATATTTCGTAGAATTAATTCATCAGCTCTGTTGATGGCGCTTAGAACTGTTTCCGCTTCAATATTTAATCGTTCTTCAAAGGGATGCTTCGGTGTAATCGATTTGACAAATCGTAATACCTCCTTCTGTTGCTCGGGTGTAAGTTCACTAATAATTTGCTTAATCTGCTCAACTCTATCCGTCATTGCTTGCTCCTTTTGGTCGCCCAGCCTTATTTGGGGTAAAGTTTTCGACATCGTATCTGTTAATAAGTATATGTCCGCCCAGCTTTAATACACGCAGCCGACCGGCTTTTACTAGTTTAGCAATAGCTTGCTTGGATACATTTCTTCGTCTAGCAGCCTCTGCTTGCGATATCCAGTCTTCTGGTTGCATCTCACCCCCAGAGATATTAGGTTGACAAGGTTAACCTATTGTGTTAGTATTAGGTTGCTGGGTTCCTGAACTGTCGATTTGGCCTTCCTGTGACTCGTCTTCCTCGAAGCTAGAGATCAGCGCAACATGAGCTATAATAGCATACCTTGGCAAGGGTGCGTACAGAAGGAGTTGTCATAATGGAACAGGCTCAAATTAACTTCGACTTTGACGAAACACAACATCCTAAGAATATAATTCTGAGCACTCCGAGCTTATATACTACTAAATTCGGAGCAGCCTACTGTGATGACTCTTTAACCTTACTTAGAGACCTCCGTCTCAAAGACACTAAAGTGAATCTTGTTATTACTTCGCCTCCTTATGCTCTTCATTTTCAGAAGCAGTATGATAAAGCGTCAAAAGAAGACCATCACAAGTGGGCTAAAGCTGATTATATTGCTTGGTTTCTCGAATTTGCAAAAGAAATATACGATTTGCTTCCTGAAAATGGTAGCTTTGTGCTGAACATTGGTGGTAGTTATAATAAAGGCGAACCAACACGTTCTTTATACCACTACAAGTTGCTTATTGCTTTGATTGAAGAAATAGGATTTTTTCTCGCTCAAGAGTGTTTTTGGTACAATCCAGCAAAAATGCCAATGCCAGCAGAGTGGGTAACAGTACGTCGTATTAGAATTCGCGACTCTGTTGAATATGTCTGGTGGTTATCGAAAACCCAATGGCCGAAGGCTGATAATCGTCGTGTATTAAGAGAGTACAGTAAAGATATGAAACGATTAAACTCGAAAGGTTTAGAGGCTACAACACGTCCAGGAGGTTATGTTACTGTCTCTTATACACATCTGACGCTGCCGACGAATAGAGAGGTGTAGATCTCGGTGGTCGCCGTATCATT
>ENA-ORBV01017377-ORBV01017377.1-microbial-mat-metagenome-genome-assembly--contig:-NODE-17377-length-10292-cov-3.623005_pt1 | contig 10292 bp, 7 predicted proteins | sample MGYA00237777_ERZ505514 | MGnify/ENA primary metagenome ERZ505514 (study PRJEB26160, sample SAMN06269048) | microbial mat metagenome | isolation source: Oligotrophic lake microbial mat | place...
GTCGATACTTTCGTTGCACGCGCGCGGCTGGTCGCAGCGGCGGATTGCGCGCGCGTTGGGCGTGGACCGCGAGAGCGTCGCGCGGCATTTGCGGCTGGCCCGAGAATCGGCGTCGGCGGCGCGATCGGACCTGGCGAGCCCAGAACCGGCCATTGCGCCGATTTCCGGCCCCGGGTCTGCGGAGCCAAACACGGCCAATGCGCCGCGAGAGCCTGCCGGGTCGGCGGCTTCAAAACCAGCCAATGCGCCGATTTGGCCACCGGGTCTGCGGCGCTGGAAGCGTTGCTCGGGGAGGCGATTGACGCCGTCTCAAGCGGCCGACAGAGCGACTGCGAACCGTGGCGTGAAGTGATCCAAGCGAAGCAGGCCGCGGGCTTGTCAGCGCGGCGGATTCATCAAGTTGTCTTCGACCACGAGCGGTTCGCCGTGATCTTCAACGATGCCCAGTCCTATGCGGGCGAAATGATGGTCCTGGCCCCGGGCGTCACGACGGACGGCCACAAGCGGATTTCTCCGGCTGCGGCAAGGGGCGACGGAGAACGCGGCGGTCGTCACGTCCCTGTTGGAAGAGTTGCGGAAACGAGGCGTGCAGACCAATGTGCCGACCTTGTTCGTGCTGGACGGTGCCAAAGGCCTTACGAGCGGCCGTCGCTCGCGTGTGGGGCAAGTACGCCGTCGCGCAGCGGTCAGGTCCACAAGCTGCGCAACGTGCAAGCGCATCTTGCGGAGGAACGTCACGAGGAACTGCGAAAGCGGTTGAACGCCGCTTATCACGAGACGAACGAGACGCAGGCCCGGACGCTGCTCAAAAGCACGATTGCCTGGTTGCGAAAGTTCAGTCCCGCAGCGGCCGCCAGTCTTGAGGAGGGCTGGGAGGAAACGCTCACGGTTGTTCGACTGGGCGTCGCGGAGTTGCTACGAAAGACGTTGGCGACGACGAACACCATCGAATCGGCGTTCAGTGTCGCCGAGAGCGTCACGCGCCGCGTGAAGCGCTGGCGTGACGGCACGATGCGCGAGCGTTGGTGCGTGGCCGGACTCCTCGACGCCGAGAGTCGCTTCCGACGAGTCAAAGGACACAAGCACATGAAGGACGTCCTCAACGCTCTGGTACGAGTCGTCCACCCGACACTTGATGCCGAACGCCAGCGGGCTTAACAATCACCCAAACGGGGAACCACACGCTATTTCAATTACTCAAGGGACAATCTCGCTCCGGTGCAACTAGGCGACGCGCCGTATGTAACCTTTTGGCGACGGAAATGTTCTCATCCCCCCACGAAGTTTCGTTATGTAACTTGTTTATCTGGCCCCCCCATATCTCCTGCTGAACTCTGCGTTCTCTGCAATCTTTGGTTTGGGTAAATGAGACCAATACGGTCTTTCCACGATGGTCTGGCTTTGCCAGTCGTCGGTGAGGGACCGGTGGTGCAATTAAGGTCTTTTCATGGTTTGGCGAGCGTCCGTAGGGAATTGCTCGCCCTGCTCTTACCCAACTGAGGGAGTTTTCCATGCAGACTCAGAACTTGACGGCGGCGTCGCGCGAATTGTTTCGGCGGACGCCGGATGAGTGCTTCGGATCGTTGCGGGAACTGGCGGCGCACTGCGCCGTCAAACGCAACGAATCCCACGATCGTTGGCTGGCGCCAGCGACGTGCTCGACGGCTGCGGATGGTCAGCACCTCGTTTGTCAAACGGACGAGGGAGGGCTGTACACGCTGAACGATTGGAGCTTCGGCCAGCTCTGTCGCCTGTCCGGCGCGTCCAAGGAGACAGTCAATCGGCTGTCGACCGAGACCGCCGCGCTCGTCCTCCAAGAAACGCTGCCACGGCATCAAACGAAGCCCTGGCAGTTGCTGACTCGCGGCACGTCGCTGCGCTCGGTCCACGGCGCCGCCTATACGCGGCTGGCCTGCTCGCGGAGGTGGATGAGACCGGTGGTGTGTGAAACCGGTTTATCACTTCGGGTTTTTCGCGTTTGTCGAAAGGAGGGTAGCGCCGTGTCCAAGTACCGACGGGGCGTCGGGCCGGAAGATCTGGAAAAAATCGTTCAAGAATTGATCGATCAGTTGAAGGTGCTCGTCGTCGCAGTCGACGACCTGCGTTGCGATGTCGAAGGGTGGAGCCGAAACGGCGGCGAAGCGCCGTTGCAAATCGCAGCACAGCGTCCCAGCGCGCTGCAATCCAGCGAATTGTCAATTGCTCTGCAAGAAGCAGCGCCAGAATTGACGGCAATGGCAACGGATTGCAATCCGCTGCCGTCGAGTTCGTCGGCCGCCGATCGGCTGCACCGCCTGGAAAAATCGCTGATGAGCGGTCCGCAGGGCGCCTGGCTCGATCCCTGGCCTGGAGAGGATGCGCCTGATTTGCCGAGCGGCCGCGTGATTGCAGTCGACGAAGAGCTGTGGCTCGCCGTGCTGGAATTACGTCCGGCGCATATTGTGGGCGCCGATGACGATGACTGTGAAGACGACTGTGAAGACGACATCGGCGCGCCGTATCTCCTCGCGTGGCAGGATGACAACGGATGCTACCTGCGCGAACTGGATGACGAGGAGGCGTTACAGTTGCAACGGCTTTGCTTGGAGTCGCGCAATAAGGACGAGGCGCCCATGGCTGCCCAGCAACCCACGACGCAACAGTCGCTGTGGTAAACAGGTTCTTTCAAGAGGTTGGCACACCACCGCCGGCCTCGTTTTCCGATGGAAGACGAGTGCGTCGCAATTGCCTAGGGGCGCATTCCGTGGGAAAATGGCAGCCTGAATTGCTGCATAGACCCGTGAAATCATCAACCCATGAAACCGATACGAAAAAGAACTACCTCGTGGAAGGTCAATTGCCCAAGTTGTGGCGCCCTTTTGATCACGAAGCGAATGACGATCGCTTGCCCTCATTGCGGGAGCGAATGCCAAGCCGAAGGGGCATCGTCCGAGTCTCAACGACCCTTTCGCGTACGCGGCAGGGCCGACAACTCTACGGTTGTCTCGTCGCGTGATGCTGCGACGATCACACGATATCGAAAGCTGAGTTGCACGGTGGTCTATCGTCGCAAGTTGGAAGGAATTGAAATAACTTTGCATGAAACCGTAACGAATTGCGGCCCCCCAAGTTACACCGTCCGTCTTGCCTACCGTCAAAAAAGGATCAATGCGAATACCTGGGAGTTCTCCGAGAACATCCCGTCCTACTTGCTGCCTGCGGCCATCATCGCATTGCGCGCCGCCGAACGATTCATCGCTCGCCGGATGAGCGCTCTAACGCCGCACGCTGCCCCAATGACTGACCAACAGAACAACAGCTGAGGCAGGTCAACCGGACGATGCTTGAATCGGGCCACCTGCTCGCTCCCCTCCCCACGCCAAGCTTTCGAGAGTGGTTTGAGTAGCTACCGGGGGCGTGGCATCCTGGGGAATGGAATCCGCAGTCGCCCCCCTTGTTTTTGTTGACCTCGAAACCGCCGGCGGCGATCCACGCCGAAATCCGATCATCCAAGTTGCAGCGATAGCCGTTGATTCCGGGCACCGCGTGGAAGCAGAGCTCGAAATAAAACTCCAATTCGACCGCCGCCAAGCCACGCACGTCAGTCTCCGCAAGGCGCACTACCAGGCACGCATCTGGCGAGAGGAAGCGATCCCGCCGCAGGAAGCTGCCTGGAGGCTGGCCTGTTTTCTGCGAGAGCACGCAGCTCGACAGACGAGCGGGCGGCGCAGTGCGTCGCGATTCGTGGAACTCGTGGCGCATTACGCCGCCTTCGACGCCCCGTTTCTGCAATCCTGGTTTCGGCGACAGCGGGTTTATCTACCGGCCCATCCCCAGTGGCTCTGCACGTTGCAGCGGGCGCGGTGGTACTTTGCGGAACGGCCGGAACTGCCGACGCCGACGAGCTTTCGCTTGGCCACGCTCTGCCAGTATTTTGAGATTCCGTTTCATGCGGCGGACGCCCATCACGCCCTGGGGGACGCCCGGGCCATGCTGGCCCTCTATCGGCGATTGGCGGAGCGAAGTCAAAGTGCACCGTCACGATCGGCGCTCCAAGCGAAACGGAGGACGTTTGCGCAACGGCGGTACTGGCGCTAGAATAATCGATATGACCACCTACGCTTGTGATCACTGCGGCGCTTGTTGCGAGGGACGACTGATCGTCGAAGCGGACGAGCTCGACATCCTCCGCGAGGCCCGGCTCATTCAGGCCGATCCGTATCACGCCGGCAAGCCGGTCCCGCAGGTATTACACGCGCTGCGCTACGAATGGAAAGCGGTCCTGATCGCCGGCCCGCGGCCGTGCCTCTTTCTCAGCGTCGACAAGCAATGCACGATCTACCCCACCCGTCCCAACGTCTGCGTGGCCATGCAGGCCGGGGATGAACAGTGCCAAGAGGCGCGACTCGCCGCCGGGTTGCCGCCGCTTCCTGCCTTGGAAGACGAGGGTGGTTTACCCTTGCCAGGCCGGTCGGCCGACAGCTAAGCGGCCAGGTTCTGATTCGCAGGCGGGGAATCGAAGGGGCGCACAATCTGCCGCCGGTACCGCAGCACTTCCGTCGAGATTTCATCGAGACCAGCAGCCCGCCGGCGCTTGTTGACCAGCCGCAGGATCTTCAGCAACTGTCGACGAACCGGGGCATAGGGCTCAAACGGCAGACAGTACAACTCCCGCGACAGCTGCTCGGCGCTTCGCCGCGTGGCCAGTTCCAAGCACGACGCCCGCAGGTCGCGATAGGGCTCACGTCCAATCTGCACGCGGACCCGTTGCTTCCCGTCCGGGGTGCTAGGTTCTTCCGGGTCTTGCTTCTTCAAAAACCCTCCCTGCCGCACGGTGAGCGAATAGCCGGCGAAGTGAATCGGCGCCTTGCGAACATCCCGCACGTTTCCCTGTTCTGCTTGGAAAAAACGATGCTCACCGTGCGAGGCCAATAAGATCCAGTGCGGTCCGTGGCGGAGGTAATGCACGTTGGCTTGTCCAGCCTGCTTACGCCGCGCCCGGGTCTGCCGGGAAATCGCCACGCCATAACGAGCCAGCAGTTTCGCATCCACCCGCGCGGGATCCTTGCCCTGTGGGACGCATCCCTGCACATAGAACCAATACCCGTGCGGCAACAGATTGCAGGCCAGCTGTTGCACGAAACCTGCCACACTGGTGGCGAGGTAGCGATATTCCATGAGTCCTCTCTCCTGCGGCCAGCCAGCCGCCTTAAACGTTAAAAGTGGGGCTTGTTTCGGCCAAGCCCCCTGCCGTTCATCCTTTCAGTCAAAAAACCTCAGCGCGACCGCCCAAAAAAATGCGGTCGAAGCTGCATTCCCAGTTCGACCGCCCATGAATCCATGGGCGTACCGCTAACAACCGATTTCGCGAGCACCGTCCGATGTGTAGATACACGTCGGGTGTGCTTCGCAAGTTCACTGCCAAAGGAGGCGTTCCCTCCCGGGAACGTCTCGTTTGACCGCTCGATGTCCTACCACAGAAAGCGCGGCTCGCCCGGCCTGGTTCCACACGTGAAACCAGGCCGGCGGCGCACGCCAGTCACCTTCCAGTGAAAACTGCCAGTCAGCCCTTTCGTCGGCCTTGTGCTTCGGCACCACCCGGACAGCACAGCACGAGTCGCGACTGCCTTGCCGCGACTTCGCTCGCCCCCGGCGCTCACTCCCGTGAGCGCTGCGGTCGACTTCTACTCAGGCCCCGCTCCCTCGCCGCAGCTTTTCAAATACCTGAATGACGCTCCAGGCGCCGGGGACCAACCCGGCCGCTACGGCGATTCCTGCGTTAGCTATCTCCTCCGTACTACGAGTCTCGTGGCTAGCGGATCGTGAATCCGCGAGGTCAGAGCTGGATAAAACCACTGGCTCGATGGCCGGCCGCCAGGCCGACCAACGTTTGCGTCGCTCCTCAGTGAGGAGCGCCGATTTCAGGGGGCAGAATACAGAAGCTCCCCCTTACCCTGAAGCCAGGACCGTTCGCCGTGTCCGGCAGACCTATTGGCCCGCCAATCAACTTCTCGGCATCGACTCTCGTAGTACTTACCGGCAAGCCCTTACGGGCCTCTCATGGTTGAGCTATTCGCGACCGGAGACTTACTCCGGATCCCGAGCCTGTCGAGCCCGGCGCCCGGCATTACTGCCGTGGCGGCTCCCCACGCCGGCCGACGTTGAACGCTCCTTGTGAGAGGAGACGAACCCCGTGGACTGGATTAGAAAGGTGTTTGCAAACCCTTTCGCACCAGCTTGGTGAGATAGCGGCTTGCTTGGCGTAAACCAAGCAAGGTGGTCCGCATCGCCCTTATTCAAACGAATCATTTCTGATTGGATAGAATGTTGGGATTACTGTCAGGCTTCTCGCAAACAACGCGAGCGTGCCGACCCTTTACTCCAACAAGCCTCCGTCGCACCGAGCGAACACGTCTCCGCGTACTCGGCGCTACTGGCGCAGCACATGACGGTTGGTGAGACCGTCCCCTTAGCCGCTGGTGAGGCGGTTTACCGGGCGTACTGCCACCTGGAAGGTAACGCAATCTAGCTGTTGCGAGAGTTGCGATTCACAGGGCCTATCCCTGCCCTGTAAATGGGAAAATAGCGCATTTTCGGGGGACTAATCAAACAGCGGTTGAACGGGAGCGCATTCAGGAGCAAACTCCTTCAGCTTGCGCGACTCATAAACCAATGTTATCGGCCTGCAAAACAAGAGCGGAGATCTTTCAGGCGATCAGCCGAATCCTTTTTGACATTTCGCTAATTCTTGGAATAAACTCGTGGGCATGACGAGCGTCCTCCTCCAGGAGATAGCTCCCAAATCGCGGAACCAACCAAGATGGAAGATTCAGTTACCAACCTCTCTGCTTCAGCCACCAAACGTCAATACCTCCTCGCAGCGCAACAGGATCAGACGGAGCGAATTGAGTCGTACCGACAGCAAATGATCAATGAGTTTGTGGCGGAACGCGAAGGTTTTCTACAGCTTCAGGTCGACGAACGCCAAGCTGACTGGCTCGTCGATGAGATCCTGCATGAGCTGAACCACGACCTTTCGCTACCGAGACCGGTCACTCGACCGCTTCGAACTGACACCTCTAGCTGAGGAGCGATTTTCATTCCCGAACTCCGCGTACTGCTCAGCCGTTCCCACGCTAAGTATGCAGTTGTCCGGCGGAGCGTCAGCCGGGCCCCGCTCAGTTTCTCAGGTCTTGGCGCTCAGCTTTAAGTCGGCAACGCCTGGCTTACAGGCATCCCTCCGTCCTCAAGTGGTGTGAGTTCAGATCGTGGTTGGACAACCGTTGTTCACGCCGACTCACCGCCACTTGCGACCTGTGCCGCAGCACCGTCGCCATTGCCATTCATTCCACATCCACTCTCCGCAGAACTGCGCTGCTATTTAGAGTGACGGACCGTTCGGCCTTGAATCGCCGCTGCAAGTATCACTTGGCGCCAGCGCTCGTATCGCGATCCCCCTGCCGCCTTTGCTTCCGCGTACTGGCCACGGAATGGCGAGCGTGCGGCCGCGCTGCGTTCGAATTCGGCGCGCTCTTCGTCGGTGCCGAGAGCATCTAGAAACTCTTGGATTGCCGTAGCGATCACTGCCGCTTCCCGTCGCTCGGCGGCTTCTTGCGCCGCGCGCTCCGCCTCCAAGTGCTTTTGTCGTTCCGCTTGACGGCCGGCCGCCGCGGCCCTGGCTTCGGTGGACAGGAATCCTGCTGGTATGGGAAACTGCTTGCGGATCGCCTCCGCAAGGAATGCGCCGCCGTCTTCAATTGGTCGGCGACCCGCGTAATTGGCAAGTCGATGATCGAATGCTTCCAGCTGGGTCTGTATCAGCGTCGGAGGGAACTGACCGGCCAGTTTTTCAGCCTCCGCACGACTAACGCCCCGCTCGTGCAGCGCGCCCACAAGCACCGCTTGTGCCGGGGTCAGATTCATAGTCCGCGCGCGGAGCGACGCCTTCGTGGACAGAAACTCGACTTCCCATTTGCCGTGGGCGACTTGGCGAAACCGTCGTTCCTTAGAAAGCGGCACGAGCAACGGCCATTTGCTCTCCAACTCGGCGATCCCTTTGCCGAGCTCGCGAATGAGATCATAGTTATCCTGCTTGGCGCTCATCCCGACGTGCCGGAAAGCGAGTTCTCGCAAGTCGAATAGAAACCGCGACTGGTCGCGCCAGAATCGTTTGTCCAGAAAACGATAGAGCCGCTTCGCCACCGGCGACTCCAACGCGAGATAGAACTGCCAATCCAAATCCTTGATGTAACCGGCCTGGCAACTTTGCCAAATGAACTCGCTCCAGATCAAGCTCGATCGACGTTGGGAATGGTCCTCGCATTCAGGTTCGAAGAGCCGCAGCTCATCGATGATTCCAAAATCCCGATCGACAAAGCCGCCCGCCGCTCCGTCCCAGAAGTTCCGATCCGAGTAAACCGTCACTCCCTTCCAACGTCGCAAGGACGTTTTGACGCGTCGATAGTAATGGCTTTCCAGACTCCAATTCAATAGCTTCAACACCTCATATCGGCTGAAGGTGAGTTCCCGCGAGCGAAACCCTTGCAACTTGGTGAGCTGAAAGCAGGCCAGCAGCACGTCATCGTCCTGGGCCGTCGGCAGTCCGTATTTATCGGAACCACTGATCGATAGCTCTCGCGGCACGTAGGTCCGCCGTTTCTTGTCGAACACTTGGTCCTGAAACACCACGGTCTTGCGACCGTCGAGACGGCGCGCGCCAATTCCAGCCAGGGCAAACTCGGCCAGGTTCATTTCGTCTTTCCCGCGCCGAAACACGTCGCCGCCGCCGCGTTGCTCCATTTGAAGTGCCTGCTTCTTAATTGTCGTTCTCACGCAACACCTGATGTTGTAGTTGTTTCATAGTTACATAGTTAATGGCCGAACTTTGCTAGCCAAATCATCCGCTTAACTGCGACAAGTCCGGTTCAAACTCCGCCAATCACCGGGTCAGACTTCGCTAACATCCGTGTCAGGCTCCGTCGGAAGTCCGTGTCATGCTACGTGATCAAGCCGTGTCAGACTCCGTCAGTTCTTGGTCGTCCTTCAAGCCACGATCCGCAAGCAGACGCCCCCGGCGCCTGGGAGCGGAGCCACAGTTCATCCATGGCTGGACCTCTCGACGTCAAATGAACTTGGAACCGCTGACGGTGCTTCGTCCTTCACGATGCGGCCACGGTCCCGCGCCGTGCTGCCGATGCGTTCACCTGCTTGCTCAGGGATTGTCCGGCTTGTTTCAAGTAACTTGAACCTGCGATCGAAGTTACATTGAATCGTCGACTTGCAGCAACCTTGGATTTTGAACGACGCCGGCCCTTAGACACGTGTCGTAGCAGAGTCACGATTCGCTACTGTGGACGGTGAATAACTAATCGCATCCAAGTGCTTCGCGAAGTGCCGTGATTCTGTTCGCTCACTGAAAACGCCGTTTGATTTGTGACTGGCGTTCGTGCTACACCTACTCAATATGGGATCGCAGGAACCTGACTTACTAAGTTGCTTGCTGGAGCGGCGTCGGCGACAGACCGCCCACACCTTGGCCTGGCGACTGGTGGTCGCGTTGGCCATCGCCGCGATCTGGCGGGCGGCCCACTGAGGCCGTTGACGATGGATTTCCGCTGCCGCGAGTCCGGCAACGCTCGTTTGCTCGTCGCGCGAGCTGCCGCCCTCACCTCACCGCTGCAGCGAACCATGCCGAGCGCACCTTTCACTTTTGGTCGGCTCATGCGCCCCGCGGCGGTATGACCAACGAACACGAGTGCCAGTCATTTCGCCGCCGAGCCTGCTGGTTGGCGAGCTGGTCGACTTGGCGGCAGGATGACCAGCAGGGCAGCCCACAAGCGATCCGCCATGCCGACAGGAGAGTCGCCTGCCAGGTCATTCGCCGGACCTGTCAGCTGACGAACCAGCACCGCAGTCAGCCAACAGAAATCCAGGCCTGCCGACATGTTTGCACGTCAACATGTCGGCTAATGTTCTGACTGCCCGTCTGGCCGACAGTTCAGGCCGCCTGCCCGGTGGCTGACGCATCCGCCAACATTGCCGCTAGCCAGTCGCGCAACAATCATGCTAGTGGTCAGTCATGTTGATTTGTTTTGCAAATACAAAAGGGGGCGTCGGGAAATCGACGTTGGCTGTCCATCTCGCCGTGTGGCTCTTCGATCAAGGTCAGTCCGTGGCGCTTTTGGACTGCGACCAGCAGCGATCCAGCTCCGAGTGGACGCGAGAAGCCGAGGCCGGCATCGAGGTCTTCACCGCCGATTCGCTGTAAACGGCGCTTGAATTGTGCCGCGCTTGGCGGTTGAAAAGTGTGGCGC
>ENA-ORBV01017378-ORBV01017378.1-microbial-mat-metagenome-genome-assembly--contig:-NODE-17378-length-10291-cov-4.341590_pt1 | contig 10291 bp, 11 predicted proteins | sample MGYA00237777_ERZ505514 | MGnify/ENA primary metagenome ERZ505514 (study PRJEB26160, sample SAMN06269048) | microbial mat metagenome | isolation source: Oligotrophic lake microbial mat | place...
TCTCGTGGGCTCGGAGATGTGTATAAGAGACAGGTACATCGAGGTTCTTCTCGAGGGCGATGCGGATGCATTCTTCGAGGGTGTAAAGCTTAACCGGACCTCGCAATTGCGCCAAGGCCGGAATGGAAAACACTACAAGAAAGAGAAGGGGAAGGAAACGTCGCATGATCATCCGAAAAAGCGTGGTGCGCAATCAGCGTTTGCGAGCAAGCCTAAAACGACGCTCTGGATTGCGCGATCGTAGTTCTAGCAACTGAGCATCGAGCGAAGTTTTCTGCATTACCTGTCGCTCAGTACCGTTCTTTAGCTCAATATCCAACTTGTTTTCCGACGTGGCAAACACGTGATAAGGCACGTTTAGTAAATCGTCGAACGAAAGCTTGCCGAAAGCGTTGATTGTCGCAATGGTCGTCATACTCATGCCATCATCCGCTACCTTATGCAGGCCCCTTGCCGTCGTCGAGTACTGTATCTGCCGGAACCTTCGAGCAAGCGTGTCGACTTTGTCGAGCACCCTCCACAACGTCAACTGGGCCACTGCTGCCGGCGGCACTCCGTTGTCTGCTAGCTCGAGCGTGTCTTCGGTTATCCAGCTCTGATTCTGTCTGCCACACGATTCTCCAAGAGGGGGCAGAAGGAGGGGGCTAAACGGACCTCCCGGGTGCATAGCCAAGACATTGGAACTCGCAACGGCCACGTAGAACCGCTTACCCAATGAGTCTATCACCATGGTCACAACTCTGTCTACCCACGGATGTGAATCTCTCGAACTGCTTGTGTCGGACATGCTTTGGCGTTCTACAGAAGACGTCATTACATGCCGCAGCCAATACATGCCGTTCGCTGCGCTATCGCAGATAATCGAGACGGACGAACGACGAAGTTTTAGCAAGCCGCCTGCGCCTTGCACTTTAATACTGTCCCGAGCATCGATATCATAAATAAGTGTATCACCTGCTTCAAAACGGTAAAAGAAACACAACGTGTCCTTACCAAGCGGCGCAGGCTGATAACCTTCTTGAAGTTGAATTTGGGCGACGGCTTGTGTACTCAGAATGAGGACCGTCGTGAGCACTGTACAGAGTGCTATGACCCGAGACCACGTCATTAAGGAAGACGACGGTAGGTGGTCGTGACTTCGGTGCGGGTAGGGATGATGTTGTGTTCTGGACCCTGCAATGTGATGCGTGTGCTCATGACTGTTACAATGTCGGCAGTGAGCGGCATTCCTGTTTGTGCGTCAACCAAGTACGAGCCTTCCAGCGTGCCCGAACCTGCAAGGTCGATGGGGGTGCCGTGCTGACGCATTTCACCTTTAAGCGTAACGTCCGAAGACGATACGTTAAGGCGCACAACCTTGCGTTTGTTAGAATCGATTCCGGACTCTGCATACCTGCAGTTCATCGTAAGCGAAGTCGTGAGCATGCCGCGCTTTGTATCGAGGTCTTGCGTGTCGCGTATTTCCGACGTCCACACATCACCAGGCGCAGCCTTGCCTGCGTCATACTGCGGGAACAGCAGACGAAGGCCATTCATCGCGCCACCACTCATGCTCGTGGTAAGCGCCGAAGCGGTAGGATTAAGCTCACCAACGCGTTCGGTTTCGAGTATTGCGCCGGTCGACGTCATCGTAATCATGTCATGTACGTTTATGAGATCGGCAGAGGGAATCGAGTTCGTTTCTACGAGTGATTCCTCAACACCCTTCGAAGTCATGTGCATGTATGCTGTGTCGTAGGTAATGTCCAAAGTAAATTGCTTTAACACGGCCTCTTTCACCCTCACATGCGTAACAGTTTTGAACGACGTCGTTGTTGCGATGTCTTTGTTCATTGCTGTTACTTTTTGAATTACGCGTGTGCTCGTTGCATAGTCATACGTCGAAGCAGGTTTTAGTCTGTACTGAAGATTCCCTTGTGCCGTTAACGACACAGCGGCCATCAGAAAGGGCACAAGCAATGCAAGAATTGCACGAACAGGTGAACCTTCAGCAGCTTCGCGCTTCTTGGCACGCAGTCGCATGTTCGAATCAAGAATCTTCTTGCGAAGACGGATGTTCAGCGGAGTTACTTCCAGCAATTCATCATCCTCTAGAAACTCAATGCTCTGTTCGAGCGAGAGCTGACGTGGTGTGTCGAGTCGTACAATACCGTCGGATCCGGAAGCGCGCATGTTGGTGAGGGCTTTCATTCTGCACGCATTAACGCTCATGTCGTCTTCGCGTGCATTCTCACCGATAATCATGCCTTCGTAGATCGCAATACCTGGTCCCACGAATAACACGCCACGTTCTTGTACCATCTCCAGCGCGTATGGTGTAGAGGTGCCAGTTTCCATAGACACGAGAGCGCCTTTGGCGCGACCGCCGATTGGCCCCTTGTACTTTTCCCATGCGTGGAATGTGTGGTGCAGCACGCCGGTACCGCGCGTTGACGTAAGGAACTCTGTACGGAAGCCAATGAGACCACGAGCGGGCACAAGGAATTCGCAACGGATTACGTCGAGCGATGGGTTCATCGCAGTCATCTCGCCCTTGCGCTTGCCCAGGTTCTCGATAACGGTACCAACATTGGCCTCGGGCACGTCGATGGTAACGTGTTCGATAGGTTCGAGAATTTTGCCGTCTTGGTCGCGACGGAAGAGAACTTCGGGACGCGATACGGCGAACTCGAAGCCTTCACGACGCATGGTTTCGATAAGAATAGCAAGCTGAAGCTCGCCGCGTCCGGAGACCTTGAACACATCTGCAGAATCGGTGTCCTCTACGCGCAGCGATACATTCATGCGTAGTTCGCGATAGAGGCGTTCACGCAGCTTTGGTGTCGTAACGAACTTGCCTTCACGTCCAGCGAGCGGCGAAGTATTCACAAGGAAGTACATCGCAATCGTAGGCTCTTCGATGTCTACGTACATCAACGGTTCGGTGATGGACGTGTCGCAAATCGTTTCGCCGATGTACACGTTCTCGAAACCAGAAAGGGCAATGATGTCACCCGCCCCTGCCTCTGGTGTCTCGATGCGTGCAATGCCTTCGTACACGTACATTTTTGTAACGCGAGCCATTTCGCGCTTTCCGTCCGGCTTAATCAGAGCAACGTTGTCGCCAACCTTGAGCTGTCCCGTCTGGATGCGACCCACTGCAATACGTCCAACGTAATCGCTCCACTCCAACGCGCTAATCACCATCGCAAACGGAGCGTCATCATCCACCGTCGGTGGCGGGATAAACTCCATCACAGCATCGAGCAACGGCTCGAGTGTTTCTGAAGGGTCGTCAAGGGTCTTCTTTGCAATGCCGAGTTTTCCGATCGCATAGATAATCGGAAAGTCGAGCTGCTCGTAGGTCGCGCCGAGACCGATAAACAATTCCATGATTTCGTCGAGCACTTCTGCCGGACGTGCATCGCTACGATCGATCTTGTTGATAACGACGATCGGTGCAAGCCCCATCTCGAGCGCCTTACGCAACACGAAGCGTGTTTGGGGCAACGGACCTTCGGCTGCGTCAACCAGCAGCAGTACACCGTCGACCATCGAGAGCACCCGCTCTACCTCGCCACCAAAGTCGGAGTGACCAGGTGTATCGAGGATGTTGATCTTGGTGTCGCGCCAATGAACGGAAGCGTTCTTGGCCATGATCGTAATGCCTTTTTCTCTTTCGAGATCGTTCGAATCCATTACGCGCTCAGCGACAACCTGGTTGTCTCGGAACGTGCCGCTTTGGCGCAGCATGTGATCTACAAGCGTTGTTTTGCCGTGATCCACATGCGCAATGATTGCAATGTTTCGGATGTCAGTTCTTGTTCTGGATGCCATAGCCGACAAAGATACGGAAGCGGCGCCGGAGGGGGTGCTGGAGGACTCGAATTGTTAGTATATTCGTGCTCTAGCATTCATTGTTACCATACTATTACGGAGGTCGCATGAGACTCTGGTCTAAGTACTCCTTGATTGCCCTTTTAACGGTAATCAGCTCTAGCGCAGGTATTGCAGGCGAGTGGCACGCAAGTGTCACAGGTAAATCTCAGGGGAAGTTTCCTGGTGCTGCAAAAGGATCGCCCCACGCAGGAAAAATTCCTGTACTCACTTTCGATTATGAACTCAAGGCGCCCCGTGATATTGCTACTGGTCAAACTACAGGCAAGCGTCAGCATAAGCCAATCCGTATCATCAAGGAATGGGATGCTACAACGCCAATGTTTCTAACTGGTATTGTGAACGGTGAGACCTTGACCGAGGTTGTTCTGGAGTACTGGGAAGAGGATGATTCTGGTGAAAAGGTTATGACGTTCAAAATCACATTAACCGACTGTCTAGTAACGACCGCTGCACAAGGAGATCCTGTTCATGGTGTCGATGTAAAACTCGGCGCCAAGATGCAGGAGATCATTGAAATGACATACAGCACATTAGATTTCGAGCACTTGCAATCAAAGAAGACAATTCGTGACGCATGGCCTACGGGAAGGTGATATCATGAAAACACTTCTGACAAAACTCGTTGCAGTCGCTTTCGTCTTAATTGTTTCGATTCCTGCTGCGGCCCAAGACTCGCTTGATGTGATTGTTCTGCAAGGTGTCTTAATGACTGCCAATGGTACGCCACGTCCCGATGGCAATTACTCAATCTCAGTCAGCCTGTTTGACGTACCAAACGGCGGATCGCCGATTAGTACGGTCACGAACGTTTCCGTCAAACAAGAGTTCGGCGCCTTTACGGCCGAACTAAGCAGAGCTATTGTGTGGCCGCATATGCATCAACTAGGCAAGAGAACAATCGATCCGAAAATGTCTCTATGGTGGAGTGTCTCTATTGACGGCGCAGAACTGAAGCCGCGATTGCGCATTGCAGCTGTACCGTTGGCATCAACGGCCCGCTACGCCGAAAAAAGTGCTGGTGAGATTCCAGTTGGTAGCATCATACCTTTCGCTGGTGATACATCAGCTATGCCGAGCGGATGGCTAGTGTGCGATGGAAATCTTGTGAGCGCTGTTGAGTATCCGAGTCTCGCCATGGTCATAGGAACTCGCTATAATGACGATGGTGGCGAAGCCGCAGAGATGTTTCGGCTGCCCGATTTACGTGGAATGGTTGTAGTCGGAATGGGCACAAATAGACTAGGTGATCCGGTTGTTCTCGATGCGCCTAGTTTACCCGCTCAAGGTAATGCGAGCAGAGCAAGCCAGCGCAACGTAAATGCTGGGCTTCCTCAGATCGAATTGCTCTACATCATTCGTGCGTGGTAAACATGCGTTACCTACTGCTCCTACTCCTGGTTACAAGCACATCCGTTTCCGTTTGCGCTCAATCTGCGGCGAGGCTCGGTCACGCATCTACAGATTCGCTCATGGCAGCGGGCGAAATGCGTGCGCGCATCGTAGTCAGTGGCTCCGTGACTGGGCTGCGAACAAGTGAGTCGACAGCCTGGTTTGGCTTTCTTCCTCTCGGTGGCTTTACGCCTGCTTCGGTATTCGAAGAAGCGTTGTCGTTGCAACTCCATGCAACTCCTACTCCAGCCACCGATGTGTTGCGAATTACGCTGCCCACAGTGTTGCAAAGTCAGTCTACCAGATGGCGGCTTCTCGATGTAAAAGGACTCGAAGTGCTACGGTCAGATGCGCTGATTACAAACGATTTTACGATCGATGTTACTGCGTTGGCAACTGGAACGTACAGTTTGGTCGTTGAATGTCGTGGATTGCGAGCATTCGCACGAGTGGTCGTGCTTCACTAGCGGTTGTCGTCATTCGTTACGGATCGATCGCAATGGCCCTCGAGTAATTCGCAATCGCGGTGTCGATGTTCTTTCGAGCCATTGCGATGTCGGCAATAAAATGGTAGGGCTGAGCAATATTCGTTGGACCGTCAGCAGCCATGGTTCTGAACATTTCTTCGGCTTTGCCCTGCGTCGCAGATGCATCAACCAACGTCAATGCCTTTGGATACGTTAGAAGCGCCTGTATCTGCAACGCCGTTAGACTGGTGCGCTGCTGAGGCGAACGCTTTAACACCGCATCGGGTTTGCGCCTGAACATCGATTGCAGATTGTTCGTGCCTGACAGGTTGTAGTACAACACGTAGTAATCGACATACATCTGCCGTGCCCACAATGCACGCTCGGCAAAAGCACTTGGTTTTATTCCGGTCGAAAACACGATAAAGTCAGGTCTGCGCGAGAGCACATAGTCTACATTGTATTTGCGCTCTTTCCACGTCACACTTGAATCGCTACTTACTTCAGGAATGACTACGGGCTGCGTTGCTATTGTTCTGTCCGTTAGCCCAAGCATGTCCACTACCGTCTGCTTCGAAAAATACTTCAGTGCCCCAATGGTTGTTGCGGCCAGTGCCCCAATGGTTGTTGCGGCGATGGTATACGTTCGTTCATTGAGCGCTGCACTTCGCTTTAGCCATTCGCCAGTGCGCCGCATTTTCATAGCCGCAACAATGAACATCATGCGTCCACTAAAAATCAGATACCAACCTGCGGGCAATAACGTAGCGAACAAAAACTGCACGGGAATGAGAAAACGTTCGTGACGTAACACGTCGCCCCCCAGAAGCACCACCGCGCACGTCCACAATAACGCCAGCGCAGCAATAAGAGCCACCTCGCGATTGCGGATATAGTACACAACGTACAATGGGGCAAAGAGCGCAAAGAACATCCATACATTCAGAGCATGCTCATAGAGGTACACAAAGCCAGCACGGATTTTGTTCGAGAAGGAATCCGGTTTTCGCAGCGAAGGTGTTGGGGAGCAGGGCGTCGTACGAAAACCATCGCCACGCTGTTAGGGCAAGCAACGGGCCCCCTAGCAGAGCCCCATGCACCAGTATTTGCTTGGTAAGGGGCTTGCGATAAAGGGTCTCGGATGTGCGTACTGCGACAATAACGAGTGCTGCAAGCAGAACGGCGACTACGAGCATCGCTTCTGGACGATTAATGATTGCTAGCATGCCGATGGCCACCCAGCGATTCGATTGCGGTTCGGCAAAAAAAGCTTCGATTGCAAGAATGGTTAGCAACCAAAAAAATGGTGCCTCCATCCCCGACGCCGACCAATACTGCACGGCTGCAGTTGATGCGATGAAGAGAGGAGCTGCTAACGCGAGCCAGGCATTGGGCAGCTTTGTCTATACATAAGAGCACATGCGTAGTGCGATGCGGTACACGGGTATTAACGACAGGGCAGTGCAAGCGATGCCGATAATCTGCAGTGCTTGCGCTACGTCGCGAATACCGACCGTCATTAATGCAGCAGTGAGGAGTGTCCAAGACAGCGATGTGAAGCCCTCTACATACTCACCAACATTAAAGACCAGTCCGTGTCCATCGATTAGGTTGCGCGCATACGACAGCGTTATGTATGCATCGTCTTGCACGAAACTGCCGCTCCATGCAACGGCTGCAAAGGCTACGCAAATGACTACGAGAACGATTTTTGGGAGCGCGTTCTTTGAATTCACAGATGCCCTGTCAGAAGAAATTCGATTCATCGCGCCATCGGACAATTTTCCATACATCGTCGGCGGTTGGTCGTTCGATGCGGAGGCTTACGCGTCCTTGGGCTCGGATGATATCCGAGGGCGAGAACGTAATGGTAAGGTTAAATCCGCGCGAGATGTTCTGAATTAACGAATCGCCATCGGCCACAATAACATCATTCCAGAGCAGTTCGAGATTCTGCGATGCGTTGAACAGTCCCTGTGTCGCAAGCATGTCCTCGTCGCGTCCCCACGTCACGTCGAGCGGTGGAGACTTGTCATAATTGCGGTAAACGAAGGTGAACGTGCGGTCGAGGAGTTTACCATACGTGAGTGTGTCTTTGAAAACGTAGGCAAATCGAAAATTCTGGAATACTCCGTCGATGGTTCGCTGATCACCTAGAATCGGGACCGAGCTGTCACGCTCTGCAATGGCCGGAGCAAAGGGATTAGTGCAGGCGGTGAGCGTAATGAGAAGAAGGACTATCGTGACACATTGTATCAATTTGTTTATTCAGCTCATCGCACAGCAGCCTGCGAAATGAAGATGCCTTTTGTGGACTCTATAAAGTAAAGCTTGTCGTCTGACGTGAACTGTGCTTTAAAAATCGATTGGGGCAGACCCGTAAAGCCTGTAAAAGTTAGTTGACGAGGAGAAGAACTGCCCAAAGGACCAAGCGTAAACCCTGTTTCGCCCCCTAACGAGAGTGCGGTGTTTTGCGAATTGAATGCAAGCACCGTCGACGTGCCATTACCGGTCTTTTGCCACGTCTCACCACCGTCAACCGATTTGAATACCTGATTGAGCGACTGTTGTGTGTTTGCATCGGATTCCGATGTGCCCGCGTACAGGATTCCGTTGATGTCTTCGGTGATGCGCGTAACCGGGCCGGATGGTCCGGTCAGAATCTTCACCGGCAAGCCACTTGCACCCACTTTATACAGTGCGCCATTCACATGTATCGACAAGTCGAAGCGGTACGTCGTCACAGAGATGAGAAAATCGCCGTTTCGTTTTCCCAATACCACAGGAAACCGGATTTCGCCTTGCCCGGCCCAGATGTAACCGGGAAGGTCTTTGCTTTGAATCCATGTTGCACCGTTGTCTCCGGAATACGACAAAGCAGCGGTCGTGCCAACAAGAATCTGACCTTTAGGCGTTGTGGCGAGGTATCGAAAGTTCGAGTTCGACCCTATAGCGTTCCATGCAGATCCTACACGACGAAACAACGATTCATCGCCCAAGACAATAAGATTGTTGTCATTGTCGAATCCAAAAGAAGACAGTGACTCCATCGTTCGCAATCCCGACTGGGTCCAGGTAAAACCCGAGTTAACGGACGTGAACAATCCACCACTTTTTCTGTAAATGTCTTCGGTCTTTGCGATTACTACGGTGCTACCGCGCGTTGCAACGTCGCTGCCATGTACTGCAATCACCTCGGTCCACGTTGCGCCACCATTGATTGATCGCAGAAAGCCGCCGGTTCCTGCAAGGCCATACAGCACATTGCCAGCCCCCTCTATCACATGCGTGAAGAACGGGTATGCGTTGTTCGGTGTTAGTGTTTCGAAAGAAGAGCCGCCGTCTTTCGAGACTCGCAACTGACCGCCACCAGGAACCCATGTATATATGTTGCCGTTCGCTGCAACCAACATTTTGGCGGGGAAATCAGGGATCGTACCCGCGAGTTTCGTCCATGTCGTACCCAAATCCGTGGTCTTGTTCAATCCGCCGAAGTACGAAGCAACAGCAACCACTAAATCGCCATTTGGCAGAAACGCAAGGTCGGCCGAGGAACCGATGTAATTGGCACTACCCGGAAGCTTCAGCGCTTGCCAAGATTGTCCCTTATCCGTGCTGTAGTAGATATATGAACGGGGGTAGTTGCTAACTAAGGTTACAAACGGAATGCCCGATGGACTGAACGTGATTTTTGCGTCGTCGACACGTCCGTTAGCCACGAATGGACCGTTCGCTGGAATAGGAACGGCGTTCGCAGTCGCGCCAGCATTCGCATACGTGCGAAATTCAGTGTCCGTTACGGCATAAATCTCGTCTGTTGGCGCAACTGCCAGCTTGATATGTGTGGCGGTAGCATTCACAAGCGTAGGCTCAGATGTTGCCGAAGCGAGGGTGTAAAGTTTACGATCGATAATGGCAATAACCGATCCATCGGGGTTGACCGATACACACGTGGCGTTGCCACCAACGGTGGGAAAACCTGTCAAAGCCGACACAGCCACGGCTGTTTTATCGCTGCCATCCGGGTCGCTCGGGTCCGTTGCTTTAGTGCAGCCGCCAATAATTAGTGCGCAAGCCGTAAACGCAGCAATGAGTCCCGAAGCGCACATCCTCATCGTAAGAACATCTGAAGAATGCCGAGGAACAAGAGGAAGCCACCGATAAACGATGTCACGCCTGCGTAAGCGAGGATCGCTGCATTATTGGGTCCGTGTACGCTCGTACCCAGCGCGCCCAGTACTGCACCAAGCACGCCGCACACGATTGAGCAGGCGGCCCAATGCCAGTCACGCACATAGTGCATGGAGACAACGGCGGCCACGAGGCCAAGTCCGATGCAGATTCCTAAAAAGCGCGTTACGAACGTGTCGTTAACATCGCCGTGGTCTTCGGTGTGGGGTGCATGTGTATCCATGGGCCGAAAATACAATGCCTACGGCAAACCGCATTCGCACAGCAATTCGAAAGTATTACGGCAAACCGCGACTAATCGAGTGAACAACGTAAATGCTGTCTCTTATACACATCTGACGCTGCCGACGAATAGAGAGGTGTAG
>ENA-ORBV01017382-ORBV01017382.1-microbial-mat-metagenome-genome-assembly--contig:-NODE-17382-length-10289-cov-5.552879_pt1 | contig 10289 bp, 3 predicted proteins | sample MGYA00237777_ERZ505514 | MGnify/ENA primary metagenome ERZ505514 (study PRJEB26160, sample SAMN06269048) | microbial mat metagenome | isolation source: Oligotrophic lake microbial mat | place...
TTCATCCAGAGCGAACTGGGCCGCAACCAGGACCTCGACGTCCTGCGCGGGATGAAGGAGTACCAGCGGCTCGTGGGCTGAAAGCCTGTGAAGAACTCGCTCGTACAGGCCCTCGGACACGAGTTGCGCCGCTCCGCGGTGCGAGAGTCCGTGATTTCTTCCCGGACTCTGGGACCCCGCGCGGCGCGCAGGAAATGATGCGCAAGATCGGGATCGCGCTCGTCGTGCTGGGTCTCTCCGCGGTGCTCGCGCGGTTCCTGGTGCACACCCTCGCTGCGGACGAGACCAAGATCCGGTGGGCGATCGCTGACGCTGCCGAAGGCTTCGGTGAAGCGCGCATGGATCCGGTCCTCGACGTGCTCGCGCACGATTTCAGCGACGAAACCAGCGGTTTTCGGCGCGAGGACCTGCGCGCCGCGCTCGCCTCGGCGTTCTTCTCGATGAAGGATCCAAAGACGAAAGGGTTCCCCTACTCGTGCGAGATCCTTCCGGACACGTTCGAAATCGCGGTCACGACAGGAGAACCGGACAGTGCGACCGTGTCGTGCACGTGTCGCATCGTGGACACGACCGGAGGCGAGCAGCGCGAAGCGTGGTCGTTCCGCGTCGAGGGTCGGATGGAGGAGCGCGACGACGGTTGGTGCTTCGTCGCGACCACGCACGAGACCCTCGTGGGATCGATGCGGTTGCGAGCGCGCTGACCGGCGTGCGCGCGTACGCGACGCCGAACGTCGTGTCGCTGACAGGAGCTCCCCCGACAACGTCCACTTAACCGTCTCCGTTGACGTCGCCCGCGAAGGCGACCGACGAGCCGTGGAGTTCTTAGGGCCACTCGTGAAGAAGCCGAGCCGAGCGCCGCTCGCCCCGGAGAGCACCGAAGCGGATCCGCCCGAGATTGCGCCGGTGTCGTCGTTCGGTGAGCCGACGACGACGTCGGGAACGCCGTCGCGATCGACATCGCGACCGCCAGCCAGCGAGTGACCGAAGCGCGACGGGGTCAACGCCAGATTCGGAGTTCCGTCCCAGGTGTGGATCCGCGCTGGCCCGATTCCTGTCGCGAGGAATCGGCCGGACGCAATCCAAGCGACGCCGTCGTTGATCCCGGCAGCCGTGACAGCGCGCGGAGCAACGACGAGGAGATCGGGGAAACCATCGCCGTTCACGTCGCCCGCGGTCTCGACTGCGTAACCGACGACGTCCACGATGCCGCCGCCGAACTGCGTCAACGGCGTCTGGCGCGCGGAGGCCGACCCGAGGAGAAGGGCCGAAGCGAGGGCCGTGTGCTGGACTTGGACTGCCATGTCGTGCTGATGAATGAGCGTGTCCTCCGACGGACTCAGAGGACAGCGCATAGTCCTGCGGAAGGGCTCCGGGAGGGCCGCAACAGGCTTGCCACGCGAACAGACTGTTCTGTCTGAATCGCTAGCATGGTCTTGCCACGAACAACACGATGACCCTAACCGATCAGCCGTTGCAGTCCACTAGTAGGACCAGATGACTTCGAGCCCGTTGGTCAGGTTGAAGGTGCTCACCGTGCAGAAGTTGGCAGCGTTCCGATACCAGCAGTGGTAGTAGCGAGTGCCGGGACTCGCGACCTGTCCCTTGACGTAGACGGGCAGGTCGCCCACTTCGGGATACCGCGAACCGTTTCCGGCATTGAGCTTCGTCCCCAGACGAAGGACCGTGCCCGCAGCACAGCGCAAGCCGTCGCCAAAGGCGCTGCCCAGACCGCTACCCGCAGCAATGGTCCCCTGCGCGTAGAGGGCGGAGAGGTTCGGCATTCCGTTGCCGATCAGCGTGAACTCGTTGGATCCGATCGTTGCATGACCCTGTCCGCGCAGGGTTCCGGCGAGTCCCAGAGAGTTCAAGCAGCCGGCCCTGGCGGCGACGGGGCTCGAATTGGCGCAGGGGCAAGCTGTGCCGAGGCCGTCTCCTTCGCAGAGGGTGAAGCCGGAGCCCGCGCAGTTCCAGAGGATCTTGATGGTCTGATTGGAGCCCGCCAGGAGCACGATGTCCAGGTCGCCGTCCGCATCCATGTCACCGACGTCCACCTGCCAACCGAGTGCGGTCGATGCATAGCTGACGGGCGCGGAGAACGTTCCGGAACCTGCGTTGCGGAAGTACACTACGGCATGTTTCGCTGAATTTGTGCCAACGAGGATGTCCACCAGCCCGTCCTGGTCAAAGTCTCGAAGGACCGCCCCTCCAATGGGATCGCCCGGGAGCGGCAGCATGATCGGCGAGCCGAGCGCCCCCCCGGCGCTCAGCCGCAGATCTACAGCGTTGGGCTGCGCGAGGGTCGTGACGAGATCGGAGCGCCCGTCACCGTTCAGGTCCGCCATGGCTTGACCTCGCCACACGATAGACCCCGGCCCAAAACTGAGCGCGACCGGCGTATTGAATTGGAGACCGGCCGACCCGTGTACGAGTGTGGCTGCGTAGTTACCATGCCGCCCGACGAGGTCGAGGTATGTGTCCCCGTCGACGTCGCCAGCCACGACATTATAGAGGGGGGAGGGGACGGAGGAGACGACGACGCTCCCAAAGACCCCGGGAGAGAGCGCGGGATAACCGGAGATGGTCCCCGATCCTGTCGCCAGGATGATGTCGAGGTCCGCATCGCCATCGAGATCCTGAATGACGAAGTCCCGGATGCCGACTCCTGGCGCTACCGGGCTCCAGTCGACAAAAGCGGGACTGCCGGGGATACCAACGTTCCTGAGTATCCGAAAGAAGGGTGAGGCGCCCGAATTAGCGTAGGCGAGGTCCGGCTTGCCGTCACCGTCAACATCAACAGCCCGCAACACCTCAGGAGGGAATGGGCTCGCGTCTCCAATGTACTGCCCATTCAGGGCGGGCCGGCCCGTGTTCGAGAGCAGTCGGAATCGCATACCGGAAAAGACTCCGACGTCGACTCGCTGGTCCAAATCCATGTCGGCCAAGAACATGCCACCCGTCGGATTGCCCGTAAAGTTCACGACGGTTTCCCCGAGTGTCCCGCTCGACTGACCCTTCTGGATCCAGACCGCATCCGAGGAGTCGCTGGCAACGGCAAGGTCGACAAGCGTGTCGGACCCACCATGGAACTTGCCCACTACCAGCCCCTTGGGCGCTGGGCCCGTTCCAATGATCGAGGTGTCAGTGGGTCCCGACGGGCCCCCCTTCCACAACACGAGTGTTGCGGATGCGGTAGATGAGTATGCGATCGCCACGATGTCTCGCGCCGTCGCGCTCGTAAAACTGCCAATGGCGATGTCGCGCAGGAGGCCGCCTCCAAAACTAGCCGCCAAGGTGGAACCGAACGAACCCGGTGCGTTCTGCCGAGCCAAGATGAGGCTCGTGTCGACAGCGACTACGATTTCCTGGCCTGGGCTGCTCGTATCCAGTTCCGCGATCTCGATGGCTCGAATCGGCGCAGGTGGAGGCAGCGAGAATGCATTGTTGGTCGCGAACCCACCACCGGCCTGCCGCGTGTGAGAGTAGAGCCCGTCGGTGAGCGTCCCTGAAACGACGTCCGCCAAGCCGTCCTGGTTGATGTCGCCGATCGCGATACAGGAGGGGTACTGACCGCTCTGGTAGGACAGCGTCGAAGCGAACCCGCCCCCGACACGACTCATCAGGATGCTCACACCTACCAAGCTGGAGCCCGCGTTCACCACGGCCAGGTCGAGTGGAGCAATTCCATCCAAGTCCCCGATCGCGATTCCGACCGGGCTGAATCCCACGGCGGCCGTCGTTTGAGGGAGGAAGGTACCGTTCCCTACGTTCCTGAGGACCGAGACAGTATTCGAGCTGCGATTCGCGACGGCGATGTCGGCGAACCCATCCCCATCGAGATCACCGACCACAACGGCCGTCGGCGTATTGCCTACGGCATACGGTACGGGAGAGGCATAGAGCCCAGTGGTCAACGAAAGCAGCACAGAAACGGTATTCGCCTCGAAGTTGGTGACGACGAGGTCTAGTTGCGAGTCCGCATTGAGATACCCTGAGGCGATCGCGCTCGGCCGATCGCCTGCAGGCAAGATCGTCTGGGCGCCTTGCTGACCGACGCCCGGGTCACTCACAAGGATCGCAGATCCAGGGCTTCCATAGGAACCATAGGAAATCGACACGAGATCCGGGTGTGTGTTTCCATCCAGATTCGCGCTGGCTCCATACGTCCACGGGAGCGGCACCCCCCGACGCCCCGCGGCGAGCAAGCCAGTGCCGTTGTTGAGCAGCAGGACAAGACGGCCATCGGAGGAACTCTTGACGGCAACGTCGTCTCCGTTCGAACCATCGAAGTCACGCACGACCAGCAGGGTTCCGTCGAGCCCGCCGCCGAAATCGAGTGGCTGCACGAATGCGCCTAATCCATCGTTCAGAAGTACGGAAACGCCAGGGGGGCCCAGAGCGACAAGATCAACCCACGCATCCTGATTCAGGTTCCCGATCCGGAGCTCTCCATAACTGCCTCCGGCACCATACTCATAGGACGTGACAAACTGCATGCCACCGACGTTACGCATCGCGCGGACGCCCCCCAAACTATCGAGCAGCGCGATATCGACAAGTCCGTCATTATCGAAGTCAGCGCCTACCAGCGCGGTGGGAACCACAGGCAACGGAAAGATCGATTCCGGACCGAAAGCACCGGCGCCCTGGCCCGGGAGTATGTGCAGCGCGCCACTTGGAGACTGCCCCGCCAAGACGATGTCGAGAATCCCATCGGCGTTCATGTCCGCGATGAGCATGGCGTACACGAGGTAAGCTGAAGTCGGCACGTAGTACGGTGAGTCGAGGGTGCCTCCACCCAGGTTGCGATAAATGAGCACGAATGGCTGTGCGTACGCAGGGACGATGACGTCGATGCCGGGAGTGCCGTCGACATCCGCGACCGCGTACGTGTAGGCCTCTGCTGGGGAGGGATAGCTGACGCTCGGACCGTACGCCATCGGAGTGCCCAGCGAGGCGCAAACGGACAGTCCCGTCCCACCTGGGGAAGGAGAGTCCAGAGTCAGGATGTCGTCGTAACCATCGCCGTTCAGATCCGCTGTGAGCACCCGGCCCGGATTGAGCCCCATTTCGAGCACGGCATCTTCCTGGATGCACGGGCTCTGTGCATTTCCCGAGCCTCCAAGTGCTGAGAGGGTCAGCACGAATGCGATGTCTTCCCACCGCGCAAGCCGACATCTCAGAGATGCTAACCCGGTCACTCCTTGGGCCACACGAGCCTCCGACGGTTGCGACAGCTTGGAACCTAGGGTTGCCATGTGACCGTCACTCCATTCGTAAGGTTGAACGTGCTGATCGTGCAGAAAGCGGCCGCGTTTCGGTACCAGACCTGGTAGGTCCGTTGACCTCCTACCGCGGCGATGACCCCGCGAACCGAGATCGGTGGATCCCCGGCTTCGGGATACCGCGAGGCCGCTCCAGAGTTCGCCTTGGTCGCAAGACGGATCACGGACCCGCTAGCGCAGCGCAGACCATCGCCGAACACGGAACCCATTCCGGCCCCCTGCGCACCATTTCCCTGGAAGTAGAGCGCGGAGCTGTTCGGCATGTGGTCACCGCGGAGGACGAAGTTGTCGAATGCAACGCGCGCAATGCCCTCGTACCGCAGCCGGCCACCCAGCGCCAGAGAGTTCAGGCAGCCTTCCTGCGAGCCTGGTGCGCTGGCGTTCCCACACGGACAGGGGGTGTTCGTTCCGTCGCCGACGCAAGGGAACGACACCTGCATGAGCAGGAGCGTGCACTCATCCGGTCGGCCATCGCCGTTCGTGTCGAAGGAAAACCCACCCGTGATGTCGCAGTCATCCGGGATCGAGTTCCCATTGCAGTCGACTTCGCAGTCGTCCGGGATCAGGTTGGCGTTGCAGTCGTTCAGGAAGAGGTCGCACTCGTCCGGCGACATGTTGGTGTTGCAATCCTGGCTGGTACCGTTGGCCAGGTCGCACGAATCCAACGTCCCGTTTCCGTTGCAGTCGCGGCTCGGTTCCAGGGCGATTTCGGTGTCGTCTCCGATTCCGTTCCCGTTGCAGTCCCGTGCCGTCCCCACCTTCTTCTCTGTCATCGTGTTCCCGGTGATCGCCAGCCAGCGGGTATGCGGCACGTAGGGATTGCGGACGTCGACCCTGAGGCGCCAGTGGTAGTTGCGATCCCCTGTGAGGCCCGTGATCGGGTTCGCGAGGCGCAGCGGCGCACCCACCGGAATGCCGGAGTCGGCCCACGAGGGTGCCGCGCTCAACCCGGTACCGAGGAACGGCACGCCCAGCTCCTGAATCTCCCACGTCAGGCGCACTTCGTCACGCCCCGCAGCGGTCCCCGAGTGGGGTGCAGAATCGATGCTGGAATTGAAGGTCGATGCGTCCGCCGCCAACCCGAATCCGTACGTTTCCGAACTGCGTCCGAGCAGTTGGAGCGCCTGAAGATCGTTGATCTGCCGCTGCATGTCACCGGTGTAGCGGGACGCGGTGGTGCCACTTCCGCCGTAGTACAGGCCCCATTCCCCTGATCCTGATCCTGCTCCCGGATTGCCGACCACGATGTCGCCGAACCCGTGACCGAGCACATCCCCGGCACCAGCCAGCGCCTTGCCGGCTTGGTCGCCCGTTGCGGCAGACGTGCTTTGATAGAAGTCGGCGGGGAACGACGCCGGAGCGGCGGCAGGCTGAAGTGCGCTGACCCCCAACAGGCCCGTCCCGGAACCGAGGAACAGCAGGGCTGCCCCAACGTCTGCTCCCTGGTGCGGTGCACCGACGAGGACGTCGCCGAACCCGTCCCCGTTGACGTCACCGGCAAAGCAGACGGCTTCCCCGAGCCGAGCGTTGCCTGCGTCATAGGTGATGGATCCCGCCCGGGCCGCAGCGAGTACTGGCTGCCCTGTCAGGCTCTGCCCCAGATGCAGGAACGCGAACCCACCCCGCGTGGCTGCGAGGTAGCCGGGCGCGCCGACGAGCAGATCCGACCTGCCATCCGCGTTGACGTCGCCAGCCGAGGAGAGCGCGAAACCTTGCTCGGCCCCGGTCTGCTCACCTTCGACGATGAGGTCGGGGACCTGCAGGACACCCGCGATCGGAACCCCTCGGTAGACGAGGAACCGCCCCTCTTGGGTCTGGCCGTTCGTGTACAGCGGTGCGCCCACGGCGATGTCGCTGAATCCATCCGCGTTCAGATCGCAACCGCCGGCCACGGCGTGTCCGAAGCGTTCTCCGGCCTGCGTGCCAGTCAGCGTCGCTCGGAGTGTGAGCCATTGAGGTCCGGCACCGTTGCCGGTCAGGACGTACGCGCGGCCAGCGCCGCCACCGCCCGGGCTCGTCGGTGCACCCACCACGGCATCGGAGCGGCCGTCGCCGTCGACGTCCCCTGCAGCCGCGACGCTGAAGCCCAGAGCGGCGCCCACCTCGTTGAACTGGAATTGCTGAGAGATCGTCGTCAAACCGGCGGCCGAGCCTCGGAAGAGGTAGACCTTGCCTTCGCCGGCCTGGCCATCGGTCGCACCAGGGGCTCCGACGAGCACGTCGCCGAACCCGTTGTCGTCCACGTCTCCGAGGAAGGCCACAGAGGCACCCAGCTTCGATCCGAGTTCGTTCAATAGGGGTGCGGACGTCCAGCTGGCCGTGTTCGAGATGCCATTGGCGGAACCTCGGAAAAGGCGCACTCGGCCGGAAGCGCCGGCGCCACTGGACCATTCGGGCTCACCGACGATCAGGTCGGCGAAGCCGTCGATGTCGACGTCCCCGAGGGCCAGGGAGGATCCGGCGGCGGATTGTGCGTCACCGAGTTGCGTCGAGGCGGCACTGGTCGGGACCGGCTTCGGGCCGCCGTAATACACGCGGGCCCGGCCCTCGCTCTGCTGATCATCGGTGAAGAACAAGGCCCCCACGACGAGATCTCCGAAGCCATCTCCGTTGACATCCCCCGCGGAATACACGCTGGTACCGAAGGCATCGTTTCCCGGTCCTCCGTACAGTGTCTCGTTGTTGGTGCCGAGGGTGCCTGTGGATCCGAAGAGCACGGCGACGTAGCCCGGCCCACCTCCCCCAAGCGTTGGCGTTGCGCCTGCAGCGAAATCTCCGAGGCCATCACCGTTCAGGTCGCCCGCGAATCCGACGCTGACACCCACGGAGGAGCCAGGGCCGCTTCCTGCCAGCTGGTAGACGCTCGACGAGGCCACGCCGCCCGGGGATCCCAAGAACACTTCGAAGAGGCCCACCCCAAAAGAGTGGCCCAGACTGCCGACGACCACATCCGCGAAGCCGTCTCCGTTCACGTCGCCGGCTGTGGAAACGCTATACCCAAAATATGCGCCGACCTGCGGGAGACTGGAGACAAGGATGGTCGGGAGCGGAAGGGGCCCGGATGAGGAGCCGAAGAAGACCCAAGCGCTATCCCCGGTCCCGGGAGCGCCAACGATCATGTCATCGAAGCCGTCGGCGTTGAGGTCGTGGGCCAGCGAGACGCTGTAGCCTAGGACCGCCTGTGCCGTGTTGCTCTCAACACTCCAATTGGGCGTGTTAGCAAGGATGCCAGTGGCCGTGCCATAGAACAGCAGCACTCGTCCCTCGTTTTGCTCTGTGGGCGACGAGCCAAACCACGGTGCGCCGACGACGACATCGTCGAAGCCGTCCTTGTTGATGTCGCCAGCTGTGCAGACAGCCCATCCCAGCCCTTCACTGGGTTGGAGTCCCGTGTACGTCCAGGACGGACTCGCCTGCAGTCCGCCGGCTGAGCCGAGGTACAGGTAGACCCGCCCTTCGCGCGAGTTCGGTCCGCTCGTGCTGAAGTCGGACGCTCCAATGATCACGTCCCCGTAGCCGTCGCCGTTCACGTCTCCCGCCGGCGCAACGGAAGCCCCGAAGTACGCATAGCTCGAGTTGGACTCGGCCGTCCACGCTGCGGGGCCCTGCAGGCCACCCGCCGACCCGTGGAACACGAAGACGCGCCCCTCGCTTGATTGCCCCGCGCTGTAGCCCGGCGCGGAAACGATGACGTCACTGAACCCATCGCCATTCACGTCGCCCGCCGTGGACACGTCGTAGCCGAAAAACGCGAGGTCCTGATCCCCGTCCCAGAACCAGACCGGCCCGGTCAGGACAGGATCGATCGTGATCGGGTAGATCGCCGCCGCGTCACGAACCCGGACTCCGAATCCGTTCTGATTCGTGGCGAACTCGGCCACGACGGGTGCACCGCTGGCATCCCACGCGCGCAGCCCTTCGTAGCGCATGCGCATCTGGGCCCGGTTGTCGAGCAACCACACCGTGCGCGCGTCCTCGAGGATCCGAGCGCCCAAGTCGCCCGTGACCTCCAGGTAGATCCACAGCGGTTCCTCGCCCGTGGAGTAGGGCTTCTCCGCGATGGTCCAGCCGTGCTCGAGCCCGCGCTTCGTCGGCCGGTACCACTCCTCGATGCCCGGAAGGCTCCGGATCAGGCGCTCTCCCCCGTCCCGGACCGGTGCCGGAGACAACGCTCGCTCACTGGATCCTCGACCCACGCCCCGGGTGCGTAGGGAGACCCTCCACGTCCGGCCCTCCGCTTCGATCTCCGCATCGAGAGCGGTCGCGGTCACTCGGGTCCTGGGACCCTCGGCGGCGGGGGGAACCTCGAATCCTCCAGTGCGGGGATCGGAGATCCAGGTCGGCGGTGTCGTCTGTGGTGCGCTGTGACCGGGCGCCGGTCCCTGCAGGCTGACCGGAACCGAAGTGCACAGACCGAAGCCAAGCCACAGGGTAAGTACGAGCATGGGAGACGGACGGTGGCGGAGCACCCGAGGCACGTCCCCTGGGAAGGGGGCTGTGCGGCGACATGACGACTCTACCAGAGGTCCGCCGATCCTGCTATCTGCCCCGAACCCTGGGAGGAGCATGGCGGCTGGAACTGCACGCTCCCTGGTAATCGCAGAATGCAACGGCGTACGCCGGCGAACAGGTTCCCTTGCGACGTAGGCTCGCTGTTCGACGGGCTGCGATCTCGGGGTCGAGCAGGCACAAGGATGTCCAGGCGCTCGCCAATCGAGGCAGGAATTCGAGACCTCGGTTCAACGCGGGACCGGCAAACCGGCGAACTCCGCGCGCGGGCGGGCACGCGACGCTCGAGCCTCTACAGGCGACACTGCGTGTAGTGACTCGCCCCATCGTCGCCTTCGACACCGAGACCGCGACCTCGCGCGGCGCGCCGCATCTGATCGAGATCGCAGCCGTCCGCGCCGTCGGTCCCGAGATCATCGATCGTTTCGAATCCTTCGTACGACCCGAAGTCCCCATCGAGGCCGCGGTCACGGAAGTTCACGGAATCGTCGACGAGGA
>ENA-ORBV01017383-ORBV01017383.1-microbial-mat-metagenome-genome-assembly--contig:-NODE-17383-length-10289-cov-3.813846_pt1 | contig 10289 bp, 4 predicted proteins | sample MGYA00237777_ERZ505514 | MGnify/ENA primary metagenome ERZ505514 (study PRJEB26160, sample SAMN06269048) | microbial mat metagenome | isolation source: Oligotrophic lake microbial mat | place...
CGTCGGCAGCGTCAGATGTGTATAAGAGACAGGGCTTCTTTTAAGAACTGCCTGAAATGCGGACATTCCGCATCGGCGTCGTAGGCGATATCCTCGGTGTCGTCGGCGACATCGATCGGCTCCACGGTGTGCGAGTCACCAAAGCTGCCCATCTCCTCGCGCAAATCCGCCAACGGCACCACACGCACATCACCCTCGGCGGTGCGCAGTGTGACGCGGTCGTTGAAGATGTCGCAGGCGACGACTTTCTCCTCGCCAAGCGTCGTCTGCAGAATCTTTCCCTCCTTCGGGAAACGACGACGGCTCTGCACGTAGAACTCGTGCTCGTAACGCAGGCAGCACATCAACCGGCCGCACGCGCCGGAAATCTGCTGCGGATTGAGGGACAGCTTCTGATCCTTCGCCACGCCCAGATTCACCGGGCGCAGGTCGGGCAGCCAGGACGATGAACAGTATTCGCGACCACACCGTCCAACGCCCGAGAGTCGCTTGGCTTCATCGCGCACGCCGATCTGCTTGAGCTCGATGCGCGTGCGGAACATCGCGGCCAGGTCGCGGACGAGCGCGCGGAAATCGACCCGACGCTCCGCCGTGAAGTAGAACGTGAGCTTGCGACGATCCCACTGCCACTCGGCGTCGGTCAGCTTCATCACGAGCGCGTTCGCCTTCACACGTTCCATCGCGCGACGGCGCGCCGATTCGTTTTCGGCACCCAGCTCTCGTTCGAGGACGTTTTCTTCCGGTGTGGCCAGCCGCACCGCCTTGCGCGGGGGTGGGGCCGTGCCGCAACCGTGCGCGCAGCCGCGGCAGCGCACTTCGGCCAGCTCGCCGGTGGCATGCACACGCCCGAAATCCTCCCCGCGATCGGCCTCGACGATCACCCCGGCCTTGAGCGCCGGTGCCGTCTCCTCCTCCCACTGGAAGAACTCTTTGCGATTGCCCCGAAAGGCGACTTCGATGAGATGCGACACGCGTGCGCGCCTACTCGGTGAACTGGCCCATGCGCAGAAACTTTTCGCGGCGACGCCGCACGAGCTTGTCGGGCTTGAGATCGTGCAGATCTTCGAGGTTCTTGATCAGCGCGACGCGCAACGCCGCGGCCGACGCTTCGTGGTCGGAGTGCGCACCACCGATCGGCTCCGGCACGATCTCGTCGACCACCTTGAGTTCGATGAGATCCTTCGCCGTCAACCGCAGCGCAGACGCCGCCTTCTCACGAATCGCGGGCGTCTTGCTGTCCTTCCAGAGAATCGAGGCGCACCCTTCGACGGTGATCACCGAGTAGACCGCGTTCTCGAGCATCAGCACGCGATCCGCCACCCCCAGCGCGAGCGCTCCACCGGAACCGCCCTCGCCGATGACCGTCGCGACGATCGGCACCTGCAGCTGCGACATCTCGAGCAGGTTGCGGGCAATCGCTTCGCTCTGACCACGCTCCTCGGCGCCAAGGCCCGGCCAAGCGCCCGGCGTATCGATGAACGTCAGCACCGGCACCTGGAATTTCTCGGCGAGCTTCATGTGGCGAAGCGCCTTGCGATATCCCTCAGGATGCGGCATCCCGAAGTTGCGCTTGAGATTTTCCTTGGTGTCGCGGCCGCGCTGATGGCCGATCACCATCACCGTTTCGCCTTCCAGACGCGCCCAGCCGCCGATGATCGCACCGTCGTCGCGAAAGGCGCGATCACCGTGCAATTCAATGAAGTCGGTGAAGGCCAGCCGGATGTAGTCGGCGGTGAACGGGCGACGCGCGATTCGCGCCACCTGCACCCGCTGCAGCGGTGTCAGGCTCTGGTAGATCTCGACGCGCAACGCCGACAGCTTCTGTTCCAGCGGCGCGATTTCGGTCGCCATGTCGAGCGCGCGATCACCGGAGAGCTTTTTCAGCTCGTCGATCTGCTTCTCGAGCTCTGCGATCGGACGCTCGAACTCGAGAACGGGTGCGGAGGCCATGTCGATTCGGAAAGAGGAAACGCGGCCGCAGTCAGCCGTCGGCGCGCACGAGGCGCACACGATCGGCGCCAAGCAGCGCGCGAAGGTCGGTCAGGACGACAGGAGAGACGGCGACGGTCAACGTACGGGAGCGAAACCGCACCTGCGAGCCTGCACCGTCGTTCCAGCGCAGTTCGATGGGCGCCGAACCATGATGCGCGTCGATCGTGACCCGGATGTCGTCCATCACGGACGGCGGAAGGTCGAGCCCCCGCTCCAGATCGATCGCCACCCCGACTTCGCCGTTCGCACGCACCTCGGTGAAGCGCGTGACGGTCTCGACGATGAAGGTGGGGTTCTCGACGCTCTGGTCCTTCCTGGAGTATCCGCCTTTCAGCAACAGCGGAATGTCCGGTCGGACCCGTTCCTGAATCACCGCCCATGCCTCCTGAAACACCAGCACTTCAGCCGACCCGGAGAAGTCCTCGACCGTAAGCCGCGCGAACTCAGCCCCGGACCGCTTCGAAATCTGGCGTTTGATCGCGGTGACGACCACCCCGATGGTCACGGGCTCGGGAGTCCAGGTGCCCAGCTGCGCGATCGTGTGCGAGGCAAAGAGCTCGCATTCGGTGCGGAACGGGTCCAGCGGATGCCCGGAGATATAGAAGCCCAGCAGCTCCTTCTCGCGCTGCAACCGCTCGCTTTCGGACCAGGTTGGCGTCTGGGGCAGCGTCGGCGCGGAAGCCTCGCTGGACGCGCCCGCTGCATGGCTTGGGGAAGCTTCGCCGAACAATGATCCCTGTCCGATCGCCGCCTCGCCCTGGCGCAGCGACGCTTCGTTGATCGCGTGATCGAGCGCCGCCATGAGCTGCCCGCGATGTCCGCCGAGTCCGTCGCAGGCGCCGGTCGCGATGAGCGCTTCGAAGACGCGCTTGTTGCAGACCCGCAGGTCCACCCGCGAGCAGAGATCGTACAGCGACGTGAACGGACCGGTCGCACGCGCAGCCAGCAGCGAATCGATGGCGCCGCGTCCAACATTGCGCACGGCGCCCAGCCCGAAACGCAGCCGCGTCGCTCCATGCACGGTGAAACGCCACCCCGATTCGTTCACGTCGGGCGGCAATACCTCGAGCCCCATCTCGCGCGATTCGGCGATGTATTTGATGACTTCTTCCGTCTTGCCGATCTGTGCCGACAACAGCGCCGCCATGAACTCGGCGGGGTAGTGCGCTTTGAGCCACGCGGTGTGATACGACAGCACCGAGTACGCGACCGAATGCGACTTGTTGAAGCCGTAGCGGCCGAATGTCTCGATCTGACCCGACAACTCGTCAATGATCTTCGGATCGTGTCCGCGTGCGACGGCCTTCTCGACGAACTTGCCGAGTTCTTGCTTGATCAGCTCCGTGTCTTTCTTGCCGACCGCCTTTCGGAGGACGTCGGCTTCGGCGAGCGAAATGCCCGCGATCACCTGCGCCAAACGCATCACCTGTTCCTGATAGGTAATGACGCCGTAGGTGGTCGAGAGAATCGATTCGAGCTCCGGCAGCGCATACGACACCGGCTCTTCGCCGCGTTTGCGCTTGATGTAGACGTTGTGCATGCCGGCATCCAGCGGGCCGGGACGCAGCAGGGCATTCGACGCAACCAGGTCGTCGAATCGGTCGCAACGCATGCGCTTGAGCACGTCCGTCGCCAGCGGCGATTCGAACTGGAACACACCGCCCGTGCGACCGGCGCGCAGCAGCCGATACGTCTCCGGATCGGTGAAGCCGCGCTCTTCAAGGACGACGTCTTCGCCGCTCCGAGCCTTGATCAGCGTGAGCGTATCATGAATGACCGTGAGCGTCGTCAGCCCGAGAAAGTCCATCTTCAACATGCCCGCCTTTTCCAGCGCGTTCATGTCGTACTGCGTCACGATCACCCGTTCGTCTTCGCCTGAGCCCGAACCCTTGGTCGCCTGGGTGCAGATCGGCACGAAGTCGTCGAGCGGGCCAGGCGCGATGACCACACCGGCCGCGTGCACGCCCGTGTGCCGCGACAACCCTTCCAGCGAAATCGCGAAATCGAGCAGCTGTGTGTAGCGCGGATCGTCTTCGTAGAACCGCTTGACCTCCGGCACCTGACCGATCGCTTCCTTCACCGTCAGGGAGAAGTTCGGGGCGTTCGGAATCAACTTCGCCAAGGCGTCGGTTTCGGCCGGCGTGAAGCCGAGGGTGCGACCAACGTCCTTGATCGCCGCGCGCGACTTCAGGGTTCCGAACGTGACGATCTGCCCGACGGAATCCTTGCCGTACTTCTGCCGCACGTACTCGATCACTTCACCGCGTCGTTCGAAGCAGAAGTCGACGTCGACGTCGGGCATCGACACGCGCTCCGGATTGAGGAAGCGCTCGAAGAGCAGGTCGAACTCCAGGGGACACACATCGGTGATGCGGGTCGCGTACGCCACCAGCGAGCCGGCCGCCGACCCGCGACCCGGGCCCACCGGAATGCCCATGTCACGCGCGGCTTTGATGAAGTCCGCCGTGATCAGGAAGTAGCCGGCGTACCCGGTTTTCGTGATGACGCCGAGCTCGTAGTCGAGACGCTCCTGCACATGGTCGGGAAGCGGCGTGCCGTACCGCACCTTCGCGCCCTCGGTCGCCAGTTGCACGAGATGGTCGTTCTCCGACGTGACACCGGCGGGCAACGGAAACGACGGCACGTAGTACTTCTTCGCGAATTGCACGTCCACCGAGTCGGCGATGGCGAGCGTGTTCGTGAGCACATCCTCGCGACCCGGAAAGAATGGCCGGATCTCGTCGGCGTGCTTGAAATACAGACCGTCGTCGTACTTCATGCGATCGCGATCATTGCGATCCTTGCCCAGTCCGATGCACAACAGCACGTCGTGTGCGTCGTGGTCTTCGTGCTTGAGGAAGTGTGCGTCGTTGGTGGCGACTACAGGAAGCCCAAGATCGTCTGAGAGCGAGAGAATCTTCGCGTTGAGCCTGGCCTGACCTTCGCTCGTGTGCGCCTGCACTTCGAGGAAGTAGCGCCCCTTGAACAGCTCCGCGTACCACGCGGCGGCCTCGCGCGCCTCGTCCACGCGATCCTCCATCAGGTGCGACGCGACTTCGCCCGCCAGACACGCCGACGACACGATGATCCCTTCGGAGTGCGCCGCCAGCAACTCGCGATCGATGCGCGGCTTGGTGTAGAACCCTTCGGTGTATCCCAGCGAGGACAGCTTGACGAGGTTCTTGTAGCCCACCAGATCACGCGCCAGCAGCACCAGATGGTAGTACGGCTTCGCCCCGGGGGCGGGTCGTCCGCGGGTGCGGCGATCGGCGGGCGCGACGTACGCCTCCATACCGATGATCGGCTTGATCCCCGCCTTTTTCGCCTTCTCCTGGAATTCCCATGCGGCGTGCATGTTGCCATGATCCGTGATGGCGAGCGCCGGCTGTTCGAACAGCTTGGCGCGCGAGATCAGATCATCGATACGATTCGCGCCGTCGAGGAGCGAATACTCGGAGTGGCAATGCAGGTGGACGAACGACATAGACCGGAAAGGATAGCCCGTCGTGCAGAAGGGCGGGAGCACTTGCGCGCGCGCGACTCGGCACATGGCCCCGTCGGCGATCGTCGCGTTCGTCAGGGACGCGTGGCGATCGCGTTGACGTGGCGATTGCTCCGTCGCGCCACCGGGCTGCTCGTTGTGCTGCTGGCGGTGGTGATGGGCGTGACGCCGATGGGCTGCTACATCTCGCGCGCGGCCTACGAGGAGGCGCGCATTCTTTCACGGCGTCAGCCGATCGCGCGCCTTGCCGCCGACACGAGCGCGAACGCGAAGACCGATGCGGCGACCCGCGCCAAACTCGGCTTGGTGGTCGCCGCGCGACGCTTTGCGGTCGACTCGCTGGGACTCAACGCCGGCAAGAGCTTCACCACGTACTCGCGTCTGGATCGCGATACGCTGGTGCTCGTGCTCTCCGCGGCCTATCGCGATCGCCTGGAACGGAAGACGTGGTGGTTTCCCGTGGTCGGACGCTTTCCGTACAAAGGATTCTTCGATTTCGAGGAGGCGCAGCGCACCGCCGTGGCCATGCGCAAAGATGGCTTCGACGTCACACTCGGTGCGTCGTCAGCCTTCTCGACATTGGGCTGGTTCAATGATCCGCTGGTAAGCACGACGATCGCGTTGGATTCGATCTCGCTCGCCAACACGATCATCCATGAACTGCTGCACAACACGTATTTCGCCAAAGGTCGCGTGCCGTTCAACGAATCGTTCGCCAGTTTTGTGGGCGGCCGTGGTGCGGAGCACTTCTTTCGTGCCCGCGGTGACACGAGTTCGCTGCGACGCGCCGAGGAAGACTGGCAGAATGATCTGGTGCTGGGCGCGTTCTGGGAGCGGCTGGCGCAGGAGATCGACAGCGTGTTCGCGGCACTGCCGACGGATTCGAGCGCGGCACGCATTGCGGCACGAGACACGGTGTACGCGCGCGGTCGTCGCCGGCTGGTGGACAGTGTGGCGCCGCAGCTGAAGGGTTATCCGGTGGGGTGGGGCGAGCGGGTCGCGCTGAACAACGCGGTGCTGCTGTCGCGCAGAGTATATGCGGAACGATTGGATCGGTTTGATTCGGTGTACACAGCGGGAGGACGGGATTTGCGTCGGGCGATCGAGCGGATTGTGGCGAGTGATAGGGCGCGGGTGGATTCGGTGGGGAAGGGGAAGTAGGGGTGATGGGTGAAGGGTGATGGGTGCAACGCGACTGACTAGGAGCAAGCGGCCGGCTACCCTGGGCGCGACGGGCGGGCATCACGAGCTGGGGGTGGCGGGTGTACCGAGTACTCGGGACGCGGTGGCGTGCAGCTCAAAACTGCGCATCGATCACTGGCGACCGAGCACTCGGAACCGAGCACTGGCGACCAAACACCGGGAACAGAGCACTCGGAACCGACGTGGTCGATAGCAGTCCGCTCTACCCGGTACTGAGTTCCGAGTACTCGGTACAGCCATCACCCCCAGCTCGCGAGGTTCGCCGAACGCGACCATGGAGCCAGCCCAACCGACTTCCCACCACCCAACGATCAACACTGGCGTCTCGCGCTTCGTACCAGCTAGTTGAACGCCGCAGCTCAACCCGCCCCCTTACGGCATCTCTTATGCGACCCACACGAGTGCTCGCCGTTGTGGCCGGCCTCACCGCGACACTCACCGCGACACTCAGCGCGCCACTCAGCTCCACACTGAGCGCGCAGAACATGCCGCCGGCCAAGGTCGCCGTCGACGATGCGACGATCGCGAACATGCGCTGGCGCAACATCGGGCCCGCCAACATGATGGGGCGCATCGTCGATATCGAAGGCATTCCGTCGCCGTCAAAGACGTTCTACGTCTCGACGGCGGCTGGTGGCGTCTTCAAGACGACGAACAACGGCACCACGTTCCGCCCCGTGCTCGATTCGGCGCGCGTCGCGGCCGGCGGTGATCTGGCCATCGCGCCGTCAGACACCAACGTGATCTACTGGGGCACCGGCGAGCCCAACTCGCGCAACTCCATTTCGCCCGGTGGCGGCATCTACAAGTCCGCCGACGGTGGACGCAGCTGGAGCTTCCTCGGTCTCGCCGAGACGCGGCATATCGGGCGCATTCAGGTGCATCCGCGCGATCCGAACACCGTGTGGGTGGCCGCACTCGGTCACGCGTGGGGAAGTAGCAAGGACCGTGGGCTCTACAAGACCACCGACGGTGGCACGACGTGGAAGAACACGAAGTTCATCGACGAGAAGACCGGTTTCATCGATGTGCAGGTGCATCCGCGCGACCCCAACGTGCTCTTCGCGTCGAGCTATCAGCGTGTGCGCGGACCGTACTTCCTCAACTCGGGTGGACCCGGTTCTGCGCTGTGGAAAACCACCGATGGCGGCGAGACGTGGAGTGAAGTGAACGGTGGTGGTTTCCCGGAGACGATGAAGGGGCGCATCGAGATCGCCATCTCGATGTCCAATCCCGACATCATGTACACACAGGTCGAAGCGGATACCGCGGCCAATCCGGTAAAGGACGCGAAGAAGGCGCCTGCGCGCCGACCGAGTGGGTTGTATCGGTCGGAAGATGGCGGCAAGACGTGGGCGTACATGAGTCCCGAGAACACGCGCCCGTTCTATTACTCGCAGGTGCGCGTCGATCCGAAAGATCCGAATCGTGTCAACTGGTCGTCCACGCCGGTCAAGTATTCGAGCGATGGCGGCAAGACGGCGGGCAACACGACGCAAGGATTGCACGTCGATCACCACGCCATGTGGATCGACCCGAACGATCCGCAGCGCGTCATCACCGGCAACGATGGCGGCATCGGCGTCTCGGCTGATCGCGGCGGCAATTGGCTCTTCCCCAACTCCATCGCGCTCGGCCAGTTCTACAACATATCGGCCGACATGGCGGTGCCGTATCGCGTCTGCGGCGGCTTGCAGGACAACGGCTCATGGTGCGGCCCCAGTCGTCGAAAGAACGGGCCCATTACGAACGCCATGTGGCACAACGTCGGTGGCGGCGACGGCTTCGTCACGCAGCAGGACTACACGAACTCCGATCTGCTGTACTCCACCTCGCAGGGCGGCAACATGGGTCGCCTCAACTTTGCGACCGGTGAGCGCACGCCGTTGCGCAAGCCGACATGGCGCGAGAGTGGTTATCTCGCGTGGAGCGATTCCATCTACGCCGTGTGGCCCGACACCACGAAAGCGGCGAGCGCCGAGCAGAAGCGCCGCATGGCGACGATCCGCACACGGCAGCGCGCAGACTCGGTGGCGTACGCGCTGCGGTGGAACTGGAACACGCCCTACATCATCTCGAAACACAATCCGGCCACGTTGTACTTTGGCGCGAATCGTGTGCTCAAGAGCGTCAAGCATGGCGACGAGATGTTCCTCATCTCACCGGAATTGTCGTACGCCGATTCGGCGAAATTGCACGTGGCGTTGCGCACGACGGGTGGCATCACACCCGACGTGACGGGTGCAGAGACGTTCGGCACCGTGGTCTCGCTCAACGAATCGCCGATTCGTCCGGGATTGCTGTTCGCCGGCACCGACGACGGACGGGTGTGGCTGACGCGGAACGACGGTGCGAACTGGGAAGAGCTCACGAGTCGATTCCCTGGTCTCGCGGCGGGTTCGTACGTCTCGCGCATCGAGCCGTCGCACTTCGATACCGCCACGTTCTACGTCACCTTCGACGATCATCGCCGCAACAACTTCACGCCGTACGTCTACGCAACGGAGAACTACGGCAAGAGCTTCGCGTCGATCGCCAACAACCTGCCCACGGGCCAACCGGATTTCGCGCACGTCATTCGGGAAGATCCGAAGAATCGCGATCTGCTGTTTCTTGGCACCGACGTTGGCGTGTACATGTCACTCGATCGCGGACAGTCATGGCGCAAGTTCATGACCGGACTGCCGACGACCCCGGTGCATGACCTGATCATCCATCCGCGCGACGGGGAACTGATTGCCGGCACGCATGGTCGTTCCATCTGGATAGCGGACATCACGCCGCTGCAGCAGATGACACCGGAGGGGCGCATGGCCAAGGCTGCGCTGTTCGCGCCGCGCACGGCCTTCCAGTGGGGCGAGTCGACGATCAACGGTGGCAATTCGGGGCAGGGCGTCTTTCAAGGACCCAGTCCGGCGTACGGCGCGTCACTGTGGTACCGACTCGGAGAGACGAACGGTGGTCCGGTGCGGATCGTCGTGCAGGACGCGTTGGGCGATACGCTCCGTTCGCTCACCGGTCCGGGGCAGGCGGGCGTACACAACGTGGTGTGGGATATGCGCGGGCAGCGTCCGGCGCCGCGTATTGCACTCTCCCCGGCACAGCTGCGTGACAGCATTTCCACTGCGGTGCGCGTGACGCGTGCGCTCGACTCGCTCGAGAAGGCGGGTGCAGTGCCTGCACCGATGCTGGCGATGATTCGCACCACCATGCGTACAGGTGAGCAGCCGCCGCAGATGCAGGCGATGCTTGGCGCACTCGGCGGCGGTGGCGGTGGCAGTGGTCGTGGTGCAGGCGCCGGCGGCTTTGAGGATCGACCGGGTGAGTCGCGTGCGACGCCAAGCTTCCCGACTGGAGGGGCCGCTGGTGGACGAGGTGGACGTGGCGGTGGCGGCGCAGGCGGCGGTGAAAGCGGCGGTGAAGTGGCTGGCGGCGCTGCCGGATTCCAGGCAGCCTTTGGCCCGCTGCGCGAGGCGCTGGGCGACGACATCGCGGCGATCGGCCTGTTCCCCGGTGGCGGCGGAGGCGGTGGCGGTGGACGCGGCGGCGGTGGTCCGCAGCTCACGCTTGTTGGCACTGGTGACTACCGCGT
>ENA-ORBV01017384-ORBV01017384.1-microbial-mat-metagenome-genome-assembly--contig:-NODE-17384-length-10289-cov-3.407658_pt1 | contig 10289 bp, 11 predicted proteins | sample MGYA00237777_ERZ505514 | MGnify/ENA primary metagenome ERZ505514 (study PRJEB26160, sample SAMN06269048) | microbial mat metagenome | isolation source: Oligotrophic lake microbial mat | place...
TTTTCAAGCAGAAGACGGCATACGAGATTCGCCTTAGTCTCGTGGGCTCGGAGATGTGTATAAGAGACAGGCTTGACACCGCTGGTTCTTGCCAGTGCTGGAGTGTTACTGTTTATCCATGCCCGGCTGACGGAGGAGCTGTTCCTGCGGGATGAACACAACGGGGTGTTACACGTGTCACGCCAGGCGGCGGAACGTGTCTACCAGTTGCATGCGGAGAAGCAGGCCACACGCAAGCAGCACATCCTTGAATCACTGACGCGCACCTACAACCTTCCACCATCAGACGTATGGCGTGTGGGAACGGACATGGACCACCCGTTGCTGCAGGTTCCCGTGGCGCCCACCACGCGCGCGGGGCGGCCGCTCAACGTGGTGCTGGTGCTCATGGAATCCGTGCGCCTGGCGGAGACGGGCATTGGGCGGGACGGTGCGCCCCTGTTGACCCCCAACCTGGACGCCCTGGCGCGCGCGGGTGTGTATTACCCGCGCTTCTACGCCAATGCGTACCAGACGGTGCGCGGTGAGATGACCACGTTGTGCAGCACCATTCCCAACTATGGACGCGGCCAGGAGTATTCATCCCGTCCGGACCTGGCTCTGGCCTGCCTGCCGCAGATCCTGGCGTCCCACGGCTACCAGACACATTGGATCAGCGCGTACTCCGCCAACTACGGCAACAAGCGCGCGTTCCTGGGCAAACACGGCGTCCAGCACTTCCATGACCGTGAAGAGATCAAGCAGCGCCCGCTCAAGAAGCCGTCCGTGGGCTGGGGTGCCTCTGATGAGGATCTTGCCGAGTTTGCCGTGGACGTGCTGGACCGCGCGCGGCCGCCGTTCTTTGCGGAAGTGATGACACTTTCCAACCATCACCCATTCAACCATGACTACGGCGTGGAGCCACCGCCGCACGTGACCGCATCACCGGAGCGTGGCGCGTACAAGAACTACCTGCGGGGAACCCACTACACGGACGTGGCGGTGGGACACCTGATGGCGCTGGCCCGCCAGCGTCCGTGGTTCAAGGACACCCTGTTCATCTTCCTGGGTGACCACGGCGCGTGGGTCTTTCCGGAGCAGGGTGCGCGCGCGTTGACGGTGGCAGAGAAGATAGAAGTGTATCACCGCACGCCGCTCATCATGTACGCGCCGGCCCAACTGCAGCCAAGGGTGGACGTTACGCTGGGGAGCCAGGTGGATGTGGCGCCAACGGTGCTGGAGCTGCTGGGGATCCGCGCGCGCAATGCGTTCCAGGGCACCAGCCTGCTGCAGCCGTTGCCGCACAAGGACCGCACCGTGGTGATGGGCAATGACAGCGCGTGGAATGTCCGTCAGGGAGACCGTTACTGCATGGCGCTGGGACAGAGCTGCTTCCGTCATATGCACCCACGCTGTCCGGACGGGTTCAAGCCCAAGATGCGCGGTTATGCGTGCTTTGAGGAAGAGCGGGACCTGCTGGACCTGTTGGGTGACAGCGGTGCAGCGCACATGCTTGGTGACCGCGAGGGCGCCGCGCTGACGGCCCGTGCCCGGCGGATGGTGGAGAACCACGGCTACCTGATGTTGCATGACGCGCTTTTCCCGAGGTGACGGAGGCCGTGGTACGCGTTTCCAACCTGCCAACCATGCCCCAGCGCGCTGATCTTCCAAGAAGGATGGCCCGGGTGGTGACGCGCGCGTTGCTGCGCCGCGTACTGCGCATTGAGGACGTGGATTTTCCACAGCAGGACCAGCAGACGGTGGTGGAGCTGCTGGCGCAGCAGGCGCCGGTGATCCTGGCAGCCAACCATCCGGAGTTCTTCACAGACTGGTTGGTGGACCTGGAAATCACCAGCCAATGCGCGCCGCACGCGGGCTTCCTGGCAACGGACGCCGTGGTGGACCTGCACCCGCTGGGGCGCCGCCTCTGGCGCGTACTTGGCGTGTTTGTGGCCGCGCCGCTCAACGGTTCCGCGCAGACCATGGTGCAGCGCGCGCTGGACGGCCACGGCGTCTTCATCCATCCGGAGGGAGACGTCTATTGGACGGGGGACCACGTGCAACCGCTGCGGCGCGGTGCGGTGGGCATTGCCCGGCAGGCGGCGCGGCTGACGCCGGGCGGGCGCGCGCAGGTGGTTCCCGTGGTCTGGCGTTACTGTTTCCGCCATGACGTGCGCCCGGCGCTGTTGCTGGAGCTGCGTGAGATTGCGTCACACCTTGGTGTGAAGGACTTTTCCCCCGCCACGCTTGAGGACGGACTGCTGCGTCTTCATTGGGAGTGTCTGGGGCGCCAGGACAGGAACCTTGGTCTTCACGGCAGCCTGGGTGAGCTGGACGCTGACACTTATTTTGCGCAGCATTCGGCTGCGTTGCAGCGCTGTGTTGAGAGGGCGGAAGCGCTGCTGGGGCCGGGGCCGGGTGAGTGGATTGGACGCGTGAGGCGGTTGCAGGACACCGCGTGGTCCGCGTCCGGTCCCCACACAGAGCCCGCGCGCAAGTACGTGATGGAAGCGTGCCGCCTTCTTCCGTTCACGCCAGCCACGTACGGAGGAGCCACACTCACGCAGGAGCAGGTGGCGGAGTGCATCAAGCGGCTGCGCGCGGGGATGTTGAACCGGACGCTGTGGGAGCGGGTCACCAACCTGGTGCCACGGCCCGCCGGACCCCGCACACTGCACATCCGCGTGGGGGAGCCCATGGACGTGGTGGGTGACGGCGCAGAGCTGCGCCCGCAGATGGAAGAGCTGCGGCGGAGAATGCAGGCCGCGTTGCCGGGTGTGGGAGCGGACAGTGCACGGTGGAGTGTGCCCAATCCGTTCCGCGTTGCGGATCCGTAGCGCTGCTGCCCCGGTTGACGTCCAAGCCGCTGCAGCAGGGAACTCATGGTTGGCCCTGACGCGAGAGCACCGCCGCCGCCATCACGCGCCGCTCCGCATGCGCCACGGACACCTGCACACCCAACCCCCGTGCGGCCAAGGTCAGCGCCGCCTCCGAGGGCAACTCCACAACGGGTGCTCCCGTTGAAAGACGCAACAAAGCAAGGTCTTTGAGTAACACATAAATACACTCAGTCCGGAGCACGCGTTGAACTGCCGCCTTGGCGGCAAGCCTGGATGACAGAAACGCAACGGGATGGGGTGAGCCTGACGCGGCCTCAAGCTCTGCGTCCGTGAACCACTGCTCCAGGCGTCCTCCGGGCGCGTGGGTTTCCCACCACCGCTGCACGGTCCGGGTGTTGGCGGAGACGGTGGACTGAACCCAATGCCGCGTCATGCCGCGGGTGTGCCGCCGCGCAGGCGCGCGTCCAGATCCCTGCCCACTGCAGCCGCGCCGCCCATCTCCCGGATGCGCTCCTGTGAAGACGCCAGCGCCAGGATGTACCGGACGTAGGACTCCACCGTGATGAACTGGAAGAGGTCCCGAACCAGCAATGTGTTGAGGGGCATGTCCGGCGTCATCTTGGCCGGCACCGCGGCACCGGTGAACTGCGCAAGATGCCGGACCTGGAGGTCAAAGAGTCCCTTGGCGGCGTGTCCCGCAAACATCTCCCGCCACAGTGAGAGCGTTTTGTCGACGACGCCCGGGGGAGACACCGGGGCACCCGCCTCAAGCTGCTTCAGCAGCGTGCTCAGCTCCACGTCAAGCGCAGCCGCTGCGTTGAGTGCTTCCTGGCATTCCGGAAAACGGCGCAATCCAGCCACCATACGGGCCATCTGCGCGCGGGCCTCCACGTCAGCGTGCTCCAGTGGCCGCAGTGCGGTCTTCAACCGGTCCGCAAACCCCTCCTCACGCATCAGGCCACAGATGGCGTCCACCACGCGTTGCTGGGCAGAAGGGTCTGACTCTTCCTGGCGCAGCGCGTCTTCCTTGAGGAACTCAAAGAGCGTGATCCCGCCCTCCATGGACTCCATGCGCCGCAAACCATCCACCAGCGACGTGCGGAGCAGCTCCTCATCAACCTTGGGCTCCGGCACCTCAAGCCCAAAATCCTGACGGAGGCGGTAGTTGAGCTCCAGGAACGCAATGGAGTCCGCGTCCAGGTCCGGCACCAGCCGGCTCTCCGGTTTGATGACACTTTCATTGAGCACCAGGATGTCCGCCAGGATGGCGCGGAGCTTGGCCAACACCTCTTCCCGGGTGCCAACTTTCTTTGCGGTCTCCGTCATGAATTCTCCTGCACGTTGGAGCCGCCGTGGTTGCGTCCCCTCCGGGAAATGAACTTCAACGCGTAACCGCCGTCCACCGCCAGGTCATGCCCGTTGATGTAAGACGCTTCACTGGACGCCAGGAAGGCCACCGCGCTGGCAACCTCCTCCACACGGCCAAACCGTCCCATGGGGATGTTGCCCTTCAGCGCATCTCCCATGGTCTCCAGGCCCAACGCTGACAGGTCCGTTGGAATCACGCCCGGTGACACCGCGTTCACGGTGATGTCCCCGCGCGGAGCAAGCTCATTGGCGGCAGTCTTCATCAATCCCAGCAACCCCGCCTTGGACGCGGCATACGCACACTGCCCCTGCAGACCCCCGTGTGACCCCACCGGTGAGGATATGACAATGATCCTCCCCCGCTTGCGCCGCAACATTCCCGGCGTCACCGCCATGGTGCAATACATGGAGCCCAGCAGGTTGGTGGCAACGGTGTCCTGCACGCCCTCCGCGTCACCCGCGGCCAGCGGTCCGCCACGCGCAATCCCCGCGTTGCACACCAGGATGTCCACCGGTCCCAGCGCCTTCTCCACGTCATCCATCAGGCGTACGCACTGGGCGTGGACGCGCACATCCGCACCCAGGGCCACTGCGCGCCCGCCCCCCTCCGTAATAAGTCTTACCAATTCTTCCGCCTGCGCCCTTGAGCTGTGGAAGTGGACCGCAACCGCTGCGCCGTCCTGCGCCAGGCGCAATGCCACGCCGCGCCCAATCCCGCGGCCGGCCCCGGTCACCACGGCCGTCATCCCGGCCAGGGGTTTTGAAGACGTCACACTCCCTCCACGCGTGCGAACACCAGCGCGGCATTCACGCCGCCAATGGCAAAGCTGTTGGACAAGACCACATCAAGCTTTTCAAGCTGCCTGGCGCCGCCCGGATTGTGGTCCAGATCGCACAGGGGGTCCGGCTTCCTGATGTTGATGGTAGGCGGCACGGTCCGGTGCTCAATGGCTTTCACCGCCGCCAAAGCTTCCAGTGACCCCGCACCCGCAATGAGATGTCCTGTCATACTCTTTGTGGATACCACCGGCATCTTGTACGCGTGCTGACCAAAGAGCCGCTTGATGGCGGTGACTTCAATCTTGTCATTCAGCGGCGTGCTGGAGCCATGCGCGTTGATGTGGTCCACGTCTTCTGGGCGGAGCCCCGCGGTCTGCAGCGCGCGCTCCATGGCCTGACGCGCGCCTTCACCGTCCTCGGGCGGGGCGCTGATCTTGTACGCGTCTTCACTGGTGCCGTAACCCGCCAGCTCCGCGTAGATGCGGGCGCCGCGGGCCCGGGCGTGCTCCAGTTCCTCAAGCAGCAACATGGTTGAACCCTCACCAACCACGCAGCCGTCACGCCGGATATCAAACGGCTTGCTGGCCTCTTCCACCTCATGGGAGCGGCCGGTAACGGCGTTGAGCGCGCAGAACGCGGTGAGGTCCACCAGGTTCAGCATGCTGTCTCCGCCGCCGGCCAGCATCAGATCTGCGTCGCCACGGGCCACCATCCATGCGGCTTCACCCAGGGCTTGCGCACTGGCGGCGCACAGGCTCACGTAGGTCATGTTGGGGCCCATGGCCCGGTAGCGCATGGCAATGTACGCCGCGGCCGCGCTGGGGCATTGCTGAAGGAAGTTGATGGGGTTGGCGTCCTTGGCCACCAGCTCCGCAATCAGCGGGTACATTTCTGACGCTGGCCGCTCCAGCATGCCGTTGGAACGCAGGCGCCCGGACTCCAATGCCTTGAGCGCCATCTGCTCCAGCACCGCGCGCCCGGACAGCCCCATCCCAAGTGATATGCCCAGCCGGTGCGCCGCAAAAGGTGGCGCGCTCCCGTCGTGAAGTGCGCGCCTCAGTGGCTCTTCCAGACCCGCGTCACGCATGGCCTGCACGGAGGCATTCAACGTCCACTGGTGCACCGGATCCATGGAGCGCATGTTGCGCAGCGTTGGGCGGTCTTCAATGCCGGCCTGCGGATCAAAAGTGTCCACGGTGCCGCCAATGGAACAGGGACAGCCGCGCGTATCAAAACGCGTGATGGTGCGGACGCCACTCTCTCCGCGCAGCATCCGTTGGAAGACGTGCTCAGCCTGCGCACCCAGCGGGCTGACCGTCCCCATCCCTGTCACCACAACCCGCCGTGCCGTGGTGAACTTCATGCACCCATCCATGCAAAGGGTTCCGCGGGGCGGTCCAGGATGCGCTCCAGGATGGCAGCCTCGGAAACGGCCTGGGCCAGCTCCACCTCATCACGGTACTCACGCATGGCCATCAACAGCTCCGCGCGCGCCACAACCTTCCCGCCCACGCGTGCTGTCGTCGTGGTAATCGCCATGTTGCACTCGCGGGATTTGATGACGGCTTCAAGCTCCATGCTGTCTCCGGGTTGGACCATGCGCATGAAGCGTGAGCCCTTGATGCCCGCCAGCAACGGAAGAAGCACCGCGCCGTTCTCCGCCGCCGCGGTCTTGCGGAGCAACCAGCCAGAGGCCTGCGCCAGCGCCTCCGTGACCAGGACACCGGGCATCACCGGCAGCCCGGGAAAGTGGTGGTCCAGGTAGTCTGATTCAAGTGTGACATTTTTTACCGCCACCAGCCGGCGGCCTGGTTCGCACGTCAGGATGCGGTCAATGAGCAGAAAGCGCATGGGCATCCTCCAGCGGTGCGGGCACCAGCGCCACCACAGCGTGTGCGTGCCCTGAGCAGGTATACGCGTCAACCCGTGGCTGCAGCTTCCACTGGTTCAGCAGTGCAGCGGGGACGCCGTGCAGGGCAACGCGGTACGTGTCCTCCGTCTTCATCACCACAATGTCACGCATGGAAGTTCCGTGGACCAGGCCCAGCCCAATGGCTTTCAGCGTTGCTTCCTTGATGGAAAGCCCGGTGGCGGCGTCCCGCGCATCCTGCGCCCACAAGAGCTCCAGCCCAAAGAAGATCTCTCTGAGAAACCCCACGCCACTGCGCGCCAGCACGGCCTCCATGCGGGCAATGCTGACAACGTCACACCCAACCCGCACCTCACCGGGCGGCGCGTTCACCGCAGCTCCGCGGGCACGGGCTCATCCAGCCACGCCATCACGCGCGCAACATCACGGCGTTGCATGGGATGGGGTGTTTCATTGGGATAGCCAAGTGAAACCACAGCGGCCAACTGAAGGCGCACAGGAAGGTTGAGCAGGCGGTTGACCAGGGGGCGCAGGAACGGAAGCGGACCTGAATGGACGCACGTGCCAAGTCCCCGCTCATGCGCCGCCAGGAGCAGGTTCTGCAGCGCCATTCCCAGGCTCAGCAGGTTGGGATTGTAGGCGGACGTATCAGCATTCACGTCCAGCAGTGCGCCAATCCGGTCATCCACCAGCTCCGGAGACGGGCGGTAGAAGGCCAGGATGAGGACGGGACTCTGCGCCAGCGGTTCGGCCCACAGGCGGATGTGGGAGAGGATGTTGGTGACGCCGCGGTCCGTGTCACGCGCTTCACACTGGCTGATGCCGCGCAGGATGAGCTGGGCAATGGCGTCCCGCCACGCGGGCGAATCAGCAACGAGGAAATGCCACGGTTGACGGTTGAAGTTGCTGGGCGCGGTGTGCGCCGCGGCAATGAGCTCCGCAATGACGCCGCGAGGAACGGGCGTGGGCAGGTAGTGCCGGATGCTGCGGCGGGTCTCCGCAAGATGGTCAAACGGTTGCGCGCTGGCCGGCATGGTGTCCCCAGGTCCTGACGCCGCGCACCATCCCGTGCTGCAGCCCGCCGCTGCAAGCGCCCGTGAGCCCACCAGCGCCAAAAGTAACACAGCGCCTATTTCAGCCCTGACAACGGCATCTTGTCCTTCTTGCCTTTGAGCTCATGTTCACCCAGTTCCACCCAGGGATAGGTCTTCACCTCCGTGGCCAGGTCCGCCAGGATGGCGTTGGACACAATGATGGGGGATTGCAGCGTCTTGGTCATGGATTCCAGGCGGCTTGCGGTGTTCACCGCGTCTCCAATGAAGGTGAATTCCAAGCGCTCCACACTGCCCACGTTGCCGGCAATGACGTCACCACGGTGGACGCCAATGCCAATGGCCAGCGGAGCATTCATCTCCTGGGCAAGCGCTTCTGTGGCCCGCTGCATCTGCACTGCTGCGCGCACCGCGCGGTCTGACGCCTGGTGCGCATCATCCAATCCAAACACCGCCAGGATGCCGTCCCCAATGAACTTGTCCACAAGGCCTCCGTGCTCACGGATGATCTTCACCATGCGGGAGAGGTATTCATTCAGCAGCTTCACCACCTCTTCCGGCTCATGGTTCTCACTGAACGTGGTGAAGTTCCGGATGTCACTGAACATGATCACCAGCGTCCTGCGGCTTCCGCCCAGCTTGAGTCCTCCAACGCCATTGGCCAGAAGACGGCGCGCAATTTCCGGGCTCACCACCTTGCCAAAGACCTCCTGGATGGTGGCCTTCTCACGCAGCCCGTCAATCATCTGGTTGGTGTGGCTGGCAATGAGCGCAAACTCATCTGAGCCGGTGATGGGCACGTAGCGGTCCAACATTCCGCTGGCCACGCGGTCAAGAATCACCGTCTGGTTCTCAAAATGCACACGCAGGTTGCGTGAGTAGGAAAAGATCAGATTTCCCGTCAGCAACACCAGCACCACGACGACAAAAACCACTTCCGCCATGACCGCGCGCTGACCATAACGGAGCTGGTCCGGCTCCAGCGTCACCAGCCACGCCACATCTTTCATGATGATGAGGATGATGACGCCGCCCATCAGAATGAGAACCCCCAGCGCAACGGCAGCAAACACACGCGCCATGGAGCGGAAGGTGTGCGCCCCCAGGGATTCACCGCGGCCCGTGGCGGCCTGCACCAGCCTGCGGTCCGTCTCCAACGCCAGGTCAACACTGGCGTACACGCCCATCAGCACGGAGCCCACCAGCAGCTTCAGACCGCTGCCCAGCGGAAATCCAAAGCGCACGGAGTTGTGGATGGTCAGCAGGCACCCGCTGAGCACAAACACACCAAGGTCCATGACCAGCTGGTTGCGGACCCGGGTGCGTTCAGGCGCGTCATGGACCACGCGGTCCATCAGCGCCGCCCGGGCCAGCAGCGGAATCAGGAACGCGCCCACCAACGTGACGGCCAGGCTGCCGTAGCCCAGGGATTCCAGGAACGGGCAGACCTCCATGCCGTAGAATGTCAGGACCACCACGCTGAACAGGGCAAAAAGGCCGGATCGGAGCATGGGTGGATCCTGCACCGGGGTGGGTCCCCGGCCAACCGCACCTGTCGCGTTGCGCTTCACCTGTCGCAGATTCGGACAGGTGTTTGGAGCGTGGCCGGGGGAAAGATCTGGCCCAAGGGTTGCTGTGGGCGCCCGGCATGCAGAGCACCATCCTCACCGGCGCCATCCTTGGCGTTGACGCGTACAAAGTCATTGTTGAGGTTGATCTTGGCGGCGGCCTGCCCAAGGTGGAGATTGTGGGCCTGCCGGAAGGCGCCGTGCGTGAGAGCAAGGTGCGCGTGGAGAGCGCCATCAAGGCGGCGCGTTGCCACTACCCGTTGCAGCGCATCTGCGTGAACCTGGCGCCCGCGGACACCCGCAAGGACGGCAGCGCGCTGGACATGCCCATTGCGTTGGGCATTCTCGTCGCCACCGGGGCCCTTTCCCAGGAGTGTGTGCAGAACGTGATGGTGGCGGGTGAGCTCTCCCTGAGCGGCGAATTGCGCCCGGTGCGCGGTGCGCTTCCCTTGGCGGTGCTGACCAGGGACCTGGGCATCAAGGAGCTGCTGTTGCCGCCGGAGAGCTGTTCCCAGGCCGCGGTGGTGGCGGGCATCAACGTGCGAGCCGTTCCAACGCTGCGCGCAGCCGTGGATCACCTGCGCGGGCACAACATCATCCCGGTGACGTTGCCACCAGCCCACAGCCAGGAGGCGCCGGATGACCTGGTGGATCTCAGCGATGTGCGCGGCCAGCTGCTGCCCAAACGCGCGTTGGAGATTGCCGCGGCCGGTGGTCACAACATGCTGCTGGTGGGGCCGCCGGGGAGCGGCAAGACCATGCTCTGTCTCTTATACACATCTGACGCTGCCGACGAATAGAGAGGTGTAGATCTCGGTGGTCGCCGTATCAT
>ENA-ORBV01017386-ORBV01017386.1-microbial-mat-metagenome-genome-assembly--contig:-NODE-17386-length-10287-cov-5.509500_pt1 | contig 10287 bp, 8 predicted proteins | sample MGYA00237777_ERZ505514 | MGnify/ENA primary metagenome ERZ505514 (study PRJEB26160, sample SAMN06269048) | microbial mat metagenome | isolation source: Oligotrophic lake microbial mat | place...
GACCGTCACACGCCCCTTGTTCGTGCGCCTGATGACCGGCAGCGGCAATTTGAAGGACATCGTGTTCGGCGATGAACTGCAGGTCAGTGGCAGCCGGATCGCCCTGCTGCAGTTCCTGGGCCTGATCGACAAGCCACCGCGCAGTTTCGCGATCGCAACGCCGGCAAGCTTGATGAGGTGATGACCCGCTCCGCGACCGCCGACTCCAACCACCATTGCACCACTGCGAGAGGATGTCTGCCATGAAAACCCGCATCACCGACCTGTTTGGCATCGAGCACCCCATCATCCAGGGTGGCATGCATTTCGTCGGCTTCGCCGAGCTGGCCGCGGCTGTGTCCAATGCCGGTGGCCTGGGCATCATCACCGGCCTGACGCAAAAAACGCCGGAGCTGCTGGCCAATGAAATACGGCGTTGCCGCGCGATGACCGACAAGCCGTTTGGCGTCAACCTGACTTTTCTACCGGTGCTCAAGGCGCCCGACTACCCCGGCTACGTTCGCGCCATCGTCGACGGTGGCGTCAGGATCGTCGAGACCGCCGGCAACAACCCGCAGAAATGGCTGCCCGGCCTGCACGAGGCCGGTGTGAAGGTGATCCACAAATGCACGTCGGTGCGGCACTCGCTCAAGGCCGAGGCGATCGGCTGCGACGCGGTCAGCGTCGACGGATTCGAATGTGGCGGCCACCCGGGCGAAGACGACATCCCGAACTTCATACTGCTGCCACGCGCGGCCGAAGTGCTGAAGATCCCGTTTGTCGCCTCCGGCGGCATGGCCGACGGCCGCTCGCTGGTCGCCGCACTGGCGCTGGGCGCAGACGGCATGAACATGGGCACACGCTTCATCGCAACAAAAGAGGCGCCGGTGCACGAGAAGGTCAAGCAGGCCATCGTCGCGGCCAGCGAACTGGACACGCGGCTCGTCATGCGCTCGCTGCGCAACACCGAACGCGTGCTCAACAACACGGCGGTCGAGCGGCTGCTGGAGAAGGAACGCGCGCTCGGCGCCAACCTCCAATTCGAGGACATCATCGAAGAGGTCGCCGGCGTCTACCCGAAGATCATGCTGGACGGCGACATGGACGCCGGCGCCTGGTCCTGCGGCATGGTGGCAGGCCTGATCCACGACGTGCCGACGGTGCAGGAGCTGATCGACCGCATCATGCGCGAGGCGGACACATTGATCCGCGCGCGTTTGGCGGGTATGGTGGCGATTTGACCGGTGTCCTCGCAGTTCTGATCGGCCGAGCGGCCGGGCGGCGACTGGCACGGTGATCGGATGCAGAGCATTGATTCGCAGACGAAGACTGGCCTTTACTGCGGCCCCTGCTGGTCGATCAGGTACCGCGTGATGATGGCCTGCATGGCTTCCTTGATCTGCGGCGGGTTTTTTGGCCGGCTCAGCGCCTGGTAGCTGCCGACGATGGCCAGGTAAAACAGCACGGCCAGTTCACTGGCCTTTCTCTCGTCGCCGAGATAGCGCTGGAACTTGGCAGTGAACAGCTCCATGCGTTGTCCGTCCACGGCGGCCAGCATGTCGGCCACGGCCGGATCGCGCCGGCCGAGTCCGCGCAAAGCCAGTTCGAAACGCATGTTTTCTAGGTCGACGCCGGCATGTGCGAGTGCGGTTGCCAGCAGCGCCTCCAGGTCGGTGCGCGGATCGGACGACACCTGCTTGGCCATCTCCTGGTTGGCGGCCACTTCGCGCTCGCGCCAGCGTCCGATCAAGGCCGCGACCAGTTCCGCATGGTCTGCAAAGTGCCAATAGAAACTGCCGCGCGTCACGCCCAGCGCGTCGGCCAGCACCAGCACGCGCACCTGGTCGAAGCCCCCGTCCACGACGGCCTTGAAAGCCGCGTCCAGCCAGTCATCGCGTGTCAGCCTGCTGGTTTCCACGCGTGAGCCGACCTTGCGCGCGGGCTTCATGGCAGCGATGGGAGGTGGGTCACGATGCAATTGTCCATCACCGAAATACAGCCATGTGTCTTGATCGCACAGGGGCTTTTCAGGGTTGACAATACACAAGTGTATGGTAGATTGCCCCATCCGCGCCGCTAGCGACCAGGCAAGCATCCGAGTCAACGGCGCCATCCCCGAAACGCCTATTGCACATGTCCCTCAAGAGCCTGCTGATGCCCGCCATCACCCAGCACTGGCTGTCGCGCGACCGGCTGCTGGCACAACGCGCGCGGGCCGAGCGCCGACGCCTGGCGAGCGCCGCGCCCCATGTGCTGCACTATTTCCACCAGGTCGACGATCCTTACAGCGCCTTGGTCGCACAGATCCTGCCGCAGCTGCTGGCGCGTTATCAGATCGATCTGCAGGCGCACGTGGTCGGCGCCCCGGCCGACGACGCCGCGCCCGAACGCGACAAGTTGGTGGCCTACAGCCGCAAGGACGCGGCACTGCTGGCGCGCCACTGGCAACTGGACTACACCGATCCGGGCCGCCAACCGGATGCCGAAACATGTGCCCTGGCGCAGCGTTTGCTGGTCTCGGCGATTGCCAACGGCCGCTTTGCCGCTGTGGCCGGCACGGTATCGCAGGCCTTGTGGGCCGACGCGTCGGCGCTGGCGCATCCGGCGCTGCCCGGCGGCACACTGGCGCCTGCCAGCGCCGCGCAGTCGAACGCCCACCTGGCCGACGCCAACCGGCTGCGGGCGCGTTTGGGCCATTACCTCGGCGCCACCTTCCACTATGCCGGCGAGTGGTACTGGGGCCTGGACCGGCTCCACCACCTGGAGCAGCGCCTGCAGGACCTGGGCGCGCAATGCCCCGGCGTCACCGGAGCGATGTTCCCGCCCGACACCGACCTCGCAATGGCGACACCCGCCCCCATAGGCCGCACGATCAACTTCTTCCTGTCGCTGCGCAGCCCCTATACCGCCATCGTCACGCCGCGCGTGTTCCGGCTGGCCCAGCTGACCGGCGCCGAGGTGCGGCTGTGTTACGTATTGCCGATGGCCATGCGCGGGTTTCCGGTGCCGCGCGAGAAGCGCATGTACATCACGCTGGACGTGGCCCGGGAAGCCCATGTGCGCGGCATCCCGTTCGGGCGCCTCAACGACCCGCTGGGAAAACCCACGGAACGCGGCATGGCGCTGATCCCGCTGGCGCAGCGCATCGGACGCGCGCAGCACTACCTGGAGTCGTTCATGCGCGGCGTCTGGTCCGAAGGCCTCGATGCCGGCAGCGACCGCGGCCTGCGTACCATCGCCGAACGCGCCGGCCTGTCCTGGCCGCACGCACAGGCAGCGCTGCACGACGAAGGCTGGCGCGCGAACGCTGAAACCCACCGCGCCGAGATGTTCGCGCTCGGCCTGTGGGGCGTGCCCTCGCTGCGCGTGGGCGACACCGCCGTGTGGGGCCAGGACCGCCTGTGGGCGGTGCAACAGTCCTTGCTGGCACCCTGAGCGCGATGCGCCGACAACCCGCGAACCCGATACCATGAACCAAATCCTCAAGGCCGCCTGCGTGCTGGTCTATCTGCTGGCGGCACTGCAATGGGCCGGCCTGTTCCCACCGGGACACCTGGAGCGACTGCCCATGGTCGCGCTGGTGCTGCTGCTCATACACGCGGTCGAGTTGCCGCTGTTCTACCGCCACGTGCGCCTGTATCCAGGCCCGCTGGCCATCAGCATCGTGCTGACGCTGCTGTTCGGCCTGATGCACTGGAAGCCGCTGGCCGACGCCCAAGCCGCGGCAAAGAAGCATGGCTGAGGCGATTTGGCCCGGCGTCTGGCGCCAAGTGCTGTGCCTGTGCGCCTGCGCATTGGCGCTGACGGCCGCTGCACAGGGCAGTGAGCCACGCCGGCCCAACATCGTCGTGCTGGTCGCCGACGACTGGGGGTTCACCGATGTCGGTGCTTTTGGCGGCGAGATCGCAACGCCCAACCTCGACGACCTGGCACGCCGTGGCACGCGTTTTTCCAACTTCCACGTCGCCGCGTCCTGCGCACCGACGCGCTCGATGCTGCTCACGGGTGTCGACAACCACCGCAACGGTGTCGGCAACCTGCGCGAAACCATGCCGGCCGCGCATCTGGGCCAGCCGGGTTACCAGGGCTCGCTGAACCGGCGCGTCGTGACGGTGGCCAGTCTGCTGCAGGACAGCGGTTACCGCACCTACGCGTCGGGCAAATGGAACGTCGGCTCCGAACCGTACAACCTGCCGAACCAGCGCGGCTTCGACCGCTCCATCGTGCAGGGCGACACCGGCTCCGACAACTGGGTCCCGAGCCAGCGCTACCTGCCCCACTCGGCCAAGGTGGACTGGTTCGAAGACGGCAAACCGGCAGTGATGCCGTCCGAGTTCTATTCGTCGCAATATTTCGTCGACCGGGCGATCAACTACATCGACTCGGGCAGCGCCAGCGGCAAGCCGTTTTTCGCCTACGTCGGGTTCCAGGCCAACCACGTGCCTATCCAGGCCCCCCGCGCCTTCGTCGACAAATACAGGGGCCGCTACGACGCCGGCTGGGACGCGCTGCGCCAGACTCGGCGCGACCGGGCCGCCGCACTCGGACTTGTGCCCAAGGGCACGCCGATGGTGACGATGTCCACCAGCGCACGCTGGAACACGCTCAGCGGCGCGGAAAAGCGCTACCAGGCCCGCCAGATGGAGGTCTACGCGGCAATGGCCGACGCGATGGACCACCATGTCGGGCGCCTGATGGCCCACCTCAAGCGTATCGGCGCCTACGACAACACGGTATTCATCTTCCTGTCCGACAACGGACCGGAGGGCTCCGACTACGCCGATGCGCAACCGTGGCTGGCGACCCAATATACCCAGGCGATCGACCAGCTTGGCGCCAAAGGCGCGTATGGCATTCCCGGTCCGGGCTGGGCGAGTGCGTCCGCCGCGCCGTTCAACACCTACAAGTTCTATTCCGGCGAAGGTGGCATCCGGGTGCCGCTGATCATCTCCGGCGTGCCCGGCATGGCTGGCAACCAGATCCATTCGACACTCACCCATGTCAACGACATCGTGCCCACCGTGCTCGATCTGGCCCAGGTCCGGCACCCCGGCACGCGTTACCGCGACCAGGACATCGAAGCGCTGGCAGGGCGCAGCCTGCTGCCGGTGCTGACCGGCCAAAGCGACCAGGTGCGCGGCCCGGGCGACGGCATCGGATACGAACTCTCCGGCAATGCGGCTTTGTTCAAAGGCCATCTGAAACTGGTGCGCAACATCGTCCCCGTGGGCGATAACAGCTGGCAGCTGTTCGACCTGGCCACCGACCCGGGTGAAACCCGTGACCTGCGCGAACAGTTACCCGCGCAATACCGCGCCATGTTGGCCGAATACGCCACGTATGCCAGGGACCACGGCGTGCTGGACATGCCCGCCGGCTACGACCCGGTGCGCCAAGTGCTGATCAACAGCTTCACCAACTACTGGATTCCGACCTACCGCGTGCCGGTGCTGGCAGGGCTGGGCGCGCTGGCGCTGCTCGGTCTGCTGGCCTGGCACCGGCGTCGGGCGCGCCGGTGACGCATAAGGCCGCTTCAAAGGGGGCGCGCAGCGCAGCCCGCCGGGCGAAGGTTACCCAATGACCGGTCTGGGTTATCTGGACAGCCCCTGGCCGTGCGAAGACGGCGGGCCACAACGCCTGCAGACACCGCGCAGTGGCGCCGCGCTGCACCTGCGCAGCGCAGAAGAGCGCCTGGGCTGCGTGACCCGCAACACGCTGTTGTCGACGATGACCGTGCTCGGCGCGCCCGGCGAGGTCTATCTGCTGACCCATTCCGCACTGCGCGCACGCATCGGATGGGCGACCACGTCCTGCGTCGAGCAGATAGACCCGCTCACGCTCAAGACCGTGCGCCGCTCGCCGCGCCTGGCCGGCGGTCCGATGTGGCCCGGCGGCATGGCGATCCACCGCAACGGCGACATTTATGTGGTGTACGGGCGCCACGCGCACCGCCTCGACCGACGCTGCGAACTGCGGGCCAGCCTGCGCCTGCCGATCAATCAGCCCCACAACTCCTTTGTGGTGCTGGACAACGGGCTGATCGTGACCAAGAATCTGTCGGACACGCGCAACGCCCTCTTGAGCGTGATCGATGCCGACAACTTGTCACTGGTCGGGCCGGGGACCGAGTGCCCCGAGCCATCGATCGCGCGGCTCAGCGCCATCGGCAACAGCGTCTATGTGGTCGGCGTACGCTCCATCATGCGTTACCACTGGAATACGCAGACCGACACGCTCGAGCGCGATACCGGCTGGCGCCTGGACTACATCGCGGGCAGCGCGCAAACCTACGGCTGGGACGTCGTGCTCGACGGCGCCAACGCCTGGTTCATGGACAACGGCCGGCACCGTTACCTGTACACCATGGTCGGGGCGGGCGTCAGCCGCAGCGCCATCCGGCTGATCCGTGTCTCGATGTCCGACGCCCGCGACCACGCGCACACCACGATCAGCGGCTTGCCCGGCGGCAGCGTGACCAACCCGCCCCTGGTAGACCTGCGCCGACGCATCGTGGTGGCCTACGACAGCGCGAACCGCTATTTGCGCGCCTGGCATTTCGACCCGCTCAGCGGCGCCCTGCGATCGTTGTGGCACAAGCCCGATTTCGGCTGTGCCAGCCACATGCTGCTGTATCCCGACAGTGGCGAGTTGCTGGTCAACGACTACCGCGCGCTGGGCGAAGAGGTCGTGTTGCTCGACATCGCGACCGGCCTGGAGCGCGCACGCGTGCGCAGCGGCGGCCTGACGCAAGGCGTGGTGTTTCCCAGCCCGGGCTGGGGCCGCGACCTGTATTGGTCGTCGATGGGACGGCTGGCGCGGATATTCGTCCAGTGAGCCTGCACATCGCACCGACTGACATCTCAGAAAATCACGACATCGACCTCCATGCGAAAACCGATGATGAAACGCCCACTCCTGATCACCTGCGGCGCCGTGCTGCTGCTGGCATTGGCGGCCTACCTGCTGCGCGTGCCGCTCATCATGGCCCTGGTCGCACCGCTGGCGGCGCACCGGCTCGCCACCGACACGGCGGCCGAACTGCCCGATGGCCTGCATGTGGGTCTGTGCGGCTCCGGCTCGCCGTTTCCCGACGAGGGCCGCGGCGGTCCATGCACGCTGGTGTTGGCCGGCAAGCGGCTGTTCGTGTTCGACGCCGGCAACATGAGCACACGCAACATCGGCAAGATGGGTTTCCAGCACGGGCAGATCGAGGCGCTCTTTTTGACGCATTTTCACTCCGACCATATCGACGGCCTGGGAGAACTGCTGTTGCAGCGCTGGGTCGCCGGCAGCAACCGGGCACCGCTGCCAGTGGTTGGACCGGCCGGTGTCGAACAGATCGTGTCGGGCCTGGCCCAGGTCTACCGGCAGGACCAGGGTTACCGCGTCGCACACCACGGCGACGCCACCGTGCCGCGCAGCGGCTTCGGAGGGCAGGCCATGCCCTTCACGCCAGCAGCCGACGGCCGCGTCGTGGTGCTCAAGGACACCGACCTGGAAATCAGCGCCTTTGTCGTCGACCACACACCGGTACATCCGGCCGTCGGTTACCGCATCCGCTACAAGGACCGCAGCGTCGTTCTCAGCGGCGACACCAAGCAGTCGGCGGCGGTGCAGCGCGAGGCTGCGGGCGTTGATCTGCTGGTGCACGAGGCCTTGTCCGAGCCGCTACTCGCCGTGTTGCGCAAGGCCGCGGCGGATCAGGGGCGCACCCATCTGGAAAAGATCTTTCTCGATATCGCCGATTACCACGCCACGCCCGAACAGGCCGCGGCGACCGCGCGTGACGCCAAGGTGCGTTACCTGCTGCTCAACCACATCGTCCCGCCGCTGCCGCTGCCCGGCATGGAGGCGGCCTTCCTGGCCGACGCGCCCAAGATCTTCCCAGGGCCGCTTCGGGTCGGGCGCGACGGCGACCTGCTGAGTCTGCCAACCGGCACGACCAGCATCACGCTGCGCGAGATGTTCTGACCCGTCGTGCCGACTGCGCCCCCGTTTCCCTCGCCCCGACAAGCGCCATGACCCCTGCCCTGCCCACTGTCACCCAAATCCTGCGCACACCCGAAGCGCGGTTTGCGCATCTGCCCGACTTTCCCTACCAGCCCCACTACACCGAGGTGGGTGGTCTGCGCATCGCCCATATCGATGAGGGCCCGCGCGACGCCCCGACGGTGTTGTTGATGCATGGCGAGCCGACCTGGTCTTTCCTGTACCGCAAGATGATCCCGGTGCTGCTGCAGGCCGGCATGCGCGTCGTCGCGCCCGACCTGGTGGGATTCGGTCGCTCCGACAAACCAGCCCACCGGCGCGACCACTCCTATGGCAACCAGCTCGCCTGGATGAATGCCTGGCTGCAGGCGCTCGACCTGCGCGGCGTAACCCTGTTCTGCCAGGACTGGGGTTCCTTGATCGGCCTGCGCATGGTGGCGCACGCTCCGACACGTTTCGCCCGCATCGTGCTGGCCAACGGCGGCCTGCCCACCGGCACCACGCACACACCCCGGGCGTTTCGCATCTGGCGCGCGTTTGCCCGTTTCAGCCCCTGGTTCCCGACCGGCCGCATCGTCGCTTACGGTTGTGCACACGGTCTGACAGCGGCGGAGATCGCCGCCTATGACGCACCGTTTCCGCAACGCCGGTACCGCATTGCGGCTCGCCTGATGCCCGGTTTCGTGCCGACGACGCCACAAGACCCGCAGTCGCAGAACAACCTGCGGGCCTGGGAGTATTTCGCGCAATGCCAACTGCCGTTCCTGACCCTGTTCAGCAACCGCGACCCGGTCACGCGGGGTGGCCACAAGGTGTGGCAAAAGCGGGTCCCCGGCGCACAGGGTCAGGCCCATGCGATCGTGCGCGACGCGGGGCATTTCCTGCAGGAGGACAAAGGCGGCGAAGTGGCGCAGGCGATCGCCGCGTTCATCCGGGCGACCGGCTCTTGACTCGGCTCAAGAACAGCTGGCCGATCTGGCGGTAACCTGCGGCTTCAGCCTGTCTTGGACCCACACCATGCCTACAAACGAAACAATCGCCTACTTCTCGATGGAAATCGGCCTGGACGAGGCGATTCCCAGCTACAGCGGCGGCCTGGGCGTACTGGCGGGAGACACCATCCGCTCGGCCGCCGACGGGGACGTGCCCATGGTTGCCCTCACGCTGGTGCACCGCCAGGGTTACTTTCGCCAGCACCTGGACAACGTCGGCAACCAGACCGAACAGCCGCAACCCTGGTCGCCCGCCGACAAACTGACCGAAATGGCGGCGCGCGCGCGGGTCAGCATCGAAGGCCGCGACGTGATGCTGCGGGCGTGGCGCTTTGAGGCCAAGGGAGTCACCGGCGCCACCGTCCCGGTCTACATGCTCGACAGCGACCTGCCGGAGAACACCACAGCCGACCGCCAGTTCACTGACCATCTGTATGGTGGTGACGCGCGCTACCGGCTGTGCCAGGAGATCATCCTGGGTATCGGCGGCGTGCGCATGTTGCGCGCGCTCGGGTACCAGGGCATTCGCCGCTTCCACATGAACGAGGGCCATGCCGCGTTGCTGGTGCTCGAGCTCGGACATGAGGAGATGCAGCGCCAGGGCCTGCGCGAAGTGACCCATGAGATCGCGCTGGCCGTCAAGCCCCTGTGCGTGTTCACGACCCACACGCCGGTGCCGGCCGGGCACGACCAGTTTGCGTTCGATCTGCTGCGCCGGGTGTTGACCGACTACGGCCACGCCTATGACCAGCGCGCGGTGGCGTTTTGCCTGGACAACGTGCTCAATATGACCTATCTGGCGTTGGACAACAGCCACTACATCAATGGCGTGGCCAAGCGCCACGGAGAAATTTCGCGCCACATGTTTGGGCAATACAAGATCGACTCGATCACTAACGGCGTACACGCCGGGTTCTGGATCGCGCCGCAGATCCAGGCCGTGCTCGACCGGCACATCAGCAGCTGGCGCGAGGACAATGCCAGCCTGCGTTATGCACTGGGAATTCCACGTCACGAGTTGTGGGCTGCGCACCAGAGTGCGCGTCAGGACCTGGTGGCCTGGACCAATCAGCGCACCGGCGCCAGCCTGTTCTCCAACACTTTCACGATCGGATTCGCGCGCCGTTCCACCACCTGGAAACGCGCCAACCTGCTGTTCCACGACCTGCAGCGCCTGCTGGCACTCAACGCCAATGCCGGGCCGATCCAGATCGTCTACGGCGGGAAGGCGCACCCGCACGACGCCGGCGGCAAGGACCTGATCCGGCAGATCTTTGCGCACATGGCCCAGCTCAAGGGCAGCATACACATCGAATACTTGGAAGAC
>ENA-ORBV01017387-ORBV01017387.1-microbial-mat-metagenome-genome-assembly--contig:-NODE-17387-length-10287-cov-4.080020_pt1 | contig 10287 bp, 5 predicted proteins | sample MGYA00237777_ERZ505514 | MGnify/ENA primary metagenome ERZ505514 (study PRJEB26160, sample SAMN06269048) | microbial mat metagenome | isolation source: Oligotrophic lake microbial mat | place...
TGGGGGCACGATAAGGCCGGTGTAGCGGACGTTGTCGCGATCGATGGCGTCGTTCTCCAGCTCCACATGCGCCGCAATGAGTCCGCGACGCTGCGGCGGTGCAGACACGATTACACTTCGTGTAGTACCCGCAGGAATATCGATGGCGCGCTGTGCAACACGTACACCATCGAATGCCATGCTTACCGGAATTCCAACTGCATCGTTCTTACTTCCGTTGCGAATGAACGCTTCTATCTCGACGGGTTTATCTGGTTGGAAGAGCTTGGTAATTACATTCAGACTATCCACGCTAAGATTCTGCTCGAGTGCTGTAAGGCCATCGCCGATCCGGACAAGAAACACCGTTGCATCATCGGCGAGAGCGACGCCAGAATCGGATGCATCACGGCGGGTAAGCGACGTCTGCATGTCGCTAACCACAAACACTTCGTGATGTGCATGGCGAGCGTCCTTAAACAGTCTGTCCGACACGCGAAGCATGCGCGGCAAATCTGCTCGGTCGTCTGCAACACCAATGCGGTCGATCATTTCTCGTGCAACGGTAAACGTGCTTGTGAAGCCAATGCTGCGTTGGGCGTCGTGGCCAGCGAGCGGTAGCACAGCTACCTCGTCGCCGTCTTCTAACGACGCGATAATTTGTCGAGCTGTAGCAAGCGCTTGGCGTAGACGCGGACCTTGTTGGTCTGCAGCCTCCATGCTCGCTGAATTGTCGACAAGAATAACAACGCTGCTGCGCTGCTTCGCTCCAAGGAGCGGCAAGTTGCCCTGCACCGTCGGACGTGCAAAGGCGAGCACTGCGAACACAATAAGCAGGGTGCGCAGAATGAGGAGTAGAATCTGTTGGAGTTTAAGGTTGCGCACACGAGTCTGCTGCAACTCTTCGAGGAACCGCAACGTGCTGAACTCTACCGTACGAAGCTTGCGCAGGTTGAGTAGGTGAAGCACAAGCGGAATGCTTGCTGCCATCAGCCCAAACAGTACGAATGGGTTCAGGAAGTTCATGTCAGGTTAACCATTTTCCTGAGCTCGTGAACTTCCTCTCGCGTTAGGTGACGATACTCACCACGGTTCAAGCCGCGGTTTGTTAGGAACGCGTATTGTTTGCGATCGAGGCGCTTTACTTCGTAGCCGAGCGTTTCGAATATCCGACGTACTTCCCTATTGCGCCCCTCGTGTATTTCAAGAATCACATTACTGCGATCATCCGGATCAATCATGATGTTACACGGCTGTGAAGGTCCGTCTTCGAGCTCGACCCCAGCCGCAATCTGCTTTGCATGGTCCGATCGAAGATTCGCACTCAGTGCTGCACGATACACACGCGGTACGGCGTACCGTGGGTGCATTAGACGGTGCGCCAGGTCACCATCGTTGGTAAGAAGAAGCACACCGGTGGTGTTTCTATCGAGACGTCCGACGGTAAACAGACGCGTATGAATTTTTACGATGTCGAAGACGGTGAGTCGGCCGAGTTCATCGTTCGACGTTGTGATGTAATTCTTAGGCTTGTTTAGAATTACATACGTAAGGTGCTTCGTGCGCGTTACCGGTTCGCCATTTACGCTAATGTTATCGTCGAGTGTGACGCGTGTCCCTAGCTCGTTAACAATCCTGCCGTTTACAACAACGTTGCCAGCTTTAATAAGCGCGTCTGCATGTCGGCGCGACGCAATGCCGGCGTCGGCAATTACTTTGTTCAGGCGTACCGGACCGGCCAAGCCTTCTTCGGGCTCGGGTTTCGGCGGACGTTTTCCCGATCGGTCCGTTGGTTTTTTCTGTGTCATATCGATGAGAATCCAGTTCGTTCAAGTAAGTCAACAACAACATCACGTAGTTGCTTTGGGGCAATCGATCGCATGCATTCGTGAGTACCGATTGGACACCTCGACGATCCGTGATTGCTGCACGGTCTGCATGCGAGGTCGGTCTGTTCAACGATGCGTGCATGGGTACCGTACGGACCAAATCCGAACTCTCGCACGGTTGGTCCGAAGACACCCACGACGGCTACGTGCTGCAAAGATGCGACATGCAGCGGTGCACTGTCATTCGCTACCACAACCGAAGCCCCTGCAATCACCGCGGCAGCCTGCCTTAACGACGTAGTCCCCGCCAGGTCTGTGACGTTTGTATGGGCGGTCACACAGCCCCGAACCGAGGCGTCGCCTACCACAACCACGCGGCGCCCTTCGCCTGCCAATTGCTGAGCGAGCTCGTTAACGTACTCGAGCGGCCATTGTTTGGTGGGCCAGACTGTACCCGGGGCGAGCACGACGTATGGCTTATCCGGCAGAGGCATTGTATCCGCCTGCGTAAACAGTCGCAGCGGACCAACTGCTTCCTTCCCTACCACAAACTGCTCGTTCAGGCCTCGAAGTAGCTGCAGAAGCCTATCGGCATCATGCAGTCCGTGGGGATACGTCAGAACCTGTGCTCCGGGCAGCCATCGAGTCCACGTGGTACCGAATGTCACAATCCGCTTCGCTTTCATCGCGCGCACTAAGCGCATCGTTCGGAACGACGTATGCGGTACGAGCACAACATCGACACCAGAGCAATGTTCGGCAGCTAGCCGACGCAGCCCCTTGCCTCCTTTATGCTCGCCTCGTTTGTCAAAGGCAACAACATCGTCTGCGTATGCAAGTCCCGCAACAAACTGCGCTGCCATGGGTGTTGTGACAAATACTATGCGAGCATCGGGCATCACCTGCCGAATTGCAGCGCACAGTGGCAACGTCAGTAGCACATCGCCAAGAAATGCGGTTTGAACGATTGCAATGGTCATCAGGAGGACGCTGGCGTGGAGTGCGACGAAGAGTCGGGCTGAGGTCTATCCCCGCGCCAGCGACGGTGTTGCCAGGACCACAGACCCGGGTGATTCCGTATGGTGCTCTCGAGTATGCGCACGTGTCGTTCGGTAAGTGCGCGAATACCCGCGGGATTATTCTCGAGATCGTGCATCGGAATTTCTTGTAAAGGGGCTGCGTACGTTCCGTCATCCAAGCGTTCTGCAAAGCCGGTGATTATGGGCACGTTGTAGCGTAACGCTAGTGCGGCGGGAGCTTCATAGGTAGGCGTGGGACGCCCGAAGAAATCGATCCACGCATCACGTCCGGGGTCTGCATGCTGGTCCACAAGAAACGCAATCGTGCCACCGTCGCGAATTGTGCGCACAAGTGTTCGGGCAGCATCGTGCATCGACACAACGGTGTTTCCGAATCTTGTCCGGTAAGAATTCAGAATCTCTGCCACACGAGCATTGCGCTGCGGATGCACAACAATCGTAATAGAAGTGCCGAGCTGAATCCCCGCTGCAATTGCTAAGTACTCCCAGTTTCCGTAGTGCGCACTTACCAGAATCGATGGTTTGCGCGCTTCAACACGGTTGCGTAGCACTGCGAGGTTCTCGAAAGCAACGCTTGCTGCAATCTCGTCGGGCGTGTGCGCGGGAATTGCCAGGACCTCGGCAAGGACTATGCCCAGGTTATAATATGCTTCACGTACAATACCAGTGCGCTCGCTGTTCGTTGCCGCGGGAAAGGCATGCGCGACATTGCTGACGGTAATAGCGCGGCGCTTCTTGCTGGCAAGCATCATGGCGTTGCCAATGCGTTTGCCGAGCCCCATTCGCCCCCTTCTTGAAAGCGATTGCGAAACACGACCGAGCGCAAGCAAGGCCTTTGCGACAACGCTATCGGAGAACGACATTAGCGCGAATTGGAATTCGGATCTGAGCCGAGTGGCTTTGCAAACATCTCACGCCACTTTTCATTGCGGATCTCGCCTCGCATTGTTGAGTGCACGAGCTTGTGGTTCTGCATAAGCTGATAATCGACGAAGTAGAAAGCCACACCGCCTTGCAGGTTGCGATAGGTCCAAATTTCGTACGGACGTGTATCGATGGACTGCACGGACTGTTCGATTTCTGATGGTATGCCGTACTTCATAAGTATAATGCCGCGATCGGTGCGCCATCCATCACGGAACGTCGGATTGCCGTAGAATTTCTGGGCGCGCTCAAACATTTCTCGAAACGTAATGAGTCGTTCGTTCTCGAACGTAGACGGATCGGGGTCGCGCGAACGCCAGTACGAAAACAGGTAGCGCTGCTGCGCCCGCGTTTCGCTTAGCCCCTTGCGTGTTGCGCGTTCGGCGTTATTCGCAAGAATGTCAGACATCTCAAGCTCGAGTGCCAGACGAGTTCCGTCGGTCGCGTACCACTCAGACGCAACAAACTGTTCGTCTTCGGTAAGCGGCGCAGGTGCAACAGGGGGCAGCTCTGGATTAAGCACAAAGAACCGATCGAGCGCAGATGCGTGCGTTGTCGTTAGATCGGTAGACTTGACACTCGTCATCAAATAGTACACACCCGTATTCAGTAAGTCGATGGGTATATCAACGCGCTCTACAATTCCTTCTGCTGAACTCGGCTGTGGTCGTAATACCGTAAACTCTTCTTGTTTAACGCTGTTTAGTATTCGGTATTCGACTGTGAACGAATCGACGGCGTTGGCCTTTGTATTGTACACTTCGAGGTACACACTAAGCGAAGGGTCTTTGCCGACGAAATCGTGACGCGCGTTGGGCATTACTTGCACGTCGTTGCGCATAAATCGCGGATCGATGCCGGAAGGCACGGACTTCTGCGTAAACACGACGTCGCTCATGTCGATTTTCGAATCGAACTCGCGCACGACAATTGGGAACGTCGACTTCACAACATTGGAAGTATCGGCGAGATCGACTGCTGAAACACTTACGAGGTATTGAGCGGGCTTAAGATAAAGGGTCTGAATGCCCGTGAGATAGCGCTCGTGTCTTGTGATTGGCGTAGGACTTGCGTTTGCAGCAATCCATTCCGCGCGAGCGGTATCGCCTGCATTGCTAACAAGTTGCACGTTGAAGTGAACTTCGCCAACGTAATCACCGCTTGCACTTCGCACATACCGAATAGAAGTATCGGCGTATGCGTAGTGAAACTCCCACTGCGTAAGACCCTTGCCGCCCCTTAGCTGACTCATATCGGGTATCACATCCAGCGACTGTGCTGACGACGGAATGGAGGCGACCCAGAGAACGCAGATCAGACAGGCAAGTATGGGCACTGCGACTTAGTTAAAGTGCAACGTTATACCGAGGCGATTAACCAAACCAAGATTACGGGTTGGGCTGATCGAAAAATCGAGCGAGCCATCGAAGCCACCGCCGATGTATTTCAGTCCGACACCACCCGAGATACCCAGCTGATCGTGTCCGAAACGATAACCAGCACGCACACTTACGAACTCGCGGAAAGTATACTCACTACCGATCGAGAACTGTTCTGGCACGTCTGCATACGTTTCAAAATCTCCGGCTACTAGCCATTGGTGAACCTTGATGCCATCTTCCATCTCTGGCTTTTCGCTAACGAAACCTTCGAACATGTCGATTCCAACGCCGGCACGAAACGACAACGGCAGGTTGAATGGAGTGGTTTGAATCTGCATGTCGATACCGCTCTGATTGAGGCCTTCGATAGGAGTTTTCGTTGTGTTTAGGTTCGCGCCCGAATACGCTTGTTCGGTACCAAGGCTGTTAATCGAGAACCCGAGGGTGACGCCATTGAATCCTGTTTTGTAGCGGGTGCCCACATCGAACACGAAGCCGCCTGCACTGACACTGGTAAACGCATGGTTCACGTATTTAGCGGTGATACCAAATGCAAACTGTTCGGTGAGGTATCCAGCAAACGTTAGTCCAAGAGCGATGTCCCCAACACTGTACGTGCCACCAACGCCTTCAGGCTGGTCTGTGGTAGTAATGGTGATTGGGCCGCTGTTGAACGACGTGAAGCTAACAGCGATTCTGTATTTCTCGCTCACCGGAAGTACACCTGCAGCAAAGCTGTGTTGCATTCCCGCGAACCAGAATGTGTGACTTACATCCACGGCATAAGCCTTCACGTCTGCGATGCCTGCGGCGTTCCAGAATACAGAGGAGACGTCATTCGACAGTCCACTGTACGCGCCGCCCATTCCCGTGCCCCGTGCTCCGACGCCGATCTTTAGGAACTGACCGCCAGAGAGACCGACCTTGGTGAATTCACCGGCGGTGACGGATGTCACTTGCGCATGCGCAGAACCGGCGGAGAACAGAAGGGCAAGTGCGCAAAGGGCAATGCCCCGTTGTTTGATAGTTGTGCTCATGATTATTCTCCTGAATCGCCGGTGAGACGTGCGTCTCCCACAACGATCGTAAACTTCTTTATTGTCGAAGCGCCTGATGGCGTTTCGATTTTTGCAACAAGAGTCTGACTAACAACGCGCTGATTGTTTATAGTTAACAGGTCCCAAACGTCAGCCCCAAGCTTGTCTGGCGTCACGCCGGTACTCTCATCGTGTTCGAGCTTCCGCACAAGGCTGCCGTCGATTGTGTAGATGCTAATTGTACACTTGCTGGGCAAGTGTGTGAAAAACAGCTTGCTTTCGAACGACGAGCGGATACCTTCGTGCGTAACGTAGTACGGGTTCGGTACAACCTGAATCTGATCGAGTTGATCGTCTGTGTAAGCGCCCGCAGTTGCACCTGGGTCGTAGCTGTCCACTTTAATGAACACCTTCGTTGCATCGTAAGGGAATCCGATTGCACCACCGAGGGTTTTCACGCGAATTTTATCGCCGACCTGGAAGTCGCGCGCCGCAAAAGGCGTAAGATTAATTGGTGCCGTGCCTTCAACAGCTTTACCATTTGTACTCGCGTTCCGGCGACCAAATCCCGCAAAATCAATCGTCCACTGTGTACCAGCAATCGAGAACGTATGCAGGAAGTCGAGTGTATCGCGTCCATCGGTCGACAGCGCTCTGGACTGGAAGTACTTGCCAAATCCAACTGGTATGAGATTCGAACTGTTCCGGTTCGCGGCTTGCGACCTTGCTGCGCTTGTAACATAACGATCAGCGATACGCGAGTTGCGCCATCCGTACGCTGCAACGGCAAAACCGTCGAGTGGCAATCGTTGGGAGTGCGGGTAGTTCTGATTGTTCAGGTTGGTGTCATACGGTACCGGCGTCTCTTTGAAATCGAAAGCGTATTCAACAACAACGTCTTTCGTCGATCCGTCGGGCTGAAGCTCCGCTCGCGTGTACGAAAGCACATTCCGAATCTTCATGTTCAGGAACGGCACGTTCTCGAATGTCTTCGTCACCTGTGTCTGACCTGGTTCACGTACCGTGTCGGCGAGGAAGCTTGTTGTAATGGTCTGAGTACCACCAGCCACGAACTCAACTTCGTAGATACCAGGTCCGTTGTTGTGCGATACTTCCCAACCAACAGCTCTTCCGTTCGCATCGCGCGGAATGAAAGTCGGATCAAAAAGTTGTGCGTACGGCGGAGTCAGATTTAATGAGTCGGCACGAAACGTTTCCGGTAGGGTTACGTTCGATCGGCCAACCCGAATGTCGGCCGGACCCTGTACGATCTCGACTGTCGGATCGGAGCGGTAAACACCACCGAATTGTTGAATGGCATAATCGAACGCCACACCAACAGTGCCAAGTGCATACTTGTTCGGGAAGCAATCTGCCGCCGTTGTGTATTGTCCGTATCGTAGAACGCGTTCGTTGTTATCGGGTTGCGCAAAGCGCGTGGTATCGACCTGCTTGATCGATCCATCTGCATTGTAGCTCGTGTCGATGCGCGTGAGATCCGGTAGTCGGCGGGTGGTATCAATGTACGTCCGGGTGTCTTCTGTAAAGAAGCCGGAGACTCCCCCATCTGATCCGCACAGTTCTGGAGGCAGTGCGCTGCTCCATGAACCAATCATGGCCCGCGATGCCGAATCACGAAGCACCAAAACAACTGAGTACAATCCGACCTCTGGATCGGTCTCGCTCTTGCTATCGGTATCGAAGCCGAACCAACTTCTAAAGAACTCGAGTTCGAGCGTACGGCCTCCGAAGACCTGGTTGAAGCGTTGTTCATCGTTAACAAGCAAGCGGATGTTGTAGATACCGCCGAGTTTTGCTTTTTCAGAATCTGGAATTGTAATAGAGAATGCGGGTTTGTTACCCGGACGCGACGCAAGTGGTGTGGTCTTTGCGACATTCGACAATCCGAATGCCTTGTTGTTGAGCTTCGGTGATGAGTGGGCAAGAAAGTCACCTTCGTCGAAAGCGCGAACCGAGTAATAATAATCGATGTTATTAATCAGTTTTTCGCTGCTTTCGGGGTCGACACTGTATTCGACCGTACCATTGAAGTTATCGTCGCCGTAATCAAAGAAGACACGGTTGTTGGTGATTAGGCGCATGTACGCAGCGATGACCTTGTGGCGCACTTCGTACGTTTCATCCCACGGACGCAACACGGTTAGGATGGTGTCTGCGCCGGTACTCGCACTAACGCTATGAATGGTGTCTCTGAAGCGAATGGGCAACTCTTTAACTCGACGTGCGAGAATCAGCTTAATCAAACTGTCGGTGGCAGATTTCGCTTGAAGCGCATTCAGCACACCGTTCGCGGCCCTCGTTACGGTGGGCAGTGAGTCTCGCTCTACGGAATAGTATGTGTATTCGATCGAGTCGAGTTTGTCGAACTTCGTGATGTCGAGTTTCCCGTTCGGCAAAAGCTGGTACTGATAGTTAGGATCGCGAGCCTTACGAAGGTCTCCGAAAAATTTGCTCCATGGGTCGTTTCGGCTTCCAAATCGGCGCACGAGGAATTGGCGATCGAGTCGCGTGATTGGATCCGCCAGAACAAACGTATCGAGCAACAGCGGCGAGTTAGGAATCTTGACTGCAGGATTCTTGAAGAATGCCGGTGTTAAGGAGAATGTTGCAAGCTGCTTCCATGCGAGGGGGCTTTGACGCTTCGACGGGATGTTGTCTACATTAAATGTGTCGAGCTCTGGTCTGCGCGCACGGTAGATGCGATAGCCCATGAAGTCGAGGCCGCGTTCGAGCGTGTCAATGGATAGTTCAGAAGTTGAGTCCCACTGGATTGCAACAGCGTTATTAAAGCCCACCCATCCAGCAGCTGGAAAGGCTCCTGCCGTGTTCGGGTCGGCGATACCTTTGATCACCGCAAGATCTGGTGGACGTGGAGCAACGAAGTTGTTGTTGTAAACGGTTTGTGCGAAGCGGACTTTACGAATGAGCTCAGTCATGTCTTCGTTCGTGCCCGTTGCGTCTTGTCCGCTGGCTGTCGACGCGAGGATTACACCAACGACGATACGCGCGCTGTCGCCTGGACGCATGTTAAACGGACCTGTTGCCATGAGTAGACGACGGTCACCAGCAGCATCGTCGCCATCGCGGGAACCCTCAGCCATAAACTCGTAGCGCTCTGCATTCTCAAGTGGGTCGACAGTAATCGGCCAGTTCTGCATCGTGCGAAGGCCAAGTTGTTCCGTTACGGGGTACTTCTTTCTGTCTTTGCGCATGAAGCCTTCAACATCAACGGCCGGACTTTCCAAGAAGTTGAATCCTAGGTATCCAAAGCCGCGTCCTGCTTCGCCCTGAAGCGATTCCGTCCATTGTACTGCAAGGTTCAGTGTGTCTTCATCTGCGTAGAAACGAGCACGGTCGTTGGCCGCACCACCATTGCGTGAGCGAGCGTTAGTTGCAATATCAACATCCATCACCGCAGCCATCCAGCAATTGAATAGCGTGTCTGGGAAGGTCGTTGGGTGAATGTATACGTATTTAATAAACAGGAAGTCGGCGTAGTCGCCGAAGCCCCATGAGTAGATCATTTGCTCCACTTGAAGTCCGAGTGGATAGCCTTCACCCGATCGCTTTGCCGCTCCACCTTCATATAGGGCTAGGTCCGTGTCCTTATAAACACAGAACACATCTTCGCCGGAAATGAATGCGGGACCCTCTGGATTCGAAGCGCGATTTCGCGCGGCGATATCGTGGATGTACGTACCGAAGTCGTTGTTGTATTGAACAGTGTCGTTCGGTGAGTCATCCCAGATGGGCCATTTTGGAAATGTCGGATTCGAAAGATCGGTTCCATCACTCGAATTGAAGTCAGGCGAGAAGTATGTTCTGTACTTGTTGATCGCAGACGCATCACGCATCACAGCTTTTCCGTCCACGATTGTTCCTGGCGCCATCCAAGACTGACCTGTCTGAGGATTGTATGACACAGTAACGAGTTTTCTAAAGTCGTTTGTCGTGTTTGGCACACGCTTTTGCGCAGCGAACCATGGGCCGCCGGCAAAAATGTACTGGTTCGGGTTCGACGCGTTGAGACCACGAGGCCAAAACGTGCCACCAGTGTTGGCAGCTACATTGTAGC
>ENA-ORBV01017391-ORBV01017391.1-microbial-mat-metagenome-genome-assembly--contig:-NODE-17391-length-10286-cov-3.246939_pt1 | contig 10286 bp, 13 predicted proteins | sample MGYA00237777_ERZ505514 | MGnify/ENA primary metagenome ERZ505514 (study PRJEB26160, sample SAMN06269048) | microbial mat metagenome | isolation source: Oligotrophic lake microbial mat | place...
GCTAACTACGATGAGTGGTATGCATTTGATTGATTGAATACCTTCTGGATAAAACAGTTGATCCGTTGTCGTGCTTGCGATAACAGGCAACGTGTACTGCTTCTCAACGGGGTCACCATATCACCCGCTCAAGTCATGGTTCGTGTTATGGAGTTCACCACGTGTCACGTTTCTTGTGTTCTGATCGAAAAGGTTGGGCTGCAGGTCGTCGCAAAATCAGAGGCTGAACGGTTTCTCGGCACGATATGATCATCATGGAATCTTCGTGACGGATGAGACGCGGCATATGGGTGACGTTCTTGGATCAACAGTCAATGTCGGCTTTGAGATCGTTGATAATCGACCAGGCAAAGCGCAGAGCAATCAGCGCTACACGGTGACCGTTTCTCTGGAAGGCAGCGTCTGGCTGAACAAGGTAATTCGTACTCAATCTTCCCAATTGAGTTCAGTTTGTATTAAAGCGATGTGAGCGTGGGCGTGCGCTGCAGACCTATACAACCCCTGGTGTGAAGGTGGAGCAGATACTGGCGCCACAATATCCCACACATGGGACTTTCTTGATTGAGATGTACAATGAGCACCATCAGGTGTGTATGGCAGTCATGCTCACCATTGCAAACTGCTGGCTTATGTCACTCTTCTGGTTCGTGCAGTACTTTCACGACTCCGTGTCCCTGGGCTTCAATGTGCATTACTATCGCACACTCAAGGTACTTTGATCGTCACTCTCCCCTATAACTGCAGAATCTGAGTATGCCCGGCACTGGCCATGTCGCAGTACCTGGTGGTCGTTCCTTTCCTGGGACTCGCTGGAGTTCTCATGTTTGTCAAAACGCTGAAACCTACGTTGCCCATATGATCGTTGTACCATCGGCGACTCGCGGGACTTCTATGCGTTTTCCCGGTGACGCATCCTATTTATTGTGCGCGACTGGCCTGTACTGGGTATCGGTTGTCGTATATTTTATTGATTGCTTCAGTTGTGTTCATGATGAACAACAACAACGGCTGATCTAGCATTAACGATCCACACATGAATCACGGCTTCTCGTTGACGGTAGTGTAGCACAAGTATCGAGGAGGTCCTCCTGCTCCATGATTCAGATTCACGCGTCTTGACGCGCCATCCGCAGAAGGAACATCAGTAAACCCTTTCGGACAGGGTCCAGCTACCACTTGAATGTCTGTGATGGCTGGGCCATTTTGCTTGTCGCTAGATGAATGGGCACACACGTACACGAAGGGGCCGCCAGCGCCGTGGTTAAAATCCATTTTGTCTTGACTTTTGCGACCAACTGGCTCCCATCCTAGCGGACACTGCCATTTCTCTTGTTCCGTAGCATGCGCCATGAGCTTACCTACCGGCGCTAAAAACGACGCCCGCGGATTCTGGACACGATCTACACATAAGAAAATGTTATCCCCGCCATTGTCGTTCAGATTGAGAGGCAATCGGGTAAGAACATCCTTTGATCCTGCCCGCTCTGTCTTGAGACACCCTGGTGCAGGATGGTTGTACTTGTCGCTGACGGCTCGTACTCCCACAATGAATGATTGTGCAGCAGGTGCAGCCGTGGTGCGCTGCAGCAATGCAGCAACAGAGCTTGCAGCATCCGATCGGGCCAGGAATATGCTTAGCGCAACCAAAAGACAGACGACAACGCTCATCCGCTTCATCGTGATCCAATATTGGATACCCAGTGCTGTCAACAAATCAAGAGGTCAATCGTCAGCTATCAGTCGACTTCATGAAGCATTGAAGACGCAACGGGTGGAGCGGGCGGATTCATGAAAGGCTCGCGCAATCTTCGATAAAATACTCGCACATTGCACTGTCAGATTGCCATACCTTTCTTTTTGCGTTGAGACTCCGAACACAACGCGAGCGCACTCGCTGGAGTATATTTCGACTGTGGGACAAACATTCATTAGCGGCCTTGCAATTAGCAGATGTTAGCGCTAAATGCGTTGCACCGTTTTTTTCTGAATTTCACTTGCAACATATCTACAGCAAGAAAATGGCGAAAAGCGAATTCAATGTCAAAGGTTCACCCAAAACACTCGTCGGTATGTCAGCATTTGAGTTACTGAAATGCTGCTGCAACTCCGTTCCCAGTTGCAGCTGTTTATAACAACGGACGTGCGATGTAGGCAACTGGGTGGAGCAGCGAGTGCTTCTGGAGGCAACGGGTGTTTCGAGAACGGTAAAGTACCCTTCGATCCGCCATCATCTTGTTGATTTGCGCATGCCATGCTGATTAAGCCTCCCTGATTGCATTGCAAAGGTGGCGGGAGTGCATGAGAGACACATGGACACAAAGGAGCGCGTGCTGTGGGATCAAACAAATGGACATCCTACGCAGCACTTCGAGTCAGTCACACGAACCACATTCACGCATACCGCATCATGTAAGTCAGTTCAAACATAAAATGCAATGATGTGTCCGTGAACGTATTCTCGGCTGTGCACTTGATTCAGTACATCCGCCGTCACCAGCTGTGACCATTGCGACCAACCTGAAACTGCAACCACACGGGGCATCGTTAGGTGCTCGAGCAGTCATGAAGCTGGGTGCTGCATTACAAGAAGCAAAGTGAGTTTCTTAGTATGCTGCATCTTCATTGTTGCTTGATAACATCCTAATGAATCGTGCCTTCACTCCACCTCAGAGCGGAAAGTGAGAGGGAGCAGCAAGAGCGCAAACTCAAAACAGACAAAGAGCTGGAAGACGATCGCTTTCGTAAGTCTTGCTGGATAAGTGCACCACTTTACACTTATTCGTGCTAAAATGTTGATGAATCCATGTGCCACCTCACTATCCGTGCATCACAGCGGTGAAAAAGCTGAACAAGGCCAAAATCATCAAGGGACTGGTAGGTTCATTTGTTCGGCCCATACTACTCCCTGCGCAGGCCGCTGATGCATTGATGCATCGTATTACATTCGGATTGTGCAGAGCGCCGAGTCGACTGCCTCTATACCACAAACACCGGTCTCGCTCTACTCGATGACAGCTGGAGCCATACGCCCATCGTTTGGCAAGAACAACACCTTCTCTAGGCCGATCAGTGACGCGACCGAGCCATGTCTATGATACCCCAGTGACGCGTGGTGATGCGTGAACAGCATTCAGTTCAAAGCGCTCAAGCGTAATGTGCTTTTAATGCTTGCATCACGTACTATACACCACACTGACACGGCATAGCGCACTGGGCGTTCATGCATATACATGAAGGAAATGAAGAAAAATACGACTGACGGTACTAGGACGAAACAGCTAGATAGTTTGGAAGGCGACCTCAACAGCACCTTGCGCACGTTACGATTGAAGTGGTACACTCTTGACGTAGTCTGCTCGACGATAGAAAATAGGCACCGCACCTGGGAGGCACTCGATGATCGCGCCCGAGGGACTGGTGCTGCTCACGTTGTCGCCGTCAACGTTCATCAGGTCGCTGGCAGAACAAAGCGCAAAACGATACAACACGTAATGAGCTTCGAAATACACCAACGAACATCAGTCCGTGCCGATGAACAGGCGCGCGTACTTGTGTGGAGTGTGAACTTCCATGCGCTTGAATCGATAGTACAACGCTGAGTCGTTGTAGATGTGTGTCGCATTCTTCAGTTCACCGAACGCACTCAACATCTTCATGCGACCTTCGTCAATGAAGATGATCACATCTGACACCACAGTCACAGGTGAGCTGCAGAGCGCGCTGATTGACAAGGGGACAACGTACCCAGCAAACCGTCATTCAACTTAGAGAATGGGCAGAACTTCATGTTGGATCCAGCGTGTTGGTTGTTATTCGCCTGGAAACACCCAACTCCAAGCTAGGATGAATCACCATCATGCCAAAGTTCTCAATCGCACGAACTATACCAGAAAGATGTTGTAGTTGCCTTCCAGCACCTCGCCGTCAATGACGAAGCGCACGTGCCGCTCTTTGCCCAGGCACACGTTCCACAGGGCACCGACGTCATACCGCATCGGCCCGCAGCATCGCAAGTTCTCGGCGGTCACGTTGCTGTCGGCTCCCAGACCCCTGAGCACGCCATGGTGCAGCAATGAGCACGGTCTAACTTTGAGACCACATCACATGGGAATGCCTACCAGGCAATTTCATTGAGGAAATAGTGCACGCCATCTTTCTCAGATGTGGATTTACCTACGTCAATAGGTAACACGAAGCCCTGCATACACAACACACAGCTGTTACTTCAGAGCTCGCCAATAAACTCGCCTCGCGTGCACCTACGTCTACGATAGCCTCTGCCGCCAGCTTCCAGTTGCTAGGATCCAGGTTGAGAGTCTTCAGCACGCTGTTTCCTGTGCCTCCCGGAATCAAGCCAAGGGGGACCATCTTCTTGTCTTCTCTGCACAATGTCACACAGGTCGCATTTCACAAGTACGAGGGGGATATGGTGAGTATTCAAAAGCAGTATGTCCTCCAACTCAAGCGACATGGAACTACCTGGTCATTAGGCCATTCAGAACTTCGAAGAACGTGCTGTCCAGGTCAAGCAGCCAAAGTGCCGTCAGCCCTGATGATTCGTACGCTCAGTATAACGAGGACAGTCACATACCCATCACCTCCGATAGCAACGATACAATCGATATCGTCTAGCGGCTTGGTTTGCGCATACTCTGTGGCGTGGCGGGGCCGCTCTGTGAGCAGCAAAATGCATTCGATGCCAGCCTTCACCAGGATGGGTTGAATCGTCTGCCACGCTAGGGCGCCTACAGACGCGACAGAGTAGAATAACCAACATGTCATCGAGCTGACTTGCATGCAGCAGCCGACCGTGTTACCAACCTTTCCCGTTACCGCCATGAGGATTCATGATGACGTAAGCCTGGATGACGAGACCTTTCAGACCGGAGTGCACAACAACCCGCAGAACAAGCGCCTTTCTTACCTTCTTGACCTTTACCACTTGCTGATTCTTTTCGTCGGGCTGTGAACAGAAAAACTCATGACTGCATGTACACAAACAGGCCGACAGCAATCAAGTTACCAGGTGCAAAAACGGAGCGACATCGGGCGGCGGTTTTGGCTTGCCACCGCAACAGCCTCCGCTCATTTCAGGCTGCATCACCACACATCCTGACTGGTACTCGGTGGGCTGAATTCGCGGAAGCTTGCCGGCCGCCACAGCAGGAGCGCCAGCGTTCAGGTCGGCCATAAGGGGCGAGCGAGGAGAATCAAAATCAGTAGACAAAACGGCGAAGTTGATCAAATCAGAGCGAGCACTTCAAGCACTTGCGGTGTGCAGGAATGATGCAATGGACGGGAACAGATCTCCGAGGCTGATGTCGTGTGCAACGTCACAGTCAAGCATCACTTTGGCCACAATTAGCCCATTAGCGCTGAAAGGCTAAACACGACCAGCTGCTTTGACCACTACCCGCTTTGGACTAGATTGTGTTTAGCAGAATTAGCGTGTGCAATTCATGTGGTTGCGCTCACCACGTCTTGTATCCATCTTGCCTCGTGTCGCGTCTGCATTCAAGCCCTTCTGTGTGACCATGTCGACAACTAAGCTCGCAGACCAGGTTTGTTATATTGTTGCTGAACGAAGCCTGCAGTCTCACAGAATGAGTAAATCATGCATTCCGTGACGTCATGGTATGCTGCACCTCATCATCTGTCATGGCAGCTGTCTGCCGTCTCGGTCTCCCCCGCTTCTAAACCTGAAGAAGCTTCAGATCTCTCCGCTATTTTCAACAAAGCACCAAAGAACATCGTGTACGCAAAGCCGAGCGTGACACCGGATGCTGTAAGTTCACGTCCGTGCTTTGATCCGAATTTCGTCACGATTGGTCATTGGGGAGCTCGCTGCTCTCGTTGCAGAAGTCACCTTTGCGCTCCTTTTACCCCGCTTTGGAGCCGTATAATTCTGGTATGTTTGCCATACCATGCAAGGCATCTGAGGCGCACATCAGTGAGTGCTTCATGTTGCTGCATGCTGATCCTGCTTCGCAGGCTTTATCAAAGTCAGCGATCTTCACACTGTGTACTATGAACAAAGCGGCAATCCTCAAGGTACCACCGTGCTGACTGTGCCCAGTAGCTTCTCCCGCGTCTGTTTTTCTTCGTTGCTTGGTATGGCGATGAACGCGTAACCCGATATGGCTTTCACCCACAGGAAAACCGGTGCTGTTTCTGCACGGAGGCCCGGGTGGTGGCACATCGGTAGTGTAATACGTTGCACCCTTCAGTTCTCCGATTTCTGGCAGGCCAAATGCCGCAATCGCCGTTGTAGTGTCTGACCCAGATTCTATCGACAATGATAGGCCTACATGCGTCAATTCTTCGATCCCAAAGCCTACCGCATCATTCTGTTTGACCAGAGAGGATCTGGCAAGAGCACGCCGCATGCTTGTTGTAAGTTTTGCAAAACGGTCGTAAAGACCGAATGCAAAAGTACTCAAGACTGGTTCGTATGCTTGTTCGTCAGTGGAGCACAACACCACGTGGGATCTGGTAGCCGATATCGAGAAGATTCGGGAGCTGTTAAAAATCGATCGTTGGGTCGTGTTTGGCGGGTCATGGGGCTCAACTCTGGCATTAGCATACGCGGAGACTCATCCTGATAAGGTTACTGACATGTCAACACCATGCCCAGCCTGTCCGTGCCCTTACGATGGCGAGATTGCTCACTGCATTCACAGGTCAAGGCTTTAGTTCTGCGCGGTATTTTTATGCTGCGATACGCAGAGCTGCAGTTTTTCTACCAGGATGGAGCAAGCTGGCTCTTCCCCGACGCTTGGGACTCGTTTTTGGCTCCAATCCCGGTGGTAAGAGATTCTTGCGTCATCCCAGATGCCGATCGTGTGTTCGCGTTGCGCTGTTGTGACCTGTGTATTCGCTCGCAACCACAGGCCGAACGGCACCATTTGATGAGCGCGTATCATCGACGTCTGACATCTGATAACAAAGAGGAGCGTCTTGCCTGTGCCAAAGCTTGGAGTGTTTGGGAGATGAGGTTCGCTCGTTGCGCGCTGTGCGGAATTGCTGTTTATCGTCTCACCGCGTCCTGCCGTGCAACCTCAGCACCTCTCGTTTGTATTTGGATGCCGATTCTGTCAAGCGGGCCGAGGAAGACAACTTCGCGGAGGCCTTTGCTCGGATTGAGTGCCACTACTTCGTGAACGCTGGATTCTTTGATTCGGTACCATGTAATACCTGCAGGTTCTTGATTTTCTGTGTCTCACGCAGAAGTGTGTTTGGGACCGACATCCTCAGGAGACTTTCTTGCTCGACAACGCGCACAAGCTGAAAAACATTCCGACAACGATCGTGCAGGGGCGATACGACTTGGTGCGCGATTGTTGCTTCAGGTTTTGCGATCGTCGTTCCAAACCCGCAACTGACCGTAAGATCTTGCTGGTCGCAGGTCTGCCCAACGAAATCTGCATATGATCTTGCCAAGGTCATGCCGCACGCGGAGCTTGTCATCGTCCCCGGTACCGTGTCCTTTTGAACAATCGCATTTCCACTCAGCTGACCCGAAGGGTTGCGTAATGATGTGGTGCAGATGCTGGCCACTCGGCAAAAGAGCCAGGCATCGTTCATGGGCTGGTTGAGGCGTGCGACAAGTATCGATCACTGTAACGAGGGGATAAGCAAAACAACTGATTTGTATTTCCCACTCTTTCAAAGTATGCAACGATCGCGCACGCGTTCAGCTGAAATAAAAGCGTATTCGTACACGAGATAAATATAATGACGGTCAAACAAAGCGCCGAGCGAGCGGTCGCCATACTGAAATCGCGGTATGTTCAAACAAGCTTACTCACACAGCATGCAGGTTCGCATGATCAGCGACATCCATCGCTTACAGCTTGGGAGCACCAGCAACGACGCCATCCTCAATACCGCACTCGTCAGTGCCGCGGCGGATCTTGAAGAAACCGCTGTCACCCCAGTCAGCGTTCCAGGAGTTGGCAACCCACCAGTAGTCAGTGCCGTTATCAGTGCCCCAGCCCAAGATCTTGATGGCATGGCCACCGAGCTCCTGACCAGAGACGTGCTGGTAAACGCCGGACTTGTAGGACACGAAGTCCTCGTAGACGGTGAAGGCAGCCTCAACGGGACCGTTGGTCATGATCTCAGTCTGGATGGACGAGACGTCGGAGGGAACCGAGTAAGAGCTGGAACCGAAGTGCTTGTCCTGAGAGAACGTAGCGTTGTTCTGGCAAGTCTTGGTGCACTTGGGGGTGTTCTGGATATCACCGCAAGGAGGCAGCTTGCCGACGACGTGGTGGTCGCAAGCGGGCACCTGGTACGGGTAGCAGCCCTGCTTGGAGCCGTAGTCTCCACCAGTGACGATACCAACGGTGTTCCAGTAGTCCCAAGCAGCCGAGGGGTAACCACCCTGGCAACCTTGACCACAAGTGAAGATGCAGCCTGTGGTGAAACAGAATGCGTCAGAATCGCAAACAATAAAGAGAAACAGAAATATGCGGTGAGAACGTACAAGACACCAGGTCTTCAGCAGCCAGGTAGGGCTGTTGAGCACCCTTGGAAGCAATGCAGATACGGTCAGTCATGGCCTCCACAGCACCGAAAGCCCAGCATGAACCGCAGGCACCCTGGTCGCGAACGTCCTTGGTAGACGGGCAGATGTCACCCCACTGCTCGCGGGAGTCGAAGGCATCCGGGATGTCGACCATCTTGCTCACGTACTTCAGAGCGCGGTTCTCGGGCAGCTTGGGACCGCCGGGCAGGACACCGCACAGACCCTTGATGTGGCTGATGGCAGCACCGCGGAAGCGGTTGTTAACACCAGCAGTCCAGGTGGTCTGCAGGGAGTTGACGTAGGAGATCATATCGTGGTTGATCGCCGGGCTGTCGTCGTTGATGGGCAAAGCGGACTCGGAGGCATCATCCTCAGCATCCTCGGACTCTTCGACGGTCTCCTCGGACTCTTCAGTAGTCTCTTCAGACTCCTCGGACACGTCCTCGGGAAGCTCCTCGGAAGGCTCCTCCTCGCCAACGGTGGCACCGATGCTCATGTCCACAGTGACGCAGATCAGTTCTGGGAAGACGAGCAAAACGTGAGCACATGATGGTAAAGCATAGGTACATACGAGGTGACAAGAACGTACGATCAGTGGGGCTGCTGCCAGTTGCAGACACTTGAATCTAAAACATGCAACACCAATACGAACGTCAGCGCAAGGTGAGCGAAAAAAGGGTTGTTCACAACACCGAATACCTTGTACGATCCAGACGGAGCAAAGCCGGGAACGTCCAAAGCCTGTGGGACACATGCAGTACATACAGATCAGAAACCAACCACACAAAACTCCGGAGAAAAGTTGGGCGTACGTCAGCAACAGTGATGCCAGATCCAGGTTGAATAGGGCACTTGAAGTTGGGGTCCAAGGTGCACAGGTCACCAGACTGAGTCAGGATCTTGATACCAGAGTAGTAAGCATCGATGGTGTACACTCCAGAGCTCACAACTTCGTTCAAGTTGCCAGTCACGGTGACTTTGACGGGTTGACCCTTCTGGGGCGGGTTCGGTGTCACATCGATCGAAGTGACAGTAATGTGGTAGGGAGATGAAGAGCAAGGGGTGAAGGGCACGGGGGACGCCAGAGCGACCGCGGCCAAAGCCAGCAGACACAGGATGACACGCATCGTAAGTGACGAATGCTTCAAATGCTGCAGAACAAAGATGAAAACTTTTCGTGTGTGCTGCGCGGCCTTAGGTTAGGCAAACCAACGCTTTTGCACGGCGCACATCCGACGGCGCCACTAGATCGAAACTAGAGAATTCGCGACCCGCTAATTGAATGCGCCGTTCCCTCGCGAGCCAAAATTCGATTTGGTTTGGCGCCAGCTCTGAAATCGCTACATCTTTGTTCACATCGATTCAGGCCAGATTGTTTCTGCAAGTAACCGCGTCCTCAACGATATTTGCTTTTGGTTTCTGTTGTCATACAACGCATTGATAGCATGGCGTCCAACACATCTTGGGCAGACATGTGCGAGGAAGATTCGGCAATTCCAACGTTGCCTTCCCTTGGGAAGAAGATGAGCTGGGCGGACCTTGCAGAAATGGAAGAGGACAATGTGCCGCTCCCTGCGTCTTGGTTGCAGACACCTCCTCTGGATAATCACAGCAACAATGGTTCTTCGAGCACCGTTCCCTCAGCGGATGCAGCTGGCGCCAGCCTGTCCAGTCCTCTGTCCCGCCCCATCGCTGTCTCTTATACACATCTGACGCTGCCGACGAATAGAGAGGTGTAGATCTCGGTGGTCGCCGT